>Ga0315910_10002808_pt1 | contig 15080 bp, 8 predicted proteins | sample EdamamesoilMG_FD_204470 | JGI IMG/M metagenome (GOLD analysis project Ga0315910, IMG submission 204470) | Garden soil microbial communities collected in Santa Monica, California, United States - Edamame soil | ecosystem: Environmental > Terrestrial > Soil > Garden | place: USA: California...
GCTCGTGGACGGCCGTCCCGGCGGCGTCGCCCGCGAAGTCGAGGGCGAACTCCTCCGGCAGCAGTCCGTCGGCGCGCAGGCCGGCCTCCAGCGCCGCGGCCGTGGCGCCGGCCGGGCGCAGGACTCCCTCGGCCGTGTCCGGGGCCGTGTCCGGGGCCGAGCGGCGGTAGAGGAGCTCGTGCGCGCCGTCCGCCGACGGCGCCAGGCGCGCGCGGCCGTCCTCGGCCGGCGGCTCGAGGGCGCCGAAGGCCGCGGCCACGGCCCGCGCGCGCGCGGCGAGCGGCAGGCGCTCGAGGCTCGCCTCGGGCGCATCGGGCACGAGCGCCTGCAGGCGGCGCAGGAGCTCGGCCGCCTCGGGCGCGGGCTCGCCGAGGTGCAGCGCGAGGTCGCCGGTGGGCGCGTCCTCCGCCGGAAGGGCGAGCTCGCCCGCGTCCCACAGGCCTGCAAGACGCGCACGCGCGCTCGTGCGCTCCTCGGGCGTGAGCGCGGGAGCCGCGGCCAGCGTGCACAGCAGGAGATAGCTCGTCTCGCCCCGCGCCAGGCGCGGCTCGAGCTCGTCCCAGGCGCGGCTCCAGTGCTCGTGGGCCGTGGCCGGCTCGGCGGCGGCGAGCGCGATCTGGATCGCGCGCAGGCGCGCCTCGGCGCGCCGCACCGGGCCGGTCACCTCGACCGGCTTCTCCAGCACCGACGCGAGGACCTCGAGGGCGCGCGCGGGATCGCGCTCGACGCGCTCGAGGCGCGTGGCCTCGCCGAGGAGCGCGTCGAGCACGCGCTCGGGCCGGGCCGGGAGGTCGAGGGCGGGCCGCGGCGCGGGGGCGGGCGCGAGCGTCCAGGCGAGCGCGGACCCGAACGGCGTCGGATCGCGGCGTAGGTGCTCCCAGCGCGTGACCACCTCGTCGGCCGCGTTGTCCGCCACGCGCCCGAGCGTCGCGCGGCCCGCCAGGGCCGGATCGCCGTGGTCGAGAAAGCCCGCCACGACGAGCCCGAGCGAGGACAGGACGCCCACGCCGAGCACGAGCGCGGCGCGGGCCGGGATCCTCCTCGCCTTCACGGAGCGCCAGCCTACGCGCGCCGGGCGCGCGGCTGTCAAGGAGATGTCAACGCCGTGGCGTGGCGGGGCTCACTTCGCCGGCGCCTCGGCCAGCAGGGCCTCGATGCGCTCGACGAAGGCGCGCCGGAGCCTCTGGTGCTCCTCGCCCGTGGCCGGCCCCGCGTAGCCCGAGTGCACGGCGCGCACGCGCCCGTCGGCGCCGACGAACACGGTGGTCGGGAAGGCGCGCACGCGGTCGACGAGGCCGAGGGCGCGCGTGGCCTCGTCCTTGTCGGCCGTGCCGCACAGGAAGTAGGGGATCGCGAGCCCGTGGCGCTCGGCGAAGAGGCGCACCTGGCCGGCGTCGCGCTCGGCCTCGCCCGTGAGCTCGAAGGCGAGGCCGAGGATGCGGAGGCCGCGGTCGCGGTAGCGCCGGTCGAGCTCGGCCAGGAAAGCGGCCTCGTCGTTGCAGTTCGGACACCAGCTCCCGAAGACGACGAGCAGCGTGGCCCGGCCGCCGAGCTCGCCCAGCGAGCGCGTCTTGCCGTCGAGGTCGGGGAAGGCGAGATCGGAGAGGCGCACGTCGCGCGCGCGCGTGGCGGCAAAACCGTCGGCGAGCTCGGCCGTCGCGTCGCGCACGGCCGTCCAGGTCTCGTGGTGCCAGTCGCCGGAGTGGAAGTCGCCCGCCAGCGTGCCGTCTGCGAGTCTCCGCGCCTTCAGCAGGAAGGAGTGCGCGCCGTCGAAGCAGGAGAGGGTGAGCCCGCCTGCGTCGGCACGTCCCGCGAGGTAGCGGTAGTCGCCCGTCGTCGTGAGCACCGTGCCGCGCACCTCGCCGGCCGTTCCCACGGCCTGGAACAGGGCCACGGCGGGCTCGTCGTCGCTGGCGAAGTCGACCGCCCAGCGGCCCGCGAAGGCGCGCGCGGCGGCGGCGTCCGCGGGCGGCGGGGCTCCCTCGGCGGCGCGCTCGACGGCGCGGAAGACGAGCCGCGCGCTCGCGCTCGCGCTGCGGCGCTTCTCCCACGTTCCGTCGAGGCACGCGCGCGGCGCGCCGAGCGTCTCCTCGCGTGACGTCCCGTCGGACGCGCTCGTCCTGCGCACGAGCTCGGGCACGAAGCGCGCGCGCACGCGCGAGTCGTAGTGGGGGAGCTCGAGGAGGAGCTCGGCTCCGTCGCAGGCGACGCGCGGGACCTCGATGCGCTCCTCGCCGTTCACGAGGAAGGCCGTCCAGCACCCCCCTGCGGGGAGGAGCTCCAGGCCGAAGGCGAGCTCGCCCCCGGGCGTCTCGAGCCACGCGTCGAAGAGCCGCGCAGCGGGCGCGGACTGCAGGAGCAGCAGGGCGGAGGCGAGGAACACGGGGGGAATCCTGGCGGAAAAGGCCCGGAGGCGCGAGAGTACCGCGCCCATGCCCCGGGTCTGCCGTCACGTCCTCGTTTCCGGCCGCGTCCAGGGCGTCGGCTTCCGCTGGCACGCGCGCGGCAAGGCCGAGGAGCTCGGGCTCGCCGGCTGGGTGCGGAACCTCCCCGACGGACGGGTGGAGGTGTGGATGGAGGGCGAGGAGCAGGACGTGCAGACCCTGCGCACCTGGCTCCAGACGGGCCCGCCCGCGGCCAAGGTCACGGGCGTCGAGGAGGCCGAGCGCCCGCTCAAGAACCTCTCGCGCTTCGACGTGCGGCGCGGCCTCGACTAGCGCCCCCGTCCCTCACCTGGGCGCGCCCGGGTGATGGTCAGGCCGTCGGTGACGTTCCAGCGGCCTACGCCCTCGCGGTTGCTCGCGCGCAGCCGGTAGGCCACGTCTTCGGCCAGGGCGGCGCGGTCGGCGGGCCCGAAGGGGATCAGGATCCAGCACGAGTCGCCCCAGGTCACGCCGCCGCGGGGCGAGAGCGCGGAGAGCGTCGTGCGTCCCTCGGCCTCGAGGAAGAAGCGCGCGTCGCAGCGCGCCTGGAACTCCTTGAGGCGCTCATAGCTCGTGCCCGGCGCGGCGTGGGCCAGCACGCCGAAGGAGTCGCGCAGCGAGGTCTTGAGCTCGGAGGGGAGCTCGGCCGAATCCGTCCACAGCAAGCGATCGAGGGCGATCGCCTCCGGCGGCGGCTCGACCGGCGGCTTCTCGATGCGCGCGTGGGCGCCGAAGCGCTCCTCGATCTCGAGCGTGCGATACGGATTGCTGTGCACGAAGGGCTCGTCGCGGAGGCCGAGCACCTGGCGCCGGCCGACCGTGGCCGGCATGTCCGCCTCGGACCAGTCGCGGAAGGTGGCGACGTGCGTCATGAGGCCGAGGTAGTCGCGGTCGAGCGTGTCCTGCCCGAGCTTGGCGTAGTTGAGCCGCCGCCAGCGCCCGTCGACCCACACCTCGTCGTAGGTGTGCGAGGTCCACGAGTCGCCGAGGTCCGCCAGCGCCCCGAGGATCGTCGCGCGCACGGTCCCGTGCGTGAGGCGCTCGCCCACGAGCGCCACCTGCGCGGGGTCGCTCGCGTCCACCAGCGGGATGCACAGCACGATGCGCGTGGGCAGGCCGAGGGCGCGCAGGCCGCCGCACAGGTAGATGGCCGACGAGGTGCAGGAGCCGCGCTGGGCGTGGGCGTACATGCCCGAGGCGAAGAGGTCGCGCTGCCACTGCTCCTCGAGCGTGCGGCCCAGGCGCGCGAGGTCCTGCTCGGCGCGCGGGCGCAGCTCCTCGGGGATCGAGGGCTTCCCGTCGGCGAACGAGGTCATGAAGGAGGTGAAGCCGTCCTGGAAGGACGTGCGGTCGCACAGGAAGCGCGCCGCCTCGGCCGCCAGGGTGCGATCGTCGAGCGTGCTCGGGTCGAGGCCGGTCGCGGCCAGGTCCTGCAGGATGCGCGTGCCGAGCTCGGGGCTCGCGTCCGAGGTCGGGCCGGGCGCGAGCCACGCGGCCTGCTCGGCGAGGTGCGCGCGCCAGCGCGGGTCGGCGCCGATCGCGGCGTTGGCCGTGCCGAGCGGGTAGTGCACGACCTCGAGCTCGACGTAGGCCGGCTCGTCCCTCAGCACACGCGCGTCCTGGAAGTCGTCGTCGAGGAAGGCCGGCGTGACCGGCTTCATCACGAGCACGCGCGTCCGGATCGTGTAGGCGTACTCGCGCCGCTCGTCCGCGTCGCCGTCGGGCTTGCCGTCGCCGTCGCTGTCGCGCTCACCCGGGTCGGTGCAGTACTTGTGGCGCTCCTGGAAGTCGGAGAGCCCGTCGCCGTCGGCGTCCGGCTCCTGGGCCTGGACGAGCAGCACGAGCAGCGGGAGGGCGAGCATCGGCGGCGCGGCGGACGCGCTCCCCGATTCTATTCCGGGCTCGGCCGGAGGGGCTCAGCCCGGCGGCAGGCGCGCGTGGGTGCCGTCGCAGAAGGGCACCTTGCTCGAGCGCTTGCAGGCGCACCAGGCCACCTTGCGGTCGGCGTCGATCTTCACGCGCAGGGGCGCGTAGTCGGAGCCCTTGTGCGAGCCGTCGCAGTAGGGCTGGTTCTTCGAGCGCCCGCAGGCGCACCAGTAGTACTCGCCGGCCTCGGCCACTCCGACGATGGGCATGCGCTGGGGGATCGGGCGATTGTCCGCTTCCATGGCCGAAGCCTACGGACGCACCCGGCGCGAGGAAAGACCCGGCCGCGCCCTCAGGACGCCGGCGCGCCGCTCGGCTCGACGCGGCGGAAGACGAAGCGCTGGTAGAAGAGCGACACCGCGATCAGCGAGAGGGCGAGACCCGCCAGCGAGGCCACGCGGTACAGCCCCTCCAGGTGGTCGAGGTCGAACAGGAACACCTTGCCCAGCGCCAGGAAGAACACGGCCAGGCTGGCCCAGCGCAGGGCCGGCAGCGCGCGCGCCGTGCCGAGCACGAGCAGCGCTCCGGCGTAGAGGCCCCAGGCGAGCGAGTGCGTCAGGTCCTGCTTGGGCTCGTGCCGGCCCCACACGACCAGGAAGTCCCCGGCCGCGTAGTGGTTGGCGATGGCGGCGTTGATCCACAGGAACAGCGTGGCGAGCAGGCCAAGGGCCGGGAGGCCGCGCAGGGCGGCGCTGACGAGGGGCCGCTTCGCGAGCACGAGGCCGCGCAGGCACCAGGCCGCGGCCCCCAGGGCCAGGGCCGGCACGAGGTAGCCGTAGGTGATCCAGTTCACGAGCTCGGCGTCGGTGCGCTCGAGGTGATAGCGGTCGGAGGACTCGCCGAGCAGGGTGAACGCGGCCACGACCGAGAGCAGGGCGGCGCTCCAGGCCGGGACGCGCAGCACGAGGCGGCGCGCGCTCCAGGCGAGACCCAGGGCCGAGAGCGCGACGCTGACGACGAACTCCTCGTGGTCGAACTGGTCGGCCACGGCGCTCGCGAGAAGAATGGCCGCCATGGCTTCCATCCAGCCGCGCGCGCGCGCAGGCGCGCCGACGACGCCGAGGTGCAGGGCCGCGAAGGCGTAGGGCGCGAACAGGGCCAGGCCGGCGGCGGCGTCGAATCCCTCGCCGAAGCGCTCTTCCTGCAGCGCTCGCACGGGCAAGATGAACAGGGGGCCGAGCAGGAAGAGCGGAAGCCAGGCCCAGCGCCGCGCGCGCAGGCCCCCGAGGTAGGCCGAAAGCACGACCAGCGCGCACGGTCCGGCCAGGAGCGCGAGCAGTGCCCCTTGCAGGGTCTCTTCCGAGGCCGGGCTCGAGCGGTCGAGCGCCTCGCCGGTCGTCCACAAGCCGAACGCCGTGGTCACGAGCACGCTGCCCAGCACCCAGGGACTCGACTCCAGGCGCGCGGCGGCCACGAGCACGAGCACGCCCAGCACCGTCCCGGCCGCGCCGAGGAGCCAGGGCGCGCCCTGGGCATAGGGCAGCACCTCCTGGGACATGCGCACGACGAGCGCCGCACCCGTGCACGCGAGCACGAAGGTGCCCACGGCATGGCGCGCGCCCTTCGCGATCGCCGGCGCGAGACGCGGCAGGAGCGAGAGGTACGCGAGCGCGAGCAGCGCCACCCCGACCCAGAAGAGCCACGGGTCCGGCAGGGTCGCGTCGAGCCGGTTGGCGTAGCCGCCGTGCGTGAAGCCGAGCGCGAGCCCCAGGGCCGCCGCGCCCGGCACGACCAGCGCGTTCCAGCCCAGCAGCACGGCCTGGCGTGCACCGATGCCGGAAAGGACGAGCGTCGCCAGGAAGAGCGCCGTGAAACCCTCGCTGCGCCGGCCCGCGGCCGCGAGCACGAGCAGCACGAGCCAGCTCGCGTGGGCCGTCGCGGCCGCCAGGCGCCAGCCGCGCTCCTGAGGACGGCGCGCGCGCTCGAGCTCGGCGAAGGCGTGCGGCACGAGCGCGAGGCCGGCCGCGACGGCGCCGAGCTCCCACAGATCGGCCTCGAGCGGCCGTCCGAGCTCGACCAGCCACAGCGTCACGACCGCGATCCCGGCCAGGGCCGTGCCGGTCGCGAGCCAGGGCCGCTCCTGCTGGCGCGCGACGGGGAACGAGGCCGCCGTGAGCAGGCCGAGCAGGAGCGCCGTCGGCCAGATGTGCGGCCCGAGGTCGACCCGTCCGGCGAAGTGGAAGGCGAGCCCGAGCGGCACGAGGATCGAGAGCACCTGCGTCCCCGCCCAGCGCTTGCGCTCGCCGGCCGGCGCGAGCGAGCTCGCCGCCAGGAAGAGCAGCGCGAACACGCCCAGGATCGAGAGACCGAGGGCGTGGCGCCCGTCCATGCGCGCCACGATCCACAGGCCCTGGTAGACGCCCGTGCCCACCAGCGCGAGCATCCCGATCGACGGCCAGCGCCGCCGGCGCGCGAGCAGGAGCAGCCCGAGGTCGAGCACGAGCAGGTACCCGAACAGCGAGAACGGCCGGTCCTGTCCGGTCGAGAGCAGGAGCGGCGTCGCGAAGCCGCCCGCGAGACCGATCAGGGCCGAGAGCAGCGAGCCGTGTCGCAGGCTGAGCGCGCAGGCGAGCGCCGTCACGAGCGCCATCAGCGGGAACGAGACCGCGCTCGAGATCAGCGCGTAGCGCTTGTCCGCCGCCCAGATGGCGGCGTACAGCATGACGACACCCGCGCCCTCGAGCGCGCTCGGCGCCCAAACGTAGGCCTTCTTGCGCAGGCGCCACGCACCGCCGATCGTGCCCAGGCCCGCGGCGACGCCGCACAGGACGCGCGCGGTGGGCGAGATCCAGCCCTGCAGGAAGGCGTGGCGGAAGAAGAAGATCGCCGCGAGCGCGAGCACGCCGCCGCCGACGACGGCCGCGCCGCGCACGCCGATCCAGCGCTCCCAGTCGACGCCCGTCAGGCGCTTCTTCGCGCGCTCGAGCAGGCCCGGCGTCGGCGCCCAGCGCGGGCCGCTCGGCGCCGCGGGCGTGCGCGCGGGCGCGCTCGCCGGCGACGGGGCCCGGATCGGCACGGGGGCCGGCGCGGGCGGGGGAGCCGGTGCGACGCTCGGCCCGGACACCGGGGTGATCGGCGCCGTGGCGGCCGACAGCGGGGCGACCGGCGACGGAGCGAGCGGTGCTGCCGCGATCGGGGGCGGAGCGGCGGCGAGCGGTGGAACGGCGGGCGACACCTCCGCGGCCGGCCGGGCCCTGCGCAGGAGTGCCACGTCGTCCATCAGGACGAGCACCTGGCGCCGGAGCGTGACCAGCTCGTCGCGCTGGCGCCGCGAGCGGATGAACGCGATCAGGGCCAGGACCGGCGCCGCCAGCGCGAGCAGCACGAAGGCGCAGATCAACAGCCCGATGAAGAACTCATCCATCGGACCCCTTTATCGTGACTTCGCGCCTGGCGCTCCACCAGGGGCACCAGAGCCACCCGCGAGGCGCGGGGAGCCCCGCCAGGCCCCTCGGAAACGCCCCGTCCGCGTCCTTACCAGTGGAAATGCTCGCGCGTCAGCCACAGGGCCGGCAGCTCCTGGCCCTCCTCGAGCGCTTGACGCAGGGCGGCGGGGTCCGTGCCCGCGGCGCGCACGCGCTCGACCAGCTCGGCCGGGAAGGCGCCCGGCAGGGCGGCGACCTTGGCCAGCACGTCGTCGAGCGCGCCCGGGTCCTTGCCGGCCTGCAGCTTGACGAGCACGGGCTTGAGCAGCGCCTGGGAGCGCTTCCAGCTCGTCAGCGTGTCGGCCTTGAGCGCGGCCTTCTGCACCTTCGTCGATGGCACCGGGTGGCCCAGGGCTTCGGCCCACGCGTGCAGCACCTCCAGGGCGGGCTCGCGCTTCGCCGCCGCGAGCTCCTGCGCCAGCGCGTCGGCGTCCTCGAGCGCGCCCTCGAGCGTGGCCACGATGGCCTGGGCCTCGGCCACCTCGGGCGTCACCGTGGCGTCGAAGTCGGAGGCGGCCTTCAGCGTCGGCGCGGCCGCGGCGAAGGCGCCGCGCGCGACGTCCGCGCGCGCCGTGGGCCAGGCGCGCTTCCAGGTCAGGAGCTCGGGCAGGCGGCGCTTCGAGACGAGCTCGCGCAGCGGCACGTCCACGAGCGACTCCTGGCCTTTCCAGCGCTCGCCCTTGGTGAAGCCCGGGTCGCCCTCCCAGGCCACCTTGCCGTCGATGTCGAGCAGGATCACGCGCGGCAGGTGGAAGCGGCCCACCTCGAAGCGCTCGAAGGTGACGCCGATGCCCTGGTTGTCCTTGATGGCGTCGAGCGCGACCGCGCCCGGGAAGACGTGCTGCTTCAGGTAGTCCTCGGCGCCGTCGCCGTCCCAGCCCGAGAGCACGCTGACGACCTCGAGCCCGACGTCGGCGTGCTTCTCGGCCTGCGAGCGCAGCCAGCCGTCGATCTCGACCTGGTCGTTCTGGGCCAGGCTCCAGAAGACGAGCATCTGCGGGAAGCCGCGCTTCTCGCCCCAGTCGGAGCGCGCGCCCTGCAGCCAGCGCTGGGTGTCGGGGAAGGGCGGCACGAGGCCGAGCCAGCTCCCGTTGCGGCTCTCCTCGGCGCTCGCGCTGCCCTGGCGCAGCTTGCGCTCGATCTCGGCCGAGGGATCGCGCGCGCTGCGCGCCAGGTAGCGCACGTTGCGGAAGGCGGCCTGCCCGCGCCCGCACAGGAGCCCGAAGCTGCCGCGCACGACGTCGAGGCTCGGGAACTCCTGGGTGGCCATGAACTGGCCGTCGACCCACACGTCGACCAGGCGTCCGGTCACGTCGATGCGCAGCTTGTAGAACGTGCTCTCGCCCGCGGGCGTGGTCGTGGCCTCGGCGTCCTTGGGCGCTTCCTTCTTGCCGGCGTCGCGGTGCTGCACGGGGTTGCGGCGCCAGGTGTCGCTCGCGCCCGAGCCGTAGAACGTGACCAGGTTGACGAAGCCGTTCTTGTCGGGCGCGGGCGGGTACAGGACGAGGGCGTGGAAGTCGGTGGCCGACTTGCGCCCGAAGACGAGGCCGGCGAAGACCACCTGCCCGCTCGTGGCCTGCACCTCGGCCTCCATGGAGAAGTCGCCCGAGGTGACCTCGTCCAGCGTGAGGAAGGTGTAGTCGCCGGCGCCCTTGGCGTACACGCCGTTCTTGGCCAGCAGGAGCTCGCCCTGGGGCACGAACTTGTCCTCGAGGCCCGCGGCGCGCCAGCCGTCCAGGGACTCCTCGTCGTAGGCGAGACGCCAGCGCTCGGGCGAGCGCCCTTCCTTGCGCAGCGCGGCCTCGTAGCCGGCGAAGAGCGAGGGCTCGGCCAGCTCCTGGCCCAGGCGGAAGGACACCTCCATGGCCATCAGGTCGAGGTCGGCCGCCAGGTACTGGTCCACCAGGGCGCGCGCGTCCTTCACGAGCTCTCCGCGCACGTCCTCCAGGCGCTCGTACTGCGCGTCGTACTTGCGCAGCAGGGCCTCGACCTCGCCCAGGCGCTTCTCGTCCACGGGCGGGGCGCGCTCGAGCTCGACCGCGGCCTGGTTGAGCAGCTTCGTGGCGCGGTCGTCGCTCTTGCGCTCGCCCAGGAAGCCGGCGAAGTCGATCAGGAGCGCGACGTCGCGCGGCGTCGTCGCCAGCGCCAGCTCGTAGAACTCGGCCGCGTCGTCGAGGGCGCCGCGCGTGCGCGCGTGGCGCGCCCACTCGCGGTAGGGCGGCGCCGCCTTGGCGCGGCCGGTCTGCTGGTCGACCAGGGCGTAGAGGTAGCTCTTCCACACCTCGTCCACCTCGTCGACCGTGGTCGGCAGCTTCAGCGTGGAGCGCTCGCCCTCGGTGACGGGCTCGGGATGGCCGAGCACGACCTCCTCGAAGGTCTCGATCGCGCCCTCGCCCATCTTGCCGCCCGAGGCGTCGATGAACTCGGCGAAGGCCTTGCGATAGACGAAGCGTCCGTCGGCCGGGTCCTGGAAGTTGTAGAGGAAGTACACGACGCCCCAGGTGGGCGCGTACCAGGGCGGGCCCCACTCGTAGCGGTCCTCGAGCACGATGCGGAAGGTGGGCGCCTTGGGCGGGTCCTTGGTCACGTCGGCCGGGTCGATGCCGTCGGTGACGTCCGCCATCCAGCCCTTCTGCATGCGCTCGACCAGCGGGAACAGGCGGTGCGTGGCCGGCAGGTTCATGAGCACCGTGCCGTTGGAGAGGATGCGCGAGCCCTCGAAGAACGAGGCCAGGCCCTCGTTCAGCCAGCCCGAGGCGTTCGTGGCCAGGCTCACGAACTGGTGCGCGGCCTCGTGGAACAGCACCGAGAGCATGGCCTCGAAGCCGCCGTCGGGGATGTAGGTCTCGACCGCGCTGCCCGTGAAGTGGCCGCCGCTCCAGTCCTTGGGGTCCTTGGTGTACTCGTCGCGCGTCTTGAAGATGTTGACCTCGATGCGCGAGACCGAGCGCTTGTCGCCCTCGGAGCCGTAGCGGAAGAAGCGGCGGTAGAAGCCGTTCATCTGCTCCATGGCCTCGGCCGTGCGCACCAGCACCTCGTAGCCGGCGTCGGTCTGGGTGACGTAGTTCTCGCGCTCCAGGCGCGCGCGGTCCTTCCACTCCTCGTGCTCGGCGTCGTGCTCGGCGATCCACTCCTCCGAGATGCCCTCGAGCAGGTCGCGCGGGCGCGCGTCCTCGGCCAGCGAGGGATCGGGCGCGTTGGCCAGGCGCTCGATCGTGGCGCGCAGGTCGTCGCGCTCGGGATCGAGCGCCAGGGCCTGCTTGTAGGTGCGGATGGCCGAGTGCGGGCGCTTCGCCTTCTCGTAGCCCTCGGCCAGCTTGACCAGCTTGTCGACGTACTTCGTGCGCAGCGCGACCAGGGGCTGCGCCACCGGATCGAGCGGCAGCAGGCGCGCGTTCAGGGCCGCGAGCGTGGCCTTGTCCTTCTTCTGCGCGCGCGCCAGGGCGAGCTGGCGGTGCAGGGCGTAGACGCGCTCGTCCTTGTCGCCCTTGGCCTCGGCCCAGCGCTCCTGCAGCTCCCAGGCCGCGAGCGCGTTCGGGTCGCGCTCGAGGGCGCGCTCGAGGGCGGCCTGCGCGCCCGGCAGGTCGTTGGCCGTGAGCGCGCGCCGCGCCTCGTCCAGGGCGCGCTCGAAGGCGCCCGAGCCGGCCGGCGCGGGCGGGCGGAACGGCGCCGCGGCCAGCAGGAGGACGAGGAGGAGCGTGCGGCCGGGGGACATCGCGGCCGCAGAGCCTAACTCACCTGCGCTCCCAGGGAATCGGCTCCTTGCGCAGCGCGGTGGGGCACACGAGCACGGGCTTCTGGTCGTACTCCAGGCGCTCGAGCTTCTGGCCCACCTGCTGGACCAGCTCCTCCCAGGTGAGCGGCTTCTTGCGCCGCCGCGCCTCGCGCAGCACGAGGCCGAGCGAGTAGGTGAAGGCGCCGTGCGACTGCACGCCGTGGCGGTACTCGTAGGAGTACTGCGTCTCGCCGCAGGCCTGCAGCAGGATGGGCATGAACGGCCCGCGGTGGCCGTAGTCCGCGCAGGCCTGGTCGAAGGCCGCGCGCTCGGCGCGCAGCTCCGCGCCCACGCCCAGGCGGCGCACGTCGCCCTGGCGGCCGAAGCGCGCCTGCTGGCGCGTCCGCACGGCCTCGTCGGCGCCCGCGTCCGCGCCGGCGCGCTCGGCCTGCAACGCCCTGGCCGCCTTGCTGGCGCGCGAGCCGCGCGCGATCCACATCTCCTCGGCCGGGCTCCATTCGAGCTCGCGGTGGCGGATGTCGTCGGGCGGCGCCAGGCCGCGCACGCGCGCCGAGCCGTCGCGTGTCAGGCCGCCGCTGTGGCAGCAGTCGAAGATGGTGAGGAACTGCGTGCCGTAGGGGAGCTGGCTGTACAGGTCGTGGAACTGGTCGTCCGTGACGGCGTGCTCGCGCGACCAGTCGAAGTCCCAGGCCACCAGGCACTCGTCCTTGCGGTCGACCTTCTCGCCCTGGCCGTAGCCCGGGATCTGCGCGCCGTGGCCGCTGTAGTAGAAGACGCGCTCCTGGCCGTCCTCGGCGCCGTCGAGCAGCCAGTCCAGGCGCTCGAGGATGCCGGCCGCCGTCGCGCGCTGGTCGAGCACGATGCGCACGTCGTCGGGCGCGAAGCCGCTCTCCTGCAGGAGCGAGCTCATCAGGAACACGTCGTTGACGCAGCCGTCGAGCTTGTCGGCCGCGCTCGGGTAGTCGTTGATGCCCACGAGCAGCGCGCGCCGGCGCGGCTTGGCCGGCCGCGTGCGCCGCGTGCGCATCACGCTCTCGGAGAGCGCGCGGGACGCGTCCGCGCCGCCCAGCGCGCGCGCCGCACCGTGCAGGACCAGCGCGCGCCACACGACGTCGACGGTGTTGGGGTGCTGCAGGTACTCCATCGCGTCGTGGTCGAGGAAGCCCTTGATGTCGAAGGAGGCGTCGACCTGCTCGAAGCGCTCGTCGGGGATCTTCAGCGGCGCGGCGAAGGCGTCGTCCTCGGGGTTGTACAGGTGGAACCAGCGGCGCGCGTTCACGGGCTGGACGCGCCCGCCCAGGGTCGAGCGCACGAAGGGGTTCCCGATCTGGGAGCCCAGCGTGACCAGCACGCCATCCGCGAGCGCGTCGCTCCCGTCGTGGCGCGCGAGGGCGTCGTAGGTGATCAGCGAGCCCAGGCTGTGGGCGAAGACGGCGTGGGGCGCGTAGCGGCGCACGTGCTCGAGCACGCGGTTGCGCGCGGCCGCGCGCAGCCCGGAATCCTCGGCCCACTGCACGACCATGCCCGCCGTCCAGCGCACGCTTTCCTTGATGTCGCCCAGGCCGCGCCGGCGCCGGAAGAGGTCGCCCAGGCCGTGCACGATGCCGCTGGCCGAGAGCTTGGCCACGGCCGTCACGTAGTCGAGGGCCGAGGGCGGATCGGCGGCGAAGAGCTCGTCGTAGGCCACGAACTCGAGCTCGAACGGCCGCGCCAGGCTCCAGCGCGCGAGACCCTTGCCCATGGCGGTGCGCCACGCGTCCTCGAAGCCCGGATCGCCCTCCTGGTGTCCGACGCCGTGCACGCACAGGATGCGCAGCGGCTCGCCGCCATCGCCCGCGGCCGCGCGCGTCTTGCCGCGCGCGCGCGCGGCCGGCGCCTTGGCCTTCGCGCCGGCCGGCGGCGCCGCCGGTGCCACCGGGGCCGCCGGGGCGCCGCCCACGGCCGCGGCCAGGAGGCCCGCGCCCTTCTTCGCGAGCTCGTCCAGGTGCGCGAGGACGCTCGCCGGCGTCTTGCTGCCCTGCAGCGTCGCCACCACCTCGCCCATGGCGTCGACGAAGCCCTGGTACTGCGCGGAGAGCGCGTGCACCTCGAGCTCGATCTTCCCGAGGTAGTCGTCGGTCAGGGCGCGGATGGCCTCGCGCACGGCGAAGCGCTCGGCCGGCGCGAGCCCGGCGGTGAGCCCCGCCTGGCGCAATGCGGCGAGGGCGACCTCGAAGTCCTGGCGGGCCTGGTCGGGCGAGAGCATGGGCTACCTCGTTTCGGTGTAGATGCGCTGGGCCAGGCGCAGGCCGTCGACGAGCTCGCCCAGCTGCACGGCCGAGGGCAGCTGCCCGCTCTCCTCGCGCACGGCGCGCGCGAGGGCCGTGATCTCGCGCTCGAGCTCGTCGAGCAGGAGCGCGTACACGCGCATCATCTCGTGGTAGGCGCCGAGCTCGTCGACCAGGGCGCGCGCCGCGGCCGCGCGCTCGTCGATCTCGTCCGCCAGGACGCGCAGCTCGAGCATGTGGGCGGGATCGGCGTCGCCCGCGCGCGCGGGGTCGGGCACGGGCGCGGGGAAGGTCTCGACGCCGGCCGTGAGCTGGCGCGCGTCGGCCACGCGCCGCGCGAGCAGCGCCGTCTCGTCCGGCTCCCAGTCGCCCTGGGCCAGGATGCCGGCGAAGCGCTCGGCGCGCTCGAAGAGGTCGAGCTCGAGCTCCACGAAGCGCGCGTCCAGCCAGCCGACGCGGTAGTTGCGGAAGAGCACGGCGTCCGTCCGCAACAGGCCGACGAAGTCGCGCATCGGCTCCTCGGCGGCCAGCACGGCCTCGCGGAATCGGCGCGCGCGCAGCTCCTCCTCCAGCAGGCCGAGCAGCTTGGTCACCGCGGCGCCGTAGGGCGCGAGGTCGGCCGCCGTCTCGGCCACGACCGCCAGCGGGAAGTCGCGCAGGTCCTGCACGAGGGCGCCCACGGCCGCTTCGACCGAGGCGGCGCCGTCGCCGCGCGCGAGCGCCACCAGGGCCTGGTCGTAGGCGTCGACCACGCGCCAGGCCGCGAGGCGCACGGCCACGTCGTCGGCCGCGCGGCCCGCGGCCGTCTCGATCGCCTCGAGCCCGAGGCGCCGGGAGAGCAGCTCGCCTGCCGCGGCCGGGGCGTGCGCGGCGCGCTCCTCGGCGCGCGCGGCCCGCGCGGCGCCGTAGTCGGCCAGGACGTTCTCCGACTGCTCGCGCGCCGCCTCGAAGGCCTGCAGATAGAGCGCGAACTCGCGCTGCGGCACGCTGGTGCAAGCCGTGGCGGAGAGGACACTCAGGAGCCCGGCCGCGAGGCGCGGGCGAAGGGAGCGCGAGGGAAGCATGCCGTCTCGTCCGACGACGCCGGGAACTCGGCGCCGCAGGGACAACGCTGGAGGGAACGTTCCCCCGCCATGAAAATCAAGCGCCGGCGCGCGCCTGCGCGCCGTCCCACCGGAGGGACTCGGAGCGGACTCAGAGCACGCGCACGGCGTCGGCGCGCAGGAAGAGCAGCTTGGCCGCGATCGCCGCGCGGGGGAGCCCCGTGATCGCCTCCAGGACGCGCCGGTAGCCCTCGAGCTGG
>Ga0315910_10002811_pt1 | contig 15070 bp, 6 predicted proteins | sample EdamamesoilMG_FD_204470 | JGI IMG/M metagenome (GOLD analysis project Ga0315910, IMG submission 204470) | Garden soil microbial communities collected in Santa Monica, California, United States - Edamame soil | ecosystem: Environmental > Terrestrial > Soil > Garden | place: USA: California...
AGCCAGCCCCGCCCAGATCAGGGCAAACGACACCGCCCGCGCTCCGCCAAACGCCTCGCCGTACATCGCCACGCCGATGAGCAGCTGCACCGACGGCGCCAGGTACTGGAACAGGCCCAGACTCGCCAGCGAGAGCGCCCGCGCCGCCGTCGCGAACCACAGCAGCGGCACGGCCGTGACGATGCCGCAGGCGAAGAGCAGTGTGTGCTCGAGCGCACCGACCGAGCCGAGCGCACCCACACCTTCGGCGCCGCGCCACACAAGAAAACCGAACGCGACCGGCGCGAGCAGCGCCGTCTCCACGCCGAGCCCGGTGAGCGGGCCGAGCGGACCGCGCTTGCGCAACAGGCCGTAGATCGCGAACGAGCCGGCGAGGATGAGCGCGATCCACGGCAGCCGGCCGACGCCCGCGAGCTGCACCGTCACGCCCGCCGCGGCCAGCGCCACCGCCGCCCACTGCATCGGCCGCAACCGCTCGCGCAGCACGACGAAGCCCAGCGCGACGTTGCACAGCGGCACGAGAAAATAGCCGAGGCTCGCCTCGACGATGTGGTCGGTCTGGACGGCGTGGATGTAGGTGAGCCAGTTGACCGCCAGCAGTCCGCCGCTCAGCGCGTAGAGCGCGAGCTGCCGCGGATCGACCAGCGCCGCGCGAAACTGCCCGAGCCGCCCGCGAAATTTCAATACGACGAGCAGGAACAGCATCGACCACACGATGCGGTGGGCGATGACCTCGAGCGGCGGCACCGTCGGGAGGAATTTCCAGTAGACGGGCAGCACGCCCCAAAGCAGGAACGCGCCCGTCGCCGCGAGCGCGCCCGTCGCGGCCTGCCTGCGCTCGTGGTGTGCCTGCTCCATCGCCTCCAAGCCGCCATGTCCGCAGCCGATCGCGGGCGTGTCAATCGGCCTCACTGAGTCTGCGGTCGCTGCCATGACACTCGCAACGGCCGGGCGCCCCATCGCGTCAAGCCGGACGCCCCCCGGCGCACATTCGCAGCCTGCAATTCCCCCGCGCCGCGCCCAGACTCGCCTCCGTGACCCCCGCGCGTGCACCCGACATCGTCATCCTCACCGGTGCCGGCATCTCGCGCGAATCCGGCCTCGCCACCTTTCGCGACGCCGACGGTGTCTGGGCTTCGGTGCGTATCGAGGATGTGGCCACGCCCGAGGCCTTCGCCCGCGATCCGGCGCGCGTGCACGCCTTCTACAACGCGCGCCGCCGCCAGCTCCGCGATCCCGCCATCCGACCCAACGCCGCGCACCTCGCCCTCGCCCGCCTCGAGCAGGCCCGACCGCCGGGCGCGGTGCTCGTGATCACACAAAACGTCGACGACCTCCACGAGCGCGCCGGCACGAAACACCTCCTGCACATGCACGGCGAGCTGCGCCGCGTGCGCTGCACGCACTGCAGCGCCGCCCGCAGCTGGCTCGAGGATCTCGGCACCTCCACCCCCTGCCCCGCCTGCGCGCGCACCAGCGGCATGCGGCCCGACATCGTCTGGTTCGGCGAGATGCCACTCGGACTCGACGAGGCCTACGCCGCGCTCGCGCACTGCCGGCTGTTCGTCTCGATCGGCACATCAGGCGCCGTGTATCCTGCCGCCAACTTCGTGGCCGAGGCCCGCGCCGGCGGCGCACACACCCTCGAACTCAACCTCGAGCCCTCCGCGCGCGCCTCGCTCTTCCACGAACGCCGCCACGGCCCGGCGGCCACGATCGTGCCGGCCTGGGTCGAGCAAATCCTCGCCACGCCCCCGCCGACGCTTTGAGTGAACACCGCATGACCCGCCCGCAACGTGCCGCCTTCGTCGCGGCCCGCCTCGCCCAGCTCTACCCGGATCCGCCGATCCCGCTGCGTCACCACGATGCGTATACGCTGCTCGTCGCGGTGGTGCTCTCCGCACAGTGCACGGACGAACGCGTGAACCAGGTGACGCCCAGGCTGTTCGCCCTCGCCGACACGCCCGGCGCGATGGCGGCGCGCACCGTCGCCGAGATCGACGCGATCGTGCGCCCGTGCGGCCTCGCCCCGCGCAAGGCCACCGCCATCCGCGAGCTCTCGCGCCTGATCATGGAAAAGCACGGCGGCGCCGTGCCGCGCACGTTTGACGAACTCGAGGCGCTGCCCGGCGTCGGGCACAAGACGGCCTCCGTCGTGATGTCCCAGGCCTTTGGCCATCCCGCCTTCCCGGTCGACACGCACATCCACCGCCTCGCGCAGCGCTGGAAACTCACCGACGGCCGCAGCGTCGAGCAGACCGAGCACGACCTGAAGCGCCTCTTCCCCGACGCATCGTGGAACGCCCTGCACCTCCAGATCATCTATTACGGCCGCGAGCACTGCACCGCGCGCGGCTGCGACGGCACGGTGTGCGAGATCTGCCGCACGCTTTTTCCCGAGCGTCGCCGCGGCGTGGTGACGAAGAAATAGCCGCGTAGGCCGTCCGCTCGCGGACGCCCGAACGTCGAGCGCCCGCGCCACCGGGCATCCGCAAGCGGACAGCCTATGGCGCCGGATCCCCGGCCCCCAGCCAGCCGCCGGTGAAGCCCGCGCGCCGCAGGCCACGCACGATGTGCGGGTTGCGCCGCATCGTGTCCCAGATGAGGCCGCTGCGGTGGTTTTCCAGCATGAGCAGGATCGGTCCCTGGTCGATGCCGAGGTGCTGCGTATCGAACCAGCCGAGACCCGGCACGACCCGGCCGTGCTGAAGCTTCACGTCGGTGAAGGTGAAGCTCGGGTTGAAGGCGTCGACGAATCCGTGCGACGTGTAGAGCGCGTCGCCGTAGCGCGCGCGCATGGCCTTGAGCGCGGGGATGACGATCTCTGGCGCAAAGGCGATGGAGCCGCCCGCCGCGGTCGGCGCGATCGTGCCGTCGTCGTTGATGTAGTCCGCCCCGGCGCCGCGCGCCGAGTAGGTGCGGAAGAGCCGGTCCTTGCCGCCGAAGGGTTTGGTCACGTCGGCCGGCCCGTCGCACGCGGTCAGGCCCCAGATGTCGGCGCCGTAGTCCTTCCAGCCGCCCGGGTTGGCGATGGCGTAGGCACGCTGCGCGTAGGTGGCGCGGCGTGAGTTCTCAAAATAGTCGATGCCCTTGCCGCGCATGTACGGATCCTGGATACCGCGGAAGTCGACCCACGCATGCGAGTACTGGTGCCCGAAGAGCGGCGCGAAGTTCAGGTGCTCCTGCCCGTGAAACTCCGCCCACTTGTAGCCCTTGGTGAACGCGGTCCACGACTCCGGCTTGATCGGATGCGTGGGCGACCCCAGTGCGAGGAGGTAGAGCAGCATGGCCTCATCGTAGCCGTGATAGTCGGCGCCGATGAATCCATCTTCCGGATGCCAGCCCATGCAGATGAGATCGAGCCGCAGCACCGCCCAGTCCCACTCCACGCGCCGGTAAATCTTCTCCGCCAGCTCGCGGATCTCGGCGTCGGCCGGCTCCGCGCGGTTGAAGTAGGACTGGCAGAAGAGCGCGCCGCCGAGCAGCAGCGCCGTGTCGATGGTGGAGAGCTCGACCTTGGCGAAACGCCGGCCGTGCTCCATGTCGAGGAAGTGGTAGAAGAAGCCGCGGTGCCCGGTCATGCCGGTGGCGGCCTCGCCCTGCGGCGCTTCGGCGAAGAAACGCAGGGTCGTGCGCACGCGCTCGACCGCCTGCGCCCGCGTGATGTAGCCGCGCTCCACGCCGATCGGATACGCGCTGAGCGCGAAACCCACGGCCGCCACGCTCGCGAACGATTCGCCCGGACCGCGATCCGGCGCGAGGCCGTTGGCCGGATTGGTCGTGGCCCAGAACCAGTCAAACGTGCGCCGCGACAGATCCTCGAGAAAGGCCTCGTCCGGCGCCTGCGCCTTCGGCGCCGCCACGACCTCGAAGCGCGCAGCCAGCGTCGCCGCCGAGCTGCCACCCGCGAAGACGGTGAACCAGCCCGGCTCGACCGTGCGCTGCATCTTCGTGTCGAAACAGGCGAGGTCGTCCGGCGTGAGCGTGAAGCTCACGACGCGGCTCTCGCCCGGCGCGAGCTCGACCCGCTCGAAGCCGCGCAACTCACGCACCGGTCGCGTCGTGCTGCCCACCTCGTCGCGCAGGTAGAGTTGCACGACTTCCGTGCCGGCGCGCTCGCCGGTGTTTCGCACCGTCACGCGCACGGTCACGCTCTCGCTCGTGCCGAGCTTCGCCGCGCTGAGCGCGAGGTCACTGTGAGCAAACGTCGTGTAGCTCAGCCCGTGGCCGAAGACGTAGAGCGGCGTCCACGGCGCATCGAGGTACTTGGAGGTGAACGGATCGTTTGCCTCCGGCGGACGACCGGTGCGCTTGTGGTTGTAGTGGATCGGCACCTGGCCGACGTGGCGCGGGAAGGTGACGGGGAGCTTGCCCGACGGGTTGACGTCACCGAAAAGCACATCCGCGACCGCGTGACCCATCTCGAGGCCGAGGAACCACGTCTCGAGGATCGCCGGCATGGTGGCGTCGAGGTCGGTGATCGAAAGCGGCCGGCCGTTCATCAGGACCACGACGACGGGCTTGTTGCCCGCCGCCGTGCGCACGGCGCGCGCGAGATCACCCTGCACGCCGGGCAGGTCGAGCGAGGTGCGGCTGTGCGCCTCGCCGCTCATGCCTGCATCCTCCCCGAGCACAAGCACGACGGCGTCGGCCTCGCGTGCGGCACGCTCCGCCTCGGCAAAACCGGTCGTGTCGCGGTCAATCACGGCGCAGCCGCGCGCATGAACGACCTTCACCGACGGCGCCACGGCGGCGCGTATACCTTCGAGCACCGACACCGCATCTTCCGGGCGTCCGGCCGCGGCCCACGGGCCGAGCGTGGCGGCGCGATCGTCGGCGAGCGGGCCGACGACCGCGAGCGTGCGCAGGCCCTTCGCGAGCGGGAGCGTTTTCGCCTCGTTTTTCAGAAGCACGATCGACTGCTGCGCCATCGTGCGCGCCGCGGCGCGGTTTTCCGCCGTGAGCGTGTGCGCCTGCTCACGCGCGGGATCGCTATAGCGGTAGGGCTCGTCAAACAGCCCGAGGAGGAACTTCGCGCGCAACACGCGGCGCACGGCCTTCTCGATCGGCGCGAGATCGAGCCGGCCCGTGCGCACGGCGTCGGGCAGGTCGCGCTCGTAGTAGTCGCTCACCATGTCGATATCCACTCCGGCGCGCAGCGCGAGGATGCCGGCCTCGACCGGATCAGCCGCGACGCCGTGGTCGCGCAGCTCGTCGAGCGCGCTCCAGTCGCTCACGACCAGCCCGGGAAATTTCCACTCGCCGCGCAGCACTTCGTCGAGGAGCCACGGGCTCGCATGACAGGGCACGCCGCCGATCTCGTTGAACGCCGCCATGAACGTGCCGACCCCGGCATCGATCGCCGCCTGAAACGGCGGAAAATAGATCTCCCGTAGTGTGCGCTCGGAGACATCGACCGTGTTGTAGTCGCGGCCGCCCTCGGGCGCGCCGTAGGCGACGAAGTGTTTCGCGCACGCGAGCATGGAGTCGGGCGCGCCGAGTTTCTCGCCCTGGAAGCCACGCACGCGCGCCGCCGCCATCTTCGCGCCGAGATACGGGTCCTCGCCCGCGCCCTCGACGATGCGGCCCCAGCGCGGATCGCGCGCGATGTCGACCATCGGCGCGAAGGTCCAATGCAGGCCGTGCGCCGTCGCCTCGATCGCCGCGACGCGCGCGGCGTGCTCGACCGCGGCGGGATTCCAGCTCGCCGCCTCGGCCAGCGGCACCGGGAAGGTCGTGCGAAAACCGTGGATCACATCGTGCGCGAAGAGCAGCGGCACGCCGAGCCGCGAGCCCTCGACCGCCAGGCGCTGCATGTCGCGCGTGATCTGCGCGCCGAAGACGTTGAGGAACGAGCCGGCGCGGCCCTCGCGGATATCCTCCTCGCCGCCCTCGGGCACGCGCGGACCGTTGTTGCTCCAGGCGCCGGCGTATTGCGCGAGCTGCCCGAGCTTTTCCTCGAGCGTCATCTGGCGGAGGAGGTCGTCGATGCGCGCGCCGAGCGGCGCGGCCGGGTCCTCATACACGTCCTTGACGCCGTTCTTGTTGAAATCGATCCAGCCGCGTGCGGCGGAGGCATCGGCGGCACGCGCACCGGCGGACGTCGTGGTGGAGAGTGTGACAGCAGCCATCGTGGAAAGGAGGAGGTGTCGTACCATGGGGTATCAGTAGCGGACGGAGAACGTTGCGGGGAGTCTTTCGATACGGATCTCGTCGGCGCCGGGCGCGACGAGTCGTGCGTCGCCCGAGACCGCGACGATCGGCCGATCGAGCGGAGACGTGAAGAGAAGGCCGCCGCGCGGGATCTTCACCGGGCCGGCGACCGTCACATCGACCACCCGCCCGCCCTCGCGGCTGCGCACGGTGTAGTCGATCGGGCCGTGGTAGGTCGGCAGCCGGCTCACGTCGATGCCGGCCGGATCGAGCACCCACGCCTCGGCGAGGCCGGCACCGAGCACGAGCGCGGCGTCCTGCTCGCGCTCATACACAAACATCAACCGCACCGAGCGGATGAAGTCCGAACCGCACCAGGTGTGCGGCATGTCCCCGATCGTGCGCGGCAGGCGCTCGTCGCGGAAGACGACCTCGGCCCAGTGATTCCAGGCCGCGGGCCGGCGCTGCGCCATGAACCAATCCAGGATCTCGTGGGCGCGCGCCCGCTGCCCGAGGAGCACGAAGGAGCCGAGCACGCGGTTCTCGTAGGGCGTGTAGTCGAGCCAGTCGATCGCACCGTCGCGCCGTTGCACGAAGCGCTCGTAGTATTTCTCGAAGGTGCGATGCAGCTGCGGCTCGGGGATGCGGCCGAGTTCGTTGGCCGGGCTCAGGCCGACAGTGGTCGACGTGGCGTCGAAGTCGCCGAGTTCCACGCAACCGGGGATATAGTCGATGCCCGTGTTCTGCATCGCGAGGCGCATCGAGGCATAGAGGCACGCGGCGAAATCATCGCGCTCGGCGGCAAATTCCCGCGCCGCCTCGGTCTCGCCGAGGACCTCGGCGATCTCGGTCGCGTCCTTCAGCCCACGCAGGATGAAGAAGTCGTCCCAGTAGGAGTGCATCGCCTTCGCGCTGTAGCCCTCGTGGCTGATCGACTCCGGCACGAGGCCGTAGCACGCGCGCTGCTCGGGTGTGCCGGTGCGGTAGGTCTCCGACTTGCGCTGCGCGCGCAGGCTCTGGATGAGGCGCACGGTCTTTTCCACCACCGGCCACTTGCCGCGCAACCACGCGTCGTCGTCCGTGAAGTGGTGCACCCGCCGGATGAGAAAAATCATCTGGCCGTGGCTGTCGTGCTCGGCTGTCGGGTCGCCGCCGCGGTTGTCCACGACGCACGGGATCCAGCCGTTCGGAAACTGAAACTGCGCGTACCAGTCGCAGTAGGCGCGCACCTCGTCGAAGAGCCCGAGCTCGAGCATCGCGGTGGAGGTGAGCGAGCCGTCGCGGATCCACGAGCGCTCGTAGTTGCGCGAACCCGGCTGGATGCGCGGGCCATCCTGGTTGATGAAGATGTAGGCGAGGTTGCTCTGGATCGTGTGAATCACCGGCTGCGCCGCGGCGGGCAGACGGACGTGGAAGCGGTCGAGCATCGACTCCCACGTGCGGCGCGTCTGCGCGTGCGCGGCGGAGACGTAGGCGTCGACATCGCCGCGCGGTTGATTCGGCGCAGGCGCCGCCGCGCGATCGTGAAAAGGCACGACGACGCGAAACGCCGTGGCCCGGCCGGCCGCGAGGTCGAACTCGTAGGCGAGCGCACCGGAGGCGAAGCCCCGGGCATCACGCACCTCGGTCACACGCGGCACCGCGTCCGCGCGCAGATGCTCGACGATCTCGCCGCTTTCGAAGGCGCTCGCGCCCACCGCGCTCGGCGCGTCGAGCGGCACGACGACGCGGTCGTCGACCGCCAGCACACCGCCGGCGTAGGCGATGTGATTCACCTGCGCCCAGCCGGCGGGTTTTTGCAGGCTTTGCCACGGCGGGTTGACCTGGAAGGGGCGCACGGCGACGAAGAGCGTGCCGCGCGCCGGCCGGCCGCCGGCGACGAGTTGGTAGCTCGCGATCAACCGGCTCTCCGGGCCGGCCGCGCCCCCCGCCAGCGCCGTGATCGTGAGCGCGAGATCGCCGCGGCGCCACGTGACCGACGGGATCGGCAAGTAGCCGTTTTCCAACGACGGTGTGCGCTCGACCTCCGCCCAGGTCACGAGCCGGCCGTCGATCCACAGGAACGGCTCGAGCGTGAAGCCCAGTTGGTCGACCTCGATCGCGCCGTCCTCGTTGATGAGCGCCTCGCTCACGTCGCCGGGGCTGCCGACGATCATCCAGTAGGTCTGCTCTCTTGAGAAGTAGCGCGGGAAGGTGCCGCGCGGTGCCTCGGCCGCGACGGCGGAGAAGAAGGCGGTCTCGCCCGCGCCCATGTCGGCGCCTCGCACCTCGAGCCGTGTGAGTGTCGCTCCCTCACTCACCCCGGCGCCCAGCACGAGCCGCAGCGCGCGGCCCTGCTGGTCGGGCAGGTAGAGCCAATCGCGTCCACCATTGCCGGCGGTCACCGCGCCAACCGTCGTCCAAGCCGCGCCGTCGTCGGAGAGCTGCACCTCGTAGGCCACGGCAAACGGACCCGCGGCCCACTCGAGCACGACGCCGCCGATCTCACGGCTCGTGCCGAAGTCGAGCGTGAGCTGCGGGGCGGTGTCGCCCGACGCGACACGCCAGGGTTTCGTCAAGTTTCCCGTGCGATCACAGGCCGGCTCGCCACCGGGCGCGGCCGAGGAGACCAAAACGCGGGCCTGGGCCTCCGCAGCAGCACGCGCGTCGAAGCCCTCGAAGCGCAGGTTGTCGACAAGGAGGCGCCCGCGACCGCCATTGCCCGCGGAGACGACCAGCTCGATCGACTTCACGCGGCGCAGCGGCGCCTGCGGTTGCGGGCCCCACGCGAGGGTGAGGTTGCGCCGGCGGATCGACTGGCGCGTCCAGTCGTGTGGATACGCAAAGTCGAGGCGGCGCTGCCACCAGACGTTGTCGTGCTCGTCGACGAGCTTGAACTCGAAGTTGTTGACCGCCGTCTCCGCGCGCAGATCGAAGGTGAAGCGAAAATCCTCCGGCAGCTCCAGCGGCGTCGCGAGGTCGCAGCGCGCGATAGCGTAGCTGTAAGTGCGCGTGAGCTCGAACTCCAGCGCGAGCGCGCGGCCGGTCTCGCCGTCGGCGAGCGCAAGCGTCGCGGTCGCGCCCTCGGAGGGCACGGCGCGCCAGACGTCGGCGGAATCGAAGGCATCGATCAGCTGCGGTTGTGCGACGAGCAGCGTCGGCGCGAGCACGGCGACGCCCAGCGCGAGCCGCGCGAACGAGGTAGGGCGAGGCGTCCTCGCCGAGCAGCGACGACGAACTCGCGTCCCCGGGCGGCTCACCCGGAGGGTTCGCCCTACCCAGGTGATCCCTCCCGTGATCATGGCGTTGCTTGCGCCTTCCGCTGCTTGAGCAGCGCCTTTATCTCGTATGCGCGCGCCTCGGTGAGAGGATAGCGCGCGAGGAGCAACACACCGGCGAGACTCAGCACGCCCGGCAGGCCGATCTCCCAAAACCGCATCCAGAAGAGAGTCGACGGACTCTGAACCGTCGTCGACTCATCGAAACCCGTCGACTTCAGCAGGAGTCCGGAAACGAGATAGCCCAGGGACACCGCCATCTTCAGCCACCAGTAGTAGACGGCGGAGAAACTGCCTTCGCGCCGATGGCCCGATTCGAGTTCGTCGAGGCTGCACACGTCCGCGACCATCGATACCGCCATGGTGTAGAGCGCAAGCATACCGGCTGAGATAAGCACGGTCGGAAAGCAGCTCAGCCAGGGGTACGTTGGGCTGTAGCAGACAATCTTGAGGAAGCTACCCGCCACCATCAGCACGATGAAGAGCTGCACGGTGCGCGCCTTCCCAAGATTCTGGTCGCTCCACGTCATCGGGAAGACGGCGGCGATGGCCGTGATCGCCCAGCAGGTGCCGTTGATCCCGAGCATCGTCCCGGCGGCGGCCTTGTCGCCTCCGTAGACGTAGAAGATCATGATGTAGTTCGTGAAGTTGTTAACGAAGTTGAAGCCGGCGGTGATGAGAAACACCACGGCCACAACGCGCAGGAATATGCGGTTCCGCGTCGTCGCGTGCATCGTCGCCCAGAATCGGATCTCCGGCCCGCTGGAAACAGCGACGTCCCTATCCTCCTTGCAGACGAGCGCGGGGAGCACCGTCGTGACAAGAATCACCACGCCGCCAACGAGGGCGACATAGCGCATGCCTTCGACCTCGTTCTCGAACCAGTCGAGATTGGCGATCTTGTACATCCACGGTGTCATGATCGCGAATACGTTGCCAAAGAAGCTACCGTAGGCGAAGAGCCTGGTCTTCTCGTGGTAGTCCCGGCTCATGCCGCACCCCAGCGCGTTGAGAGGAACGAAGAAGAGGGTCGATGCCGTGTAGAAAATCAGACACGCACCGAGGTAGTAGGCGAAGAGCATCGCTTGCGACCACGTCGCCGGAACCCACCAGATCAGCACGTAGCAGATGCTCGTCGCGATTCCTCCCAGAAGAATGAACGGGCGGCGACGGCCCCACCGCGTGGTGGTTCGATCCGAGATGTGGCCGACGATCGGGTCGCTGATCGCGTCCCAGAAGCGCGGAATCATCTGCGCGATCCCAAGCAACACGACGCTCACGCCGAGACCGAGGTTGTAGATCAGATTCGTGAGCTGAGCGACCGAATTGACGAAGGCGATCGGCACCGCCATGCCCAGTCCGAAAGCGACCTTCTGCATGACCGGCACGCGGTCCTCCGGAGCGGTGACGTGGTGCTCGTGCGCGCGGCTCATACTTCGATCTCGAGGTGATTCTCCGACGAGTTGAGCAGCGCGGCGAGCCGCGAAGCGGGCACGCGCAGGCCGCCGGTGCGGTAGCTGTTCTGCTCGCGTGTGCCCTCGAGACGCGTGCCGTTGGCCAGGATCGAGGTCGGGCCATGGCCGCGGCCGCGCACGTGGTAGGCGATCTCGACGCGATGCCCACACACCGCCACGGTCGCGGCGAGCCCGTCGAGGGTGCGCGGCAGCACGGGATCAAAGATCACCTCGCCGAACGACTCGCGCACGCCGAGCAGGCAGGCGCGCAGCTTGTGCAGGTAGAGACCGGGTCCGCTCGAGTAGAGGCGCCAGCCGCCGCGTGCGGCGACGCGACCCTGCTTGAGTTCGCCCCAGCGTGCGGCCGCTTCGTAGCGATCGGCGAAGTCGGCGTCGGAGCTGGAGAAATACACGTTGGCCTGGCGCGGCGAGGCATTCGGCACCGCGGCTGCGAGCGCGACGGGATTGACCACCTGCAGCGCCCACCAGAGGCGGTCGGCATCCCCCACGCGCGCGAGCGCCTCGGCGTAGCGGATATGCGCGTGGACGTACTGCAGGCCGATCTCGCGACCGACGTTGGCCGCGGTGTCGGCGCGCTTGAACCAATGCTCGAGCCCGCCGCGATAGGTGACGGGATCACTCATGAGCCGCACGCCGTCAGGGAAACGCAGCTCGCGCTCGATGATCTCGAGGTGGCGTCGCGCCTCCTCCGGCGTGAACAACCCGGCGATGATCGAGCGCGTCATCGGGAGCAGGCGGTAGCGGATGCCGGTCACGCGGTCCTCGGGATGCAACAACGGCCGTGTGCCGCCCGCCTCGTTGACGAGGAAGCCGGCGACCACGCCGCCGGGCATGAGGTGCGTGCGGAAATCCCGACCGATGCGCTCGAGCAGCCCGTTGAGCCGCGCGGCACGCGCCGTGTCATGCGCGCGGATCGCGACGGTCGCGAGTTGGTGGATGGACTGGTAGGCCAGCGCGACCGTCCACGCGCTGACCATGCGCGTGCGCATGGCCGGGTCGGCCGGCTGGAGTGTGTCGTCCCAGTCCCCGTCGCCGTAGTTGACGAGCGACGTGCCGGGCACGAAGCGCGCCTCCGCGTGCGCGATGACGCGGTCGCAGTGCGTCCAATACGTCTCCTCCGGGCCCGTCGCGGTGAATGCCTTCGCCTCGGTGTAGCCGACGCGCCGATCCATGAAGGCGAGATCGTTGGACGCCTCGACATAGTCGCACAACGCCTTCACCGGCCAGAAGCACACGTCACCGTGGCTGTGCGCCTGCTGGATGAACCGATACGGCGCGTGCATGAACCACTGCGGCCACGTGCCGTCATGCGCGTACTGCTGGGCAAAGACCGACTCGAGCACATGCCGCGCGACGCCGAGGCGCCCGTGCGCGAGGAGCCACTCGATCGAGCCCTGCGTGACGTCGCGCACACCCCACGCCGCGCCACCATACTGCTCGAGCCCGTGCGGCGCGGCGAAGTGGATCGCGGCGTTGTGATTGAACCAGGGGATGACGTCGTCGATGCGCGCCACTGCGGGATCGCCCGCGTGGCTCAGGCGCAGGGTGAGCGCGGGCGGGTGCGCCATGAGCGCATCGCCGGCATACTCGCCGCGGGCGCCGGCGACGGCCGCCGGCAGCGCGGCCTCGCCCTCGCGCACGCCGAGCAGGATGACGGCGCAATCCATCGCCGGTCGCGTGGCCAGCGCGACGTAAGCGCCGCTGCGGCGCACGCCGTCCGGATGCAGGAGCTCGTCGCCGCCCAGCAGCGCGACCTTGCGCGGCACCGCCGCGGCGATGGCGAAACTGATCCCCGGCTCGTGCTGGCCGACCAGGCTCGCGGCATCCGGCCGGCACGCGACCCAGCCCGCGTCCGCGTGAAAAGTCACGTCTCCACCGTGCTCATACTCGGCCGTGCCAAGCACCAGCTCGTGCGTGATGAGAAACTCCTGCGGCGGGCCGGCGAGCATGCGCAACTCGAGAAACGAAGCCGACCGCCCGACCGAGCACCACGCGCGCGCCTCGATCACGTCCGCACCCAGCCGGTAGAGCCAGCGGACCTCGCCCGGCGTCATGGCGAACGCGCTCGGGATGCCGAGCTGCCGCCACGCGCCGCCGCGGCGCACGAAGACACGCTGGCCGCTGGCGCGCGTCACGCCGAGAGCATTGCGCATCACGGGCAGCAGCCGCGCGAAACTCGGATTGCCCAGGTAGACCTGCGACGCGAAGACTCCGGCCGCATACGCGGTGAACCCGAACTGCGCGTCGTCGATCCAGGTGGACTCGCCGCTGCGCAGGATGTGGCCGTGCGGGCGCGCGATCGACGCCTCCTTCTCGCGCGCGACGACGTGCGTGTCCGCGCCATGGAAAAAGGAAAGCACACGCCCGGCCGCGTCGGTCTCGACATGGCGTCGCGTGCCCGGAAACCACGCCTCCCAATCCGCCGGCGAGGCCGTCTCCCCATGCAGCCAGGCGGCCGATGCGAAGAGCGAGCGCGGCGTGACCGTGCCCGCGCGTGTGTCCGCCGCGGCCGCCGTCGGCGCCGGCCCGAAGGACCGGCCCGAGAGAATATCGCGCAGACGATCGACATCCGCCGCGGACGAGGCGGCGCGATGGTCGGCCTCAAAACACGCGACGAAGGTGAAGGCCGTGCGGGCCCCGGGCGCGAGCACGCGCGGGCGCGACTGCAGCGCGGCCACGGCACACTCGTATTGGAGACGTCCCGACGGCAGCGCCGCATCGCGCGCGGCGGCCGGCTCGCCGGTGAGACGATGATCGGCGCCGTAAAACTGCCAGCCATCGGTCGCATACCCGACCGCGCCATCGGTGCAAGCGGCGGCGAGCCAGGGATGGCGCCCGCCCGAGGCGGGCTGATTCTGCCGCGCCAGCACGACCCAGCCGAGCTGCGGGTCCGGGACCGGCAGCAGGTCGATGTACTGCGAGGTATAGGCCTCGTTGTTGCGCACCGCGGCTTCGTCAGCGAGGCCGAGGTCGTGCGCGAGCAGCATGTCGACGGTCTGCGGATCGACGCCTGTATTGTGGATCTCGATATGCCACAGCCAGGCTGTCGCCGTGGGATGAAGGCGGAGCGTCGTGGTGTGCCGCAGACCCGCGGGGTCCGCGCCACGCCACACCGCCGCATCGGGGCCGGTGGCGAAGTCGAGACCCGGACCTGCGACCCGGACCGTCCCCGCGACGCGCTCGCCGTCGCGGCGGCGCACCATCAGGTGAAAGAGTCCCGCCTCACCCGGCGACGGCAGGAGTTGGTTGATCAGCGTCGTTTCATGGCGCAGCGCGAAGAGCGCTCCATCCGGTGTGAGCTGCACGCGCAGGCCGCCCGGCCGGGCCAACTCGACCAGGCCGAGATCGGCAAGAGCGGGCACGCGCATCGACGTGGAGAGTTCGGGCAGTGGAGAGGTCAGGCGAGCCATGGTGCGACGGCGACGAGGGCCGGCGGGAGAATCTCCCGCAGACAGGGGGCCGGCGGCGGTAAACCCTCCGCCGCCGGCCGTTCACAGAAACCCCAGTCAGAACGAAAACCGCGCGGTCAGCCGCGCGCTGCGCGGCGCCGGCAGGATGTAGGCGTTGGGCACGGCGTGGCCCGGGGAGGTGACCCAGCCCCAGTGGTAGCCGGTCACGATCGGATCCCGGTCATCGAGCACATTGTCGATGTTGAGCTGGAGGCGCACCGGGATGTCGCCGAGCTTCATCGAGTAGGCGAAGACGAGGTTCGTGCTCAGCCGATCGTCTCCATAATGCGCATACTTCGGCTGGCCGTCGGGTGCGCCGAACTCGCCGACATACTGCTCGCCGGTGAGGGCGACGCCGCCGCCGAACGAGAAGCCCTTGAGCGTCTCCCCGAGGAACGTGTAGTTGGCGAACACGCTGGCCGTGTAGTCGACCAGTCCGATCTTCGTCTTGCCGGCGACGTTTTGCGCGAGCGTGTTGGCCGAACTGGCGATCTGGTTCTGCAGATTCTGCGCCGCGGTGGCCGAGCCGCCCGGGGCCGGTGTCGTCGCCGTCTGCCAGGTCGCGAGATGCTCGTTGTAGTAGGCGCGCGCGCCGGGCAGCGCGTCGACGATCTCGGAGTCGGGCTTGCCGAAGGTGAAGCTCACCCGGAGGCTGTTCAGCGGATTGGCGACGAAATCGATTTCGTAGCCGGAGACATCGAGCGCCTCGGTGTCGTCGTAGGGCAGCGTCGTGCGC
>Ga0315910_10002812_pt1 | contig 15069 bp, 9 predicted proteins | sample EdamamesoilMG_FD_204470 | JGI IMG/M metagenome (GOLD analysis project Ga0315910, IMG submission 204470) | Garden soil microbial communities collected in Santa Monica, California, United States - Edamame soil | ecosystem: Environmental > Terrestrial > Soil > Garden | place: USA: California...
CCATGAGGTATTGCGCGAAGTAGAAGAACAACAGATCCGTAACGCCAAGCTTCGAAAGGCAATGTTGATTTCTCACCTTGAGCATCAGGAGATCGGTATTGTCTTCCAACTAGACAATGGCGAAATACGCGAGACCTACTCTTCGGTAGTTGACTATGCCGATGATTTTGTTGAAGTAGAGGGTGGTCATTTTATTCCTGTCATGGCCATCATGGATGTGGAGGCGTAGTAATTACTCTTGCGGAGCAAGATTCGTTTCGAATAGTTTCAGAATCCGCTTGTACTCATCCGTCCAACTGCTGGGCTCCACAAAGCCGTGATCTTCCATGGGGTATACGGCCAGTTCCCAATTGTCTTTTCCCAATTCAATAAGACGCTGTGACAGTCTTACCACATCCTGAAAGTGTACATTAACATCCACCATACCATGGCAGATTAGTAAAGCTCCTTTCAATCCTTCGGCATGGTAAATCGGTGAACTTTTAGCAAACGCAATACTATCGCTGGCGGGTGTGTTTAAAATTCCGGCAGTGTACCCGTGATTGTAGTGCGCCCAATCGGTAACCGGACGTAGCGCGGCTCCGGCAGCAAAAACATCGGGGGTAGTGAATAATGCCATCAGGGTGATGAAGCCACCGTACGAGCCGCCATAAATTCCAATTCGCTTCGAATCAACACCATGCTCTTTCGCCAGGTATGCTGCGCCATCAACATGATCCGTTAAATCTTTTCCACCCATAAACTGATAGATGCCCGTGCGCCAATCTCTTCCGTATCCGGCAGAAGCGCGGTAGTCCATGTCGAGCACAGTGTAGCCTTTATCCACCAGCAGATTATGGAACATGTATTCGCGAAAGTAGTTGCTCCACCACTTGTGTGCGTTCTGTAAGTAGCCTGCACCATGTACAAAAATTACTGCCGCACCATTTGGTTTGGCGGGTGTGTACAATCGGGAAAACACATCGGCACCATCGCGTGCTTTAACGGTAATCACTTCAGGATCGCGCCAGCGATAGGATTTGAATTCTGGTGTGAGCGAGTTTGTAATCTGTTGTGGTTTTGCTCCGGCTTTATTTTCCATCACCCATAATTCCCAAGGCTTATTACTATACGAGTAACGAAAGGCCAACATTTTTTCATCGGGCGATACTTCTACTTCGTGCGCGCCCGTCATCGTGGTAATGCGTTCGGCTTTTCCCCCGGCAACCGGAAGTTTGTAGAACTGTTTCTCACCCGGATGAACTTCATTGGTAGTAATGTAGAAGTATTTTTTTGCTCGCGACAACTCAACCTTTTGCACTTCATACTTCCCTGAGGTAAGGGCCTTTTTAATTTTTGTATTGATATTGTAAACGTAGAGATGCGCGTATCCTGTTTCTTCGGAGATGAACCAGAGGTTTTCATTGTCGAGCCAATCTACACTATAGCTTCCCGGGCCGCCAACCCAGGCTTCATCATGCTGGCGATCTACCAACGTCAGTTGTTGAGTGGCTACATCCAATAACACGATCCAGCGATCCTTGTTATCATGCGCACGAAGCTGCATAATGGCATGCTTCCCGTTATCAGACCAAGAAACGGCAGAGAACCAGATCGACCGTGTTGACGGTTTCTTTTCTTTTTTTGTTTCGGTACCGGCTAATGATTTAGCGTAAGCTTTTCGGTAAGCAGGCACATCGGTAATGCCAGGAATACTATCGGTCTTTACCTGAAGAACCGTGTCACCTTGAATGTCGTAAACAAAAAACTCCTGAACATCTGGTGTAGTGCCTACTTTGGCGCGTGCAGAAATATCTTCAGTAAAACCCGAGGTCGTTACGTAATTGGGAACGATGGTTGACTTGGTGGTTGATTTCTTGGTGATGCGGAACGTCACGTAATTACCATCGGGCGAAAGTTGTTGCAGATCAACAAACTTGTCATCGAGGTAAATTTCTTTCGGGCGTTTTGGTCGTTCCGATTTTTGAAGTTGGCGTGTGGTTTCTGTCTTACTATTCCGTTCACGAAGTATTTGCAGGTGCGCGAGTTGATCTTGCTTCAACCATTTTTCCTGTTCGCCCATTGATGGCGGTGTACTTTTCTTTCCTTTTTTGAAATCGGTGAGTTGAACAACATAGCCGGATGCGATTTCCCAGGTGTAAATATTCTGATCGTAGTTGAACACAATCTTTTTCTCATCTCCTGAAAATACAGGGTTTGATTCACGGGCCACCGTGTTGGTTACTTGTGTTCGTTTGCCTGACGGAATGTCCAGCAGAAAAATATCTCCGTTCTTTTCGTACACCATCCTGGTAAATGCCTTGTTTAAGGAGCCAGCGTTCGATGGTAACGCCAGGCGTTCTTGTTTTGATACTTTCTGGGGTGTTCGGTCTTGCAGAGTGATTCTATAAAGCGAATCAGAAACCGCATTACTTGGATTCCAGTTGAAGTAAATCGTTTTGCCATCGGCCGACCAGTTTACATTGGTGGGTGCTATGCCCATCCATTTCGGATCGCGCATAATCTTTTCAACCGTGAGTTCCCCCAGGGTTTGGGAGCTGCCCGAAGTAACTGAAAGAAAGAATGCCGTAAGCGCTAAGATGATTCGCATACAAAGTGATGTTTAGTATTTTTTCTGATTAGCGAGTAAAGGTTGAATGCTGATGTAATTCTGTTACCGGGCTTTCAGTAATTCTTCTAATTGATTTTTTTCCAACGAGCAATTCACCCATTCGCCATCGAGTTTGCTGCCGTATTTTTTATAGAATTTGATGGCCGGTTCATTCCAGTCGAGCACTTGCCACATCATACCCGTGCAGTTTTCATCCAGTGCGTGTTGCATGGTGCGATCGAAAAGTAATTTACCAATACCGCTGCATCTTTCTTTCTCGGTTACAATAATGTCTTCGAGGTAAAGACGCTTGCCTTTCCAGGTGGAATAGCGCCAATAGTAAAGGGATAATCCTACTATGCCGGTTTTATTTTCCGCTACAAAGAATCCATAAATTGGTTTGGGTCCAAAGCCATCGTGCTCCATCAACTCCAACGTGTTGGTTACTTCATGGGGTGCTCGTTCAAATTCAGCAAGCTCTTTAATAAGTTCAAGAACGCGGGGAAGGTCTTCCTTTTTTCCAGTGCGAATAGCAGTGCTCATTCAGCAAAAGTAATAGTAAGGGTTTTACTTTTTGGTTGGTGTTGAAATAAATTCCTGCAGATCGCGCAGATCAGTTCTGTGTTAATCTGCGAAATCTGTGGAAAAATCCCGATAGCTATCGGGACGTACTTCGTACCTTCTTCCCTCGTACTTTAGGCCTACATGTCTTTCTTCACCATAGGAGGCACCACACCCATGTTGTACCAGGCGAAAGAATATTGATCGGCAATCTGTTCAATGGTTTTGGTGATGGGAGTTCCTGCACCATGACCGGCATCCGTTTCAATGCGAATTAACACGGGGTTATCGCCCGCCTGACTTTCCTGTAACGTGGCAGCAAACTTAAACGAATGCGCGGGTACTACGCGGTCGTCATGATCACCTGTTGTTACCATGGTGGCGGGATAGTGTGTGCCAGGCTTGAGCGCATGCACCGGTGAATACTTTTTCAGGTACTCGAACATTTCTTTTGAGTCGTCAGCGGTACCGTAATCGTAAGCCCACCCGGCACCGGCTGTAAACTTGTGATAGCGCAGCATATCCATAACACCTACAGCAGGAAAAGCTACCTTCATTAAGTCCGGGCGTTGCGTCATGGTGGCGCCTACCAGCAATCCTCCATTTGATCCACCGGAGATGGCGAGGTAATCACTTGATGTATACTTTTCTGCAATGAGGTATTCGGCAGCGGCAATAAAGTCATCGAATACATTTTGTTTGTTCATCTTGGTGCCGGCTACGTGCCACTTTTCTCCGTACTCGCCACCACCACGTAAGTTAGGTTGCGCATAGACACCGCCATTTTCTAACCACACTATGCGCGAGGTGCTGAAACCTGGCTGAAGACTGATGTTGAATCCTCCATAACCATAGAGCATCGTTGGATTTTTTCCGTTGAGTTCCAGTCCCTTCTTGTGAACGATGAACATCGGAATTTTAGTACCGTCTTTGCTGGTGTAGAAAACCTGTTTGGTTTCGTATTCTTCCGGGTTGAAATCAACCGATGGTTTTTGATAGAGCGTTGATTTGCCAGAGGCAACATCGTACTTGAAAATGGTTGCCGGATACGTGAAGGAAGTGAAGGTGTAGTAGGTTTCCTTATCTTCTTTACGACCACCAAAGCCACCGGCTGTTCCGATTCCCGGAAGTTCCACTTCACGCTCCAGTCTTCCTTTCAGGTCAAACTGTTTCACTACGGTCTTAACATCCACCAGGTAGTTGGCAAATATTTTACCGCCCATGGTGGAGGCGTTCAATACATTTTCAGTTTCGGGGATCACATCCTTCCAGTGCTCAGGTGTTGGGTTGGAAAGATCCGCTTCCACCAGTTTACTGTTGGGTGCGTTGAGATCGGTTTGAATCAACAAGCGTGTTCCTTCATTGGCCAGAATGAAATGGTTGTTATCAAAGTTGTTTACGATGGTGATGAGTTTTCCATTCGGATCGTTCAAATCCTGAATATAAAGTTCATTGCCATTGGTACTGGTTGAAGCTGTTACTATCAGGAAGCGCTCATCTTCGGTGAGGTAGGAGCCAATGTATCTTCGAGGAGTTTTCTCACCTCCAAACAGCAACACATCGTCCTGCTGCGGTGTGCCGAGTTTGTGCCAGTACAGTTTATGGTATTGCGTTTTTTCCGAAAGCTGGCTGCCTTTTGGCTTATCGTACGTGCTGTAGTAAAAACCTTCGTTGCCCCGCCACGACATACCGCTGAACTTGATGTTGCGCATGGTGTCTTCAACGATAGATTTATCCAGTGTCTTTAACACAATGGCCTCTGTCCAGTCGGCACCACCTTTTGAAATTTGATAAGCGGCCAGTGATCCATCCTTGCTGAATGAAATTCCGGCAAGCGAAATCGTGCCATCGTCTTTGAATTTGTTTGGATCAAGAAACTCTTCTACCGCTCCATTCTCACCCAGCTTACGGTACAACACGCTTTGATTTTGCAAACCATTGTTTTTATAAAAGTAGAAGTAGTTGCCCTCTTTGAACGGAGCGCTTAGCCGTTCGTAGTTAAAAATCTTTTCGAGGCGTTGTTTTATCTGCTCGCGGTACGGAATATTGTTGAGGTAGCCGAACGTTACTTCGTTCTGCGCTTTAACCCAGGCGCCTGTGTTTTTAGCTGTATCATTTTCAAGCCAGCGATAGGGATCGGGAACCTGCGTATCGAAGTAGGTGTCAACGGTGTCGACTTTTTGGGTTTGTGGGTATTTCATGGAAGCGGTTTCTTTTTTTTCTGAGCAGGTCCAGGCCAGCACAGCAAATAGTACAATGGCATAGTTTGATTTCATGGGGATGATGGGTTATTCAAAATAAATTTATGAGCGGTTAAGGTTTTGTACAACTGAACCTGTGATGAGTGGTGTTAACTCTCCTGGTCGAAGTAAAGCTTGTAGTAGTGGCGCCCGGTTACTTCATCAAAACCTTTCTCAATCAGCTCGCGGTTGCCGTGTATGTATATGTGGAAGTTCTTATCGAGTTTTAACACGCTTTTAAAAACACGCATCTGTCGCTTTACCGCGTGGGCCGAAATTTCAAAGTTATCGGTAGTATCAAACTGTTCGGGGTCCATAAAACTCTTTCCATAGCTCCGGAAGGACTCAATCACATCAGCATTGCCAAGTACTTCTGCTTCGAATTCGGCTTTGCTAAACTGTTCTTTGGATTTGAAGAAGTCCATCGAGCGGTTGAGCAAGTCAATCTTATCCGCTTTTGAAACGCTGAATTCTTCCGATAGTTGATTGGCCACGTATTGCTGTGTGAGGCTCATAAAATTATTCGTCTGGTGAAACGCATCCGAACGCGGCTTGATGTTCAGAAAATCGTTCATCCAAAACTGGGCATCCGACTTGTTTACATTATCGACAATCAGAATTTTGTAGCCGGCATCTTGTTCGGTGTTTAGAATCAAACAACCCTTATCCAGTTTCTTGATGTTTACACCTTCATCAGCATGAAGGTTAAAATTACGCGAGAGTTTTAAGTAGTTCTCTTTGTTTTCAGATTTGAATATTCCTACTGCGTTATACAAACTGTTTTCAATCACCACATCCTGGATATAGGCTACATACAACTCACCGGCTTTGATGTTGGGATGTTGTGTTGCTTCAAACAAATGCTTGGCGATGTTGATGGAATTTTCGTGAAGTGTTTCGGCATCGTCAAAAATTGCTGCGGCAAACTGGTAGAGCGGATTCAGCGTGAAGTCTTCGTTAGAAAAGGAGAACGAATAAAATTCAGGTGTATTGAAGTTGGAGAGGAAATACGTGCGCAACAAGTCGTGAAGGTTGTCATCCAACTCCAAGGGAATGTCTGACAATCGAAGCTGGTCGCCATTCGCGCGATTGCCAATGTAATGGGCCGAAACGGGTTGAATGATACTTTGGGAAGAATCGAGCATGGGAAGACAATTTATAAATCCATTACACAGAAATCACCTCGGACTAATTACTCACGAATATCTTGGTGATTCTTTGCGAACTTCGTGTCTTGGGTGGTTCAGAAATGAATTGTGACTAAATTCTTTGAACCACAAAGTCACGAAGTTCGCAAAGCGGCACCAAGAACCTTACTGGTTCACTTTGATCTTGGAAATTTGATTTCAATCAATCACTTCAAACCCGGTGTATGGCACCAAGACTTTCGGAATGCGGATACCCTCTTTGGTTTGATTGTTTTCCAGTATGGAAGCCACGATGCGAGGTAATGCAATGGCGCTACCGTTTAAGGTATGCAGCAACTGCGTTTTGCCGTCTTTGTTTTTGTAGCGAAGCTTCAACCGATTAGCCTGAAAGGTTTCGAAATTACTCACCGAACTTACCTCAAGCCACCGCTGTTGGGCTGCAGAAAATACTTCCATGTCGTAGGTGATGGCTGAGTTAAAGCCCATATCACCACCACAAAGTAAAAGTTTACGATAAGGTAGTTCCAGTTTTTCCAACAGGCTTTGAACATACGTACACATGTCATCCAGAGCCTGGTAAGATTCTTCCGGCTTTCTTATCTGAACGATTTCTACTTTATCAAACTGATGCAGCCTGTTCAATCCGCGCACGTGTGCTCCCCAGCTTCCGGCTTCGCGTCTGAAGCAAGGTGTGTAGCCAGCATTTTTTATGGGCAGATCATCTTCGTTCACGATTACATCGCGGTACAGATTGGTGATGGGTACTTCAGCCGTTGGGATCAGATACAATCCGTCTTCATTCACAAAATACATTTGCCCTTCTTTGTCAGGAAGCTGCCCGGTTCCGTACCCACTCGCTTCATTAACAACAATAGGGGGTTGAATTTCTTTGTAGCCCTGTTTGCCTGCTTCGTCCAGGAAGAAGTTGATCAATGCGCGTTGCAGTCGGGCCCCTTTACCTTTATATACAGGAAAGCCGGCACCCGAAATTTTTGTACCCAATTCAAAATCGATGATGTCATATTTTTTGATCAGGTCCCAGTGAGGCAACGCATCGGCCGTCAAAGTGGGTATTTTACCGTGTTGATGAACCGTGATGTTATCTTCGGCACTTTTGCCTGCCGGTACTTTTTCTGCCGGCACATTGGGGATTTTATAGAGTATTTCCTGTTGCTTCTTTTCAAAAGCATCTAACTCAACCTCCAGCGCTTTCACTTTTTCTTTGTCGGCAGCTACAGCGGCACGAAGGGTGGTGGCCTCTGCTGCTTTGCCAGACTTCATAAGTTCGCCAATGGTACGGGCGTCAGCATTCGACTTAGCTTTCAGATCGTCTAACATCCGCTGGGCATCACGCCTTTGCTGGTCGTTTTCAATAACCTGCTTGATGAGCGCTTCTGCGTCCTTAAAGTTTCGTTTGGCAAGACCCTGTATTACCTTGTCTGTTTGTTCTCGAATTACGGCCAGCTGAAGCATGTTGTGTAGTTTAAAGCGGGACCAAAATTAGTTTTTTTGGTTGTTCTGCGCGGTTTCGAACAGAATAAAATATTTTGCCGGTTTGATAAATACTCATTTTTAAACTATACTTGCAGAGTCAATCGGCTTCCTCCTAAGCCCTTCTGAATATAAATCTCAATTTTTACTGACCTACTTTGTTCTCGAGCTATTTGATTTCATGATTCGATTTCAGCGTAATGCTGTTCAACAACCAACAACACTTTTAAACACAACACATTTTTAATCCACATGTACACTATTGATGACCTGAATGTCAGGCTTCTTTCTGAGTTGAAAGAAATTGCTGAGGGGATGGGCGTTAAGAACGCCAAAAAACTTTCTAAACAAGATCTCATCTACAAAATCCTCGATCAGCAAGCTGTATCACCCGATGCAGCCCAAGCCCCCAAAAAAGCTTCTGCACCCTCCCCGGAAATTGAAACTGAACGTAAGCTTCGCCCCCGCAGACGCGAAAATGTAGCTCCCGCAGCGCCCAAACCAGAAAACACCGAGAGCGATTTTTCTTCTGATGAACTTCTCGAAAACATAAATCTTGATTTTAACGGTCCTTCTACTCCGGCTTTTGAAAACAGCGGTGAACCTGAACAAGAATCGGTTACTTCCATGATGGAAGAAACGCCACGCCCGGTGCGTGAAGTGCGCGAAGAACGACCTCAAAATTATCGCGTAGCTATTCGCGAATTTGATGGCGCCATCAGCAACGAAGGCGTACTGGAAATTATGCAGGATGGTTATGGATTTTTGCGCTCATCAGACTATAACTACCTGGCAAGTCCTGATGATATATATGTATCGCCTTCTCAGATTAAATTGTTTGGATTGAAAACCGGAGATACTATTAAAGGGTTGATTCGTCCTCCAAAAGAAGGTGAAAAGTATTTTGCGTTGCTGAAAGTAGAATCCGTAAATGGAAAGACTACCGAAGAGATCCGCGACCGCGTGGCCTTCGAATACCTTACGCCACTATTCCCGAACGAGAAATTAAAACTTAGTACTACACCTGATAATCTTTCGACTCGTATCCTCGATTTGTTTTCACCGATCGGTAAAGGACAACGCGGTATGATCGTGGCACAACCCAAGACGGGTAAAACAGTGCTGCTGAAAAACATTGCTAACGCTATTGCCGAAAACCATCCGGAAGTTTACCTGCTCGTATTGTTGATTGATGAGCGCCCGGAAGAAGTTACCGACATGGCCCGCAGCGTAAATGCAGAAGTAATCGCTTCGACATTCGATGAGCAGGCCGAACGCCACGTGAAAGTAGCGAGCATTGTGTTGGAGAAAGCAAAACGCATGGTGGAGTGCGGACACGATGTGGTAATCCTGTTGGATTCTATCACACGTCTGGCCCGCGCTTACAACACTGTAGTACCATCATCCGGAAAAATTCTTTCGGGTGGTGTGGATGCTAACGCACTGCACAAGCCGAAGCGTTTCTTTGGCGCAGCCCGCAAAATTGAAAATGGCGGATCGCTCACCATCATCGCTACTGCGCTGATCGACACCGGTTCAAAAATGGATGAAGTGATCTTCGAAGAATTCAAAGGTACCGGTAACATGGAATTGCAGTTGGATCGCAAGCTGTCGAACAGACGAGTTTATCCTGCTATGGATGTTCCAGCTTCGGGCACAAGACGCGAAGATCTGTTGATGCGCGAAGACGAACTGCAGCGGGTGTGGATTCTACGCAAGTTCATGGCCGACATGAATTCCGTAGAAGCGATGGAGTTCCTGCAAAGCAAAATGAAAGGCACACGCAACAACGAAGAGTTTCTGCTCTCGATGAATGGATAATCATTTTTAAATGAGAATAGAAAGGACGTGTGAGCGTCCTTTTTTGTTTTCCGGCATTGATCTTAAAGAAGGCTCCTCCGGATTATTTCCGTATCATCTTTCCTTCCTTCGAAAGCACAAACTCATAATCCGTTTTATGCCGTGTTTTCAAATTGATTACCCGCACGATGAAGGTCTGAATGCCACGGTGCACGTAGTCATCCACATAAATTCGCTGGTGAGCATCGTGTACCTTATTGAATTCAAACGATGATTGTTTCAATACTTTATCCCTTTTTTTATCCAATACTAAAATCTGAAGCTCGGTGCCTTTCTTAAAATCAAGTAAAACGTAAAGGGCCAGCGGTGGGGGTCGTTCCGAATAAAAACTCACCACCCTTTGATCAAGAAGTTGATTTTCGCCACTCTTGAATAGCCCAATCACTTCGTAGGAATATGTTCCTTCAGCTGTCAATGTATCTATAAAAGAATAGCGAGTCTGAGCAAGGCCAACCGAATTGAGTGTAACGGGAACACTGCCCATAAATGCAGAGCGATTACTACCCTTTGATGAACGATGAATTTCAAACGTCTCGATTTCGTTGACCAACGATTGTGGGGTGGTCCACTGCAGAGTAACCATTTCATGTGAACGGTCGAGGGAAAGATTTAGCGTGTCCAGGCTTTTGAAAGACAACGGTAAGCCGGCAGGTCTTGAGCTAAGCTGAATATTAAAATTACAGTAGTCACCAAGAAACCCATCGATGTTTACAAGGTATTGCAGATTTGGTTTTATTGAATCAAGCGCTATGAATACATCATGTTGAGTGATCTTTGGTATACACTGAAGAATTTTGTAGGTATTAATTTCGCAAGGATTCCCTTCGATAACAATAGCCTGAACGCCTCGCGTATCACGGCAGGCTTGTGCAGAAATATTGATAAAGTACGTTCCAGCTTTGGGGACAGAAAACGCAAACCATTGGTCGTTGTGGTAGTCAATGCACTTTTTAGTCAATGCTTTGTTGATACAGCTCCACTCCACTGTGGCTTCGTGTGTGGAGGAAGAAGTGTAGTAGGCATCCAGCATCAGAATCGACCGGTGTTCGATGTTGTTGTTGCTCACCTGGGCAACCGAGAGGTGGGTAGCAAAGGCAAGGAATAAAATCAAACTATTTTTTCTTCTTCGATTTCCAGCCACTTTTTTGCTGCGTTTTCTCGTTGAACTTCTTCGCTTTGATGCGTTCTTCTTTTGTAGGATGAGGTTTCTTTTTCTTTGCTGTTAACTTCTTTCCTTTTTCGCGCGATTCCTTCACAAACTTTTTTTCATGGAAGGCTCCTTTAAAGGAGGGGTCTTCTTTCTTTCGTTGCAGATCAATCGCCAGGTTGATTTCCTGTTTTTCAGCAAAGGATGTTTTTTCAACGGTCACCTCAACGGGAAGTTCTTTTACCGGAATTTTTTCGCGGATTAACGTTTCAATTTTTTCGATGTGATAGAGCTCGGCATTATTCACAAACGTGATCGCTTTTCCATTTTGAAAAGCACGACCCGTACGACCGATTCGATGTACATAATCTTCGTGCACAATGGGCACATCGAAGTTGATAACGTGCGATACGTTGGTTACATCAATCCCCCGGGCGGTAACATCGGTGGAAACCAGTATGCGAAGCTTGCCTTCTTTGAATTCATTCACGGCATTGATGCGCGAGTTCTGTCCTTTGTTGGAGTGAATTACACGTGCAGGCCCCAATGATTTGCGTTCGAGGTAACTAAGAACATTGTCGGCATGTTCTTTCGATCGTGTGAAGATCATCACGCGGTTAAATTCCGGTTTAGTCGAAAGCAGGTATTCAATGAAGTTTATTTTTGTTTTCAGGTTAGGAATGTGATACAATTCCTGTTCTACCTGTTTGGCAGGTGTTGCTTGTGGTGTTACTTCAATTTTTTTAGGAAACTCCAGGAACTCCGCAGAGAGCCGTTCAACACGCTCAGAAAAAGTAGCTGAGAACAGCAGACTTTGGCGTTTGATGGGAATGACTTCAAATATTTTTCGAAGCTGGGGCATAAAGCCCATGTCCATCATGCGATCGGCCTCATCGAGAATAAGTGTTTTGATTTGCCTGGTTGGAAGATCGCCCTTCAAATAGATTTCCATAAACCGCCCGGGTGTTGCAATCAGAATATCCACACCGTTTTTAATGGCTTCGATCTGTGCCTTTGGCCCGATGCCTCCATACAGCGGAGCAATCCTCAAATCGGTATACTTGGAGAGAAGCTTGGCGTGCTCGGCCAGTTGAATAACAAGTTCTTTGGTGGGGCCCAGTACCACAGCGCGGGGTTCTGTGCCTTGTGCATACTTTACCTTCATGAGTACGGGCAGCATGTACGCGGCCGTCTTGCCGGTGCCGGTTTGGGCAATGCCGATTACTTCTTGTCCGCCAAGAATTAACGGAATGGCTTGCTGTTGGATTTCCGTAGGCTGTTGAAACCCCAGATCGGCAACGGCATTAAGCAATTGTTTGTTGAGATTAAAATCTTCGAAAGATGTGATGGCAGACACGATTTGATTCTAATTTTACGACTATGAAGACGACACTGATAACCAACGCAAATATAGTCAACGAAGGGAAGGTCTTTCAGGGCGATGTGCTGATTGAGGGACAGTATATCAAAATGATTGATAAGGATCTGGCTTCAAGACCGGCCGATCGAGTAATTGATGCTAACGGGAAGTACCTTTTGCCTGGCGCGATTGATGATCAGGTGCACTTTCGCGAGCCAGGATTGACACACAAGGCCACCATTTATTCAGAAGCGAAGGCCGCTGTGGCCGGTGGTGTTACTTCGTTTATGGAAATGCCGAATACCAATCCGCCTGTGTTTACGCAGCAACTTCTGGAAGACAAGTATCAGATTGCTGCGCGCACTTCGCTGGCGAATTATTCATTCTTTCTGGGGGCATCCAACGATAACCTGGATGAAGTCATGAAGACGGATATCCGGAACGTATGCGGACTGAAAATTTTTATGGGTTCATCAACGGGTAACCTGCTGGTGGATGACCCTAAAACGCTGGAAGGATTCTTCTCACGTTTTCCATCGCTCATTGCGGCACACTGCGAGGATGAACCCACCATCCGCAAGAATATGGCGGAGTACAAGGGGAAGTACGGTGAAGATGTTCCCATTGAATATCATCCATTGATACGAAGTGAAGAGGCTTGCTATAAATCATCTTCCTTTGCTATCGGCCTGGCAAAAAAGCATGGAACAAAATTTCACATTCTTCATATTTCAACCGCGAAGGAGACTTCGCTTTTCGATAATAGTATTCCGCTGGAGAAGAAAAGAATTACTGCAGAAGCGTGCATCCATCACCTGTGGTTTAATGATGCCGACTATAAGCGGCTCGGTAACCTGATCAAATGGAATCCCGCGGTAAAGACAGCACACGATCAGCAGGAAATTTTTAAGGCAGTGCTCGATGATCGCATCGATGTAATTGCTACCGATCACGCACCACACACGTGGGATGAAAAGCAAAACACGTACTTCAAGGCGCCATCCGGAGGACCATTAGTGCAACATAGTCTTGTGGCCATGCTGGAATTTTATCATCGCGGAAAGATTACGTTGGAGAAAGTCGTTCAAAAAATGAGTCACAACCCGGCCATACTTTTTGAGATCGAAAAGCGAGGGTATGTCCGTGAAGGCTACTTTGCTGATTTAGTGCTGGTTGATCTCAACAAACCCTGGACGATCAGTAAAGAAAATATACTTGCTCATTGCGGCTGGTCACCGTTGGAAAGTACTACAATGAAGTCGCAGGTTACCCACACGTTTGTTTCCGGCCACCTGGTGTATGCCGAGGGCAAGTTTGATGAAAGCCAGAAAGGCGAAAGACTACTCTTCAATCGAAAATAATCTTTGTGCTACTTGGTGTTCTTCGTGTCTTGGTGGCCCAGGGCGCTTCTCCATAATTGCTTTTGAACCACCAAGGACACTAAGGGCCACAAAGAGATTTACAAATCGCTTTTGCAAATTCGGCCTCGAAGACTAAATTTGCACTCTCTTAAACGGTGGATGTAGTTCATCCCGATAGCCATCGGGAGGTTAGAACGACAGAAACCAAACAAATAACCAAACGGTGGATGTAGTTCATCCCGATAGCCATCGGGAGGTTAGAACGGCAGAAACCAAACAAATAACCAAACGGTGGATGTAGTTCAGTTGGTTAGAACGCCAGATTGTGATTCTGGAGGTCGTGGGTTCGAACCCCATCATTCACCCAAAATTCAGCCCTCCTGGAGGGCTTTTTTGTTTTTTTAGTTGTAGGGTTGAACTCTATCTTTTTACGAATTTCTTTACGCGAACCTGATCGCGGAACACCACTTTCACCAGGTATAAGGCGGGCGGGTAGTCTGCAATTCTATGATCGATCGTGGTATCGCCTGTGATGTCGACCTGGTGCAGCATTCTTCCTGCCATATCCATCACCTGAACCGTACTGCGGGATGAAACACCGGTCACATCAATCCGGATGGTTTCAGTAGCAGGATTGGGATAAACCCTGATCCCGTGATCAGGATCTTCGATCCCCACTACAGTCACCTCAAGGTCATCACTAAAGACACTGCTGCAGTTGTCAATAGTGGTTTGAACGGTGTAGGTTCCGGTTTCTTCTATCGTTAGTGTTTTTCCGGTAGCTCCCGTCAGCAACGTGCCATTCAGGTACCAAGCATTTCCTTCGTCATTGCTTGAAGTAAGTACAGGCATCATCGAACTTCCGGAAACAGTTATCACAGGTTTTGCAGGATTGATGCAAAACGTCTGACTTGCTTCTGCAGGAGAAAATGTTTCGTTGCCTGCCTGACTTGCTTTGATGGTAATACTTCCCGCACTGAAGATGGTGACTTCCGTGTTGTTCAGCGTAATGCGATTGGACGTTGTAGAAAACGAAAGTGGAAGGTCTGAGTTGGACGAGGCTACTACATGAAACGGATCATCGCCCAATACTTTTTGTGGTATCGGCTGGAAGGTAATCGTTTGATCAAATTTTGTGTGTTGAATTTTATACAATTCTGCCCCGTGCGTTGCGGATGATGCCAGAAAGTAAATCCATCCATTGAGGTAAATCATATCAATCGGATCAAGACTGGCTGCTCTCATAGTAAGGTCAACTTCTCCATTTGTTTTCCACAATTCTCCATTCGCACGGAAGTAGGTAAAATTATC
>Ga0315910_10002813_pt1 | contig 15067 bp, 10 predicted proteins | sample EdamamesoilMG_FD_204470 | JGI IMG/M metagenome (GOLD analysis project Ga0315910, IMG submission 204470) | Garden soil microbial communities collected in Santa Monica, California, United States - Edamame soil | ecosystem: Environmental > Terrestrial > Soil > Garden | place: USA: California...
GCCATCGGCGTGCGCATCGCGGCGCCGCCGGCCGGCGGCGTGCGTTTCATGGCGATGGTGCGGCCCGACAAGTTCGCGGAACTGGAGAAGGACGTGGGCGTGCGGGCCAGCGAGTTGCTGGTGGGCGAATACGCGGCCACTTTGAAGTCGCACCTCGGACCCAACGACATCGCCGGCCGGTTCGCCGGCGTCTCCTTCCTCGCGCTCATCGAACGCGGCAACCCGCATGACGTGGAAGCCTGGGCGGATTCGCTGGTGGCGCGCTTCAGCGAGAACACCTCCACCATCGGGCAGCGCACCGTGCATTCGAGCTGCACCATCGGCCTCACGGCGGTGCCGACCTCCGGATCCAATGTCGACGCGGTGATCGCCGACGTGCTCGAGGCCGTACGGCGCGGCCGCAGCCAGGGCGGCAACCAGATCTTCCACCTCGACAAGGCCGACACCGACACGCGCGTGCAGGCCTACGACATGATCTGGGTCAAGCACATCAAGACCGCGCTGATGGAGAACCGCTTCCGCCTGGTGCAGCAGCCGGTGGCCAGCCTGCAGGGCGAAGACCCGAACATGTTCGACGTGCTGGTCCGCATGCTCGATCACCAGGGCAAGGAAGTGTTGCCCGCGGACTTCATGGCCGCCGCCGAGCGCAACGACCTGCTCAAGAACATCGATCGCTGGGTGGTCGGCGCTTCCCTGTCATTCGCCGCCAAGGCCAAACCCGGCTGCCTGTTCGTACGCCTGTCGCGCGACAGCGTGATCGATGCCGGCTTCATCGACTGGCTCAAGACCCAGCTCGCCGCCGGCAAACACGAGCCGCAGCGCATCTGCTTCCAGGTCACCGAGAGCATCGCCGAGCAGTACATGAACGCGGCGGTGAATCAGCTCGGCGCCCTGAAGACACTCGGCTTCCGCATCGCCATCGAGCGCTTCGGCTCGGGCCGCGATCCCTACAAGCTGCTGACCGCGGCGCCACTCGACTTCATCAAGATCGACGGCGCGCTGGTGCAGGACCTGGCCGGCAATCCCGAGACCCAGATCGTGGTCAGGAAGCTGGTCGAAGCGGCGGTGAAGGCCAAGATCGAGACCATCGCCGAGCGCGTCGAAGATGCGAACACCATGGCGGTGTTGTGGCAGCTCGGCGTGCAGTTCATCCAGGGTTACTTCGTGAATGCGCCCGAAGAGGTGGTCATGGCCGAAGGGCAAGGTCGGCGGTGAGCGTGACCCTGCGGGCCGGGATGCGGCCACTCCTCGTTCTGGTCCTCGCCATGCTGCCGCTCGGCGCCATGGCCGCCGACAGGAAGGCCGAGGTGCGCATCGAACGCAACGTGGTCTACGGCATGGTGTCCGGCGCCGCGCTGCTGCTCGACGTGTACCGCCCGGCGAAACCCAACGGCTTCGGCGTGGTGTTCATCGCGGGCAGCGGTTTCCAGGCCGATCCGGGTTATGGCGCACGGCCGATCAAGGAAACGCAGATCGACCTCTGGGGTCCGCCGCTCACTACCGCCGGATACACCGTGTTCTCGGTGAACCATCGTGGCGCGCCGCAATTCCACTACCCGGCCGCCGTCGAAGACGTGCAGCGCGCGATCCGTTTCATTCGCGCGCACGCGGCGCAGTACGCGATCGATGGCGCGCGGCTCGGCGGACTCGGCGGTTCTTCGGGTGGCAATCTCATCGCGCTGGCGGCACTGCGCGCGGCCCCGGGAAGCGTCGACGACGCTGATACGGTGAACCGCGAACCCGCCACGCTGCAGGCCATCGTGCTGCGCGCCGCGGTCACCGACCTGCGCACGATGCCGACCGCCGCGGGCGCGAACTTCGTGGTGTCGTACATGGAGTCGCCTCCCGGTGAAGCTCCGACCGTCAAGGCGCTGTACGAATCCGCATCACCGGTGACGCAGGTGGGCGCCGGTGCGCCGCCCACGTTGCTCATGCATGGCGACGCGGATTCGCTGGTGCCGTACACGCAATCCACGGCGATGGAGGCGGCGCTGCGCGCCGCGGGCGTCGCGGTGAAACTGGTGACCGTGCCGGGCGGCGAACACGGCGCGGATTTCGGCGCCGCCGGCAAGCCACACCCTGAATGGCCTGACTACTATCGCGAAACCGTGGGCTGGTTCGACCAGCACCTGCGGGCCCGTCAGTAGGGGCCCGGCTCGTTCGAGTAGATAGCCGTGGCGGCGGGCAGCGTGCTCGTCACCCAGCCGCGGTACATGCCCGAGGAGTTCATCGCGAAGGCGATGTGGCCCGCGCCATCCATCGCGATCACGCCGCCGTCACCGCCGATGTCCCCGATATTCGCGATCGCGGCCGAAGCCGCCGACTGCACCGTCTCGCCATGCCAGGCGATGCGATCGCAGATCTGGCGCGCCGCGCTGGCGCGGATGAAGAATTCGCCGGAGCCCGTGGCCGACACCGCGCAGGTGCCGTCGGCCGCGTAGGTGCCCGCGCCGATCACCGGCGAGTCGCCGATACGTCCCCAGCGCTTGCCCGTCATGCCGCCGGTCGAAGTCCCGGCCGCCACGTGCCCATTCACGTCGATGGCCACCGCGCCCACGGTGCCGCGCGAATGCGTGCGGTCGAGCTCGGCGGCGTGATCGCGTCGCCAGTCGAGCAGCTGCTGCCAGCGTTCCTCGGTACGGAAATAGTCGGGTGACACCTGCGGCAGTCCCTGCTCCACGGAAAACTGGTCCGCGCCGTCGCGCGCCAGCATGACGTGCCGCGATTTCTCCATCACCGCGCGCGCCAGGCTGATGGGATTGCGCGTGCGCGTCACGCCGGCCACCGCGCCGGCCTTGAGCGTGGCGCCATTCATGATCGAGGCATCGAGCTCGTTGCGGCCTTCGGCGGTGAACACCGCGCCCCGGCCGGCGTTGAACAACGGATCGTCCTCGAGCACGCGTATGGTGGCCTCCACCGCATCGAGACTCGATCCGCCCTTCGCGAGCACCTCGCGACCCGCCGCGAGCGCCGCGTCGAGTCCGGCGCGATACGCGGCCTCTTTCTGCGGCGTCAGATCGCCGCGTTCGATGACGCCGGCGCCACCGTGAATCGCCAGGGCCCAGCCACCCTGCGTCACCGGCGTGACCGCGGCCGCCTTGAGCGCCGCCAGCGATGCCTCGTCGAAGGCTCCGTTCACGATGTTGACGCGCAACGAGAAGGCCGGGCGCGTGACCGCGAATGTCCTGAGATCGATCGCGCCTTCTTCTCCGACGCCCACCACCGGCACGTCGCGGAAATTGAACGGCCGCGCCTCGAGCGCGTCGGGGGCGCGCAGCGGCCGCACCAGCCACGCGAATCCGCGGCCGATGGAATACACACGGCCGCGTCCGTCGGCCTCGACGCACAGCGCCGCCTTCTCGTCGACGCCGATGCCCGTGATGCCGGGATCCTTCTCTTCCGTTGCGAGGCGCCCGACGAAGGTGATCAGCCGGCCCCAGCGTTCACGGATTCCGAAGTGACTGTCGGTGATCACGTTCCCGAGGTAGGGCATGTGCAGGAAGTCGCGCACCAGCGTGACGCCGGATCCGAGCGGGTTCGGCATGGCCTCGGTCGACAGCAGGCTGCCGCCGTCCATCGCGCCATAACTGTAGGCACCGAGGATGGCGAGCCCCGCGCTGGTGCCGCCGATCGGCTTGCCGGCGCGCACGTGCGCGTCGAGCAGCGTGTTGACCGGCGTGCCCTTGAAGTAGCGCACGTAGTTAGCCTGGTCGCCGCCGCCGATGAAGATGCCGTCGGCACGCCTGAGGATCTTCAACACGCGAGCATCGCTCGCGGCCGCGCGATCGTGGAACACGATGGTCTCGACCGAGGCCGCGCCGCCGATCTCGTTGAGGAAATCCTTCTGCAGGTCGTCTTCGCCCGAGGCGCGCAGGATCACCAGGTGGCCGCGTCCCATTTTCTCGACGAACCAGCGGAACGCGGGCACCGGCCAGTCGCCGCCGCCTAGCAGCATCAACGCACCCTCGGTATTGCCCGAACGTGCCGCCTTGAGATCGCCCGCCTTGTAATAGTCCCAGGCCTGCGGTGACTTCGCCTGCACTACCACAGTGAAGGTCGCGCACACCAGCAGTGCAATTGCAGTGAACCTGCGCAGGATCATCGCTATTCCTCGATGTACATAGCCCGTCGCGGGCAACGCAGCTTTACACAATTTTCATCGCACGACTCGCCGAATCTGTCGACGCCCTCCCCGCGCGCCGCCTAGAATTCATCCGCGGACTCATGAACAGGGATTCAGGACATGAAGAAAAAGTCGAAGCTTTGCGCAGTTGGTCTCCTGGGGTTGTCGACGCTGGCGTTGGCCCAGGAACAGCAAGACGAGGGCAAGGTCGAAGAGATCCTCGTCATCGGCTCGCGCATTCCGCGCCTCAAGGCCGAGGGCCCGGCGCCGGTGGCCACCATCGATGCGCAGGCCATCGTCAACCAGGGCCTTACGAGCGTCCCTGAAGTTCTCAAGGCGCTGACCCAGAACAACGGCGCCACGCAGAGTCCGCAGACGTCCAACGACTTCACGCCCGGATCCGCACAGGTGAACCTGCGCGGACTGGGACCGAACCACAGCCTGGTGCTCGTGAACGGCCGCCGCATCGCGGACTTTCCCCTGCCGCTCGATGGCCTCAGCAATTTCACGGACGTGTCCAACATCCCGGTAGGCATGATCGAGCGCGTCGAAGTGCTGTCGGGCAGCTCTTCGGCGGTCTACGGCTCCGACGCGATCGCGGGCGTCGTGAACTTCGTGCTGAAGAAAGACGTCGAGGGCGTGGATCTCAGCTACCGCTTCGGCACCCCGACCGCCGACGGCGGCGGTGATTCCCATCAGCTGTCGCTGTCGGCGGGAATCTCGCGCGACAAGTTCCACGCGGTTTTCGGACTCGAGTTGCTGGATCAGCAACCGCTGTGGGCGTTCGACCGCTCGATCCAGGACAGCACCGCGGACAATCCGACCACCGACTCACCGATCGCGCGGCGCGACTTCCTGCGCATCGAGCCCAATGACTACGTGTACATCGACCCGGGCCAGGCAACCTGCGGCTCGCTGGCGTATTTCAACAAGGGGACCACTACCTGGGGCACGCGACCGGGCTGGGGCCCGTGGGACGATGAACTGGAAGACTGGGGCGACGGCCACTACTGCGGCAGCGAGGAATCCATCGGCTACGGCACCATCGTGAGTCAACGCCGCGGTGGATCCGGTTTCGCCTCGCTCAACTACGACCTCAGCGACACCACGACCCTGTTCGCCGATGTCTTGATCGGCGTGAGCAAGGTCGAGCTGTTCCAGGACGTGCAGGCCTGGAACTACATGGACGAACTCGGCAACGAGGAAGGTTCGTTCTTCAATGAGCAGGTCGGCGACCTCGACAACTGGTATCGCCAGTTCACTCCCGAAGAGATGGGTGGGCTCGAGCGCGGCATGGTCAAGAGCGACCAGACCAGCATCTCCATCACGCCCGGCATCAGGGGCAAGTTCGGCGAGAACTGGGGTTACGAGGCCTACCTGAACCACAGCTCGTACAAGCTCGACGTGAGCTGGCCGCAAATCGTCGCCGCCGCGGCCAACGAGTTGTTCCTCGGGCCGCAGCTCGGTGTCGACGAGGACTCGGGCCTGGCCATCTTCGACGCGGACCCAACGCGCCTGTACAGGCCGCTGACGCGCGCGGAGTACGACTCCATCGCGGCCTACACCACCTATCATCCCGAGTCGCGCAACGACTACGTCTCCTTCACGCTGACCAACAGCCAGTTGTTCAGCCTGCCCGCGGGCCCGGTGGGTTTCGCGGCCAACTTCGAAGCGGGTAACCAGGCGTACGAGTTGAATCCGGATCCGCTGGCGCTGGAGTTCTACTACTTCAGCTGGAAAGACCAGGACGGCCACGGGTCGCGCAACCACGTGTCGGGCGGTGTCGAATTCAGCGCTCCGCTGTTCGAAAAGCTCGAGGCGCACGCCGCCGGCCGCTACGACAACTATCACTTCGCGGGCAACGACGTCGGCGAGTTCACCTACAACCTGGGACTCGAGTTCCGGCCGGTCGACAGCCTGCTGCTGCGTGGCTACTACGGCACCGGCTTCCGCGCGCCCGACCTGCACTACGTGTTCGCCGGCGCGGGCCAGGTGGAATCCAGCGGCAACGACTACTTCTACTGCCGCACCGAGGAAGCCGATGAAGACATCGGCGACTGCTCGCTGGCCGATGTCGGATTCGTTTCCGTGCGCGAAGGCAACCGCGAACTCGAACCGGAGACCAGCAAGTCCTGGGGCGTGGGCGTGGTCTGGGAGGCCAACGACACATTGTCCGTGTCGCTCGACTACTTCAACGTCAAGCTCGAAGACCAGGTCGTCAACCTGCGCATCGACAACCTGTTGCAGGACGAAGCGGATTGCCGCATCGGCGAGACCACCGCCGGTACGCCGGTGGACATCAATTCGCCCACCTGCCAGCAGGCCATCGCCCGCGTGCAGCGTTATCCGCTCTCGGACCCGATCGCGCCGGGCGAAATCTTCCGCGTGCACGTGAACCCGATCAACATCGCGAACGAAAGCACCGACGGCTTCGATCTCGCCTTCCGCTGGAACTGGCCGATCGGCGACTCCATGCTGACGTTCAATGGTTCGTACACCTACGTCCTCGACCACGATGCGCAGCAATACGCGGGTGATCCGGTCATCGACCAGTTCGATGCCGACTCCGGCGTCGTCATCCCCCGCAACATCGGGACCCTGAGCGCGACCTTCGACCGGGGCGCGTTCAGCGCCACGCTGTTCGCGAAATACCTGGGCGAGTTGCAGAACTACGACGAGGAAGCGTTCATCGACTCCAGCTTCCTGCTGAATGCGTCCGCGTCTTACGAGTTCACCGACGCGCTGAGCGCGCGCATCACCATCGACAACCTCACCGACGAAGACCCCGTCCGTGATCCGACGCACAGCGGTTATCCGTACTACGACGCGGAGTGGTTCGACTCGGTGGGCCGCAGCGTGTACTTCACGCTGGACTACAAGTTCGGAGCCCAGTGACGCTGACCGGCATCCTCACGTTCTGCGCGGTGTACGCGCTCGCCGTGGCCACTCCGGGCCCCGGCGTCGCGGCCATCATCGCGCGCTCGCTGGCGCACGGGTTCAAGGGTGCGCCCGCCTTCATCGCGGGGTTCGTGGTCGGCGACCTGGTGTGGTTCGGCATCGCGGCCACGGGACTGGCGGCGCTCGCAAAGACGGCCGCCGCCGTGTTCGTCGCCATCAAGTGGGCCGGCGTCGCCTACCTGCTCTACCTCGCATGGAAGTTGTGGACCGCACCCGCCGAACGCGTCGCGGTGGCGGCGGACGATGAGCGCCAGCACGGCTGGCGCGCCTTCGTCGCCAGCCTGATGCTGACGCTCGCCAACCCGAAGGCCATCCTGTTCTTCCTCGCGTTGTTGCCCACCGTGGTGGACCTGGCGTCGCTGAACGGCTTGCGCTTCGCCGAGATTTCGCTGGCCATCACCATCGTGCTCCCCACGGTGCTGTTCACCTACGTGTTCCTGGCCGCGCGGGCGCGCGAAATGTTCACCACCCCGAAGTCGGTGCGGCGGCTGAATCGCAGCTCGGGCCTGGCCATGGCGGGAGCCGCGGTGGTGGTTGCCACGCGCTGAAGCGTTGCAACCCGGCAGAGATCCCGCCCATCCCAACAGGCGGTGCGGGGCGCGCGGAAGGTCTGCCCTCCTATTTCACCGGCTTCCGCCGCGCGGGTGAGACGGCCGTGGTGCGCAAGCCCACACCGCTCGACACGGGCGACGTGATCGAGGTCGACTGAGGGGAGTCCGTCACTTCACGTCTTCGAGCTTCCAGGAAATCTGCACGCGCGCCTCGCCGCTGTACTTGCCGGAATGAATCGCCCCGCCCCGGCCCTGCGTGAGCTTGAGGGTGGTGTTCTTCTGACCTGAGCGTGCCGCGTGACGCAGCTGCTCGTTGACCCAGGTGTACACCTCGCCGTGCGTGGCGGCCTCGCCCGACGACTGCTCGGTCTTGCCGCGCAGGGTGCGCACCGAGGTTCCCCTGGCACCCGGAATGAAGGCGCCGTCGCTGGAAAACGAACCGTCCTTCGAGTCCACGACCAGCACGTGAGAATTGCAGATCATGCGCAGCTCGACCGGCGTGCTCTTGTAGTCAGCCTTGTCGAGAACCGTGTACGGCACGGGACCATTGACGTCACCCAGCGTGCCCTGCGTGGTGCGATCCACGTACACCTGCGCGCTCGCGCCGCAGTCGTCGTAGCCAAAGTAGTTGAGATAGCGCAGCGGCTCGTCCCCGGTATACGCCGCGGTGCTGCCCGCCGAGGTGGCACCGCCGACATCCATGTTCGACATCAGCTCCTGCGCTTCCATCGCGAGCTTCATGAGGCAGTTCTGGTCGGCGCCGCATTCCACCTGCTTCTTCTGCACGTACTCCTGGATCTGCGCCTGCGTCATCTTCTTCACCGGCGCCTTGCCCTGCGCCGCGCGTACGTTCTTCTGCACGTTCTGCGACAGCCCCATCATCTTCTGCGCGTACTCGGGGTCCTTGGTGTCGAACTGGGAGAGCTCGCCATCGGACTTGAGATAGGTCACGAGCGTGTAGCCCTCGCGGAACTTCGCCGAGGTGCGGTCGGAACCGTTGCCGATCACGCCCTCGGTTCCCTCGACCGACACCTGCACGGTGAGCCGTGCGCGCTTTTCGGCGGCATGCAGCGAATTTGCGGACAGGAACAGCAATGGGGCGCAGGCCAGCGCCAGCAGGCGAACCGGATGAGACAAGTGGAACTCCATGAATGAGACGAGACTTGAAAACAGGGCGCGAAGGTTAAGGTCCCTTCGCGCCCTGCTTTCCTAAGACAACCCTAAATGTTTATTACTCGGTCTCGAGCGAGTCGACCGAACGCCAGCCACGCGGCAGCACCGAGCCGCGCTGCGCCCGTTCGCCGCGATAGTCCTTGAGGTCCTTCCACTCGATCGTCATCTTCCGGTCGCCCGAACGCACGATCAGTGATTTGTCCTTCGGCACCACCGTCAGGCCGGTGAGGAAATCCTCGCGCGACGCGAACTTCTTCGCGGGGATGTCGAACAGCTTGTTGCCCTTGCCGCGCGGCAGTTCAGGAACGTCCTTGACGGGGAATACCAGCAGTTTGCCGCCCTCGGAGGTCACCGCCACCAGCGCGTCGTCGCCGGTCACCGGCGCCGGCGGCAGCACCAGCGCACCGTCGGGGAGGTTGAGCAGTGTCTTGCCGGCCTTCTTGCTGGCGTACGCCTCCTTGAGGCGCACGGTGAAGCCATAACCCGCATCGCTCGCGACCAGCCACAGGTCTTCGGGCTCGCCGATCATCACACCGCGCCACTTGGCGCCATCGGGCGGATCGACACGAGAAGACAGGGGCTCGCCCAGGCCGCGCGCCGAGGGCAACGAATGCGCGACCAGGCTGTAGGCACGCCCGGTCGAGTCGAGGAACACGGCCTGCTGCACGCTGCGGCCCTTGGCCGCGTGCTGGTACTCGTCGCCCGCCTTGTACTGCAGCGTGCGCGAATCGATCTCGTGGCCCTTGGCGGAACGCACGAAGCCGCCCTTTGAAAGCACGATGGTCGCGGGCTCGTTCGCGATGAGCTGCGATTCGTCGATGGCGACGGCCACCGCGGCATCGTCGCCCACGATTTTCGTGCGGCGCGCGTCGCCATACTTCTCGGCATCGGCCTCGATCTCGGTGGCGATGAGCTTCTTGAGCTTCGCCTTCGACTTCAGCGTCGACTCGATGTCCTCTTTCTCCTCGCGCAGCTTCTTCTGCTCGTCGCGAATCTTCATCTCCTCGAGCTTCGCGAGGTGGCGCAGCTTGGTCTCGAGGATGGCCTCGGCCTGGATGTCGCTGAGCTTGAAGCGCTTCATGAGCACGGGCTTCGGCTCGTCCTCACGGCGGATGATCTTGATGACCTCGTCGAGGTTCAGGTATGCGGCGAGCAGGCCGTCGAGGATGTGCAGCCGCTTGTCGACCTTGTCGAGGCGGTACTGCAGGCGCCGCGTAACCGTCTGCGTGCGGAAGACCAGCCACTCGTTGAGCAAATCGCGCAGGCCCATGACCTTGGGCTTGCCCTCGAGCGTGATCACGTTGAGATTCACGCGGTAGTTGCGTTCGAGATCCGTGGTCGCGAACAGGTGCAACATGAGCTGCTGCACGTCGGCGCGCTTCTTGGGCTCGATGACGATGCGGATCCTCTCTTCGTGGTCCGACTCGTCACGGATGTCCTCGACCATCGGCAGCTTCTTCTCGCGCATCTGCGCGGCGATCTGCTCGATGATCTTGGAACCAGACACCTGGTACGGCAGTTCGGAGATGACGATGACGCCTTCCTTTTCGTCCTCCTTGTAAACCGCGCGTGCCTTGAAGGTGCCATTGCCCGTGTTGTAGATGGACAGCAGGTCCGAGCGGGGCGTGATGATCTCGCCGCCCGTCGGCAGGTCGGGGCCCTTCACGTACTTCATGAGCGTGCGGGTCTGCGCTTCCGGGTCGTCGAGCAGGTGAATACAGGCCTGCGCGACTTCGCGCAGGTTGTGCGGCGGGATATCCGTCGACATGCCGACGGCGATGCCCTGCGTGCCGTTCAACAACACGTTGGGCAGGCGTGCCGGCAGGAATGCGGGCTCGTCGAGCGTGCCGTCGAAATTGGGCTGCCAGTCGACCGTGCCGTCGGAGAGCTCGGAGAGCAGCACTTCCGCGTAACGCGTCAGCTTGGACTCCGTGTAGCGCATGGCCGCGAAGGACTTCGGATCGTCGATGGAGCCCCAGTTGCCCTGGCCGTCGACGATGGGATAGCGGTAGCTGAAATCCTGCGCCATCAGCACCATCGCTTCGTAGCAGGCGCTGTCGCCGTGCGGATGGAACTTGCCGATGACGTCGCCGATGGTGCGCGCGGATTTCTTGTGCTTCTGGCCGGCCGAGAGGCCGAGCTCGCTCATCGCGTACGTGATGCGACGCTGCACGGGTTTCAACCCGTCGGATAGCGACGGCAGCGCGCGATCCAGGATCACGTACATCGAATAATCGAGGTACGCCTTTTCAGTGAAGGTGCGGAGCGGTTGTTTCTCCACGCCTTCGAAGTTCAATTCATCTTGCACGGTATTGCGATCCCGTCTGTTAGGGAGTGACGTCGGCGAGATTGCCTTTCTCTTCCAGCCACTCTTTGCGATCCGAGGCGCGCTTCTTCGCGAGCATCATGTCCATGATGCTGTCGCTGTCGTCCTTGGCCTCGATGGTGAGCTGCACCAGGCGACGCGTGCGCGGATCCATGGTGGTCTCGCGCAGCTGCGACGGATTCATTTCTCCGAGACCCTTGAAGCGCGTGACCGAAGGCCTGGCCTTGGTTTCCTTGCCGGTCTCTATCTTCTTGAGGATCTGGTCGCGCTCGGCTTCGTCGAGCGCGTAATAGACGTTCTTGCCCGCGTCGATGCGATACAGCGGCGGCATCGCCACGAACACGTGACCATTGGCCACCAGCGGCCGGAAGTGCCGCAGGAACAGCGCGCACAGCAGCGTGGCGATGTGCAGGCCGTCGGAGTCGGCGTCCGCGAGGATGCAGATCTTGTGATAACGCAGGCTCGACAGGTCGCTGGTGCCGGGGTCGATACCCATCGCCACCGAAATGTCGTGCACCTCCTGCGAAGAGGCGATCTCGCCCACCGACACTTCCCAGGTGTTCAGGATCTTGCCGCGCAACGGCATGATGGCCTGCGTCTCGCGATCGCGTGCCTGCTTGGCGGAGCCCCCGGCGGAGTCGCCTTCCACGAGGAACAGCTCGGAATGCTTGGGATCCTGGTTGGTGCAATCGGCCAGCTTTCCGGGCAGCGCGGGACCGGCGGTGACGCGCTTGCGTTTGACCTGCGACGCCGCCTTGGTGCGCTCCTGCGCGTTCTCGATGGCGAACTGCGCGATGCGCTCGCCCGCATCCGGATGCTGGTTGAGCCACAGCGACAACGAATCGTGCACGAAGCTTTCGACCAGCGAGGCCGCGTCGCGCGTGGCGAGGCGCTCCTTCATCTGCCCGGCGAACTGCGGCTCCTGGATCTTGATCGAGAGCACGAAGCAGGCCTTGTCGAAGATGTCTTCGGGCGTGAGCTTCAGGCCGCGCGGCACGAGGTTGCGGAACTCGCAGAACTCGCGCACCGCGCCCGCGACACCCGCGCGCAGGCCGTTCACGTGCGTACCGCCCTCGGCGGTGGGAATGAGATTGACGTAACTCTCGCTCACCGCGCGCTCGGCGTTCGGCGTCCACACCAGCGCGTAGTCGACGGCGTTGACGCGCTCGTTGTCGTTCTTCGCGGTGATGGGCTCGGCGGGCAGCGCGTCCTCCTTGCCGATTTCCTCCTTGAGGTACGCGGCAAGGTCGCCGGTGAAGAACCACTCGTCCTTCTCCCTGGTCGCCTCGTTCTCGAAGGTGATCTTGAGTCCCGGGCACAACACGGCCTTGGCCTTGAGGTTGTGCTTGAGCTGCGGGACCGAGAACTTGTCGCTGTCGAAGAATTTCGGGTCCGGCCAGAAGCGCACCGTCGTGCCGGTGTTGCGCTGGCCGACCGTGCCGACGACTTCCAGCTTCGAGGACACTTTTCCGTCCTTGAAGCTGATGTTGTATTCCTTGCCGTTGCGCTTGATCCAGGTCTCGAGCTGCTTCGACAGCGCGTTGACCACGGACACGCCGACGCCGTGCAGGCCACCGGAGACTTCGTAGTTCTTGTCGTTGAACTTGCCGCCCGCGTGCAGGCGCGTGAGGATGAGTTCGACGCCGCTCACCTTCTCCTTGGGGTGGATATCCACCGGCATGCCGCGGCCATCGTCCGCCACGGACAAGGAGTTGTCCTTGTGCAGCGTGACGTTGATTTCCTTGGCATGACCGGCCAGCGCTTCATCGACCGAGTTGTCGATGACTTCATGCGCCAGGTGATTCGGACGGGAGGTGTCGGTGTACATGCCCGGCCGGCGGCGCACGGGATCGAGACCGGACAGGACTTCAATGTCGGATGCGTTGTAAGACATTCGCTCGCGGGCAACCTCAGCAGCGCGCGACCTGTCAGTGCCGCGCGGCGCGGAGTTTAGCAACGAATGGCGCGCGTATTGAACGACGAATCCCGGCGAAAACCGGGTTGAATCAACCTACAGGCCGAATCGGGTGAATTCGGCGCGCAGCCAGCGCCCCAGCGGCGTGAACATCAACGCGACCGCGAGCGCAACGCCAGTCACCGACCAGGCGATGATCTGGGCAAACTGACCGCTCTGCGCCGCGGAGAGCTCGGGCATGGAAACGTCGACATTGACGTCGTTCAACATGCGCATTCCGAAGTACAGCACCAGCAGCGCCGCAACGGCGATGCCCACGACGTTGCTCGTCCACAGCCATCGATCGGCCTTCGAACGGCGCACCACCGCGGGTTGCGCGATTTGATTCAGTGCGTGCTCCTCCGCTTCGATCCGCGCCCACACACCCGCATCGAAGCGGCGATCGAGTTGCGGCACCCGCACCTGGTTCGCAAGCGAACGATGCAGCCGGGCTTCGACTTCTGAAGTCTTGGTTTTGCGATTCATGATTCGGTCTCCAGCGCGCCGGCCAGGGCCGCGAGCCTCTTGCGGCCGCGATGCAATAACGCCTTTACGGTACCCGTTGGCATGGACAGAAGCTCACCGACTTCTTCACAGGTGCGATCTTCCAGGTAGAAGAGGACCACGACCCGGCGATACGGTTCCGGCAGCTGCTCCAGCAGCGTGGCCACGTCGTACTCCGCCGCCGCCTGCCCGGCAGACTCGACCCCGGCCTGGGCCGTGCCGAAGACCATGGGATCCCCATCGTCATCGGCCACTTCGGCGAAATCCTCCAGCGGCACGATGCGCCGCTCGCGCTCCACGGCACTCAGGCACGTGTTGCGGGCGATCGTGTACAGCCAGGTCGAAAGCGATGCGCGGCCGTCGAACTTCGGCAGCGCCTGCCAGACCTTGACGAAGGTGGTCTGCGCCAGGTCTTCCGCCAGGACCGGGTCGCGCACGATGGATACCGCCAGGTGCATGACTTTCTGGCGATAACGGTCCATCAGGCCTTCGAGAACGGCCCGGCGGTCGCCGGCCCTCAGGGCGGCAACGAGGTCGGCATCGCGCTCCATGGCGGGGGTCTGTTTCGGCGCCGGGGGCGTGGTGCCCGAGTCGATGTTCATATTTACCGCTGGCTGCACGAACCTTGATACTCCGCCGGGCCCCCGAAGGTTGCAAACCGGGGCTTGCAACCGGAATGGACGCCGGCGGGTTTAAAAGGCACGTGAAACGGCTTTTTTGGAGAATTCGATCATGAGCGTCTTCTGGGTTCCGATTGTTGCCATCGTGTTCAGCCTCGGAATGGCCATGCTGGGCCTGTGGGCCGACCACCAGCGCCGGTCGCAAAAGCTCGAGCACCAGCATCGCGAGCGCATGGCGGCCATCGAAAAGGGAATCCCTTTGCCCCCGCCCGCCGAGGAGGCGGCGGAGCGTCCCGAGGGCAAGATGGCCAATCCCGCCCGCATGTTGCGCTCGGGCGTGCTGCTGCTGAGCCTCGGTATCGTGCTGTTTTTCGCGATCAACGCGGCGGGCGGCAGCGAGGGCGCTTTGTTCGGCCTGATCCCGGCGACCCTGGGCCTCGCGAACCTCGCCTATGCCGCCGTGTTGTTCAAGAAGGAACGCGACGCGGGCACGGAGAAGAGCGGCAGCCTGCTGCCGCCGCAGTAACCGACGGGGCTCAGTCCAGGTCGGCGGCCAGCGCGGCGCGTACGTTCTCCGCCACCGCCGCGATCTCGTGGCGGTAGTTAGGGTGGTCCACCCCGACCGAGAGCGCAGCGCCGGCCTTGAGCGCCGCCGCCATCGCCCCGTCGAGTTCGAACCGCAGGAAGTGCACCGCCGAGGTCTTGGTCTCGTTCTCGCGCTCCAGGTCCTCGTCGGCGATGGCGAACAGCCGTTCGCATCCCGCCACCCGCACCCAGCAGCGATCCTCGACCCCGCGCAGCTTCTCGAGCTGCACCTTGCGGATCTCGGGATCCGGATACTCGATCAGCAGCGTCACC
>Ga0315910_10002814_pt1 | contig 15067 bp, 6 predicted proteins | sample EdamamesoilMG_FD_204470 | JGI IMG/M metagenome (GOLD analysis project Ga0315910, IMG submission 204470) | Garden soil microbial communities collected in Santa Monica, California, United States - Edamame soil | ecosystem: Environmental > Terrestrial > Soil > Garden | place: USA: California...
GCTTTCGCAACTGTTTTATTACAAAAAATATAATTGCCATTATGAAGTCAAATCGCAGAAAATTTTTGCGCAACCTCGGTATTGGAGCCGGTACAGTAACAGCCCTACCAGCACTTGCTCATGTTACAAAAGATGAAGCAGATATTATCAGCCAGATTGGTTCGTACGAAAATGAATCACAGAAATTTAATATGTGCGGTTATGCTGCACCCAAGCTGGATACAGTAAGAATTGGAATAGTTGGTTTGGGTATGCGTGGTTCGGGTGCTGTGGAAAGATTAGCATATATCGAGGGAGTTGAGATTACAGCTCTTTGTGATAAATACCCGGACAGGGTAACAAAGTCTCAGAAGACATTGGAAAAAATGGGAAGGCCTAAAGCAAAAGAATATAGTGGTGAAGAAGGTTATAAAGCATTATGTGAAAGCAACGATGTTGATTTGGTTTATACACCAACACCCTGGCATTTGCATACACCTGTTGCTCTACATGCAATGAAGAACGGAAAACATGCTGCAACTGAAGTGAATGCCGGTAAAACAATTGATGAATGTTGGCAATTGGTTGAAACTTCAGAAAAAACAAAAAAGCATTGCATGATGCTGGAAAATTGTTGCTATGATTTTTTTGAACTGCTTACATTAAATATGGCGAGGCAAGGATTATTCGGTGAATTAGTTCATGCTGAAGGTGCTTACATTCATGATCTGTCAAAGGATTATTTGTTTAATAAAAATGCTTATGCTGATATGTGGCGGTTGAAAGAGAATATTGGTAAAAGCGGAAGCTTGTATCCGACACATGGACTTGGGCCTATTGCACAATGCCTGAATATTAATCGTGGCGATAAGTTTGATCACCTGGTAAGTATGAGTACTAATGATTTTACATTGAATAATATGGCTAAAGAAATGGCAGCAAAGGATGATTTCTTTAAAGAATATGTTGACCGTCCTTATCGGGGTAATATGAATACAACGCTTATCCGCACCAATAAAGCTAAATCAATAATGGTACAGCATGATGTTTCATCGCTAAGACCCTACTCAAGAATTCATTTGGTAAGTGGTACGAAAGGCGCAGCACAAAAATATCCGGGACCAGAACGTATAGCATTTGGACATAGCTGGATTAAAAAAGAAGAGTTGGATGCATTGTATAAAAAATATTCACCACCTATCGTAAATCATATTGGTGAGATCGCAAAAGAAGTTGGCGGACATGGCGGTATGGATTTTATTATGGATTGGAGGTTGATTGATTGTTTACGCAATGGTTTGCCACTTGACCAGGATGTATATGATGCAGCGGCATGGAGCAGCATATTTCATTTAAGTCAGAAATCAGTAGCAGCAAAATCAAAATCAGTTGATGTACCTGATTTTACAAGAGGTGCCTGGAAAACTAACAAACCAATGGATCTTACTTTAAATGGAGGAGCAACAACTGGTGTAAGAAAAAAAGTTGATTCTAAACTGCAACAATAATTTTTGAATGGGCTAAAGCCCGGTTCAAAATTGAATTAAGTAACCCCAGTCTTAAGACTGGGGTTACTAGTATACGAGATACTGCCCGTGCTTTAGCCCAAGTGTAGTGAACAAAAATTAAAATCCTAAACCAACAGCAAATCCGTTTACTTTAACCGGAAATGAATTGAGTTTGGTTGCAGCACCCGTCATTAAATTTATACTATACAATCCATGATCTGTTCCGCTGCTAAGAATGGCATAAGCATTACCACTTGCACCGCCAATATCAAATCCATTTGCTGCATCAATATTTACTCCTAACGCACCAACGGCCACTAATGTTCCATCGTTTGGCGGTATCTGACGGTTAAGATTATTCATTGCAAAATCTATATCATACAAAACAGTTGTAGTAGCACCAGGAAAATTATTTGTATAAGCTGCTGCATCTACAGATGGCATTCCGGGATTTAAATTCATATCAGTCGCCGCAACAGTTCCAGTGATTGGATTTAACCTTAAGTTTTGTCCGCTATTACTTACTAACCGGATACGATCAACAGTAGGATTAAAATCAAAACCAAATGAAGTACCGCTAAGTGTAATTCCTAAACCGGTTCCAACAACAGTAGCCATTCCATTTGCTGTATTGATAGTATATAACCTGCTTGTGCTGCCCAACGCAAATAACTGACCTGTTGCAGGACGCATATCAATACCCAGAATATTTTCACCTGTTTGTAAACCTGTAATTGGTTTGCTGATTGTTGTTGTCGCCATCCAGGGATTAAAAATTAAAAGATTATTTGCCTCGCTTACTGCATACGCAACAGGATTAGTTGGAATAGCCAAGCCAATAATTTCTCTTTCTGTTTTACCAGCATTTTCTGCTTCACCGGTTTGCAAGTTGATAGTATAGAATCGGAATTTATTACCCGGAGATTCTTCACTGCCACCATCTTCATCACCACGACCAAATAATACAGCGAGTGCAAGTGAATTATCAGGTGAAATATCAAAGCCACCTTCAGCACTTGCTTCCACACCCAATGAACCAACTAATTCTAAGGTTCCGTTATTCGGAGGGTTTTGTTTGTAAAGACTATTTGAAGCAACATCAATATCATATAATGTTGTTGTGCTTGTGCCTGAAAAACTATTGGTGTAAGCGACTGCTACAACAGAAGGATTACCGGGATTTATCATCCCGTCTGTTGCTGCTACTGCACCTGTTTCTGGATGCAGACGGAGGTTTTGTTTTGCGTCAGTAACAAGACGAATACGATCAACTGTTGGATTAAAATCAAAACCTACTGCTGAGCCGCTGATTGCAGGACTAAACGGAGTAGCACCAACAGCGGTAGCACGACCACTAATATGATTAATAATATAAATACGGCTTTGATTACTTACTCCATATAATTGTCCTGTTGCCGGTCGAAAATCTATTGCCAGAATTTTTTCACCCGTTTGTAAGTTGGTAATTGGCATATTACCAATTTCGATTAAAGGACGGCCTGTTGTGTATTTTACCAATTCATTGGTTGAAGTGAGTGCATAAAACTCAGTTCCTTTTTCTTCTGCTTTTGCAGTTGATTTAGCTATAGATGATGATGAAGTGCCATTTGTTAAGCTTCCTTCTTTTTTACAAGATAAAAAAATCAGGCTGCTGATAAGTATGGATGTAAACGACACAATATATTTTGATAACTGTTGCATAAAATAAGATTTAAGTGAAAATTTAATTACCGGTCAATACAGGAGTTCGGATTTTATATTTAGTTCTGTTAATTTGATTTTGCCTTGTACATTTCTGCTTTTTCAATATTGCCTGTTTTTTCATATACCAATGCAGCATGAGCAAGCAATTCAGGATTTTTATTATTAGTTCTTAATGCTCTTTCAATAAATGGGATTGCATTTTTATAATCTCCTTTTTCAATGAAAACCATCGCAACAGTTTCATTCGCCTCAATATTGCCCGGGCGGCTGTTATATTCCTTAATGGCGTATTCAAGGGCTTTGTCAAAATCTTTTACACCCACATACGCATGTGCCATTTCATGATCTTCATTCCCTGTTTTTGAAATTTCTTTCATGTGGTTAAGAATTTCTTTAGCAAGCATTTCTGCTTTTTCTTTTTCACCAGTCAGTTCATATATCGCTTTTATTCCTTCTTTGAATGTGTGATCGCTGATAATTGAATCAGCTTGCTTAAATAATGATAATGCTTTTGTGTAGTCTTTATTTTCTGTAGCAACTCTTGCTAATCCGGCTAATGCGTATGGATAGTTTTCCCTATTTGAAAGTGCAATGCTGTAATGCATTTCTGCTTCTTTTAATTTTCCTAATTGTTCATTTAACTTACCAACTTGTATACGGCACCATTCAGTTGTTTCATCACCGGGAGCTCCGGCATCCACAGCCATTTGCATAGCGTCAATTGCACCGGCAATGTCTCCATGAATTTCACGCAGATAAGCAATACGTGAATAGGAGCGAATATCAGGACGGAGTGAAATCATTTTATCAGCAGCTTCAACTGCGGCTTCATAATTGCCCAATTCTACATTAGCATCCACCAGCATTCCATACACGTATGCGTTGTAAGGAAACTTTTGTTTTAGTTGTACAGCCAATTTCAGCCCATCTTCAAACTGGTGTTTGGATAAGAGAATAGTTGTTTTAAAACTCAGGGCTTCAAAATTTTCTGCATCTGATGAAAGCACTTTATCAATAAGCTGCATGGCCACTTCATTGTAATAAGTATAGTTGCCCGTTACTCTTGCCTCCTGCATGTATAGGCCTGCGAGTGCAACCATTGATTTTATATCGGAATTGTTTTTTTCTATTTTTTGAGCAAGCATCATCGCATTGTTTCTCACCATTTCCCATTCTTTGGTATAGTTCAGCGATGTATTACGATTGAGTAATGCGTACTTTTTACTTTCTGCTTTTTTATTTGTTTCACTTTTCTTTAAAACAATAAAAGCGGTTGCAGAAAGAAAAATAAATGATGCTGTGATTATTGTGATCTTCTTTTTCATACAATAATTTTTGACTCTAAGTTGGTAAGAATAACAGGCACTCTTAAAGCGTGCCTGTTAAAGGATGGGTTTAGTTTTTTACAACTTTGATTGTTTGTTTTATAATACCATTTTTGGAGGCAATAACGAGGTAAGTACCTGAAGCCATCTTTTGATTATCCCACTGAATATTATACACACCAGCTTCTTGTTTTTTATCGGATAAAACCGTTACCAATTTGCCCTGCATATCCATTACTGTAATTTTTATTTGAGCAGGCGCATCAACACTGTATTTAATTGTGTTGTTGCCGTTACCGGGATTTGGATAAGCAGACAAATTCATTTCAGGAGCGGCCAATCCCATCGTACTGTTTGATTTTACACTTGCATTCATTTGTCCTGCAGGTATAGATCCTTTTCTTGCCTGGGGCGTATTGCAATCACAGTTATGCGTGCCGGCCCATGGTGCAGCTACATAAGGAAACTGCGATCTGATAGGAGCATCGTTTGATGTAATGGCTGCATTATAAGTATAGACATCTAATAAATCCTGTGTAACAGGGTTGCCATTAAAATCATCATACCACAAACCAATTGCTGCTAATGCAATTCCACTTACAGCTTGCAGTTCTATTGTAACTACATCATCTTCTAATCTTCTTCCATTGGGAAAACCATCCATGTTTGGAATATTCTGGATTGAAGTGTTGCCATTATATGCAGGATCTAATAAACCTAATACAGCAGCTTGTACAATTCCAAGAGTGCTGAACTTTGGATCATTACGCGGAGTTGGAGGCACTGCCATATTTAAACGCAGCATATCACCACCATTCGGTAAAAAATTATTGATAAAAGGTTTACCGGTTGCTAATGGATTACCGCCTTTACCTGTTGCTAATTGATAAGGCCTGAGGTTAGGAACACCTGTATTAAATATTGGCCATAAATCAACGGAACGTGGTGAGTTGGCTGCTGGCAACAAAAGATTTCCAAAGATTGCATCATCTAATGCAGTACCATCCAATGCAGGATTTCCTTTTAATCCATACAATCCATTTTGTGTATTACCAAAACCAAATGAACCCAATGAGTTTTTTTGAATGCGTAAAGGAGCTAATGCAGGCACGGCACCGCCAAATAATGCATCATCCATATACAAACCGAGTTCAGGATTGTAAAAATATTTTCCGAATGTGCTTAAATATTCCAAATCCTGGTAAGGAGTCAATGCATTCCATAAATCTTTATAACCTATCGGAACGATCACTTCATTTGTAAGGGGCATACCTAATCTTGAAACTTGTACCCATGGCCCCTGGTGAGATTCAGTACCGTAATAGTCATCTGGATTGAGCACACGGATTTTCTGACGGCTTGCAGAAGCCCATACTCCAATTACATAATTGGGATCGAGAATATTTGCAACTTGTGATACCGGCTTCTTATCTTTTTGCAAGGTTGAAATATCAACTTGTATTGCAATTGTTGAAACGTTTAAACATTTCAAACCATCAATAGATTGAGAACCGGTAGTGCGGGGTACATCACCCAAATCAAATGCGCCACCGAGATCAACAAAAAACGGGTCATCAGAAGGGCCACAAAAAACTTTTTCACCAGTACTTGCAGTTGTAATTGCGCTTTGAATCAATGATTCATAGTTTGGTGCATTTAAACCAACGGGTGAACTGATAGAACGTGGGCCAATATTATTTGGTGGCACCACGCCATTCGTAATTATTTTACTGAACTTCTTTCCGCCATCCATACTTCTTTCCAGTGTGTAAGTTGTTTTCAGGTTTTGTTTACCTAAACGGATATTGAAAAAAGTGGTTGGGTCTTCATTAGTTTGATTAAAGGAGAAACGGTAAACAATATCATCACCTCTTGTGGCAACATTATTATCTACATGGATTTCATAACGTACATCTTTACCGAATGAATAGTAATTTGGTCCGCCTTGTGGCAACTGACCTGGTACATAGCAGGCAATGATGGTAACCTTGTTTGGGTCATCCGGGCTGCGGAATGCATACAAATCTGTATTATCTGCAAGCGGATCGTTTGAAATTAGTGGAGCTTCGCGGTGACTGGAAGCAAATGCGCTGTAAGGGAAAACATTTATGAGCATTGCAACCAGCATGATGGAAGCGTAAATCTTTTTTTTCATACTATTTGTTTTGAATGATTATGGAAACCCGTAATCGCTAATGGCTGATTAATGCACGGGCAATAGTATTAAGCAGCCCTTTCAAAGGGTTGAAATTTTGGCTTCAGGATATGATTATGGAATTATGTAGTGATTGGGCCGGCCAGCTATTTAATTACGGAGTATTAATCAAAGCGGATTTATTTTGTTGCTTTTTTAAAATGAAAGCCAAGAATTAACAAACAGAGGTGATATATAATGTAACAAAAACAGTAGTTCTAACGTTTGAAATACAGTTATCTGTAACAAACCCGTGGAAAATAGGGTTAATGATTTACCTTCACAGGGTTTAGTCACCCTTCGAAAACTTATTTACCCTTATTTTGCAAAAATTTCAGACAAGATCATAAATGAAGGCACTGACCACCATTACAGACCCGGTATATACTCCTAAAACTTCTTATACCGGTTACGAAAAATTCTGGCTTCGGTACATTAACGATCCGAGGGATTTACCTTTTATTCACTTGCTTACCGGTATTCACCTGATGGTGTTGCCCGCAGCTATAATATTATATACACCATTGCTGCAGGGTTGGTACTGGTGGTTGCTTTATGCTCCTTATTTCTACGTATCACAATTATATTTCAAAGGCCGTTTCGGATTAATGCTGCATTGCATCAGTCACCGTAAGCTTTTCAAAAAAGGGTTTATGTGGATCAATGACTGGGTTATCTGGGGTATCTGTCCGTTTTTTGGTCACACACCTGAAACGTATTTTGTTCATCATATGGCTATGCACCATGTGGAGAATAATATGCCCGATGATGGAAGCAGTACATTAAGATATCAGCGGGATAGCTTATGGGGTTTTCTTCAATATGTAGGACGATTTCTTGTTCTCGGTTTCAGGGATACGTTTATGTACCTCTTTAACCGTAAATGGAAGAAGTTTTATATGCGCCTCAGCTTTGGCGAAATTTCTTTTTACCTGTTTTGTGTGGGAATGTGTTTTGTAAACCTGCATGCTACCTTATGGATTTTTATTATACCATTCGTATTTGCAAGAATTGTAATGATGCTTGGCAACTGGGCACAACATGCATTTGTGCATACAGATGATCCCGAGGAGAATACTATTAATTGTATCAATACAAAATACAATCATACTTGCTGGAATGACGGTTATCATGCAGTGCATCACCTACGCCCCGCATTACACTATACTGATATACCAGGAGAGTTTATAAAAAACAAAGATGAGTTTGCAAAAAAGAAAGTATTGGTGTTTGATGGTATTCATTACCTGCATATTTTTTTATGGCTCATGTCAAAGCGGTATGATAAGCTGGCGCAAAATCTTGTGAATGTTAATAACATGTTTGCCAGTGAGGAAGAAGCGATAGCATTAATGAAAGAACGTACTAAGAAATACGGTCCTGAATGGATTAAAGCACATTCTAATTTATTTAATCCTGCTTCCTGAATTAGTATCAGAAAAGTTTATAAAAAAAATCCATTTGAATATTCAAATGGATTTTTTCTTTCAACATGTATGAAATGATCTACCCACCTGTATAAAGATCCCAGTTCAAATCTGCTTGTGGTTTTGGAAACTGTCTGAACACAGTTCCCTGGTCAAGCGCAACGGGTATTTCATTCATTCTGTCATAGCGCCTCGTATCAACCCAACGATGGCCCCAGGGTTCAGCCCATAATGAGTATCTGCGCTGGTATAGTATTTCTGTAATCAATGCCGGTGTGCCGGTGCCTCCGGAGTAATTACCAATATTAGCTGCATTGCGAATAACATTGATTGCATTCACTGCTTCTGTTGATTGGCTAAGCTGCGCATGTGCTTCAGCTTTTATCAATATCAGTTCTTCATTTTTAATAAAAGGAACGGGTGAAGTATTAGTAGCCCATCGTTTATCCTGGTGTGTTCCAAATAGAGTACCAGCATCAGTTGATACGCTTGCTGGGGTGGTACGCTGATAAAATTTATTTGTAACCCTTAAATCACCTGGGGTAGCATCATTCAGCATAGATGGGTGTACTACTATAATTGTACTCAGGTTTGCATTTAATACATAGAACAGCGGGTTGAAAACATCAGGTGCAGCGCCATGTGTATGTGCAGGACCTGCATTTAAATTTCCGTTTACATCCATGAATGAAGCATTCACTGCATCCAGTGCACCCTGCCAATCTTTTCTGTAAACAGCGAGTCTTGCTGCAATAGCACGGTTAACTTTTTTCAAACCATCAATTGTATTATGACCTGCCCAGCCCGATGTAAGAATAAAAGGAAAAGTAGTGCCTGCTGCATTTAAGTCTGCTAATCCTTCATCCAATACACTTTTAATATAAGTAAGTGCATCCTGATATGGAACAAAATCACCGGGATTAAGCGGGTCTTCAACATCTATTCTTATACCATTATCATACAGAAAATTTGCAGGCAACATAAACTGGAAGCCCATAATTGTTTTCGCAAAACCACTTACGGCTTTCTTTTCAGCATCAGTAAGTGAACCAGTGTTGGTAGCTGCATTTCTTAAAACAATTGCCTGCCTGATTGTTTGATAAGCGGAAGCGTAAGGTGCACCGCCTGTTGCTCCAAATCCGAAATAAGCAGCATCAGGAACACGACCGCTTTGGCCTAACCAGTCTGTTTGAAATCTAGGATCGGATGCATTGAAATACCAAATTTCTCTTCCGAATGTACCGAAAGCAGCAGTTACGGTAAATAAATAACCACGATGTCTTGCGTCCAATCCTGTAATCAAAAACTGGATTTGTTCACGGCTTGCACCACTTGTTACACTTCCTACCGATGGGTTATTAGGATCTTTTATATCATCCAGCTTAAATGGATTGCAGCTAAAGAATATTGCGACTGTAACCGCAATAAAACTCAGCTTGTAAATTGTATATTTCATAAAAGAATTTTTATTTGGTTTAGAAATCAACATTTATATGGAAAAATAAACGGCGTGTGGTTGGATAAGGCGCCACATCTACGTTGCCGAATATTGACTGTGCACCGAAGGTTGAGGTTTCAGGATCATATCCTTCATAATCGGTAATCAGCAAAATATTATTTCCAGAAATTCCAACTCTTACTTTGCTTACCAGGTTTTTAAATGTTTTTGAAAGTATTGATTGCGGAAGTGTATAATATAATCCTGCTTCACGCCATTTTGCAAAACTGGCATCCTGCACCCAGCGGCCTGCATTATTATACGGTGATGGCGGACGTTGTCTTCCATTAGGAATTCCATCTTTATCATCATCCTCATACCAACCTTTAGTAGTACCACCGGCATCAGTCAAAAAGCTGGTAAGATTTATATTATCACCACCTTTTCTCCATTCCCATACCATGCTGAATTCAAGGTTTCTCATTATTGTTACATTGTTTGACCATGACATAGTAAAGTCAGGTTGATTCTCTCCCCAAACTGTAAATACGCCGGGTGTAATTGCAGGCGTTCCTACAATTGTCAATGGGCTTTTTCCTTCCTGAATAAGGAAAGTGCCTAAGCCGGTTCCAAATGCACCGGTGAGATAAGAAGGGATTCCAAGTTTTTTTACAACTACATCATTCTTCCACCACATTAAACGTGAGAACCAGCGTACATTTTTATTTTGCAAAATTGTACCTGCCAATGATAGTTCAACTCCTTTGTTCTCCAGTTCAGCTTCATTGCTTGGTGTAGATGTTACACCTGAAGCAGGCGAGAGGTTCAGGTTTTGAATATTATTAGCTGTTGTTTTTATATAGTAAGTTGCTTCAAGCAAAAGACGGTTATTAAAGAAACCTGCATCCAAACCAAACTCAACTTCTTTTGCTGTTTCAGGTTTGATGCTTTCATTACCTATTTGTGTTGATACAACTGAACCGAGTAAGCCGCCAATATTTGTTCCGGTTAAAGCAGTGAAAGTAGATCCGAAACCAACAGGCCCTGCTGTTTGTCCATAAGCAATGCGTGGTTTCAATGTATTTACAAAGCCAGCTTTCCAGAAACGGAAATTGGTAAGGTTAACAGCCAACGAACCTTTAGGGAATGAATACCATTCATCCCTGTCACCATTCAATGTTGATTTATCGAAGCGGATACCACCGGTTACAATGATTTTATCATCCCAGTTTATTTCTTCCTGTGCAAAAATTCCAACCTCCTGTATCCTGCTGTCAAAATGCTGGTCAATTGATTGCTGACTTGCTTGTTGCACATTTGTTTGTCTTGGTGCCAGTCCGCGGCCACGTACAAACATTGCAAAATTGTCAAAGTCCAATCTCACAATACCAGCTTGTGTATTCAATGTGAAATTTTTTATGTTATGATTATGTACTAATGCAGCCTGGAAGTTTTTATTGAAACTCTCTTGTCTTCCATGCAATACATCACCCGGTGTTGCTTGTCCTCTTTGAAATTGCAGATCTTCCGGCAGGTGAACCATTGTTGTGTTTTGTAAGAAATCTATACCACCGTTTAACTGAAGTTTCAAACCCCAGCTATCTTTTTCAATAACCTGCCAGTTTAATGAGGCAGATTGAATGAAACGGTTTACTAATGAATTATTTGTTCCTTTATCAGTTACAGCTAAAGGATTTTCTCTTGGTCCCCCATAATCTACATCAGGATAAACACCTGCTGCATTCGGGTTGAGATTAAAATAATTCGGGATATAAGCGATATTATAGCCAATAGAAGCGCCGGTATTATTCTGGTTGCCTGTAAAGCCGCGGTCAGTATTGGTACGTATAAAATTTGAATTGATCGTAATGCTCAGTCTTCTGCTGAACTTATGTTCAATATTTGCACGGATGGAATAACGTTCAAAACCAGTACGGCGAACAATACCTTTTTCATCGGTAATATTTCCGGCAGCAAAAAATCTTGTTTTATCATTGCCACCAGTTACACTTAAACGTGTATTTGAAAGAGCGGCAGTATTGCCATAGAACATATCTTCAAAATCAAAAAACTGCCCTGTGCTTTGCGCCTGCTGAAAACGTTGCAGTTCGAGGGCTCGTTTGGTAGCATTGGTAAAAAAGAAATTTATTTTTTCAACGCTCCAGTCATCTGTACCAACTAAACGAAGCGCTTTGCCAAAACCAACATCCTGTCCAAAGCTCACTGTTGTTTTTCCTGCAGTTCCTTTTTTTGTAGTAACAATAATTACACCTGCATTTGCTCTTGTACCATAAATAGCTGCTGCAGATGGCCCTTTTAATACTTCGATATTCTGAATATCATGCGGGCTTATATCTGCAAGGCGGTTTGCGCCATCATCCTGGTTAGAAGCGCCGGCCCCGTTAACTGTTGCACGACCGGTTCTCTGGAAAGAGTTATTAATATAAATTCCATCAATAATAATAAGAGGCTGTGATGCGCCAACCAACGATGAAACGCCTCTTAACTGGATTGATAAACCTCCGCCGGGTGCACCACTGTTCATACGGATATTTGCTCCGGGTACTTTACTGTACAATGCCGCATCCGTAGTTTGAATCTGTGTAGTGCCTATCAAATCTTTTGCATTGATTGTGGTTACAGCATTCGCAAGATTCTTTCTTTTTACTGAAGAAGCAAGACCGGTTACTACTACTTCATCCAGGTTCATTACATCCTGTTTCATTACAATAGTAAGTTTGGCAGTTCCGGGTTGCACTGCGCTGTTTATTGATGTATACCCAATGAGGGATATAACCAATGTAGCAGCTTTATTACCGGCAATGGTAATTGTAAATTCACCGTCGGCTCCGGTAGCAACGGCATTTCGTGTTCCTTTTACTTGTACAGTTGCGCTGGCCAGGGCTTCGCCACGGGAATCGTCGGTAACTTTCCCGGTAACGGTGTACTGACCATAAACTGAGGGGGTAAGCAGCAGGGTAAGTATGCAGATACTTATCCCAATCGTTAATTTTCTCATGTTTCTGGTTTTTAGTTTTAAAGCAATCTAAGTTTCAATAGTTCCTGTTAGTCAATTGTAACAAAATTGACATACGGATAATATTTCAGAGAATTTCATTTCAAATTCTGCTGCATTGGCTGAATTAATAATCATCGGTTAAAAAAACCTTTACATACAGCAAGCTTCATGCAGCAGATTGCATGATTTTTAAATCTATGTTCGATTCTGATAGCCCCATTCATGATGGGATATGTAAATAAAATTTGATATCCTATTCCTTGCAACAGGATAAGTGTAGAAAAATAACAATCTGCAAAGACGATTGTTCCGGGGATATAAATATATGTATTAATCTTTTTTAACGCCTATAACGGGAAGATTTTTTTCGTGAATAAGTTGATTGAGTTTCATTACGTCTTCACTCAATATCTTTTTTAGTTTATTCAGTTGTTCATCTATCAATGGCAGCAACTCTGTATAGGCGTCTTTGCTTTGGCGGCTCAGACCTGATTGTCCGGTAGATGCTGCATTGTAAATGCTGGATAGTTTATCATCCAGCTTGATTGGGAAGTTCAGTACATCCTGCCCGCTTTTAGCTTTTGTCTGGTGCAGTGCATCTTCCACAGCAGTCATCTGTTTGTTTATGGTATCTATCTGTTGTTTCACTTCTTTTGGTATGTCTTTCCCTGCTCTTGCGCTGAAATCATTCATCTGTTGACGAACCTCGCGGATATTCTTAATTGCCTTCATGATCTCCGTAAACTTATCCCGTATCGCTAACTGGTGATTAAACTGCTCATCATATTCCGCTTGTGTAGTTTTGTAATTCGGATCACCGAGAATAGTGAAAGCAACTTCAGTTGAATCATTACCTGATTTGAGTTTTGCAAAATAATTCCCGGGCGCAGCTTTAGGGCCACCAACAAATCCATTCCATAAAATAAGGCCATCCACTCTTTCAGCCTGGGCATAATTCATATCCCATTCAAACTGGTTCATACCTTTTGTAATCTCAATTTTATCATCCTTTGATGAAGTAGAAAATGTTTTAATCTTCTTTTTGGTTTTATCAAGCACATCAATTGAAAGTTTTGTTGAGTCTGAAACATTTTTCATGTAAAAATTAATCACTGTACCATTTGGTGGGTTCATGCCTGCATTACGCAAATCAGTTGGGGCTTGTCGTCCGCCACCACCACGACGACCACCACCCGGCATGCGATAAGCAGGATTAACTGAAAACACATGCAGGTTTTTATTTAACACATCATCAGCTTTTTCCTGTACCACTGTAAGATCATCGAGTATATAAAAGCTTCTGCCTTGAGTGGCAACTACAAGATCATTATTCTTTATTGTAAGATCAGTAATTGGTACTTCAGGCAAATTCAGCTGAAATGATTTCCAGTTAACGCCATCATCATAAGAAATGTACATGCCATATTCTGTACCGGCATATAGTAGTCCCGGTTTCTTTCTATCAGCACGTAGGGCACGGGAAAAATGCATTGGATTAATCCCATTTGTTATCTGTTTCCATGTTTTACCATAATCTTCTGTTTTAAAAATGTATGGTCTGAAATCATCAGATTTATATCTTGTGCCCACAAAATAAGCGGCGCCTTTTTTAAATGGATCTACTTCTACACAATTCCACATTATCCATTCAGGAATATTTTTAGGTGTAACATTTTCCCAATTCTTACCGCCGTCTTTACTTACGTGTATTAAACCGTCATCACTTCCGCTCCAGAGCAAATCTTTTTCAATCGGGCTTTCGGCTGCAGTAAAAATGGTACAGTAATACTCAACACTCGTATTATCCTGTGTGATCGGTCCACCACTTGATGCTTGTTTCTTTTTATCATTGGTTGTTAGATCAGGCGAAATCATCTGCCAGTTCTTTCCTTCATCTTCTGTTACGAATAAATGATTACCGGCTGCGTACAATCGCTTTGGATTATGCGGGGAAAAGAAAATAGGATAGTTCCATTGAAAACGATATTTAGCTGCTTCAGCACCGGCACCCATATTATCAATCGGCCATACATTTATCATTCGGCTTTCACCAGTGCGATGATCTAATCGTTGGAGCAACCCCATATAATTACCACCATAAGTGATATCAGGATTTGCCGGATCCGCTACTACATAACCACTTTCACTTCCAGCCGCATTTTCCATATCGGTTGCAGTAATAGAAGAACCATAAGTGCGGCTCCGTATGCGTAATGCACTGTTATCCTGCTGACCGGCTAATAAGCGATAAGGAAAAGCATTGTCGGTGCTTACACGATACAATTGCGCAGTAGGTTGATTTAAATAAGTGCTCCAATTGGTACCACCATCAAAGCTTACCTGTCCACCTCCATCATCTGCAACTATCATGCGGTTACCATTTTCAGGATCAATCCAGAGATCATGATGATCGCCATGGGGTGTATTGATAGATTGAAAGGTACGGCCACCATCAACACTGCGCATAAAACCT
>Ga0315910_10002815_pt1 | contig 15064 bp, 12 predicted proteins | sample EdamamesoilMG_FD_204470 | JGI IMG/M metagenome (GOLD analysis project Ga0315910, IMG submission 204470) | Garden soil microbial communities collected in Santa Monica, California, United States - Edamame soil | ecosystem: Environmental > Terrestrial > Soil > Garden | place: USA: California...
CAGCTCTCAGCCGTCAGCCCCCTCCGCTCCCCTCGCCGACTTCGTCGGCTCGGGGGGCCATCAGCTCTCAGCCGTCAGCTTTCAGCTTTTACGTCGAGGTCCACCCACGACTTGCTCGTACCGCCCCTACCCTGCGGAACCGGAGAACCCGTGGCCGAAGACGCAGAGCTGACCGCCGATAGCTGACAGCTGACAGCTGACAGCCGATAGCTGATAGCTGACAGCCGATAGCTGATAGCTGACAGCCGATAGCTGACAGCCGATAGCTGATAGCTGACAGCCGATAGCTGATAGCTGACAGCCGATAGCTGATAGCTGACAGCCGATAGCTGACAGCCGATAGCTGACAGCTAGCGCGTGAGCGCGAGCGCGAGCACGTTGCGCGCATCGCAAGCGATGGTGTGCGCACGGCTTCTGAACTCGTCCGGTTGCAGTGCGCGCACGTCGACGCCCTGACGAACGCGGCGAATTTCCAGGTGCAAGCCACTGACGCCGCGCCGCGCCGAATCGCCCACCGTACCCAGCTTGGCGCGCGCGTCGAGCTCCACGCCGGCTCGCGTGGCGATGCTCGCGAGGTTGCCCACGAGGGCGACGTAGAGCTGCTCCTGGGTGCCTTCGAGCACGCGATGTTCGGTGACGACGGTCTGCCCGATGAGCGGACCCGAGTAGAGCACGGCGGCTTTGCCACGCTGGTGCTCCAAGCTGGGTGCGGTTACGGGCGTAGCAATCGGTGCCACCAACAAGAGCGCATCGAGCGGGATGGCCCCGGCGGCTCCGAGCGGGCTCGGATCGAAAGCGGCGACGGCAGTGACGGGCCAGCGGTAGCGCCGGGGATCCGCGGGTCGATCGGGACGACGGGGCAGCCTGTCGTAGATCTGCCAGTTGCCAACCGCACCCGCGGTGTCCTCGGAACTCGACGGCGCCGGGACCGGAACGCACACCTGGTTATCGAGCAACGAGCCCGGAGGACAGGGACGGAGCAGCGTCGCAGCGCCCGCGCTGTTAGCCGCGGGGCCATCTGCAGTCACGAGCACCGGCGCGAGCGGTCGATCGACGGCCGCGGCGATGGCAGCCAAGACTGCGGCAGCAATGCCCGCTCGAACCAAGGGCGACACGCTCGGACCCTAGCTCCAGCCGGAGCCGAACGCCACAGGTCGCCGTCCCCACCAACGGACTTTTTGCGGCGATTGGCCGGGCTACGGAACGCCTCGCCGCTTCTGTTGAACTGTCCTCGGCTTGGCCTGCTAGCATGCGAGCCGTGCGTCACTTCGACGATCTGAGCAGCGCCGACGCCGCCATTCTAGAGACCTTCGTGGTCCCGCGGTACCTGTCGTTGTATGCAAACCTGCTGCTCGAGATGCTGCTCACGGGTGAGGCCGCACGCGTGGCGCACCTCGGCTGTCGCACGGGCTATCCGGATCTGGAGCTGTTCGAACGCATGCCCAACGTGCGCCTGACCGGGGTCGACAGCTCGTCGCCAGCGCTCGAGCTCGCGCGCAACAAGGCGCACGCACGGGGCGAGCTCGATATCGAGTACGTGATCGCAGACAGCTACCCCACGGGGCTCGAGGCCGAGCAGTACTCGCATGCCCTGGTGCTGCACCCGAACCTAGACCCCGCGGCGCGTGCAGCGCTGCTCGGAGAACTCGCGCGGGTGCTCTACTCGGGGGGCCAGGCGTTGATTGCCATGCCCATGCGCGGCTCGTTTCAAGAGATCACCGACATCTTCAAGGAGTACGCGCTGAAGGAAGACGCTGCGGAGTTCTCCAAAGCGCTCGAGGCTGCGCTGCCCAACCGGCCCACGCTCGAGACCCTCTCCGAAGAGCTCGAAGCCGTGGGCCTCTCCGACATCGACGTGAAGCTGCAGCACCGACAGCTCGAGTTCGAGAGCGGGCGCGGGCTCATCGAAGACCCCGCGGTGCGCCTGTTGATCTTGCCCGAAATTCGTACCTGGATGCACTTGGACAGGCTCGATGGCGCACTCGATTACCTCGCGCGCGCCGTCGACAAGTACTGGTCCGAAGACAAGCTCTCGCTCAGCTTGAACGTCGGCTGCGCCTCCGCACGCAAACCCTGAGCCTACTAGCTTTTTTTTGTGCTAGCCGAGATCCCGGCGGGCTCGAGCACCCGCGGGTTCGCTTTGCTGCGCTCGCCACTCCGGGCGCAGCACGCCGAACCAGACTTCGTCGATCGGTTCCCCTCGCACCACGTGGTTCTGCCGGAGCACCCCCTCGCGCGTGAACCCTGCCTTGACGAGCACGCGCTCGGAGCCGAGGTTTCGGGCGTCGGCCATGGCGCGCACGCGGTTCAGGTCGGCGAGCGTCGAGAACGCAGCGTCCACGACTGCGATCAGGGCTTCGGTGGCGAACCCGTTACCCCAGGCGGACCGAATCGTCGAGTAGCCGACCTCGCCCAGGCGATGCGGGTGCTGAAAGCGAATGTTGATACCCCCCACGAAGCTCCCCTCCCTAGTGATCGCCCATGAAACGTGCACCGCTCGGTCGAGCAGCACCTGTCGGGCCAAGAACTCTTCCGCATGCAGTCTCAGGTACGGGTTCGGAAGCGGGAGAAATCGCGCCCATGCGTCATCAGCTCCCTGCTGGAGCACGTCCTCGACATCGCTGAACGCGAACGGTCGCAGCAGCAGGCGCGCCGTCTGGATCTCGGTGGGCAGCAGCGGAGCAGTGGACACGGGCACGAACACGACTACGGAGTTTGGCTACACCACGAGCTTATAGCCGAAGCCGTAGACGGTCAGGATGTGCTCGGGTTTGTCAGGGCGCTTTTCCAACTTCTTGCGTAGTTTGACGATGAAGTTGTCGATGGTGCGGTTGGTGGGGTTCGCTTCGACACCCCAGATTTTGTTCAAGATCTCTTCGCGGCTCACGGGTTGACCCTGCCGCTCGAACAACAGCCGAAGTAGCTCCACTTCGTAAAACGAGAGCGCTTCAGGTTGTTTCCCGGGGCGCTCGATGGCGTGGGCGCTGATGTTCACCGTCATGCCGGGAAGCTTGAAGCTCATCACCTCACTCGGCCGATTCGTCCGCCGAAACAGCGCTCGGATGCGGGCGACGAGCTCGCCGATGCTGAACGGTTTCGTGACGTAGTCGTCCGCGCCGACGTCGAGCCCGCGGATCTTGTCTGCCTCCTGGCTCTTCGCCGTCAACATGATGATGGGCACGAAGGCATCGAGCCGGCGCAGCTCCTCACACACCTGGTAGCCGTTCATGTCCGGCAGCATCAGATCGAGCAGGATCGCGTTGGGGTGGTCGTGCCGCATCCGGTGCACGCCGTCTTTACCAGTGGAGCTCGTGAGCACATGGAAGCCTTCGAACTCGAGCGCATCCTTCAGCCCGAGCGCGATGTGGGGCTCGTCTTCGATGACCAGGATCGTCTTCTTGGACTCCATGACCGAGCGGAGCTTATCGCGCTTTTCCCGCTGAAATCTACGCGCGGCCCAGCCAGCGAAACGCGACGCGATTTCGCAGGGATGCGCGAGCAGGGGCAGCTCCAGTTCATCCAAAGCGCAAAAGCGGAAAGGCAGCCAAAACGGCTGCCTTTCTCGTTCATCTGGGGCGCTGTGCCCCAGATCTGCCTCACGGCAGCGCTGCCTTTACGGCAGGCGCTGCGCCTTATGGCAGGCGCTGCGCCTTATGGCAGGCGCTGCGCCTTATGGCAGGCGCTGCGCCTTATGGCAGGCGCTGCGCCTTATGGCATCGTGGGGTCACCCTTGTCGTCGGTGAAGGCTGCGCCGACGCACGCGATGAAGGTGATCGAGCCGGACGCCGGTGTGTTCTCACCGACGAACCGCAGCTTGCGCTGCTCGGTCGCCGGGCAACCCACCAGCAGCGACTCGTCGCCGATGTTTTGCGCCGCATCGATGTAGCAGTAGCCAGGCACGCTCGACGCCGGGTAGTCGGTCTGATTCAGACACTGCTGCTGCGGGTCACCGGACAGCTGCAAGATCTCGCACAGGTTGTAGGAGTCGCACCTGATCGGCGTTGCGCCACCGCAGGAGCCGGACGCCTCGAGCTGCTTGTGCACCGCGGGGACGACGTCGGGATCTACGGGACCGCGGCCCAGAGCGGGGTTGCAATCATTGGGCGTCTGGGTGGCCTCGACGACCGCGCAGGGCACCTGATTCGTCGTGTCGTCCGCCACGAGCTGGCGAGGCAGACAGCGGCCGCCGAGCACTTCTTTCAAGCGGTCGATGATCGCGGCCACGGCCGGGTTATACCCGAAAGCAGCATCCGATTCGCCACCGGGAACCGCACCCGGATCCGTCACCTTCGGGCAGATCGAGGCCACGATCGAGTTGTCTCCGAAGTCGCGCAGGGTCTGGAGCAGGCGCAGACCAGGATACGCTTTCGCGGAGTACTGGGTCATGCCAGCGTCGCCGCCACCGGGCGGGTTGCACAGCGGGCGGTTCTTGGGAATGTCAGTCTCGGCGCAGTCGCAGGCCATGTTGGCGGTATCCGAGCAATCGCGCTCCACGCCGAGCGGGAAGATGCACGCGTACTGGAGGTCGCTGTTGTCCGTGTTCTTGTACTCATGACCGTTGATCGAGTTGGCATTGGGATTGGTCGACGTATCCGGCGCAACCGCCTCACCCGTGATGGGGTGCGACCCGCTGCGTGGGTTCGACTGCTCGCGCATGAGTGGATCGACCGGCAGCGAGGCTTCGGCCGCGGGGTTATCGGCTTCGGGGTGCCCGAGGATCAGGTCCCAGCGACCGGTCGCGGTCAACTCAGGCGCCGACAGGTATTCGAGTCGGGTCGCGTCCGCCAAACTCGCGTCGTTGGCGATGTCTTGCCAGGGCACACCCACGATGCCCGCCAAGAACACGAGCGACTGGTCGCGGGGGCTGGATGCGTCACGCACGTCGAACAAGGGGTTCTGCACCAGCGGGCAGTTGCCGCTCGCGTCGCAGCGGTGGGTGTCGTAAATCTGCGGGTCGCGGAGCGCGGCCACGTAACGCTCGATGGGGTAGAGCAGATCGAAGCCGAAGCGCTGCTTCTGGTTCCAGCAGCGCAGGTTCAACGCATCCATCGCCTCGTCGCGGCCCGCCTGGCAGTTGGCGTCTTGATCGAGCGGAGCACAGCCGTCGACGTTGGACGTAAGGCCGCAGGAGCGACAGCACTTGTCGTTCGGATTGGCGTCGCACGCGGTAGTCGCAGCCGGCATGTTGAAGCCGGCGCCATTGAAGGTAGCCGACGCCGTCAACCAACCGATACCGCCATCGACGACGGAGCAATCGTTCTCGTCCGTCAGCACGATGACGGCGACCAAAGAGTCCGCCCGCAGGAACGCGTTGCGTTGTTCGAGCACGGTGTTGTCGACGATGATGCCGTTGCCATCTTGGGCCGGCACGGCGACGTCCATCTTCCCGTCACCGTCCTGGTCGATGGTCACCATGTCGAGCGGAGGCGAGGGATCGATCAGGAAGCGGTACCAAGCCTCGAGCGTGGCTTCGTAACCGCAACCGACTTCACCAGCACCCTCCACGTGTTGCTGGAAGTCGGCTTTCAGCTGCTCGCGGGTCGTGTTGGCCGGGTCCCAAGCGAGAAATCCGGCAGCGTCCGAGGCCGGCAGGTTCAACTCGGGGCGAACCGTCGGCAGCAGGCGTCCGCGATCGTTCTTGGTTTCGTTCCAGCTGCCCGCGCCGCTGCCGTTGGGGCTACAGATGTCGCCGCCATGGCCACCCAGCGACGAGGTGACCACACCGATGTGAATGTCATCGACAGGGTTGAACTCGACGTCCCAGCCTTCGTCACAAGGTTCGCCCGTGGCGCGAGCCGGCGTGCGCGCGATGACTTCGCCCTCGGCGTCGACTTGCACGCAATCGGGGTTCACCAAGCGTTCGACGAGGCCCGGCACCGCGATGCTGAGGATGCTTTGCTTGTCTGCCATCGAGATCGAGTTATCGATCACGAACAACAGGTCGATCTTGTCGATGGCCGTTTGCCGAATCTGATCGACGAAGACGTTGCTCGTCTGCGGGTCTTGCTGCACCACGGGGCGATTCAAGCACCCCGCCGTCAGCGCAAGGCCAACCGCCACGGCTGTAACCGCGGCACCTGCTCGGCGCACGTTGCGCGAGCTCATGTCGCGTAGTGAAGACCAGAGATTCATCGACAGGCTCCTTGATATCCGAATGCTTCCCGACCGCCGCTGTACGGCGCAGAACCGGGAGAAAGAGAGACAAACTTCCGAAACGTTTCTAGACCAATTGCCACGAACGGCAATTTGCCGCGGGCGGCCGCGGCGCTGAAAGCTCGCCCAACCCCGCTTGGCGTGGGGCGAGCTCGACGAGCAGCCCCGGCAGGGTAGGTGGCCCCGCCGGCCCTTGTCAATCGACCCACAACGCCGCGACACTTCAGGCTTATCCGGCTGAAAATAAAGGCGTTTTGGAATTCTCCAGGTGGGGCAGACTTGGACATTGGCGGGGATCTCAAAGCAAACTGCGTGCCTGTTCCAGACGGCCCAGAAACCTGGACAGTCGGGCTTCATCAGCAACTGGGTTGCCCTTTCTACGCCAACTTAGTTGCCAGTTGGTGTGACGGGGGTAACCGATGAGCTCCAATAGGAGCGCAGCGCCTCGAGCTGCCGCTTGCCTACACCAGGAACCGCGAGGATCTCCTGATCGGAGGCCTGGCGGATCTTCTCGACCGAACCGAGCGCGTTCAAGAGGGCGATGCGCGTCTTCGGCCCCACACCAGGCACCGAATCGAGCTCCGAAGCCATGCGGCGGCGGCGGCCCACGCGTTTGCGCCCGTGATTGGCGAAACGATGCGCCTCGTCGCGCGCGTGCGCCAGCAGGAACAGCTCTGGGGTGTTGGGCTTGAGCGGGATCGGGTTTTTTTGTCCGGGCAGGTAGATGCGGTCGACGAGCTTTTCCGCGAGCGGCTTTTCGCGCTCCTTCGCGAGCCCCACGACGGTCAGGTCGTGCAGCCCGAGATCGTGTGCCGCTGCCAACGCCACGCTGAGCTGGCCAGGGCCACCATCGACCACGAACAGATCGGGCAGCTGCCAGCTGTCGTCGTCCGGCGCTTCGGCTCCCCGCTTGAAGCGCCGCGACAGAACTTCGTACATCGCGCCGTAGTCGTCGCCGTCCTCCACGGTCTTCACCTTGTACAGCTTGTACCGCTTCTTGTCGGGAGCTCCATCCTTGAACGCGACCACCGAGCCCACCGTGTCTTTGCCGCCGAGGTGCGAGATGTCGCAACACTCCACGCGGCGTGGCAACGTCGGTAGGCGCAGTCGCTCTTGAATGCGAAGCAGGCGTTGATCCATGTCTTCTTCCGCGCGCTGTTTCTCCTGAAACGCGTGGCGCGCGTTCTCGCTCGCCAGATCGAGCAATTGCTTGCGTGCGCCGCGCGCCGGTGCAAATAGCTGGCAGCGGCCCCGAGTCGCGCGCCCCGGGCGATCTTGGGCCAGGTTCGCCTGTTCGCGCCGCTCGGTCAGCCACTCTTCGACGCCTTCTGAGCCCTCCGGCAATACCGGCACCACGACTTCGTCGGGGATGTACGCTTCGCCCGCGCCGCCCTCACCGTAGTGCTCACGCAAGAACGTCGCCACCAGCTCGTCGTCGGGCACTTCGACGCGTTTGCTCGAAAAGCTCATCACGTCGACGACCCGACCCGACCGCACGATCATCACGCTGAGCTCCGCCAGATCTGCTTCTCGGAACATTCCGAGCACGTCTTGGTTCTTGTCGCTCAGCGACACCACCCGCTGCTCTTGTCGAATCGACTCGACGGCGTGCAACTGGTCCCGGTAGATCCCGGCGACCTCGTACTCGAGCGCCGCACTCGCCGTCGCCATGCGCTCGCCCAGCTCGCGCGTGAGCTCGTCATGGCGCCCGTCCAAGAACAAACCGACCGCCCGCACCTGAGTAGCATACAGGTCGCGATCGACCTCGTACACGCAAGGGGCCGGGCAGCGCTTGATCTGAAATTGAAGGCACGGGCGCCGCCGCTGTTCGAGCTCGCGATCGGAACACGTGCGGAGCTGGAAATGCTTCTCTACCAGGTGCAAAGTGCGCCGCGCGGCGGTCGCGGAGTGATAGGGCCCGAAGTAGGCCGCCGCGTCGCCCCCCGGACGGCGCACCAAGCTCAGGCGCGGCCAGTCGTGGTTGGTGCTGAGCTTGAGGCTCAGGTACTCCTTGTCGTCCCGGAGTTTGACGTTGTAGCGGGGCTTGTGTTCCTTGATCAGGCTGTTCTCGAGGATCGCCGCTTCTTTTTCGCTGCGGGTCACCAGCGTTTCGAGGTCGGCCACGCTCTTGCGAAGCAGCGGGATGAACGCGCGGGTGTCGCTCGAACCGTCCTGAAAGTAGCTGCGCACGCGGGCCCGCAGGCTCTTCGCCTTGCCGACGTACAGCACCCGCTGTTGGCTGTCTCGGAACAGGTAGCATCCCGGCGACGCGGGCAGACTTTTCAGCTTCTTCTCGAATTCCACCGGGTTCATGGGCCGAAAGCGCGCCAACGCGAGCTCCCTCGCTACTCTAGCAGACGGACCAGTCTAGCAGACACTGCGACTGGGGCAGACACTGCAGGCGAACGGTCACGCGCCAAAGCGGCTTGCACGCGTCGGTCCGTCGTCTAAAAGCTGGGGTGGCATGCCGAGACCCGAGCTCCCCCGCAATACACGCACGGTGGTCGCGATCGCGATCGCGGGGCTTGCCGGCGCGCTGATCGGAGTCTTGCTCGTGCCCCGAGCTCCAACCCCCGACGAGCGCAGCGAGCGCCCCCCCGAGGTCGCACTGCTCGGCGCTCCGTTGCCCCTCGATCCCAAGGCGAAAGACCGAGCGCTCGAACGGGTTCGGCAGTTCGTCAGGACGCCCTTCACCCTGAAACTGCCCGACCAGCTGCTGAAGAGCTATGCGCTGAGTCACCTGGGGGCGAAGATCGATCTGGTGCGGCTGAGCGAGCTCGTGCGCGACGCGCAAGACAAAACCAGTCCCCTCAGGCGGGTATGGAAGGCGAACCCCGCCCAGGGTCCGCTCACTCTACCGAACCCGGTCGAGCTCGACCCGGACCAGACGCTGTTCGAGCTACTGAAGCTAAAAGATTCGCTCGATCGGCAACCGGTCGACGCGCGCCTGAACCTCGAGAAGCGCGCGCTGATCCCCGAGGTGGTCGGGCGCAAGCTCGACGTGGACGCAACCTTCGCCAAGATGCAGGCTGCGATTCGGCAAGGCGAGCGGAGCGCCGAGGTCGTCTTCGAACTCAAACGCCCGCGACGCCAGGCGGCCGATCTCGCGGGCGTGAAATTCGACAAGGTACTCGGCTACTTCGAGACCCCCTACAGCCGCGCCGAGAATGCTCTGGCCCGCACCTACAATCTGCGCCAAGCAGCTTCCAAGCTCGACGGCTACGTGTTGATGCCAGGCGAGGTCTTCGACTTCAACGAAGTGGTCGGACCACGCGACGAGGCCAATGGATACAAGGTCGCCTCCGTGATCGCCGAAGGCGAGCTGGTCGACGGCATCGGAGGCGGGACCTGCCAAGTTTCCGGCACGCTTCACGGGGCCGCGTTTTTCGCGGGGCTTGCCATCGTGGAGCGTTACCCGCACACGCGCCCGAGCTCGTACATCAAGATGGGTCTCGACGCGACGGTGGTGTACCCAACCATCAACTTCAGGCTCAAAAACTCGTACGAGTTTCCCGTGGTGCTGCACCAAATCGTGAAGAACGGTGTGGTGCGCGCTGAGATCCTCGGTCCCGAGCGGAGGCGTACAGTGACCTTGATCCGCAGCATCGACAGCGTGATCCCGTATCAAGAGCTCGAGCGACCAGACAAGACGCTGCCGGACGGCATGCGGCTGCTCGGGCAGCGCGGCATCCCCGGCTTCAAGCTGCATCGCTACCGCATCGTGCGCGAAGGGTCGCACGCTGTGCGCGAGCGGTGGAACGACGTCTACCCTCCGACCGCACAAATTATCCGCATCGGCACCGGCACGATGCCGCGCGCGGACGTGGTGGCCCACTCCACGAGCGTCCCCGAATACGTCGCCGACGAGGTTCTCATCGTCACCAACGCCATCGACGAACCAGAGCTCTCCGAGCGCCGCGAGCCCGGACGCACGGGCGAGTACGGATGGACCGAAAAAGCGGGAATGCCGACCTGGTCGGACTAGTTGCTCCTCGGTTTCATGGAGCGACCCGACCACGTCCCCTTCCGCGCGTTCGGACTTCTCGAAAGATCAGGCCGGCCCATGACTGTTTTTTTTCCCCGCGAGCCTGCAAATCGGTGGATTCCGGCCCGAGTTCCACGCCCCCATGAATGTGTAACCAATCGTATCTATTCATGTTAGTGAGGTGGTGGGCGTTCAGCTGAACGGCGGGCTTGACTATCGCTCAAAGCTGAGCAACAACGCCTCGCTAACGGAGGGCTCGTACTCAAAAGGGATTGACGCCTATTAGCCGTTGGCTAGGATTCGACCCACGGGTCGGCCAGCCGACCTTCGAGGAACATGGAAACTGCACAACCCACTGTCATCGAGAACAACCGGTCAGACAACGGCACCGCGCCTCGCGCAGTTGACTGGGAGAACCCGCGTGTGTCGGCGATCCTCTCAGCTGCCGCAAAGTGCTTTGCTCGGAAAGGTTTCAGCGCGACGACGCTCGCTGAGATCGGAAAGGAGCTGGGGCTCAGGAAGAGTATCGTCCACTACTACTTTGCGAGTAAGGCGGCACTGATCCACGAGGTCCAGAGCTTCACGTACCACAAGTACTTGGGGCGCGTGAAAGAGGCTCTCGCCAGCGACACCTCGACCGACCGCATCGGCTCGGCTCTACACTCGCTGTGGGACGCCATCCAAAACAACAAGACCGGCACCGGCCTCAACATCGAGGTCTGGAGTGCCGCTCGCCGTGATCCAGAGCTGAAGCGCCGCGCTTCGGCGCTGCACAGCGACGCGCACAAGCTCGTGCACGAGCACATCGTGCAGGGCCTGGGAATCACCAACGGCGACACCCAACGCGGTGAAGCGCTGTCGACGCTGATCCTCGCGGTCCTGAATGGCTTGTCCGTCACCGAGTATCTCGAGGGCGACGAGCAGAAGTCGAAGCACGCGTACGAAGTGTTCGTCTCGCTGCTCAATCAGAGCCGCAACGCGAGCTGAAGCACAATCGCCCCGCGAGCCGCGCCTTTTTTAGAGAGCGCACTGGCTCGATGGGCGACCGGCCGTAGGCGCACAGGCCGCGAGACGCTCTGCTGAGACAGAGCACTAGGTCTCGCGGCCCGCGAGCGGCCACGAGCGAGGGGTTATGAACGCGAGCGGCTATGCGCTTGCTTTGGACTTCGGGGGAGCCGGTCCGGAAGCGAGTGGAGCCCGCAGGGCTCGGCAGAGTCCATGGTCGATTCGTGCCGTCAGGTCTTGAAAACACGAGGCGTGACGGGCATCTTCCCAAACCGATGAAGCGATCGGTTGCGGCACGGCGCGGGGATATCCGCCTCACGCGCGCCGTCTCGTTGCTCGGAGCCGCTCTGCTCGGGCTTGCGAGTTTTGCACAATCGGGCGCCGCGCGCGTCGAGCCCGTTCCGCGCTTCTCCGACGAAGACGGCTGGGTCGACGCCCGTCAGCCGCTGACCGAAACGACTTGGGTCACCCACTATCTGCTCGAGAACCGTCACGTGGCTCTCGATGCGAGCGCAGCGACCACGGTGCTCGAACCGTACCGCCGCCCGTGGGTAGCGGGCCTTCCCGATTGGGGCTGGTTCGAACGGGGAAGGTACGGCGCTCGACTGCGCGAGCTATCCCGAGGCCTGGTGTGGAGCGATAGCGCGTGCACACCGGATGCCTTTGGAGCCATCGAGCCGAACCCCCTGGCATCCGAACTCGATCCCGCGCCGCCTTCAGCCGGCGATACCGCGTTTGCGTTACCGATCGAATGGACGCTCACCAAGCCAGAATCGGTCCGCCTCTCACACGCTTGGCTCAGCACGACCGTCGCGCCCGAGCCCGATGCGCTCGCCATCACCCCTACGCGCGCCTGCCCTGCTTACAAAAAGCCGAGAAGCGTGCTGTTGATGCGCACGGACGGCGAGCACGACCGCGTGCAGCTGCTCGAGTGCGATGGCTCCGTGTCATCGGACACGCTCGATCGCTTGAGCACCTTGATGCGTCCGCCTGGGGTGGCGCGTCCGAGTCTGCCGCTGCCTGTCGAGCCCGAGGCTAGCGAACGTGGCGAATGGGTCGATGGCGTCAAGCTGGCACATCCACGCCTGCTTTGGGCTCTCGAGCGCATCGCGCAGGCATTTCCTGGCAGAGCCATGCTGGTGCTGAGCGGTTACCGCAGAGAATCGCACGGCTACCACCCGCGCGGCCGCGCCATCGATCTGTCGGTGTACGGGGTCGACAACGTTCAGCTCTTCGAATTTTGCCGCACGCTCAACGACGTCGGTTGCGGCTACTACCCGAACAACAAGTTCGTGCACGTAGACGTCCGCGAGTACGGGAGCAAGCACCCGCAATGGGTCGACGTCGCCGGACCGGGTGAGCCGTCGGTGTACGTAGACGAGTGGCCGGGGCTGGGTCTCATTTCGAGTTCGGCAGGCATCCAGCACTGAAATGTCGTTCGACCAGATCTTGGGGCAACCCACCGCGATAGCAACGCTGAAGCGAGCCATCGCGCGAGGACAAGCGCACCATGCTTACCGGTTCGAGGGACCTGACGGTGTGGGCAAGGCCGCCGCTGCACTCGCGTTCGCTCAGGCGCTCGTGTGCCACGATCCCGTAAACAAGGGCTGCGGGCAGTGTCGAGGTTGCGAGCTCGTAAAGACGATTTCGACGGAAGAGCCACACGTCCCTCTGCACCCGGACGTGGTGTTCGTGGGTCGCGGCATCTACCCACCCAATCTGATCGGTCGCACCACGCCGGAGGCCACCGGCATCAGTGTGCAGCAGATCCGGCGCCTGGTGCTGGCACGCTCGGGGTTTTCTCCACACGAAGGCCGAGCGCTGTGTTTCATCGTTCACAACGCTCACGAACTCACGATTTCGGCCGCGAACGCGCTGCTGAAGACACTGGAAGAGCCTCCCCCGAAGACACATTTCGTGCTGCTCACGAGCCAGCCTGGTCAGCTGCTCGACACGATACGTTCGCGCACGTTGGCCGTGCGCTTCGCTCCACTCTCCGACGCGCTCGTCAGCCAGATCTCCGGCGTATCGCCAGACATCGCACGGCTCGCACAAGGCAGCGTTTCGGCCGCGCTCGAGCTCGCTGACGAAGAGACGCATCGAGAACGGCAAGCGTTCGTGGACCGCGCGCTCGAGGCCATCGACGCGCCCGATCTCGCGAGTGCGATCGGCTTCGTCAACCAGAAAGCCGAGGGACGCGACGCACTCAAGCGCCAACTCGAGCACCTGGCGCACGCGCTTTCGGCTCGCGCCGTGGCAGAGCTCGGGAGCGACCCGAGGCTTTCCACGCGGCACGCTCGCCAGCACCAGTGTGTGCTCAAAGCCCTCGACGGTGTGGAGCACAACGCGCAGCCGGCGCTGCTGCTCGAGGCGATGATCGCCGAGCTCCGCTCCGCCTGAGCCCCCTGGAATCAGCGGCCAGAGACGCTGCCCCAGCGGAAGATGTCGCGCTCGGGAACCCTGCGCGACACGATGCCTTCGGCGCCCTCGGATGTGCGCAGCACCCACAGCGTCTGCTCGCTGCCGCCCTCGTAACGCCCCCACTGCGCCGCTCGTCCGCGGCTCGATTCACGCCCGTGTGGGACTACCTCGACGGGGAAGCGGGACTTCAGCGAAAAGCTCTGGTCGAGGTGTTCGAGGCGTGCCGGGAGTTCGCTCGGCAAGGTCAACGCTACTTGATGCCCCAGGTACAAGGCGCCCTGAGCACCGAAGGTCAGGACCAGCCGCTCGTCGTCGGCGTCGAAGACCCGAGCCAGCGCCTGCCCCGCCTCTTGGAGCGAGTAGCCATTCGAGAGCCAGTACTCTCGGGTCGCGATGCCGACGACGTCGCCCACTTGGAGCTCGACGAGCGGCGAGCCCTCGCTGCTCGTGCCCGAGGCCTCTGACTTGGACCTCGGGCGGCGCCCTGCGAGCCAACGGCGCAGGGCGAAGTAGCCCCCCAAGAGGCCTCCCGCCAGACCTGCCGCGACGAGCTCCAGGCTCACGCCTCACACCCCTGAGAAGGCGCGCGTGAGGTCGAGCGCCGCGCGCGTGACGGCCTCAGTACTGCGCTGCGCGTCAGCACTGCGCTGTGCATCAGCACCGCCCTCGGCGGGCACCAGAGCGCCGATCACGGCCGCGAGATCTGCCAGCGCGGCTACCTCGGCAATGTTCGCCCTGTCGATACCTCCGATCGCCACGAGCGGGCACTGGGCACGCACACGTTCGGCTGCCTGGCGCAAGCCGTCGAGGCCTACGACGGGCTCGGCATCGTGCTTGGAGCGGGTGCGGAACACGGGTCCGAACGCGACGTAGTCGGGTCGTGCCGCGAGCGCTTCGTCGAGCTGGCTCTCGGTGTGCGTCGACAAGCCGAGTTCGAGACTCGGGACGCAACGACGCACGTCGGCCGGCGGAAGATCCGACTGGCCCACGTGCACTCCGTCGCACTCCGAAAGCAGCGCGAGGTCCGGCCGATCGTTGGCGAAGAGCTTGACGCCGGCGCGCCTGGTTCGCACCCGAAACGCCCTCAATAGTTCGAGCGTCGCGCGCGCGTCGAGCGTCTTCGCACGCAGCTGCACGAGCGCCGGCCGGGCGCTGAGCACGGCGTCGAGGAACGTGAGTGCATCCGAACCGGCGCGCTTCAGCACATCCACGTCGATGATGGGGTAGAGCCCGCGCACGGCCCGATCTATGCCACCATTTCCGGCGTTGGCGAGAGCTCCGTGAAAGTATGCTAGGGTCGTGGACTCGAACATGACCTGGCGCGAGTTGCTCGTCTTTCTGCTGATCGCTTCCGCTCCCACGACCGGCTGCCGGACCCAACCGACCGAGCACCCCATGGGAGTCGACGACGAAGCGGACCGAGACGGGCTAGACCCACCGAAATCCGAAGCGGCGCACGGCGAGAGCGACGACGCGGCCGCAACTGAAACTGCAGGGGCA
>Ga0315910_10002816_pt1 | contig 15063 bp, 15 predicted proteins | sample EdamamesoilMG_FD_204470 | JGI IMG/M metagenome (GOLD analysis project Ga0315910, IMG submission 204470) | Garden soil microbial communities collected in Santa Monica, California, United States - Edamame soil | ecosystem: Environmental > Terrestrial > Soil > Garden | place: USA: California...
ACGACCCACCCCCTTGGCTAGGCGTTGGCGCGGTCCAGGTTGAGGGGACGGACCTCGACGGTCCCGAATTCGGCCATCGGGGCCTTGGCGGCGATCCCGATCGCCTCATCGAGGTCCTTGGCCTCGATGATGTAGATACCGAGGAGCTGTTCCTTCGTCTCCGCGTAGGGGCCGTCGACCTTTTGGAGCTTCCCGTTCCGCACCTTGAGCGTGGTCGCGGTGTGGGTGGGGAAGAGGCCGGCGGTGTACTTGAAGTGCCCCGACTGCACGAGGCCTTCGTTGTAGGCGTTGATCTTCGACCACCACATCGCCTTCTCCTCATCGGAGAGGGTCGGGTAGCCGGCTTCCTGGGCGTAGAGCAGCAGGATGTATTGCATGGGTCCCCTCCGTTGAGGCAAATGTGCCGTCACCAGTGCGTATGGGGTAGTCGAACGGGAGGGGGGGAGAACGACAGGATGGGCGATCTGCCTCCCGCCGTTCCCCCCTTCCGATGTAGCTGGTTGACCCTCGTTGGGGGGCTGTTGAGGGTCTATTGAGGGTCCGTTGAGGGTAGGACGCTACTGGTTTCGGGCGTTTCGGACACCGGTCCGTCCCCTGGGAACTTCCCGCACCATACCAGCTTTGATCTCACCGGACGCGCAGCGCAGTCCCGGGCGGGCCGGTCCCACGGTCGGGATCATGGTGGAGGGTTGCTATGCGGTCCAGATTGTCGATGGTATTGCTGTTGCTCATCATGACGGGATGTGGTCCCGATCGGATCGCGCCCGACGGGGCGACCGATGCTGGCGTGGTCCAGTCACCAGGGGACAGGCTCGCGGCGATGGTCGCGGAGGCGATGGAGACGCCGGAGTTCCGTGGAGCGATGCTCAAGGTCCTCCGGGCATCTCCCTATGCTGAGCATGCGGTCCCGCTGGGTGCGTTGGTCGGTGGACCCGATGGGAGCTGGTTCATCGGCGGGCTGGCCCGTGCGGGGAAGACCGATCCGCAGGCAGTGCGAGCGCTGGTCGCTTCCCTTCCTCCATTGGACTTGTACGTTCCACGGAGGGCCGATCGGGAGAGGTGGGACGGCGGGCTCCCGCTCCTGGTCGCGGCCCGCATCGATGCCGAACTCCCGCGGGTCGGCTATGATCCTGAAGGAGTTCCGGTGGCGATCGATCTCACCGGGTCGGCCGTGACCCCGACACTATTCCTCCTTCAGTTCGCGGAGCACAAGGCGTACCGGGTCGAGTTGTCGGCCCCGCGTGCCGCCGGTGCGATACAGCTCCCCTCTGAAAGCGACGAGGCGATGGCGTTCATTCGCCGCGATGCCTCTGGCCGCGAGGTGCTTGCTCAGGTTCGCGACCTGCCCAACGACCTGCTGGGCGCCAAGTACTGTCCGCCGGACATCCCGGGATGTCCTCCGGAAGGTTCTGGGGGTGGGTCCGGTGACCCTGAGGGACCTCCCGGCCCCCCGATCGGTGGTGGAACGACGCGGTTGGTCCAGCTGAGCACCTTCGAGGAATGCGACAACACTTTCTGCGGTGAGGGGAACGAGTTCGAGTTCCGTGCCTACGCCACGGGGTATACGAACGTGCTGCGCATCGAAGGGATCTCGAGTTCAGGCACGTATACGTACACCACCGTCATCAAGACCGTCGCCCCTTTCTCGCCGATTCCGACCAACTCGATCGCCGTGCATGTGTGGGAGACTGATCTGTTCAACGATGACCACTTCGTGTTCCTCAACGGGACCCAGATCAGCAACCCGCACCTTCATACCGATCCGACGTCGACGAACGGGACCCTGTGGACGCTCTGGCGGAGTCCCTACATCGACCCGGCGGTCCACGATGCGAAGGTCCAAGTCAGATTCACGTGGACCAACTAACCTCACCCACCATCCACTACGCACCGATTTTCCGCTCGCGGCCAGCCCTCCGGATCTTCGGAGGGCTTGCCCTCTGTATCGTGGCCGCCTGCGGCTTCGACCGGCCACAGGCTCCGAGCGAGCCGTTGCCGGTCGTACGGGGCGTGGTTGTGGCAGGGGCTGATTCGCAGTTCTTCCGGCTCGACTGGGCGGTGTCCGCGGACTCGCCATGGGTCACGACCCCGCGACCGATCGACCCAAGTGATGTCGCGCTCACGGTGAGCGGGGGAGGCGGGAGTGTTCTTCTGCTCCCGCGCCCCGGCGACCCGACCACCTTCGTCGCGACGCTCCCCGTCGACGCCGATTCGGCATACACCCTTGAGGGGGCTGTCGCTGGCATCTCGCTCTCGGCCTCGACGGGCGTCCCGCACGCTCTGACCGTGCACGTCCCGACTGCCGACACGATCGTGATCGACTCCACCACGGCCTGCGTCTTTGCGAGCTGCGAAGTCCCCTATTCGCTGACACAGGAAGGGGCGGCCGCGGTCCTGGTCGAGGCGAGGAGCGCCACCGGCGCATTGGTCCAGCTCGGTCGTCTCAGCGCCGATTCCGGTGTTTTTCTGATCCGTTGGGTCACGGAGATCCGGACTCTCGATTTCCTCGCAGTCGATCCCAACGCTTCGGCGTTCGCCGCGGAGTTCCCCAGGCCCAGCATCGAGGGGGGATTCGGGGTCTTCGGCGCCGCGCTCCGGGTGCGGAAGGTCGTACGGTGGGAATGAGACCAGTCCTGGTGCTCGCGCTGCTTGCCGCAGTGACGCCGGCCGCAGCCCAGGTACGCGTCCACGGCGTGGTGGTCGATGCGACCGGCGGTGCCCCACTCGAACAGACCCGCGTCACGGGGCCGGAGCGCCAGGTCACCACGACCGACCGCTTCGGCCGGTTCACGGTCGTGGCGGCGGGCTATCCGCTCCGGCTCGTCGTCGCACGGATCGGCTACGCCCCCGACACCCTTGAGCTCGATGCCCAGCCGGAGGGGATCGTGCGCGTCGAACTCCGTCCCCGCCCGGTGCAAGTCTCCGAGATCGTGGTCACCACGGGTGGTGCCGATCCCGGGCTCGCGGACCTCGGCCGTTGGACGGTCCCGGTCGCCGAGGGAGTGGTCCCCGCGGCCGTAGCGCCCGACCTGTTCCGCGACCTTGCCATCGTCCCCGGAGTGACGCAGTCGACGATCCTCAGCGCACGACCGATCGTACGCGGTTACGATGCAGGGGAGGTCACGCTCCGGCTCGACGGGTTTGAGCTCCCGAACCCCTATCATATCGCCCGCGCCTTCTCTTCCATCCCGGTCGAGGCGGCGGAGCGGGTGAGCGTCGCCACGGCACCTCTCGATGTGACCTTGGGGGGCACTTCGGGTGCGGCGGTCGATATCGTGGGCCGCGTGGGGGAGACCGGGGGCGCCGGCGGTGGGGCGGCGCTCACTCCGATCACCCTCGACGCGTGGGCGGAGGGGGGCACCGACGGGATCACCCTCTTCGGTGCCGGCCGAGCGGCAACCGTCGGGACCATCGCACGTATGGCGGGGAAGGAGTTCAGCTACGGCTTCAAGGATGGATACGGGAGCCTCCTGGGGCTCCGTCGCGGTGTTCCGTGGCTGCGCTTGACCGGCTTCGCCTCGGAGGACCATGTCGACGACACCGAGGGGGGTGACGCGATGCGCTGGGGGGTGGGGCTCCTCGGAGTCCGCGCAGATCTCTGGCGGCGCGGCGCGCAGCGTCTCGAACTCTCCGCGCAGGTCACCGACTTCCACGAGACGGTGGATCACCTCCAGATCCGCGGCGCGTTCGTCGACGTCCGGAACGAGTTCGGTCGCGCCGGGGGAGGGGTGGAATGGGGTGCCGGTGCCGCGCAGGGTCGTGCGGTCGTCGGAATGGCCGCTGCCCGACGGCGCATCGACAATGACGTCCGTGTGAGTGGTGGGTCGCTCGTGCCGGCCGCACTCCGTTCGACAGTCACCGAAGTGGGGGCCTACGGGGCCGTGTCGCGCGTCCTGGGTACCACAACGATCGACCTCGGACTCCGGTACGACGGCGCAGGTCCCGTCGGGGCGTGGCAGCCCCGTATCCGTGGCGAGATTCGTCTGGACGGCGGGTGGTCGTTGGGGATAGGGGCAGGGCGCAGTGCGCGGCTCTATCACACCGTATCCGATCCCGGTAGCGAGCCGGAGCTGGTGTTCTACGATCTCTGGTTCGTGGCGGGGGAGGATGGCATCCCCGTCGCACTCGTCGACCACGCGATGCTTTCCCTCGGCTGGGGCGACGGTCGCTTCTCGTTCCGCAGCGCGCTCTACGGATCACGAGGGGAGGGGATGGTGGAAGTGCGGCCGGAGACCGACCAGTCACCCGGGGGAGGCGCCCTTCGGATCGGGGACTCACGGACCTGCGGGCTCGAACTGCAGGGCGGTGTCTCCGGGACGGGGAGGTCGCTCACTGTGACATACACCCTCAGTTGGTCAGAGCGCGATTGGGGCGAAGGATGGCTCCCATGGATCCAGGATCGACGCCACCTCGTGAGGGTCGCGGCTCAGACCAGCCTTGGGACCAAGTGGCGCCTCAATGCGCTGGCCGAGGGGATGTCGGCGGCACCGCTCACTCCGGTCGAGTACGTCGTGCCTGTCGAACCGATCTACGTGTACGGACGCGAGAACTCGGCCCGCGGGAGCGGGACCTTCCGGCTCGACCTGGGAGTGGAGCGTGCATTCCAGGGGCCGTGGGGATCCAATGGTACCTTCACGGCGTCGGTCACCAACCTGACCTTCGGGCCGGTGGCACCGCTCGCGCCTGAGGATCCGACCGGGCTCTATCCGACCGGTGGTCCGACACACGCGGTACGCTACGTCCGGATGTTCGATTTCCCGGCGGTGCCGACGATCGGTGTGCGACTGGAGTTCTAGTCGGTGAGCAATCGAGGCGAGAAGGCACGAACGGGGGAAGATCCCATTCGCGCCTTCTCGCTTTCTCGCCCACCTTTGGCGTTCATCGCCTTCCACGCGAGGTTGGACCCGCCTGTCTACGCCCTCGGCGCCTCGCCATCCACCACATCGAGCCGCACCCGCACCAGGTCGTTGTAGTCCGTGCCGAACCAGAGGGAACGGGTGCGCGGATCGAAGTGCATGTGGCGGGTGGTATTCGGATTCCCGGGGATGTTCCAGGTGCCGAGGACCTTCCCGGTCTTCCCGTCGACGGCGACGAGGCGGTTGGGCTGCTGCCCGGTCTCGGCGTACCAGATCCGGTCGCGGTCATCCGCCGTCATCGCGTAGGGAAGGGAGGCGCGGCCGCCGGGGTTGTCGTACTCGGTGATCCGCCCCGTCACGGGGTCGAGCTTGCCGAGCTTCCCGCGGGCGTAGTCCCCCCACCAGATCGCACCGTCGCTGGTGGTCGCGATGCGCCGGGGGCGGGCCTCGGGGGCGGGGAGCTTCACGGTGGTGAGGACGTTGGTCTTGGGATCGATCCGCGCGATCTGGTCGGCGCCAAAGAGGTCGCCCCAGATGACGCCGTTCCGGTCGACCACGATCCCGTAGGGGCGGCTCCGCGGGGTGGGGGAGGGGATGATCGTGACCTTCCCATCCTTCGGGTCGAGCCGCCCGAAGACATTCCCGTTCTGCGCGCTGAACCAGAGGATCCCGTTCCGGTCGAAGGTCAGGGTATGCGGATCCTCGGCCCCGCTCGGCATCGGGTAGTGGGAGATCGCCCTGGTGCGGGGGTCGATCCGGCCGATGAGGCCGTTCTGGTTCCCGGCGTACCAGGCGGCACCATCGGGGCCGATGATGATGTTGTGCGGGTGGGTCCCCTCGTCGATCTCGATCCGCTCGAAGCGCTTGGTGAGGGTGTCGAAGAGGGCGATGTAGTTCCCGGCCTGGCCGACGAACCAGACCTTCCCGTCCTGGCCGACGAAGGGATCGCGCACACGGCCCCCCCAGGAGACGGGGTAGGCCTCGATCTTCACGCGGAGCGTATCGCTCGGGGGAGCGACGACGGTCGCCGCGGCAAGGAGCAGGGTGGTCAGGGTCACGGGGCCTCCTGAAGTGGGTATCCTCCTCCTACGTTGCAGCCGGAGGGACGTTTCGGCCAGCGGTAAACCCCTCCCTGCCGTCGCGCCGTTCTCCCGGCATACCCCACCTCGGAGTCCCGATGTCCCGTGTCGTCTGGCGGCAGTTCGGTATCGCGCTCTTTTCGATCATCGCGTTCTTCGTCCTGATGCGACTGCGGGGTCACCAAGCTTCGACGACCTGGGCCGATCTCCATGGCGGGATAGGCCACCTCCTCCTCCTCGACCTTCCCGGGTGGATCATCAACGCGCTCCCGCTCGCGGCGGGCGTCGCCGTTGCCCTGGTGCCCATGCGTGCAGGCGCCTTCCCTGTGGCCATCAGGATGCTTGCGATCGTCTTCGTGATCCTGGTGATCTACGACATCCTCGGCGTTCCGCGGGTGAACCGCGCCTATCGGGCAGGATATACACCGGAGTACGCGGCGACGATCCCTCCGCTCCGGTTGGACGACACCGCAGGCGCGATACAGCGGTCGATCGCGCATCTTCGTGGAGTAGTTCGTCCCGAAGACCTGACCCGCTGGCCACCCCCCAAGCGTGACACTGCAGCGACGTCCGGTGTTCCGGCTGGGGCGTTCGCTCCGATCACCGATGGGTCCAAATTTGTCCGCCGTGACCAGATGTCGGCGTTCCAGGGGCTCCTTGAGCTGGGGACTCCGTTCCTTCTCATGGGACTGGTGCTGGGGTTCGGCGCCTGGTTACGTCGGATCGCGACATTCCGGCACGAACGTGACGAGCTCCTCCTTCGACTGGTCGTCGCGTGGGGGATCGTGATCGGCGTTCCCCTGTTCACGTCTATGCTCATGCAATGGACGAGCTTTGATGTCTCGATGCGGGGCCAATGGATGGGGTGGGTACTGCTACCCTCCGTCCTGGCCTCCATTCCGGCATTCCTCGGCTGGCGTGCCGTGTGGCGCCTCGATCGGCTCGCCGGCGAGTGACGTCGCCGGTCTGGCCGGCCGAACTGCGGGAATGGATCCGGGAGCACACGCCGAGGCTCCTCGCGGTGGCGCGTGGATTCGCGAGTGGAGAGGTCGAGGCGGAGGATATTCTGCAGGAGGTCTGGTGGCGCGCCGCCCGCCGTGCCGCCGACCGGGCCCCCGGTGTCCCCCTCGGTGCCTGGTTGGTGGCGGTGACGCTCAATGTCGGGCGCGATCACCAGCGACGGGAGCAACGGCGGGCGCGGCTCTTCCAGCTCTGGGGAGCGAAGAGTGAGGCCACGCCGCCCCCCGCCGATCCGGTCCATGAAGGAAGCAGATTGTGGAGGGTGGTCGGAGCGCTCCCGCGGCTGCAGCGGGAGGTCGTGATCCTCCGGATCATCGAGGAACTCTCGGTCGAGGAGACAGCCACGATGCTGGGGCGCGCAGAAGGGACCGTAAAGGCGAGCTTGTCGCGCGCGATGGCGCGATTGCGACGGGAAGTGGAGGTGTACGAGGAGCCAGGAGGCGTCAGCCTCCACGAGCCGAGGAGGGGCGTGAGCCCCTCAATGTGAACGGAGGCGAGATGGACCAACACCATGACGAGCTGGACGGAATGATCGGGGCGAAGCTCCGTGAGGTTCCTGTGCCGCCACTCGGCCTGACCGCCCGACTCGAAGCCGGTGTGACCCGGAAGAGCCGCGAAGCGGAACGGATGACCCTGACCGAGGGGGTCTCGGTCGTCGCGGCCTGCGGGCTGCTCGGCGTGGCCGGGGGACCGGTCGCGACCTTGGTCGCCCTGCTCGTCGGCGTCGCCTACGCTCGGCTCACGATTCTGGTGGAGGCCTAGGGGGCGCGTTACCTTCGAATCGTGACCCCCTCACGCCATCATCTGCGCCTCCTCGCCTGCGCCGCCCTCTTCCTGGGTGGCGCATTGCACGCCCAGGGGACCACCCAGCTCTCGGCCAACGGCACCCTCATCCTCCCCTACGACCATCGGTGGACCTTCGTCGCCGAGGTGAACCCCTCGACGATCATCGACGGGGAACCTGTCTGGGGGGAGTTCACGGTCGATGCCGGCGCGGAGCGGTCCGTCCTTCCCTGGCTCGATCTGCTCGGGTACGGGTACGTGATCCTCACCGACCAAAGTGCGTCGGTGAACACCACCGAGTTCCGGATCCGGCTCGGCGCGATGCCGTTCTGGCGTCCACGCCCGAAGTGGTTCGTGCAGGGGCGGGTGCTCCTCGAGAACCGTTGGATCGACTACCACGACGACGGTGATGGACCGGACTACACCGCGCGCGTGCGCGTGAGGGGGATGACGCGGTACGCCATCCGGCGGGCGAACGAGTACCAGCCGGGGGCGATCTTCGTCCGCGCCGACATCGAGGGATACCTCCCGCTCGGGGAGAAGGCGACGGAGCGCTACTTCGACAAGGTCCAGCTCCGCACGGGCGCCGGCTATCGCTTCGACCGACACAACCTCGGCGAACTCTACGTGGTGCGCCGGGCATCGGAGATGACCTTCCTCGACGACCGCTCCAACTCCGACTGGACCATCGAGGCCAAGTACACCCACGTCCTCTCGCGCCCGACGCCTCCCAAGCCCCACTCATCGCCGTGACGCTCACCATCACGCTCCCTCCCTGGGTCGACGCCCTTGCGGCGCCGGGGACGGTCTGTGTCGATGACGAGGCGAAGATGCGACTCGCGATCCGTCTCGCGCGGGAGAACGTGGTCCGCGGCACCGGAGGTCCCTTCGGCTCCGCGATCTTCGAGCGGAAGAGCGGGAAGCTCGTCGCCCCCGGGGTGAACTCGGTGGTGCGCCTCAACAACTCCGTCCTCCACGCCGAGACGGTCGCGATCATGCTGGCGGAGTCCCGCCTTGGCTCGTGGACCCTGGGCGGGGAAGGGATGCCCGAGCACGAGCTCTTCACCTCCTGCGCCCCCTGTGCGATGTGCCTCGGCGCCACGATGTGGAGCGGGGTGAAGCGGCTGGTGATCGCCGCGAACAAGGAGGACGCCGAGGCGCTCGAGTTCGACGAGGGGCCCGTCTTCGCCGAATCGTACGCGCACCTGGCGCGGCGCGGGGTCGAGATCGTGCCGGAGCTCCTCCGGGGGGAGGCGCAGGAGGTCTTCCAGCTGTACAAGGAGAAGGGCGGGGCGATCTACAACGGGTAGGTCGTTCGTGCGGTGAGTGGTCTCGGCGTTCCTGGTCGAGCTCCGCTCACCTCGCGCGAAAACGCGAGACCGCGAAGGTCCGCGAAATGCTCCTCGGCCACGATTGGTTCACCCCTGGTAGCGGCCACTGGGAATTGTGTGGTCCCAAGGTGAGCTCCGCGTGGCAGGGGCCGTGCCGCTAACCTCGGGCGGAAGCACAGAAGCGCTGAGACTCGCGGAGGGCTCCGTCCCGCCTGAAGGCCCCAGCTCGTGAATAGAAGTGTTCTTGGTGGGTGCAGTAGGCAGTCCCTCGATCCTGAGCGAAAGCGTTTGTTTGTGGGGACTGCACGGAGCTCTCCTTGCACCCCCAAGAGTCTCGTGGCGGCGACCACCGCCGGTAGTGTCGTTAGCTCGGGGCATTTCGCGAACCTTCGGGCATTCGCGATTTCGCGCGAGGTTAACGGAGTTGTCCATACAGCCCTGAGCTCCCTTTGCACCCCCAAAGTTCCCCCGGCGTCGACCATGGCCGGTGCCGTCGTCAGCTAGGAACATTCAGGGAACCCCTGTGTTTCCGTGTCTCCGCGCGAGGTTAGCCGAGTTGTCCCCGAACAGACCGGATCCAATGACCACACCCCAACCATACGACCTGATCGTCATCGGCGGCGGCCCCGCCGGCGAGAAGGGGGCCGCGCAGGCCGCCTTCTTCGGCAAGCGCGTGGCGCTCGTCGAGCGGATGCCGTGGTTCGGTGGGGCGGCGGTGAACACCGGGACCGTCCCCTCCAAGACCCTCCGCGAGACCGCCCTCTACTTCTCCGGCCTCCGCCAGCGCGGCCTCTACGGGATCGACTACTCCCTCCGCGGCGGGCTCACCGTCGCCGACTTCCTGCGGCACACCGAGGCGGTGATCGAGGACCAGCGCCGGCTGATCCGTGAGAATATGGATCGGCACCGGGTGGCGGTGTTCCGGGGGGAAGGGCGTTTCGCCGACCCGCGCACCATCGAGGTGGTCGCCGAGGATGGGACGATCACGACCCTCACTGCGCCTGTGGTCCTCATCGCGACCGGCTCCTCACCGGTGCGCCCGGCCGAGATCCCCTTCGACGACCGGGTGATCTACGACTCCGACTCGATCCTCCGGATGGACCGGATCCCCAAGACCCTCGCCGTCGTCGGGGGCGGGGTGATCGGCTCGGAGTACGCCTCCATCTTCACCGCGCTCGACGTGCAGGTGACCCTGATCGACGGCCGCGACCGGGTCCTCTCGTTCGCCGACCGCGCCATCGCCGCCCGGCTCCAGAGCCGCCTCGAGTCGCTGGGCCAGAAGTTCATCTTCGAGGCCCGTGCCGCGAAGACCGAGATCGTGGGTGACGGGGTCCGGATGACGCTCAGCACCGGCGAGGTGGTGGAGGCCGAACGGGCGCTCTTTGCGGCGGGGCGACAGAGCAACGTCGAAGCACTCCAGCTCGAGAAGGCGGGGGTCACCGTCGGAAAGCGGGGACTTATCCCCGTCAGCGACAAGTACGAGACCAACGTCAAGGGGATCTACGCCGCCGGGGATGTGATCGGCTTCCCCGCGCTCGCCTCCACCTCGATGGAGCAGGCGCGCGTCGCGATGGTGCACGCCTTCGACCTCCGCTACAAGGAGAAGATGAGCGCCATCCTCCCCCTCGCGGTGTACACGGTGCCCGAGATCGGGATGGTGGGGCTCACCGAGGAAGAGGCGCGGGAGAAGGGGGAGGATGTCGAGACCGGCGTGGCGGAGTACCGCCCCAATGCGCGCGCGCAGATCATCGGCGACAGCTACGGCCTGGTGAAGCTCGTCTTCCGCGCTGGCGACCGCACCCTCCTCGGGTGTCACATCATCGGAGAGCTCGCGAGCGAGCTGATCCACATCGGTGCCGACGTCATCCGGAACGGCGGGACCATCAACGTCTTCATCGACGCGGTGTACAACTGGCCGAGCATCAGCGACAGCTACAAGTACGCGGCGTACGACGGGCTCATCAAGCTGGTGCGACGGGGGGAGGCGATCCACTAGTCACCGCCGCCGGACACCAGTCGCTATCTTTGGCGCACCCAGCACTCGCACCCCGCACCCGCACCTTCCTTCATGACCGACACCCCGATCTCCTTCGACGACGCCCACGCACCGGGCGCCACCGTCGCCTGCTCCCGCTGCCAGCGGACCCTCACCGAGTACTGGACCCTCGACGGCGCCGTGCTCTGCGAGCGCTGCGCCAACGAGCTCAAGGCCGAGCGGACCTCGAGTGAGGGCGCGGGAGCCCGGGTGGGGAAGGCGCTCGTGTTCGGGGTCGGGGGGATGCTGGCCGGCGCGGCGGTCTGGTACGCGGTCGCGAGGATCACGAACCTCGAGATCGGCCTGATCGCGATCCTCCTGGGTTGGCTCGTCGGGAAGGGGGTCTACCTCGGCTCCGGGAAGCGTGGTGGACTCGGCTATCAGGTGATGGCGATCGCCCTCACCTACCTCGGCATCGGCGTCGCCGGTGTGCCGTTCGCCCTCGAGGGGTGGAACGAGGTACAACAGCAGATGGTCGACTCACTCGCGGTGGTGGACAGCGCCGCACCGTCGACTCCCCCGATCGACTCGATGAGCGATGCCCAGCTCGATGCCGAGATCGCGCGCCTGGACAGCGCCCTCGCCGCCGGGAAGGAGCTGGAATCCGACGCGGCCCCGGGCCTCCTCGGGGTGGTGATCGGGGTCGGCGCGCTCGTGGTGCTCGCGCTGATGGTGCCGGTGCTCTCGATCATCGGCGGGGGGTCGATCATCGGGGTGTTGATCTACGGCTTCGCGCTCTGGGAGGCGTGGAAGTTCGCTGCCGCGACCCCCCCGATGGTGAGCGGGCCCCACCCGGTCGTCGGAGCGCCGAGCTGAGCGACGGCACGCATGCGCCGCCGGTGACACCGGCGGTCTGCGTCCGTTGCGGGACGAGTTTGGCACCGGGGCTGCTCCGGTGTCCGTCGTGCCGCGCCCTGGTCCACGCCGACGAGCTTGCCCGGATCGCCGCCGAGGCCGAGGGGGCGGCGGCGGAGTCGCGCCTGGCGGACGCGACGCATCTCTGGCACGTGGCGCTCGAGCTGCTGCCGCCGGACGCGCCGCAACGCGCCCAGATCGACGCCAAGCTCCACCGGCTCGGGGAGCGGATGGAGCGGGGAGAAGGGGGAGGGGCGCAGCCGAAGGGACCGTCGAAGGGATTCTGGGCCGGGATCGCCGCGGTGCTGATCTTCGTCGCCACCAAGGGGAAGCTCCTCGTGGCCGCGCTGCTCAACGGCGGGGCGCTCCTCTCGATGTTCGCCTTCCTGGGGATCTACTGGAATGCGTGGGGATGGGTGCTCGCGCTAGGGGTGCTGGTCTCGATCTACCTGCACGAGCTCGGCCATATGTTCGCCCTGATGTTCTACCGCGTCCCCGTGAGCGCGCCGATGTTCGTCCCGGGGTTCGGCGCCTTCGTGCGCCACGGCGTGCTTCCGACGCCCAGGATCGGTGCCCGCGTGGCGCTGGCGGGGCCGGCCGCGGGGCTCGCCGCCGCGCTCCTCGCCCTCGGGATCGGAAAGGTCACCGGCGGGGCGTACTGGATCGCGATCGCTCACTTCGGCGCCATCATCAACCTCGGCAACCTGATCCCCGTCTGGCAGCTCGATGGGAGCAAGGTCATCAAGCCGTGGACCGGCGTGGAGCGGATCCTCTTCGCCGCGGCACTCGTCGCCACCGCGGTCGTCGCGCGGGACCGATTGACGGCGGTCATCGTGGTCACGGCATTGATCGCGCTCGCGTTCCACCGGAAGGGGGCGGCCGGAGATGCACGCGGACTCTGGCAGGCCGTGGCGGTCACCTTCGCCCTGGGGGTGGTCCTCTTCCTCTCGGCCTGACGCCCCCCTGCAAATTCTTGCCGGTCCCCTTCATTCTTCAGATATCCCTCCCCGAGCCTTGTGATGCCCCGACCCTGGCGTCCGGTCATCCGTAGTGCCCTCCTGACCTTCCTCGCCGCGTGCGGGGGAGGATCGCCGCCGTTGGCGACCATCGAGCCGATCCCCGGAAGCCGCACTCGCGAAGGGAGGGAGATCGTCCCACTCGACTCCTCCCGCACCATCCGGCGCACCGCTGAGGGGAATCCGGCACGGGAGATCGTCCCCCTCGCGCGGGGCGGTCGGACCAGCGACGCCCCGGTGGCCGGGGAGATCCGTCCCCTCGGTACCACCGAGCCCGCACCGTCCCGCGAGATCCGCCGGCTCGGCGACACCACCGGGACGGGTGCCCGGACCATTCCCCCCCTCGATGCGCCCGCCGGTCCGGCCGATACCCTCGTCGGAACGACCTGGGATGGGCAGGGGCTCGATGGGGCGATCACCTTCGAGTTCCTCGCCGGGGGGACGCTCCGCTACACCACGGATGAGCAGACCTTCGAGAACGGCACCTGGGAACAGACCGGGAACGTCGTCTCGCTCCAGATGAACGAGCGCTTCGCCGAGTGGTCGGGACGGATCGGCGCGGCGCGGATGGCGGGCTCGGCGCACAACCGCGCCGGCCGACAGTGGAATTGGCAGGCCGACCGTCGATGATCTCCCTCCTTCGACCGAGTCACTCTATGCGCACCACTCTCAGCGTCGTCAGCGCCGCCGTGATCGCCCTGGCGGGAGCGCCGCTCCAGGCCCAGTCGCTCGAGGGGACCAAGTGGTCCATCGAGCAGGAAGGGTCGGAGACCGCGGTCCTCTGGTGGCTCGGCAGCCAGGGCCGGGTCCGCAACGGCGATGTCGGCACCATCCTGGTGGGCTACAAGTGGCGCCAGGCGGGGGACAGCGTGATCGTCACCATCGGCGACACCGTGCGCTACGCCGGGATGGTGGTGAGCAATCGCGTCGTCGGGATCCGCACCGGGCGCCGGCAGGCCGAGGGGTGGTGGAGCGGCGCCCGGGCCGATGGCCCTGACGCGGTGGCCGCGGTGACGGGGACCGATGCGGGGACCGAGCAGATGGCGCGCCCGGTCAGCGACCCCGTGCAGGTGGCCCCGGCTGCCGCGGCGCCCGCGACGTCCGGGGCGTCGACTCCCGCCGCCGCCGCGGCCGCGCCGAGGACGTTGCAGCGGATCGAGCGGGAGGGATCGACCCCGACACCCGCTGCCGCCGCGCCCGCCCAGGGTGGGGGACGTGAGATCCGCCGCCTCGAGCGCTCCGCGGGGACGATGGAGCCGACCCGCCAGGTCCCCGCCGATCAGCTGGTCGGCCGCTGGTTCCCGGCGGATACGGGGGGCGTCATTTCGACCCTCGATCTCAAGGCCGACGGTTCCGGGACCGTGGGGCTCACCAACGGGAACAAGGGGAGCCTCGAGTGGAGCAATGAGAGCGAGGGGACGCGCCTCACCATCGGCGGGGGAGAACGCTCCGCGGTGATGCGCGCCTGGATGGAGGGGAGCACCCTCAACATCGTCGTCCTCACCGCGACCGGACCGCGCCGCACCTGGCGCTTCCGCCGGGGCGGGTGAGGGGATGGCACGGAAGCGGCGCACCGCCGCGCACCCGACCGATGCCGCCTCGCTGGCCCTGCAGGCGGCCTCCCAGGACCCCGCCACCGCCGCCGACCTCCTCGAGGGGGAATCCGACACCGTCCTCGTCGATGTCCTCCAGCGCGTCGCCCCCGGAGTGGCGCAAGACATCATCGCCGAGCTCGACGCGCCGCGGCAGAGCCGGGTGTTCGGGCTGGTGCCGGAGATCCTCTCCGAGCAGTGGCAGGTCAACCAGACCTACGGCGAGGAGTCGGTCGGGTGGCTGATGGAGCCGCCGCTGGCGGTCTTCCCCCCGGAGCTCACCGTCGCCGAGACGGTGGAGCGGGTGCGGGAGCTCGCCAAGAAGGCGCTCGTCACCTACGGCTTCGTGGTCGACCCCGCGGAGAAGCTCATCGGTCTCGTCACCATGCGGGACCTCCTCCTTTCGCAGCGTGACCAGCGGCTCGCCGACATGATGTTGCGCGAGCCGTTCGCGTTGAAGGCCTCGGACTCCGCCTCCGACGCGATGCGCCAGGTG
>Ga0315910_10002817_pt1 | contig 15063 bp, 7 predicted proteins | sample EdamamesoilMG_FD_204470 | JGI IMG/M metagenome (GOLD analysis project Ga0315910, IMG submission 204470) | Garden soil microbial communities collected in Santa Monica, California, United States - Edamame soil | ecosystem: Environmental > Terrestrial > Soil > Garden | place: USA: California...
CCGCTGAAGACCGCGCCGGGATTCTGCGGCTGCGGCAACCTGGAGACCGACAGCGACGGCGATGGCACGCCTGATTGCGTCGATGGTTGCCCGCAGGATCCGCTGAAGACCGACCCGGGCATCTGCGGATGCGGCGTGCCCGACGTCGACAGCGACGGGGACGGCACCCTGGATTGCCTCGACGGTTGCCCGCAGGATCCGCTGAAGACCGATCCGGGCATCTGCGGCTGCGGCGTGCCCGATGTCGACAGCGACGGCGACGGCACCCTGGATTGCCTCGACGGCTGCCCGCAGGATCCGCTGAAGATCGATCCGGGCATCTGCGGCTGCGGCGTGCCCGATGTCGACAGCGACGGCGACGGTTTCCTGGATTGCCTCGACAACTGCCCGAACCTGCACAATCCGCTGCAGCTGGATTGCGACGGCAACGGCGTGGGCGACGATTGCGAGATCGCCGGCGGCCTGCAGCAGGACTGCAACCTGAACGGCATCCCCGACAACTGCGAGGTCGACTGCAATTCCAACACGGTGCCCGACGACTGCGACATCGCGGCGGGCAGCAGCTTCGACCTCAACCTGAACGGGATTCCCGACGAGTGCGAGGCCACGCAGGGCATCCTGTTCTGCTTCGGCGACGGCAGCGGCGCGCCCTGTCCCTGCGGCAACGCCTCTCTGCCGGGCGAGGGCTGCGCGAACTCCACGGGCCGCGGAGCGAAGCTGTACAACGCGGGCTCGACCAGCGTGAGCCTCGACGACGCGCTGCCGCAGGCGCTCCAGCTGCCGCCGAACAAGGCGCTGATCTTCATCGCCGGGCTGGGCGTGCAGGCCGGCGGCAGCGGCGTCCCGTTCTACGACGGCTTGTTGTGCATCACGGTCAACAAGCGTTTCGTCGGCCAGACCTCCAGCCCCGCGGGCACCGGCGCGCAGCCGCAACCCGTGCTGGGCACGAACAACCTGATCCAGCCCGGCAGCACCTGGTACTTCCAGACCTGGTTCCGCGATGGCGCGAACGGGCCGTGTGGCACCAAGGTCAACCTGTCTAACGGTTTGGAGATCAACTTCACGCCTTGAGCGCGTTGCGTGCGAAGCCGCACGCAGGACGTGCGACTTGGCACGCGCGTGCCGAGCGCCGCGAATCGCCGCGCCGCGCAGGTGGCGGTTCCGGCGCGGCGGGTGCAAAATGCAGGGCAGGAGCCTCGGGGGGCTTCGAGGCACTCGACGCGGGCGCGCAACGCTCGCGAACTCCAGAGCATCCACGGGTTCCATGGCCTTGCGAACAATGTGTGCGTCGTGCGCGCCGCGCAGCGCGGCCACGGCACCGAGCGTCCTGCTCGGCTGGATGCTGGCGCTGTTCGGCACGGATGTGCTGCACGCGCAGCTGAAGATCAGCCAGATCTACGGCGCGGGATCCAACGTCGGGTCCGTGGTGGCCAACGATTACGTCGAACTGCACAACCCGACCGCCGCGCCGGTGACGATGTCGAACTGGTCGCTGCAGTTCGCCAGCGACACCGGATCGAACTGGTCGCAGACGCAGCTCAACGGAACGCTTGCGCCGGGCGGCTACTTCCTGGTTCAGCAGGCCGCCGGCATCTCGCTGGCGGCCGATCAAGTGCCCGCGCTGCCGCAGGCAGACGCGATCGGCGCCCTGGTGCTGCACCCCAACGCCGGCAAGCTCGCGTTGTGCAGCAATTCGACGCTGCTGGTGGGCATCGCCCCGACCTCGCCCGCGATCGTCGACTTCGTCGGCTATGGGACCAGCGCCGGCTGGCGCGAGCCCTTCGTCGGCGGCAGCGTGTTCTACAACGCGCCGGGCCCGACCGCTTCGCGCGCGCTCCACCGCAGGGGGTGCGGCGCGAGCGACACCAACGACAACGCGGCCGACTTCAGCGTCGGCCTGCCCGCGCCGCGATCCGCGGCTTCGCTGCCCAGCCAGGGCCTGAGCGGACTGGGCATGGCTTTCCCGGTGATCGTCGAGGCCGGATTCAAGACCAAGCTCAGCGTCGCGCCCTTCCTGTGCGCCGACGGCGCGCCCATGAGCGGGGTGAGCGTGGTGGCGAACCTGTCGGCGATCGGCGGCAGCGCGGCCCAGGCGCTGTTCGACGACGGCAGCAACGGCGACGAGATCGCTGCCGACGGCCTGTACACCTACGTCGCCACCGTCGACCTCGCGACGCCGCCGGGCAGCGCGCAAGTGCCGGTCGCGTTCTCGGCCGCTGGCCAGAGCGGCGCGAGCCACATCGGCCTGCTGGTCGCCCCGCTCGCGACGCCCGACAACGACAACTGCGTGCGCGCCCAGCCGATCAGCGGCCCGTACATCCCGCCTGTCGACACGCTCTTCGACCTGAGCGGCGCGAACGTCGAGAGCAATCCGATCTCGAGCCTGTCGACCGCGCCGCTCTCCGGCATGTCCGCGCGCCGCGGCATGTGGTTCTCGGTGGTCGGCACCGGCCACCGCATGCACGCCTCGCTGTGCGCCTCCAACGAGGACACGGTGCTGATCGTCTTCGGCGGCAGCTGCGACGGCCTGACCGTGGTCGCCAACGGCGACGACAGCGGGCCCGACTGCAGCGGTGGAGCCGCCTCGGCTTCGTGGTGCTCGCTCGCCGGCGAGACCTACTGGGTGTGGATCGCCGAGTTCCACGCCGCGGCCTCCTCCTTCAGCGCGAGCCTGCGCATCAGCGACGAGGGCCTGCCTTGCTCCAGCGCGGTTGCGGTCGCCGTCTGCGCGCCGAGCGCTCCGCCGGGCTCGATCCCCGAGGCCGAAGCGGCCTGGGGCATCGGCACCAACGACGGCTGCGACAACAACGGCGCGCGCTTCAGCGACCTCAGCGTCGGTTTTCCCGCCACGCGCGTGCGCGGGAACGCCCGCGGCTTCGGCGATTCCCGCGACGGCGACTGGTACCGCTTCCAGGCGGCGGCGACCGACACGCTGACCCTGAGCGTCACCGCGCAGTTCAGCGCCGGCTTGTCGCTGCAGCAGTTGAACGCGAGCGGCGGCTGCCCCTCGACCACCGTGGCGAACTCGACGCCCTCGCCGCGCTGCGGCTCGTCGCAGCTTTCGATCGGCGTGGTCGCGGGCAACTGGTACGCCGTGCGCCTGCTGCAGGCCCCCGTGCCGATCGCCTTCGGCGGCGTGCTGCCGGGCGGGAGCTCCTCGTCCTACCTGCTCAGCCTGCAGCTGGGCGGACCGCCGGCGAACGATGAGTGCGCGAACGCCAGCCCGCTGACGCTCGGCGCCGCGGCCGTGATCGGCAACCTCGGGGTCGCCACGCCCGACGGCAGCTCGGCCTGCGACGCGAGCGGGCGCGATCTGTGGTACCGCGTGAGCCTGCCGATCGCCGGGACCTTGCTCGCGAACACCTGCGGCTCGGCCACGGACACGGTGCTCAGTGTGTACGGCGCCTGCGGCGGGAACGCGCTCGCCTGCAACGACGACGCCAACGGTTCGCCTTGCGCGGGAACGGCCTCGGCGATCGTGGTCCCCGGTCTTGCCGCGGGCAGCTACTGGCTGCGCGTGTCGGACAAGAACCTCGGGGGCTCGTTCCGGATCCAGGCCAGCTTCACGCTCGACAACGACGACTGCGCGACCGCGATTCCGCTCGGCCTGCCCTCGATCACCAGCGCGCACTTTGCCTTCGCGCAATCCGAGCCGCTCGCGCTGAGCGCGTGCAGCGGCCCGTTCCCGGGCCAATCGCAGAACTACAACTACACGGCCGGCGTGTGGTACAGCGTGGTGTCGCCGCTGAACCAGACGATCACCATCGACACGCTGGCCTCGGCGACCGACACCAAGCTGTGGCTCTTCGACGGCTCGGGAGGCTGCGGGAACCTGAGCTGCGTCACCGCCAACGACGACATCCAGGGCTCGCCCTTCCAGTCCAAGCTCGCCTTCCAGGCCAGCGCCGGCGTGCCGTACTACCTGCTCGTCGGCCCCTTCTCCAACGGCCAGCCTGAATCGGACTTCACGCTGAACATGCGCGCCGATCCGACGCCGGCCAACGACCGCTGCATCCAGGCGCAGGCGCTGTCGGGCGCGAGCGGCAGCTTCGCCGGCACGCTGGTCGGCGCGACCGGCCTGAACAACACCTCGTCGCAGTCGAATCCGAGCTGCTCGCCGGGCACCAGCGTCTTCGACGTGTGGTACCGCTTCACGCCGCCGTGCACCGGCGATTTCGAGTTCTCGACCTGCGGCGCGACCGACACGCTGCTGTCCGTGCACGGCAGCTGCCCCTCGCTTTCCCAGTCGAACCAGATGCTGCCGCTCGAGGACAGCTGCAACGACGACGGCCCGGCGGCTTGCCCGCCCGGCTCGCGCCTGAGCCTGGCGCTGGTGGAGGGTGTCGACGCGTGGATCCGCGTCGCCTCGGCCCGCGGCGCCCTGCCCGAAGGGCCCTTCGTGCTGAACTGGTCCGCGCCGGACGCCGACGGCGACGGCACGCCCGACTGCCTCGACGGCTGTCCGCTGGATCCGCTGAAAATCGCCGCGGGCACCTGCGGCTGCGGCACGCCCGACACGGACACCGATGGCGACGGCACGCCGGATTGCGCCGATGGTTGCCCGCTCGATCCGCAAAAGCGCTCGCCGGGCGCCTGCGGCTGCGGCACGCCGGACACCGACAGCGACGGCGACGGAACGCCGGACTGCCTCGACGGCTGCCCCTTCGATCCGCTGAAGCTGGCCGCGGGGATCTGCGGCTGCGGAACGCCGGAGACCGACAGCGACGGCGACGGCACGCCCGACTGCATCGACGGCTGCCCGCTGGATCCCGCGAAGATCACGCCGGGGCTCTGCGGCTGCGGCGTCCCCGACGTCGACGGCGATGGCGACGGTTTTGCCGACTGCGTCGACAATTGTCCGGCGATCTCGAACCCCACGCAGGACGACGCCGACGGCGACGGGGTGGGGGACGCCTGTGACAACTGTCCGCTGCTCGCCAACCCGGGCCAGGCAGACTGCGATTCCAACGGGATCGGCGATGTCTGCGAGATCGCGGGCGGCACCTGGCCCGACTGCGACCTGAACGGCATCCCGGACAATTGCGATCCGGACTGCAATTCCAACGGCGTCGCGGATGCCTGCGACATTGCCTCGGGCAGCAGCTGGGACTTGAACTCGAACGGCATCCCCGACGAGTGCGAGCTGTCGCCGGGCGCGCTGTTCTGCTTCGGCGACGGCAGCGGCACGGCCTGTCCCTGCGGCAACGCCAGCGCGCACCCCGAGGGCTGCCTGAATTCCACCGGCCGCGGCGCGCTGCTCTACAACGCGGGTTCCACCAGCGTTTCCTTCGACGACGCGCTGCCGCTCGCGATCCAGCTGCCGCCCAACAAGGCGATGATCTTCTTCGCGGGCCTGGCGCCGGTGGCGGGGGGAAACGGCGCGGTCTTCTTCGACGGACTGCTGTGCGTGTCGCCCATGAAGCGCTTTGGCGCGCAGCTCTCGAGCGCGAGCGGCGTCGCCGCATTGAACCAACCGGTGCTGTTCTCCGGCGGAATGCTGACCCCAGGCAGCACCTGGAACTTCCAGGCCTGGTTCCGCGACGGCGCCAACGGACCCTGCGGGACGAAGGTCAACCTGTCCAACGGCTTGGCGATCACGTTCACGCCTTGAGCTTGTAGCCGCGGCGCTCACGCGTCACCGTAGGCGGCCCATGACGCAGCCGTCGACGCCGCGCGCGCGCTTGTTCCTGGTCGCCGCGGCCGTGCTTTTCGCCACCGGGGGGCCGGCGATCAAGGCGGTCAGCCTGAGCGGCTGGCAGGTGGCCTGCCTGCGCTCGGGCGTGGCCGCGATCGTGCTACTCCTGTTCCTGCGGCCTTCGCCCGCGAGCTTCAACTGGCGCGCGCTGCTGGTCGGCGTCGCGCACGGGGCGACGATGGTGCTGTTCGTGGCTTCGAACAAGCTGACCACGGCGACGCACGCGATCCTGCTCCAGGACAGTTCGATCCTCTACGTGCTGCTGCTCGCGCCCTGGCTGCTGCGCGAAAAACTGCGCAGGCACGACGGTCTGGTGCTCGCGCTGGTCGCCGCGGGACTGGTCCTGTGCTTCAGCGCGCAGCAGGACGCCGGTCGCACCGCGCCCGATCCCGCGCTGGGCAATTGGCTCGCGGCGGCCAGCGGCGTGACCTGGGCCTTCACGGTGATCGGCATGCGCTGGCTGGCCTCACGCGTCAGCGCGGACCCCGGCGCGGCGCGCGGCGGCGATGCTGCCTTGAGCGCCGTCGTCTGCGGCAACCTCTTCGCCTGCGTCGTCAGCCTGAAGCCTGCCCTGCCCCTGGTTGGCGTCGGCGGTCTGGATCTGGGCCTGATCCTGTTCCTGGGTGCGATCCAGATCGCGCTGGCCTACGTCTTCGTGGCGCGCGGGCTGGCGGGCGTGAGCGCGCTCGAAGCCTCGCTGATCCTGCTGATCGAACCCGTGCTCAATCCGATCCTGACCTGGATCGTTCACGCCGAGCAGCCGCACTCGCGCGTGATCGCCGGCGGCGTGCTGATCCTCGCGGCAACGGTTGCGAAAGCGTTCTGGGAGCGTCGCTCGCGCGCCGCGCTGGCGGATTCGCCGACGCCGTGAGCGGGCTTGCCCCGCGCGCGGCGCGGCATCGATCCCAGGAGCTTCGGGCGCGCGATCGGGCGCCCGGATTCGTCGAACTGGCGCATGTGACGCCTCTAGCGTCGCTGCGCGCCGCGGTAACCGAGCCTCGCGCCTAGAGGAACAGACCCAGCGGCTGGAACTCGCCGCCTGGTAGCGCGCCGTATCCCGGCAGCACCAAGTCGCGCAGCGCGGTGTCGAGCGCAAAGTGCTGCTGCAGGATCTCCGCGTAGAGCACGCGATAGTCCGTGCGCGGCGCGACGTACTTGTTGTCGGCGGAAAACAGAGTCGCGCCCGCGGGCCAGCTCACCGGATCGCAATGGTGCACGCCGCCGCGCACCCTGCCGCCCGCGAGCAGAGCCACGCCCGCGCGGCCGTGGTCGGTGCCTCCGCCACCGTTCTCGCGCGAGGTGCGGCCGAACTCGCTGATCACGAGCACCGCGAGGTCGCTCCAGAGGCCGGCTTGTTGCGCTTCGCGGCGCAGCGAGCGCAGCGCGTGCGCGATCACCGCGAGGCGATCCGCATGGTCGCCGTTCACGCCTCCCTGGCCGACGTGGTGGTCGAAGCCCGGCATCTCGACCCCGGCGATCGCACACGGTGTGTGCAGCAACAGGCGCAGCGAGTTGCGCACGTTGGCCAGGAAGCTCGCGGCCCACCACTGGGCGGGCAGGCCTGCGCTGGCGCAGGCCGCGGGATCGGCGGGGAAGGCGTCGGGCGCGAATTGTGCGGGGGGCAGGGTCTGCAGCGCGCTGAAGACCTCGCCCATCGCCAGTCCGTTGCTGCGCACCAGGCCGTCGAAGCCTCCCTGCGCCGGCGCCGCGTAGGCCGCGGCGAGTCCGCTGCCGCCGGCACCGAGAATCTTGCTCGCCACCGGGTCGCCCGAGAGCGCGAAGGCATCGAGGTCGGGAAGGTGCGCCAACACCTTGGGGCCGAGGTACATGCGCTGCGCCTGGGTCGAAAGGCTCGCCGCGGAGAGTGCATCGCCACCGGCGCACAGGCGCGCCCAGCGCGCGACCCAACCCTCGCTCAGGCTCTCGTCGCCGGGCAGCCCGGTCTCCAGGAAGTGCTGGCTGGAGAAGTGCGAGAGCGAGGAGGACGCGTAGCCGACGCGCGCGACGGCGGCGAGTTCGCCCGCCTGGAACAGCTCCATCGCGCGCAGCAGCGCCGGGTGGAAAGCCGCGCCGCCGACTCCGAGGTCCAGCGCCTGCTGCGCGGGGATGCGCAGCGTCGGCCGCACGGCGGGGGCGAAGTACTGCGGATCGTGCAGCGGGATGAGCGTGTTCAGCCCGTCGTTGCCGCCGCGCAGGAAGATCGTCAGCAGCTTGGGGCCGCCGCCGGAGCCCGCGGCGCGCGCGCCGCGCGTCAGCGCCAGCGGCGCGAGCGCTCCCGCGGCCGAGAGCAGCGTGCCCGCCGACATCCAGCGCAGCAGCATGCGGCGCGAAGGCAGCGCGGCGCGCGGGTCGTGCTGGAGTCTCATTGCTGCAGACCCTGGGGCAGGGAGGCGATGAAGGCGGCGAGTTCCTTCAAGCGCCTCGCGTAGTCGGCGGCCTGCGGGTCCAGCTGCTTGGGCACGAGCTGCGCGTCGCAGCTGATGAATTCGACGCACAGCTCCTCGTCCGCGGCGCTGAAGTTCTCCTGGTGGATCAGGCGCGCGAGCGCGCGCACGATGCTGCGCGCATCGCCGGCCTGCGCGCCGTGGCGCAGCGACAGCCCCGCGATGTCGAACAGGATGTCGTCGCCCTCCCCGAGGTAGATCAGCTCGTGGAAGGCGATGCGACCCAGCAGGCGCGAGTTGCCCAGCTGCTCGTCGCCGCGCTCCGCGAATCCATCGGGATCGGGCCAGCGGAACAGCTGCTGGTGCAGCTCGAGCTCGAGCACCGCGCGGAAGTTCGTGAACTGGATCAGGCGCGTCGCCTGGCCTTCGAGCGCGCGCACGCTCGAGCACAGGCTCTCGAACGGCGTCTCGACCTTGTTCCAGGTGTTGGCGCCGGCCTGGAACGCGGCCGAATTCAACAGCGTGCGCAGCACCTCGCGCAGTTCGCCGCCGCTCGCCTGCCAGCTCGCCGCAGCGCTCGCCACCAGGGCCGGCGGCGGATCGTCGGCGACGAACTTGCGCGCCAGCTTGGCCGAGACGAACTGCGCGGTCAGCGGCAGCTGCGCCAGATGGCGCAGCACGTCGAAGCCGTCGTCCAGGCCCGCGGCTCCGCTGCGCGCGGGCAGCGCCAGTTCGTAGGACGTGCCTTGGAAGATCGTCTTGGGCGCGATGTCGTGCTGGCCCGGATAGAAATGGAAGGCCAGCACGGCGCCCGGCGATCCCGCGGCGCACGGAGCCAGCGGATCGTCGGCCGACGAGGGCGCGACTTCGCACACGCCCCAGCCCGTGAAGCAGCGCGCCAGTTCCTCGACGTCGTGCTGCGTGTAGCCGTTGTCCACGCCCAGCGTGAACAGCTCGACCAGCTCGCGCGCGTAGTTCTCGTTGGGACTGCCGGCGACGTTGGCGACGTTGTCCAGCGTGATCAGCATCGCCGGCGAGGTCGCGCTGGCGCGCAGCAGCTGTTCGAAGTTGCCCAGCGCATGAGCTCGGAACAACTGGTTCTCGCGCCACTCCAGCCAGGCCGCGCGCGACTCGTTCGCGCCGAGCGCGTTGAACACCGTCCAGTAGTTGGTGTTGAAATGGCCATCCCAGAACAGCGTCAAGCTCTCCTGCAATTGCCGCGGCGAGTAGATCGCGCGCACGATCTGCGTCTCGACCAGGTGCACCAGGCGCGGCTGGTCGTGCTCGGACTGCGGCGGCGGCAGCAGCGCGCTCAGCGTCGCCAGCGGCTCGCAATTCGATTCGTCGATCTGCTGCGGCTGCAGCTGCTCCTCGACGTAAGCCTCGCGGCCCAGCTGCGCGACGCGCTCGAGCTCCGCCGGCGTCGGTCCGAAGCCCACGCGCCGCAGCACGTGTCCGGTCTGCGCCAGGATTTGCGGCGGGATGGCGCTGACGCCCGCGGATCCCGGGTTGGCGCCGCCGCCAGCGCCTCCGCCGCAGGCCGCCACGACGCAGGCGGCGATCAGGGCGAAGGCGATCGGAGAGAACCGGTGCATGGCGGGCCGCCACGCACATCGGTCACGCTCAGCCCGGGCTTGAGCTGAGCAGCGGGTCCAGTCCGCCCGCGGCACTCAAACGTTCGAAGAGCCGTGTCGGATCGCTTTCCTGGAGCCAGGAACGCCGATCGGGGCCCAGCAGATCGCCGGCGGTCCAGTAGCGCAGCAATTGCTTGACGCGCGCCGCGCGACCGGCGGCGCGCGCAGCGTGCTCCACACGCAGGATCTCGGCGTATTCCAGCAGGAATGCCGCGGCCTCCGCGGCCGTGGCGCGGTGGCCGCTGAAGATCCAGGGGTCGGCCAGCGCGCCGCGGCCGACCATCGCGAAGGCGGCGCCGGTTTCGCGGCGCATGCGCTCCAGGTCGGCGTGCCGCAGCACGCTCCCGTTGCCGCACACCGGGATCGTGACGACGCTGACCGCGCGCGCGATGCGCGTCCAGTCGACCTCGTCGCAGTAGGCCTCGCGCCGCGTGCGGCAGTGCACGGTCAGCAGCGCGGCGCCGCCGGCCTGCGCGGCACGCGCGAGATCGGGCAGCAGCCTGTCGTCGTCGAATCCGGCGCGGATCTTCGCGGTCACCGCGGTGTGCGGCAGCGCGTCGGCGACCGCGCGCACGGTGCGCTCCAGGCGCGCCGGCTCGCGCAGCATGCCCGAGCCCGAGCAATCCGCGATCGCGCCCTTGGCCGGGCAGCCGAAATTGAGGTCGATCAGCGGCGCGCCCGCCTCCACCGCGCGCTGGGCGGTGGCTGCCAGCGCTCCCAGATCCGAGCCCATCAGCTGCAGCCCGACCGGCGTCTCGAAACGGTTGGGCCCCAGGTGCTCGCGCAGCTTCCAGACCGGCAGGGCGCGGTCCACGACGCGCACGAACTCGGTGTAGGCCCCGCCCAGGGCGCTGGCGGGGTTGCGGCTCAGCACCAGGTCCCGGAAACAGGGCTCGGTGATGCCCTCCATCGGGGCGAGCAGCCAGGGCGAGGTGAACGGCAGGCGCGGGTCCATCGAGCCCCCGAGGATAGCGCCTGTTCAAGAAGTCCGGACGAGCGGCCGAAAGGGGAGCTCCCCGCGCCCAAGGACGCGCCCCCCCATGGCTTGGATCGACGAACTATTCCGAAAGATGGTGCAGGTCAATGCCTCCGACCTGCACTTGACTTCGGGCCAGCAGCCCAAATTTCGACTGCACGGGGACATCGTCAACGTCGAGGACTGTCCGCCGCTGAGCGCCGACCAGCTGCGCCAGGTGCTCTCTGAAATCACGCCGCCGGAGAACCGCCAGCAGTTCGACACCGAGGCGGACACCGACTTCGCCTACGAGATCGAGGGCCTCGCGCGCTTCCGCGCCAACCTGTTCCTCGACCGCAACGGGCCTGGGGCCGTGTTCCGCTTGATCCCCTCGAAGATCCTCACCGCCGAAGACCTGCACCTGCCCAAGGCGGTGCTCGACCTGTGCTACCTCTCGAAGGGCCTGGTGGTGGTCACCGGCCCGACGGGCTCGGGCAAGTCGACCACGCTGGCGGCGATGATCGACCACATCAACAAGAACCGCTCGGACCACGTGATCACGATCGAGGACCCGATCGAATTCGTGCAGCCGAACATCCACCGCTGCCTGATCAACCAGCGCGAGGTGCACAAGCACACCGGCAGTTTCAAGCGCGCGCTGCGCGCCGCGCTGCGCGAAGATCCCGACATCATCCTGGTCGGCGAAATGCGCGACCTGGAGACGATCGAGATCGCGATCGAGACCGCGGAGACCGGCCACCTGGTGTTCGGCTCGCTGCACACCACGACCGCGCCTTCGACCGTCGACCGCATCATCGACCAGTTCCCGGCCGAGCGTCAGTCGCAGATCCGCACGATGCTGGCCAGCTCGCTCAAGGGCGTCGTGGCACAGACGCTGTGCAAGAAGCAGCCCAAGGGCCGCGTGGCCGCGCTCGAAGTCATGATCGCGAGCAACGCGATCTCCTCGAACATCCGCGACGGCAAGGTGTTCCAGATCCCCTCGGCGATGCAGATGGGCTCGAAGCTGGGCAACCGGCTGCTCAACGACTCGTTGCTGGAGCTGGTCAGGAACGGCGTCGTCGACCCGACCGAGGCCTACGTCAAGGCGGTCAACAAGGACGACATCCTGGCCAAGTTCGCCGGCGTCGGCATCAAGGTCGAGCTGCCCAACGCCGAGCCGGCCGCGGAAAACGCGCCGGGCAATTCGCAGACGCCGTCGGCGCCGCTGGGCGTGCGCCAGCCCGCTCCGCGCGCGCCGCTGCCGAACCATCCGCCCGCGGCCTTGCCCAGCAATCCCTCGACGGCGACGCAGCAGCCCGCCGGCACGGCGCCCGCGGGCGCGGGCTACGTCGACCCCTTCGATCAGTACAAGAAGAAACGGCCGAGCTGATCACTCGCTGCGCAGGGCCTGGATCGGCGGCACCAGCAGCGGCCTGAGGCTCGCGGCCAGGCCCGCGAGCGCGGCCAGCAGGCCGGTCGCCAGCAGCGCGACGGCGTTGGCGAGCGGGTCGAAGCGGAAGTCCAGCTCCATGCCGTACTCGACCACGCCCCAGGCCAGCGCATTGGCGCCCAGGGCGCCGATCGCGCCGGCGACCAGGCCCACCAGGCCGTGCTCGACGAGGTAGATGCGCGCGACCTCGCCGCGCACCAGGCCCAAGGTCTTGAACAACGCCACCTCGCGCGCGCGGCGCGAGGCGCTGGCGCTGATCGCGCCCAGCAGGATCGCGGCGCCGCTGATCACCGTGCACAGGCCGAGCAGTCGAACGCCCGCGCCGACGCGCGCCAGCACCGCGGCGAGCTTCTCCAGGATCTCGCGGATGCGCAGCAGGGTCACGTTGGGAAAGCCCGCGACCAGCTCGTCCTGCAGCGGATCCTCCAGGCGCTTCTCGATGCGCGCCGAGGCCACGCGGAACTGCGGCGCCTCGTCGAGCACGCCCGGTTCGACCAGCAGGAAGAAATTCAGGCTGAAGCTGCGCCACTCGACCTTGCGCAGGCTGGTCACCTTCAGGTCGATCGGCACTCCCTGCACGTCGAAGCTCAGCGTGGACCCGAGCTCGGCGCCGAGCGAGTCCGCGAACTCGCTCTCCAGGCTGGCTTCGGCCAGCAGGGGATCGCTCCACAGTTCGCCGGCCACGATCTCGTTGTCGTCGGGCAGCTGCTCCGCGTAGGTGAGGCGCTGCTCGCGAGTCAGCGTCCACTTCGCTCCGCGGTCGTCGCCGCGACGCCGCGCCAGCTCGTCGACGCCGACGCCGTCGATCGCCGCCAGCCGCGCGACCACCACCGGTGCGCTCTCCACCTCGCTCGCGCCCTTCGCCTGCAGCAGCTCGCGCACGCGCGGCCACTGCTCGGTCTGCACGTCGACCAGGAACACGGTCGGCGCGCCGCGCGGCAGCTCGCCGTCGAGCTCGCGGGCGAGCTGCGCCTGCACGAGTTGGATGCACAGCACCACCAGCACGCCCAGCCCGAGCGCGACGATCGCGTTCAAGGTGCCCGCGCCCGGCCGCGCCAGCCCGGCGACGGCGTGGCGCAGGGTCAGCGGCAGGCGCTCGCGCCACTTGCCCGAGCAGATGCGCACCACGCCGGCCGCGGCGGCCAGCAGCACGCCGAAGATCGCCAGCACGCTGCCCGAGAATCCCGCCGCAAAAAGCCACGAGGAGGATTGCGCGAAGGCAGCCAGCAGCAGGCCCGCGAGCAGCAGCGCCGCGAGCAGCGCGTCGCTGCCCGCGCGCGCGCGCAAGGGCTGCGCATCGTGGCGCAGCACGCGCGCCGGCGGCACGCCGAGCGTGGCGAACAGCGGGCGCATGCTGAACAAGAGCGCCACGCCCAGGCCCAGGCCGATGCCGCGCGCCAGGGCCATCGGCTGCAGCAGCTCGAAGTTCTGGCCGGGCGCGAAGTCCTGGAGCATCGCGATCACGAGCATCTGGGCCAGCACGCCCAGGCCTGCGCCGAGCGCGCTGCCCAGCGCGGCCAGCAGGGCCGTTTGCGCGGCGTACAGGCCGAAGATCTCGCGCGAGGTCATCCCCAGGCATTTCTGCACCGCGATCGCGTCCAGGCGGCTTTCGATCCAGGCGCGCACCGTCTGCGCGATGCCGATGCCTCCGACCAGCAGCGAGGCCAGCGCGGTCAGCGCCAGGAAGCGCTGCGTGCGCTTGATGCTCTCGCGCAGCGAGGGCTGCGCGTCCTCCCAGGTGCGCACGTTGAGGTACAGGCCCAGCTCGGGGCGCTCGCGTAGCGACTTGGCCAGCGCGCGCGCCTCGGCGCCGCTGCGCGACTTGCCCAGCGCCACGTGGCGGATCGACGAGCCCTGCTTCTGCAGGTCCGCGCGCTCGAAGGCCGCGGCCGAGAGGAACACGCGCGGGCCCAGGGTCAGCGAGAAATTCAATCGGTCGGGCTCGGCCGCGATCACGCTGTCGATCGTGAACTGCTCGGCGCCGATCTTCAGTTGGTCGCCGCGAGCGAGCCGCAGGCGGGTCAGCAGCTCGGGCGCCACCGCGCAATTGCCCGGGCCGAGGCGTTCGCGCAGCGTGCCCGGCGGATCCAGCGTCAGCGTCCCGTAGAACGGGTACTCGCCGTCGACGACCTTGAGCTCGACCAGCAGGCTCGCGCCTGATGGGGCGGCGACCAGGGTCGCCATTTCGCGCACGCGCGTCATCTCGACGCCGGAGGCGGCGAACTGCGCGTCGAGCTCTTCGGGCAGCGCGCGCCGCGAGGAAACCGAGAGGTCCGCCGCCAGCAGCTCGCGCGCGCGCACGCGGATCGTGTCCTGCAGCGCCGCCGACAAGCCCGCGACGGCGACCACCGCGGCGACGCCCAGCGCCAGGCAGGCGCAGAAGAAGGCCAGCCGCGCCCACGAGGAGCGCGCTTCGCGAGCGAGCATGCGTCCAAGCTGCGCGAGGCGCATGTTCAGGGCGCGGGGGCGCGCACCTCAGCGGACGCTTTCGACGCGGCCCGCCAGCAGTCGAACCGTTCTGTCGGCGCGCGCGGCGACCGCGGGATCGTGGGTGACCAGCACCAGCGTGGTCGCGTCGCGCGCGCGCAGCTCGATCAGCCGCGCCAGCACCGCCCGCCCGGTCTCGCTGTCGAGGTTTCCGGTGGGCTCGTCCGCGAACAGGATCGACGGCCGGGAGGCGAAGGCGCGCGCCAGGGCCACGCGCTGTTGCTCGCCGCCGGAGAGCTGGCTGGGGTAGTGGTGCGCGCGCTCGGCCAGGCCGACCTCCGCCAGCAGCCGATCCGCCTGCGCGCGCGCTTCGCCGACCTCGGCCAGCTCCAGGGGCAGCATCACGTTCTCGCGCGCGGTGAAGTTCGAGAGCAACTGGAAGGACTGGAAAACGAAACCGATACGTGCGCGGCGCAGGCGCGCGAGTTCGTCCTCGCCCAGGCCCTGGATCTCGCGGC
>Ga0315910_10002818_pt1 | contig 15060 bp, 10 predicted proteins | sample EdamamesoilMG_FD_204470 | JGI IMG/M metagenome (GOLD analysis project Ga0315910, IMG submission 204470) | Garden soil microbial communities collected in Santa Monica, California, United States - Edamame soil | ecosystem: Environmental > Terrestrial > Soil > Garden | place: USA: California...
GATTCCGGTTGATCGCCGACCTGCTCGCGCATTCTCCGAGCATGCGCATCTTCGTCCTTTCGGGCCAGAACGACGCCGCGCACGCGCGCCATGCGCGCGCCCTGGGCGCAGCGGAATTCATCGCCAAACCCTGCGATCCGGCGGCCCTGAAGACGATCCTCTCGCGGGCGCTATCCGTGCGCGACGCGGAAATGCGCGCCGACCGCGACCGGGCGCGTGGCGCCGAAGAGCTCATCGGCCAGAGCCCGGCGCTGCTGAAGCTGAAAAGCCAGTTGGCGCAGTTTGCCGATTCGCAGTTCCCGGTGCTGGTCGAGGGGGAGTCCGGCAGCGGCAAGGAGCTGGTGGCGCGCAGTCTGCACCGGCAATCGGTACGGGCAGGCAAGCCGTATTTCGCCCTCAACTGCGCGGCCATCGCGCCGACCCTCGTCGAACCCACGCTGTTCGGCCACGCCAAGGGCGCGTTCACGGGCGCGGCAGCGGCACACGCGGGCTTTTTCGAGGAAGCCGGCGAGGGGACCCTGTTTCTGGACGAAATCGGCGAACTGCCGCTCGAGATGCAGGCAAAGCTGCTGCGCGTGCTGGAAAACGGGGAGTATCAGCGCGTCGGCGAAACCACGAGCCGCGTTTCGCGCGCCCGCATGATTGCGGCGAGCAATCGGGACCTGCGGCAGGAAATCAAGAAAAACGCCTTCCGGCCTGATCTCTATCACCGGCTTTCGGTGTTCACGCTGCGCGTCCCGCCGCTGCGCGAACTGGGCGACGACAAGCTGCTGCTGCTCGAGCACTTCCGGCGCTTCTATGCGGAACAGTCGGGGGCGCAGCCGTTCTCCCTTGATGAGGCAGCCGCGCAGCGCTGGCTCGCGTATGCGTTTCCCGGCAACGTGCGCGAGTTGCGCAACATCGTCATCCGACTGACGGTCAAGCAGGCAGGCCGCCGGCTGACGCCGGAAGACCTCGAGCTGGAATTCGACCTTGAAACCGGCGCCCCTTCGGAGGATGCGCCGGGCGATGGCGACGTCATCGCGCAGGCCGTGCGCCACCTCGAACGCAGCCGCGGCATCCAGCTGGACCGGATGCTGCAGGCGCTGGAGCGCGGCTACATCGAGGCCGCGCTCCGGCTCACGCGCGGCAACGTCAGCCAGGCGGCGAAACTGCTGGGCGTCAACCGCACGACGCTCTACAGCAGGATGAACGATGGCGAACAGAAAGACGACTGACGATGTCCTTGTACCTCGATCATTTCGGCCTCAACGAACCGCCCTTTCGCATCACCCCGCATCCCGATTTCTTCTTCGATGGCGCGGACCGCGGCGCGACGCTCGAGGGCCTGTTGTACGCGATCCTTCACGACGAGGGCATCGTCAAGGTGAGCGGCGAGATCGGCAGCGGGAAGACGACGCTTTGCCGGGTGATGATGGAGCGCCTGCCCGCCGAGGTGGAGACCGTATTCCTCGCCAACCCGTCCTATTCGCGCACCGAAATCCTGCATGCCATCGCCGAGGAGCTCGGCCTGCCCGCCGGCAGCGATCCAGCGGCGCCGGCGCTGCGCGGACTGCAGGAAAAGCTGCTCGCGCTCTACGGCGCCGGCAAGCGCGTCGTGGTGATGATCGATGAAGCGCACGCGATGCCCGACGACACGCTGGAACAGCTGCGCCTGCTGTCCAACCTGGAATCGAGCCGGCACAAGCTGCTGCAGATCGTGCTGTTCGGCCAACCCGAACTGGACGAGGCGCTGGCCAAGCCGTCCATGCGCCAGCTGAAGGACCGGATCACGCACAGTTTCCGCACCCGCCCGCTCGCCAGCGACGAGGTGGGAAAGTACGTGGCATTCCGCATGCGCGCCGCGGGCTACAAAGGACCTGACGTGTTCTCGCCTTCGGCGATCGCCGCGATTGCGCGCGCGTCCAGCGGCTTGTCGCGGCGCATCAATGTCCTGTGCGACAAGGCGCTGCTCGCCGCCTTCGCCGCCAATACGCATGCCGTGACGCCGCGCGAAGTGCGCGCCGCTGCAGCGGACAGCGACTTTGCGCCGGTCGCCGGTTCCGGTCTGCGCTTCGGCCGCGCCGCCGCCGCCGCGGGGCTGTTGGCCTGCGGCGCGGCCGCCGGGGCCGGGGTGTTTTACTGGCTCGACTATGGACAAGCGCCGCCGGCCCCTTCCCCGGCGATCAAACCGGCGCCTGCGCAACCGGCCGTCGTCGCACCGACACCCGCGCCCGCGCCGACGGCGGCATCCGGACCGTCTGCAGCCGAGCCTGTTCGAACCGAGGCGCCCCCTGAAAAAGCGCCTGCCCTGCCGCCGCTGGGCGCCGAACAACTTCGCCGCTTCGATAGCTACATCCCGGGTCGCAATCCCCTGCTGCGTGAGCGCCTCGCCGCAACCCGGGCACTCCTCGCCAGCGAACCGAACGCCAGTTACAGCATCGAACTGTTCGTCGCCGAAAACAGCGACCCCGGCCGCGCCGAGCGCTTCCTCATGCGGGCGCGCGATCTGGTGCCCCTTGCGGAGGTCTACGTGATCCCGGTCGCCGCGGGTCCTCGCTACCGGCTGGTCGTGACCTATGGCGTGTTCAGCAGTAAGGAGGCGGCTGCCGAAGCAACCAAGCGGCTGCCGCCGAAGTACCAGAACGCCTTCAAGTTCGAACTGCGCGAAATGGCCGAACTGCGGGCCTCGATCTGATCCGATTAAAGGTCAGAAAACGTCATCTTGACAATCGCTTAGCGTGCTTATCTAGAAAAAACATGCTATGCTGGGATGATGGGAGAAGTGTCCAGGTCGGGGAGCGCATTCAAGATTGCGGCAGCGCTAGCGGTTGCCTTGACACTTGCCGGCTGCGCGGCGCCGCCGATCAAGCCGGCCGCGACGCACCTGGGCATCGAACAGGCGGCGCGTCCCGAGGGGACGATCCCGGCTCCGGTGCAGGTGGTTCCACTGGTGCCCCCGCCCTCGCCAACGGCTCGCCCGGAAACCTACAGCGTGGTGGTCAACAACGTCCGCGTGCAGGACCTGCTATTTGCGCTGGCGCGTGACGCCAAGTTGAACGTCGACATCCATCCCGGGGTCACCGGATCAGTCACCCTCAATGCGATCGACCAGACCCTGCCGCAGCTGCTGGGCCGCATCTCCAGGCAAGTGGACATGCGCTACGAGATGGAGGGCCAGACGCTCTCGGTCATGCGCGATACGCCCTATCTGCGCATCTACCGCGTGGACTACCTCAATATTGTTCGCGATTCCAAGAGCGAGGCAAACCTGTCCACGCAGGTCAGCGGCACCGTCACCGGCGGCGCAGGCACCGGCGGCGGCGGCATCAGTGCGTCGGGCAACAATTCGACTTCGATGGTTAAAACCACCTCCGTCAGCAAGTTCTGGGATTCCCTGGTCGGCAATATCAGGGATTTGCTGCGCGAGACCGACAAGATCATTCCCGGCGGCGCGCCGGTCCCCGTGGCATCCGCACCTGCCGGCGCAGGCGTGCCAGCGGGAGCGCCCGCGCCGCTGCAACCGGTATCGGAGTTCCGCGAAGCAGCCTCGGTGATCGCGAATGCCGAGACAGGCGTCATCAGCATCCGGGCCACCTCACGCCAGCACGAGAAGGTCCTGGAGTTCCTCGACCAGGTGCGTTTCAGCGCCAAGCGCCAGGTACTGATCGAGGCCACCGTCGTCGAAGTGCAGCTCAATAACACGTTCCAGCGCGGCATCGATTGGACGCGCCTCATCCAGGGCGCCGCGGGCCTCGGTTTTGTCCAGAAACCGCCCACCGGGGGGCCCCAACCGGCCGTCACTCCCAGTTCCAACATCATCAGCTTCGCGATCGGCTCGCCGCTGAATATCACCGGCACCTTGAAACTGCTCGAGTCGTTCGGCAACGTGCGCGTGCTCTCCAGCCCGAAATTGAGCGTGGTGAACAACCAGACCGCATCATTGAAGGTCGTCAACAACCTGGTTTACTTTACGGTGACGGCCAACACGGTAGCGGCCGCCAACAGTCCCTCGATCACCACTTTCAATACGACGGTGAACTCGGTCCCGGTAGGCTTCATCATGACCGTCACCCCGCAGATCAGCGAGGCCGACACCGTGCTGCTCAATGTCCGGCCGACGATTTCACGCACCCTGACCAGCGTCAGGGATCCGAATCCCTCGCTCGCCAATCCTTGCGGAACCCCCAATGTCTCCGGCAATACCAGCGGCACCTTTACCTGCGGCATTCCTCCGATTGAGAGCCTGATCCCGGTCATCCAGACGCGGGAAATGGAGTCGGTGATGCGCCTGCAAAGCGGCCAGACCGCGGTGCTGGGCGGGCTGATGGAGGATCTGGCCACTGACACCCAAGACGCGATCCCGGGGGCGAGCCAGGTTCCCGGCGTCGGCTCGCTGCTCTCGCAGCGCTCCACAGCGAACACGAAATCGGAGCTGGTGATCTTCCTGCGCTCGACCGTCATCCGAAATGAAAGCATCGACGGCGATTACGCGAATTTCCGCAACCTGCTGCCCGGTGCCGATTTCATGCAGCAAGCCAACCCGAGCAAGCCGCCGGACCTGCAGTGACATGAGCCTCCTGCTCGAGGCCCTCAAGAAGGCGGAAAAGGCGAAGGAGGACGCGCAGCGGCGCGCCAAGGGTGCGGGTGCGCCCGCCCAGCCTTCGGCGTTCGACCCCGACACGACGGTCCTCGACGACGGCCGGCACGTCACGACGCGCGACGAGCTCCCGGATGCTTCCGCGCCGCTGGAAATCCTCGCGGACGAATTGCGTCCGGCAACCAAGGCAGCGCCGCTGGAACTCAGGCTGGCCGACGAACCGCCGGCGCCGGAACCGAAGGTTGCGCCGCCGCGCCAGCCTGCGCGCGCCGCTACCGCGCCACAGGCCACGCAAAGCGCACAGAACGCCGCCGCCGGCGCCGAGCGCGCGACGGCGCAGCGTGTGTTCGAAGCGAAGTTCAGGGAGCCGAATCCGCGCTTGCCGTTCTTCATCACCATGGGAGCCCTGAGCGCGTTCGCGCTCGGCACGGTGGTCTATTTCTGGATCCAGCTGCGTCCCGCCCCGCCGCTGATCAACCCCAATCCGCAACGCGCGGCCAATGAGAAACCGGTCGATCCTGCGGCGCTGAAACCGGCGGCCTCTCCGTCGGCTCCCGGTTCGCCCGCTGCCGCCGCCATTCCCGGTCTGCCCGGCAGCTTGCCTGCGCCCGCCCCCGCCGCGGCAAACACGCCGAGCCCTGCTGCGCCCGTCCCGGCGCCAGTCGCTGCGCCCGCTGCTGCGCCTGTGGCCCCGGCGGTCGTGGTCAATCCATCGGCGCCGGCTGGCACGCCAAAACCGTCGGCCGCCGCGCCCCGAACATCGACGGGCAGCAGAAGGTCGCCGGATGACCAGCCCGTGACCGTGAGCCAACGCGGGCCGCAGATCCATCCGCTGGTGGCCTCCGGCTACGCCGCGTACATCGCGGGTGAATTGCCCAAGGCGCGCGAGGACTACCAGCAGGTTCTGCGCGAGGAGCCCGGCAACCGCGACGCATTGCTGGGCCTTGCAGGCGTCGAAATGCGCGCGCAACGCTACGACCTCGCCAACGGCTATTACCAGCGCGTGCTGCAGATCGATCCGCGCGATGCCCACGCCCAGGCGGGCATGGTGGCGTTGCGCGGCCAGCAACTCGACCCTGTGCAGGTCGAGAGCCGCTTGAAGTCGCTGCTCGCCGCCGACCGCGAAGCGAACGTCCTCTATTTCACGCTCGGCAACCAGTACGCGCAGCAGGGCCGCTGGGCGGAAGCACAACAGGCGTATTTCAGGGCCTTTTCCGCCGATCCGGAGAATCCGGATTTCGCCTTCAACGTCGCGGTCGCCCTGGACCAGTTGCACCAGCCGAGGCTCGCGCTCGAGTATTACCAGCGCGCGCTCAAGCTGGCGCAGAAGCGCGCCACCAGCTTCGACATCGAGACCGCGCGCACGCGCGTACAGCAGCTCTCCCGCTGACAGTTTTTTGCAGTGCGGCGCGACGTCGCCACGGGTATCATGGAGGCTGGATGAATTCGCCCACGAATCCCCAGGCCAAGCGGCACATCGGCCAGATTCTGATCGACCAGGGCATCCTCACCGAGGACCAGCTGAGGATCGCGCTGCTCGAGCAGATGAAATCGCACCTGCCGGTCGGCCGGCTGCTGGTGCAGCTCGGGTTCGTGTCCGAGGCGACGCTGCGCGACGCGCTCTCGGAAAAGCTCGGGCTGCAGTCGGTCGACCTCGCGCACATCATCGTCGATCCGGCGGCGCTGAAAATGCTCCCGCGCGAACTCGCGCGCCGCTACCGGATGTTCCCGGTGGCGCTGGACCGCCAGGCCAAGAAGTTCATCGTCGCGCTCGCCGACACCAACAACATCGTCGCCGTCGACCAGTTGCGCGCCCACCTGAAGGGCGACCTGGAGGTCGAGTTGCGCCTCGCAGGCGACTCCGAAATCGAGCGCGCGATCGAGCATTACTACGGCCACGAATTCTCGATCGACGGCATCCTGCGCGAGATCGAGACGGGCGAGGTCGACTACACCTCGATCTCGGAGGGCGACGAGTACTCGCAGCCCGTGGTGCGCCTCATCGCCGCGCTGCTGGCCGATGCGGTCGACCGGAGCGCGTCCGACATCCACTTCGAGCCGGAGCAGAACTTCCTGCGCATCCGCTACCGCATCGACGGCGTGCTGCGGCAGATCCGTTCGCTGCACAAGACCTACTGGCCGGCGATGGCCGTGCGCCTGAAGGTGATGGCCAAGATGAACATCGCCGAGACGCGCGCGCCCCAGGACGGCCGCATCTCGGCCACGATGGCGGGCCGCGTGGTCGATTTCCGCGTGGCCAGCCTGCCCACGACGCACGGCGAAAACGTGGTGCTGCGGATTCTCGACCGCCAGAAGGGCATCGTGCCGCTGGAGCGCCTGAACATCGAGGAGAGCCAGCTCGAGCTCCTCAAGCTGATGATCGCCCGGCCCGAGGGCATCATCATGGTCACCGGCCCGACCGGCAGCGGCAAGACGACGACGCTCTACTCGATCCTGAATCACATCAATTCCGACGGCGTCAACATCATGACGCTGGAAGACCCGGTCGAATACCCGATGACGCTGATCCGGCAGACGTCGGTTGCGGAAGCCGCCAAACTCGATTTTGCCAACGGCATCCGCGCGATGATGCGTCAGGACCCCGACGTGATCCTGGTGGGCGAGGTGCGCGACGAGGAAACCGCGGAAATGGCATTCCGCGCGGCGATGACCGGCCACCAGGTCTACACCACGCTGCACACCAATTCGGCGGTCGGCGCGATCCCGCGGCTGCTCGACATCGGCATCGTGCCCGACATCATGGCGGGCAACATCATCGGCATCATCGCGCAGCGCCTGGTGCGCAGGCTGTGCCGCACCTGCCGCCAGTCCTACGATCCCGACGTCAAGGAAAGGCGCCTGCTCGGACTGACCCCCACCGAGGCCTCGGCGTTGTTCCGCTCTGTGGGCTGCGAGCAGTGCGACTACCAGGGTTACCGCGGCCGCGTGGGCATTCTGGAAATCCTCAAAATGGATTCCGCGATCGATGAACTTGTGGCGCGCCGGGCGACGGCGCGTGAAATCCTCACCGCGGCGCGCGCCAAGGGCTTCAAGACGCTCGCGGAGGACGGCATCCGCCTGGTGCGCGCCGGCGTGACCAGCGTCGATGAGCTGATGCGCGTCGCGGACCTGACCGACCGAATGTCCTGAGCGGTCCCGGCGCAGACCCCCGAGCGCTCGCGCAGGCAGGAATCCGCACATGGCTCTGTACTCGTACAAGGCGATCGACGCACAGGGCAAGGCTGTGCTCGGGCGCCTCGACGCGGGCAACATCTTCGACCTGGAGCAGCGCCTGTCGCGCATGGGGCTCGACCTGGTCAGCGGGGCACCGAGCACGCAAAAGAGCCGCCTGGTCGGCGGCGGCTCCAAGATCCCGCGCCAGGACCTGATCAACTTCTGCTTCCATCTGGAGCAGCTGGCGAGCGCCGGCGTGCCGATCGTCGAAGGCCTGATCGACCTGCGCGAAAGCGTCGAGAACCTGCGTTTCCGGGAGGTCGTGGGCGGCCTGGTCGAAACCATCCAGGGCGGCAAGAGCCTCTCGCAGGCGCTCGCCGACTACCCCGAGGTTTTCAGCAAGGTGGTCGTGAGCCTGGTCCGCTCCGGGGAGCAGACCGGCAAACTGCCCGAGGTGCTGAAAAGCCTCGCCGAAACGCTGAAGTGGGAAGACGAACTCGCCGCGCAGACCAAGAAAATCATGATGTACCCGGCGTTCGTCGGCGGCATCGTGCTGCTGGTGACGCTCTTCCTGATGATCTACCTGGTGCCGCAAATGGTCGGCTTCATCCGCAACATGGGCCAGGCCATCCCGCTGGAGACGCGCCTGCTGATCCACGTTTCGAATTTCTTCGTCAACTTCTGGTGGGCCGTGCTCGCAGCGCCGTTCGTCCTGTGGTTCGGGCTGCGGGCCGCGTCGAAAACCTATCCCCAGGTCGCCTACGCGATCGACGACCTGAAGCTGAAGGTCCCGTTCATCGGACCGATCCTGCGCAAAATCATCCTGTCGCGATTCGCCTCCAGCTTCGCGATGATGTACAGCTCGGGCATCACGGTGCTGGATGCGATCCGCTCGTCGGAGGAAATCGTCGGCAACCGCCCGCTCGAGAACGCGCTGCGCTCGGCCGGCCAGCAGATCGCCGAGGGCAAGGGCTTGACGATGGCCTTCACCGACGTCGGCCTGTTTCCCCCGCTGGTCATCCGCATGCTCAGGATCGGCGAGAACACCGGCGCCCTCGACCGGGCCTTGCTCAACGTGAGCTACTTCTACAATCGCGAAGTGCGCGAAAGCATCGGCAAGGTGCAAGCCATGATCGAGCCGGCCATGACGATCGTGCTGGGCGCCATCCTCGGCTGGGTGATGCTGGCGGTGCTCGGTCCGGTTTACGACACGATTTCGAAGATGAAGTTCTAGCGCGGTGGGAGCCTAGCGCCATGTCCGCCAAGCTCGTCGTCTATTTCACCGCCAACGGCCACGCGCTGTATCGCTGGGGCGCCGGCGGACTCGCGCTGGAAGCGCGCTTTACGCCCGACGAACAGGGTCTGGACGGTTTCCGCGCGCAGCTCAGGGGCCACCGCGGCGCGCTGGTTTACGTGCTCGCAGACCTGGCGGGAGAAGATTTCCACGAAGATCAGATTCCCTATCTGCGGGGTGGCGAGCGGCAGGCGGTCATCGACCGGCGCCTCGCGCAGCGCTACCGCGAAACCAGGCTTGCGACCGCGCTATCGCTGGGATTTACCAGCGGCGAGCGCCGCAGCGAGCGGATGCTGCTCGCTTCGTTCACGAACGCGCAGCAGTTTACGGAGTGGCTGGACGCGCTGGCCGAGGCGGGCGCCCGGCTTTCGGGTGTCTATTCGGTGCCGCTGCTCGCGCCCGGCCTGCTCACCCGCCTCGGCGTGCGCGGCGGGCGCGCGTTCGTCGTAAGCGTGAATAGCACGGGGCTGAGGCAGTGCTACGTCGAAGAGGGCCGCCTGCGCTTCGCGCGCCTGGAGCGCATCGCGGAAATGGCGCAGGAGGCGCTGGGCCCGTTCGTGCGCGCGGAAATGCTGCGGCTGGTGCAGTACCTGGGAACGCTGCGCGCGCTGCCGCGCGATGGCCCGCCGATCCAGGTGCTCGTCGTCGCGCCCACCGCCTTGCGGTCTTCCTTCGAGCAGGCGCTGGTCTCGGACTCGCGGCTGGTGTTCCGCACGATGGACATCAAGGAGGCAGCGCTCAAAATCGGCATCAAGCGCCTGCCCGCCGACGCCGCCGGGGAGCAGCTTTTCCTGCACCTCGCGGTACGCGCCGCGCCCAAGGAGCAGTTCGCGCGCGGCGACGACACGCGCGGCTACTTTCTATGGCGCCTGCAGCGCTGGATCGCCATCGCGGGCGCGGCGGGCTTTGCAGCCTGCCTGCTTTTTGCGGGTGTACGGATGTACGACCTGTATAACGACAAGAACGAGACTTCGGTGATGCGGCGCGAAGCGCAGGAGGCGACGCAGCAATACCAGCGCAAGACCGCGACGTTTCCGGTGACGCAGACCACCACGGAAAATCTCAAGGCGACGGTGGTCGAATTCACCAAGCTTGCGGCGCAGTCCGCTTCGCCCGAGCCCGCGCTCGCCTACCTTTCGCTGGTCATGGACAAGTTTCCGCAGATGGAGATCGAGTCCATCCGGTGGCGCGTCGGCAGGCCCGAAGGGACCCATCCGGCGCCCGGCGGCGCGGCAAAACCGCCGGTGGCCGACGCGGGCTCCGCGCCCGGCATGATGCAGATGATCGAGGTGTCGGGACACGTCAACGCGACCCGGCGATCGGATTACCGCGCCATCACCGGGCAGGTACAGCAGTTCGCCGAAGGGCTGCGCACAGATCCGTCCTGGCGCATTCTTCGCACGGTGCTGCCGTTCGACGTCACGTCCGAAGGCACATTGTCGGGCGACATCGGCTTGACCGAAGGCACCGAAGCGCCGCGCTTCTCGGTCACGGTCGGGAAAGCGCTGCGATGAGCCTCTCCGCCGCGGAGTTCCGGAAGCTTGTTGCGCCGCTGGCCCTGATGGTCGCACTGCTGGCCGCGGGGAGCGGCCTCATCTACTGGGTCGACAAGGAGCAGCGCGCCGCCCGCCAGCAGCTGGCCGGCGCGCGCGAAGAGAACAGGCAGGCGCGCGAGCGCCTGACGCGGATCGCCGAAGAGGAGAAGGAAGTCAACGACAAGCTCGAGGTCTATCGCCGCCTGAAGAGCCTGCACATCCTGGGCGAGGAACAGCGCCTGGAGTGGGCCGACGCGATGACCCGCATCCGGAAATCCCGCGAGCTCATCGACCTGCGCTACTCGGTGGGACGCCAGCAGACGATCGCTTCCATCCCGGGCAAGCCGGCCAGCGTCGATTTCTATGCCAGCACCATGAAAGTCGACGTCGCGCTGCTGCACGAAGGCGACCTGTTCGGATTCCTTCGGGATCTGCGCGAATCCGGCAACGCCTATTATTCGGTCAAACGCTGCGCCATCACGCGCACAGGCATCGCGCCCACCGGCGCCTCGCTCGTGCCGCGGCTGCGCGCCGAATGCGACATCGACCTGATCACCATCATGGACCGGGCGTCCAAGGCATGAGGCCGGCCGCGCTCGCCGCGATCCTGTCCGGGCTGCTCGGCGTCGCCATGGCCACGGGCGCCGCGGCACAGGAACTCGGCCGGCTCTTTTTCACGCCGGAGCAGCGCGCAGCGCTCGATGCGCGGCGCAAGGCGCGCGTACCGGACAAGCCCGCGGCGACCCCGCAGGCGGAATCACCGGTCACTCGCGTCAACGGCGTCGTGCAGCGCTCGGGCGGAAAGTCGACGGTCTGGGTGAACGGCGAAGCGATACCCGATAGTCCACAAGCCGGCGCTCAGGGAGCCCCGCGCCCCGCCGGCGCCGGCCGGGTCTCCGTGCCGCTTGGGGACGGCGCCAAGGGCCTCGACATGCGCGTCGGCGAATCACTGAATCGCGGCAGCGGCGAAGTAAGTGACATCGTCGGCAAGGACGAGGTCAAAGTCAGTCCGCGTCCCGCCGCGCCGAGGAAATGAAATACGGCCGTCCACGGCGCGCCCGCGGCGCGACGCTGCTGGCGATGCTGGCGATCATCGTGCTTGCCGGCTCATGGTTCCTCGTGCGCCAGTTGAATGCCGAAAGCGGCAGTGCTGCCGCAATTCGCAATGCCCGCAATGCGGAAGTGCTCAACAGGGCGAAGCAGGCGCTGATCGGATACGTAGCCGCCCAAGCAGCCAACGCGGGGGAGGACAATCCCGGCGCCCTGCCCTGCCCGGAAGCACCCGGCTACTTCGACAACGCGTCACAGGAAGGCCAGACCGCATCCGGCTGCACGCTTCCCAAGGTCGGCCGCTTCCCCTGGCGCACGCTCGGCATCGAGAAACTGGTCGACAGCGCGGGCGAGCCGCTCTGGTATGTCGTCTCCCCGGGCTGGGCCGCCACCAGCAGCGGCTTCAAGACCACCATCAACTCCAACACCCCCGGCCAGCTCACCGTCGACGGCACCGCGAATGCCGCCGTCGCGCTCATCATCGCCCCCGGTCCGGCGTTCAGCGTCGCCGCGTGCGGCGCCAACGCCGCCATCAGCCAAGCGCGCTCGGCCACCGGGCCGCCCGACTGGCGCAATTACCTGGAATGCGAAAACGCGACCTATCCGACTCCCGACTCGACGTTCGTCACGACCGGGCCGGCCGATGCATTCAACGACCAAGTGGTCCGCATAACAGTGGCGGACATCATGCCGGCGATCGAAGCGGCCGTTGCGAAGCGCATCGAGCGCGACATCGTCCCCGCGTTAAAGAGCGTTTACGCATCCACGCAATGGGGAACTGGGATCAGCGCGACAAATCCGCTGTTTCCGTATCCAGCGCCGTTCGGCGACCCCGGCTCCTCGAATTTCCAGGGCGCCGCCGTCACCATCGCGGGCGCACCGCAGGGACTGCTGCCGTTCAATCAGACGCAAGGGTGCGTACCGGCGTCGGACCCGCGCTGTACCACCACGTTCCTGGCGTGGTCGTCAGCCGGCGCAGTTCAATCTGGCGGCACCGGCTCGATTCGCGCCACTGAACCATCATTCCCGAATATCTGCGCCTGGGAGTCCGCCGAGATTTTCGCGTGTAGCGGCGCCTACAATGCACCATCGGTTTCGCTCACTGTAACCGTGACGGTAACCAACGTCGCCATGGGCATTCGTGCGCAGGACCTGTCGAAGGTGACTTGCACCGCGGTGGACGACGTCGGGAACGGCTTGCCGACCCAAACCGTCGCGTGCTCCGTCACCGGCGTCACGCTTCAATCCAATGGCTCGGCCATCGTCACCGTCGCGACCGGCGCAACGCCTGATATCGACGCTTCCGGCTGGGGAACCTGGGCACTTTTCAAGATCAGTTTTGACCGATCATTGATTGGCGATCACGCACTGTTGGACAGTACCGCCACCACGACAGGATGGTTCGTACGCAATGAATGGTACCGATTGCTGTACTACGCCATGGCCCCCGCGAATACCGCGGCGCAGCTACCCGGCACACTCGGCTGCGCGACGGGCACGAACTGCCTGACGGTGACCAATCTGACGCCGTCGGACAACAAGCGCTCGCTGCTCGTGCTGGCAGGCAGGTCCTTGACCAATGCGCCGCGACCGAACGGAACGCTGTCGGATTTCATGGAGTTCGGCAATGCCGACGGCAACACCGTGTTCGAGAAACAGCCGATCAGCACTGTCTTCAACTCTGCCGCGAACAGCCCATTCAACGACCGCGTCATCGTGCTGGATTCCAATTGAGAGCCCTCGGCAGGACAACTCGGGCGCGCGGTTTCACGCTGGTCGAACTCGCGCTGGTGTTCGCGATCGTGGCGTTGCTGATGGCAAGCCTGATGTACACGCTTTCGGCGCAGGTCGAAGCACGGAATTTCGAGGACACGCGGCGGCGCCTCGAGCAGGCTCGTGAGTTGATCCTTGCATTTGCCATCGTCAATGGCAGGCTGCCGTGCCCCGCCACCGCGACGAGTTCAGGACTCGAGGATCCCTCGGGTGGAGGCACCTGCACGACCGGTTTCGCGGGCTGGCTGCCGGCGCGCACCATAGGGTTTCAGCAGACCGATTCGAGCGGCTATGCGGTCGACGTCTGGGGCAACCGCATTCGTTACGCGGTCTCGATCGCCACGCCATTGAATACGCAGTCGCCGCGAGTCTGCCGGCCGGTCCTCGATACCACGCTGCCGGTGACCCCGCATTTCACGAACAAGGACAACCTGCGAGCCAACGGCATCGACTGCCAACCGAACGATCTGCTGGTGTGCAAGCTCGCTACGGGCGTATCGGCGACGGACTGCGGCGGCGCCGCCAATCAGATTGCGGCGCAAAACCTGATTGTGGCAATCGTATTTTCCACGGGCAAGAACGGCTCACAGGCGCCCTGCGCCACCTGCGTTGACGAGCTGGCCAATCTTGATGGCAATGCGACGTTTGTCTGGCATGTCCCGGCGCCGAGCACGGCGGCCACCGGCGAATTCGACGACCAGTTCACCTGGATCACGGTCGGCGAGCTCTACGGCAAGCTGATCGCCGCCGGCCAGCTGCCCTGAATCAGGCGCCCGCAGGCGCCAGCGCGAAGCGGACCGCGCCGTCGCGATTTTCCTCGAGCTTCAGCGCATAGCCGCTTTTTTCCGCATGGCGCGCGGCCTGGTACAGGCCGATGCCCAGCCCGACCCGGGAGGGAACGGGCGCGAGCAAGAGGCTGCCCGAAACTTCCCCCGGCACCGCGTGGCCGCTGTCGTGCACGCGCAGTTCGGGCCCTTCCCGGCATTCAAGGGAGGCGCGAATCCGCACTTCCGAGCCCGAGACCCGCTTCGCGATGGCGTTCTGCAGCAGGTTGTCGGCCACGCTGTCGAACAGCGCTTTCGGCACGCGCATCCCGGGTTCGAGGTCCGCTGCGCTGAATTCCACGCCCTGCGCCTGGTACTGGCGGGTCAGCGCGTCCCACCATTCGTGCAGCGGCACGAGCTGCGCTTCGCCGTCGCCCGGGCGCTGCAGCTTGTCCAGCGTGGCCGACAGGCGCTGCGTGATCGCCGGCAGCTGGCGGCGAATCAGCGCCTGCAGGCCCGCTGAATCGTCCTGGCCGGCCACCGAGCACAGCGCGTTGAGCGACTGCAGGAGATTCTTCACGTCGTGCGTCAGGCGCGCGCCCGTCTCGTGGACCGCCTGCAGGTAGCTCGCCTGCCCGAGCTTTTGCTCGCGCAGCTTGGCGGCATAGAACTCGCCCAGCAGCTGCCCGAGCAGGAGCATGTGCCACTGCAGCGCCGGGCTGGTGCGGTAGCGCGAGTAAATCGTCATTTTCAGCTCTGGGCCTCCATAGAGCACCGCATGCTCGGTGCGCGTCCCGGCTTCACCGTGCTGGGCGCCCGCATCCCAGGTCGCGCCGGAAATCCACGACATGCGCGCCAGTCCGGCGACGCCTTCGCTCAGGAAGCGGTCCG
>Ga0315910_10002820_pt1 | contig 15055 bp, 15 predicted proteins | sample EdamamesoilMG_FD_204470 | JGI IMG/M metagenome (GOLD analysis project Ga0315910, IMG submission 204470) | Garden soil microbial communities collected in Santa Monica, California, United States - Edamame soil | ecosystem: Environmental > Terrestrial > Soil > Garden | place: USA: California...
CGCGCCTGTACAACCGCCCCCGCCTGTGCAGCCGCCCGCGCCTACGCAGCCCTTGCCAGCGCCGGAGCCCCCGCCTTCGAGCCCAGCTCCCGACGCCGTCGATCCTACGGGCACCCCTGCCCCGACACTGACACCGCCAGCGTCACCGTCACCAACTCCTGCACCGGCCGCAGCTTCGGCTCCCACAGCGCCACCCGCAGCTGCAGCCGCCCCCACTCGCGCGTCGGCGCCTGCGACTGGCAGCGAGCCGACGCCGAGCGCCCTACCCACCCCCAGCGCCCCCGCCGCCTGGGTGTTGCCTCCCGATGCGGCGCGACGCTACTCGCCGTTCCTCAACGGCACGCTCGGAGGCATGTCGGTGGGGGAGCGCTTCGACAGCAGCAGCTACTTCGGAAGCGAGCTGGGAGCGTTCTTCGGGCCATGGCGCGTGGCGCTGCGCGCGCTGTTTCCCTTCGGGGTGTCTCAGCCCACCGGCGTCACCATGACCAACCCGGAATTCCAATCGATTGCGTCCACCAAACCAGCCTTGGTGTGGGGCGGCAGTGCGGGCATCGCGCTCTACACCAGCGCGGGGTTCGTCGCGAGCATCACCGCCAACTACATGCGCAGCGACGTCTCGGACTTCGGCAACATGCTCGGAGTGTCCCTGCCACTCGAATGGGTGAGCCACCGCGGTATTCGTCTCGGCTTCGAACCGGGCTTTCTGCGCGCCTTCGGCGGTGAAGTCCTCGGCGAATGCAGAACGGAGGACGCGTTCGGTGCGCCGACAACTTCAGGCGAGTGCGACGAAGGTGAAGTACGCGCGTTCGATCGCGAAGCTGGCAGTGGCCTCTGGCTCCACTTCTTGGTCGGCATCCCCTTCGACACGCCCGACCCCGAGCCCGTCTGGTCGGGGCCCTGAGCCTCGCGCGCCCGTGCCGCTGTTCTACCTGGCGCTCGGGCGCAGCGTGCGCCGCGTGATGCCATCGAGCCAGTTCGAGTCCCAAGAGATGTCGGGAGGCGGATACGAGGGGCGACCGAGCAAGTAGCCTTGGGCCAACGGTGCACCGGACTCGCGCACGGCTCTGAGCTCGCCCCGAGTTTCCACGCCCTCCACCACGACGAGCGCGCCGAGCTCGGTGCACAGATCGACCAGGTAGTTCAGGCGGTCGCGCTTGGCGACGTCCACGTCCGCGTTGCTGATCAGATTGCGGTCGAACTTGACGACGTCGGGTTCCAGCTCGAGCACGCGGAACACGTCCGAGTATCCCGCGCCGAAGTCGTCGACCACGAGCCGCGCATCGACGCGCTCGCAGACGTCTCTGAGGACGCGGCGCGTGAGCTCGGGCTGGTCGAAGGCCGCTGACTCCGTGACTTCGAGGTACACGTCGTTGCTGTGAAACCCGATCGGGTCGTCGGGGCGCACCAACCAGCGTTCGCTCAGCTCGGCAGGGTGCAGGTTCACGAACAGCGCCGCCGGTATCTCCGACCCGAAGCTGACGTCGCGGATCATGCGCCCCAGGCGCCCACAGCATTGCTCCCGCTCGGCCTGAGCAAACAAGGTCGTTGGCGCGCGAAACTCTTCCACCTTGCAGCGGACCAGCGCCTCGTACGCGAAGACGCTGCCGTCACTGAGGTCGACGATGGGCTGGAACGCCACCCCAATGTCGTCGGGTCGAAGTGTGCGCACGCTCCGCGTTGTCGGTGTCGTCTCGTCGGTTGGGTCGCGGCTCTCGCTATCCGTCATGCGCAGGGTCTTCGTCGCGCCCGCGAACCCACCACTGCCCTCGCTCGCGAACCGACGCCACGAGAGTAGCACAGCCGTGTGACGCCTCTGGCTCGCAACGTGCCCCCGCTAGAGCCCGTGGCGTCACCCCACGCTTCCCCTCACGCGCCTACACGTCAGCGATCGAGCGCCTTGCACGGACGCCTCGCCCCCCGAAACGACGATGCCCGGGGCCTCTCCGAGGAACCCGGGCATCGCAGCCTACCAGAGCGGTTCGCTCTACTTCAGCGCCCGCAACTCGGTGAGGCAGATCGAGAAGCTGTAGTCGGCGGTGGTGTTCGTCACGTACTGCCAGTGGAGCGCCTCGAGGTTGGCGGGATTGGGAGTGGGCGCGGTCGCGACGTTTTCCCAACAGCTCTGCCACATGTCGGTGAGCTTCAAGCTGGAAGCACCCACTGCCAGAATCTTGCGGCAGTAATTGTTGGTGTCGCCCGCGACCTTGATGTTGAAGCGGAGCTCGCCACCGGTGGGGATCGCCTGGCCCCCGGCACCGTCGGTGATCATGAACGAGAAACCGGTGACGCCGTTCGCCGATGCGTCGTACGGAAGCGCCGTGTCGACGCCTTCATCCTGCGAGAGGTTGAAGCCGATCGCGGTACCCCAGAAGTCGTCATATGCCGGCATGCCGTCGGTTCCATCCTGGACCATGCCCGCGCTGCCATCAGCGCAGATCGTCAGCCCGCCCGTGGCAAAGCTATCCGGCGTGATCTGCGACGTTCCTACGACGCCATCCCCGTCGGAGTCCTCGTCGTCCTTGAAGGTGTAGAACGCGCCCTGAATCCCGACGGTGTTCCCTGTCAGCGGTGCCCAGCCGTTCTCGAAGGCAATCGGTTCGCCCATGAGACCGCTACCACCAGTAGTGGTGTTTGTGGTGTTGCCACCCGATGAACTGGTGCCGCCGTCGTCGCCGCTATCGCAGCCCGCCAGCACCAAAGAAACCAAACCAAAACTCAAACCCAGTAATCCACGCGATGTCCAAGCCATGGCGGGGGAATTAGCCCAAGAGGCCGAGCGGTTCAAGCATGGAAACGGCTCGCATTTTAGGCGTTTCGCAGCGCGGCCGGGGCGCACATCGAAATCCGGTAACTTTCACGAGCGGTTGATGAGCCAGGCGCCACTCGCACGGCATTAGCAATCCTGAAGAGTTAGCGTTTCACGTTTCCAGCGCAGATGAAACTTCGGAGGTGAGTCACGGGCGGCGTCCCCGAAGCGACCCGCACTTCTTGAAACTTAGGCCCAAAGACTTTCTCCAATGTGCCGTTGAGTAGGGCGTGACGAGTTTACCAGCTCTTGCCATCGACCCTTCCGACAGCGCTTTGGAGGAGATTTCTCCGCGTATTTCGCTGTGGGTCGAACGAGCCGATCCCAAGGTCCTCGCGCTGATCGGCGAAGCGATGGGCTCCGAAGCGAGCATCGTGGAGGTGGATGTAGGTGAACTTCCTCGCCTGCTCAGCGTTTCGCGCGGCCCCACCGTCCTGGTGTGCGACACACGTCGAGCCGAGCTCGCGCGCACGGTTGCAGCCGTCGCGGGGCACCCTGCCCCCGTGCCCGTCGTCGCGCTGTGCGCGGACGACTCGCAGGCGGTCTCGGCTCATCTGCGCGCGGGCGCTTACGATTGCCTGACCTTGGCCGTTTCGAAGAACCTTTTGGCAGCGAGTATTCGACGCGCGGCTGCTCACCATCAACTCATGAACGAGTACCATGAGCTCGAGCAACATACACACGACGAACTCGAACCAAAGCGCAAGCAAAAAACCGACGCGGGCAAACAGCTGCCCAACACAAGGTGGTTACATAACGTGCTCCCTCTCGACCCTTCGACAAAAACTAGTGAACACAACTCTCTGTCCCTCGGCGTCGGCGACTCCGATGTCGACCACGACGTGGTCGAGCCGTCGTTGTCTCCCGAACAACACCTGCGCCAAGGCCACCGCCTAGGCGAGGCCAAAGCCGATTTCGAGCGCCGCTACCTTCAGGCAGCGCTCGCCAAGTGTCGCGGCAACCTCGCTGCGGCGGCGCGCTGCTCGGGGATGGACCGCTCCAACTTCCGACGCCTGCTCAAGCGCTACGGGCTCCATCCCGGCAGCGTCGAGCGCTCCTGAGCCCAGGACACGCGTCGTCGTGGTCTCGCGCGAAGCGTTCGACACGCTTCGCCGAGACCTTGAACGCTCCGGCTAGTCCGGTTGATAGAGCACTCGCTGTGTCGGCTCTACGATGTAATACGCCTCGTAGCCACGGCGACCGAACGTGACGGCTCCAAAGCCGTTGACGATCACGGACAGCGCACTCAAAACCTGAAACACGCGCCCGAGGTGGTAGCCGCCGACGGCGAACAACGCGAACAACAGCACCGCGTAGTCGCACGAGAAGCGGTAACCAAACTGAACCCAGCCGGTGTTCTGATAAAACAGGCTGGGGACCGCGACGGCGAGCGCGCTCAGCGAGAGCGACCAGAAGAGCGCCGGGCGGCGGCGGGGCCAGAGCAGCCACAAGTAGCCGGGCGTGGTCAGCCACAGCGCCAAGCCATGGGCGTTGATCTGAAAGGCAGGCGTCTGCCCCGGCGGCGCGATCCACGGCAAGCTCGTGAGCACGACCCCTAGGTTCTTCGCCAAGTAGTGGTAGTCGAACAGGCCCCAGCGCGCGATGCGATCGTGCCAGCGCACGGTCAGGTAGCGGTAGCCGAACTCCGAAGCATCACCGAACCTCGCCCAGTTGAAGAGCAGCGTCGCACCCAGCGCGACCAGCACTGGGAGCGTGAAGCCAGCCAGTTTGTAGGCGAAGCGCGAGCGATCGAGCTCCCCGTCGCTGGCGCGACACGTGCGCCAGGCTTCCAACACGAACAAGGGCGCCGCGAAGCACAACGGGGTGCGCGTCAAGAGCCCGAGGCCGAGTGCGATGCCCGCGGCCAGCGGGCGCTCCGCCGAGAGCGCGAACAGCAGGTATGCAGCAGAGAGCGCGGTACCGATGACGTGGGCGGCGTACCAGACGGTCCCCTGCACAGCGCAGAAAAAGTACACGCTGCCGAAGGCGAACAGCAGGCTGAGCAGCACGCGCGCCCGCTGATCACCCAACGCGTAGTGCATGCGTGCCAGCTTCTCGAGCACGAGAAACACGAGGGCCGGCGCTAGGCCCGCCAGCATCAGGAAAAGGGCGCCGTCGGTCAGGCGTGTGGCGTCGCCGCCAGCGAGCCACACCCACGGCAACAGCACGAGCGCGGGGAACGGCGGGAACACCACGTACCAGCGGTCGCCGTAGAACGCGAAGTCGTTGCGTGCGGCGTAGCTAGGGGGTTCTCGTCCGAGATCGAGACGTCCATCGAGCCAGCCTTCGGCGAGCAACGCGAAGTGGTTGTACTGGGTGTGTTTCTCGAAAAGCTCCGGCGGGGCTGCCAGAGCGAACCCCGCGACTGCAAGCGCGTGAATCAGGGCCGCCAAGAGCCAACGCCGGCGGCGCGGGTCGTCCCAACAGCTCGCTCGCAGTCGCTCGATCACGCTAAGGCTCCGAGCAGCACAGGTCGCCGAACGCGGCTCAAGGGCCCAGAGATACCACGGCGCTGAGTTTGCAGGACGGCGCTGAGTTTGCGAGACCGCTCCCGCAGCGCTACTAACCCCGCACGCCCATGACAGCGCCCTCGGCCGCACGCCCCATATTCGTGGTTCCCGTCAGAGATCTCGACGACGGCCCCAAAACGCTCAGCGGCGAAATCAGCCTCGACTGGCTGCGCGCCGCGCTGGAAGGCTCGGAAGCCACCCCCGCCGACCGCGCCGGCAGCCTCGACGTCGAGGTCTCCAAAAACGGCAGAGAAGTGCTGGTACGGGGCAGCGCACGCGTGCCGGTGATCGTGCCCTGCGCGCGCACGCTCGCTCCCATCCCGCTCGAGCTTACCCCAGAAATTTTGCTGCTTCTGCGCAAGGCAGAGGCCGCGCCCAGGGCGGCTGGGGCGGAACGCCAACGGGGCGGTGCAGGTTCCCACGACCCCAAACCTCGGACTGGGAAAGGCAAGCGCGAGCGCGGCGACAGCGCTCAGCTGGCCAGTGCTCACTCGGGCGCGGCGAAGCGCTCGGGCAGCGGAGCTCGCCCGGCCAACGCAGCTCGCCCAGGCAGCGCCAGGGGCGACCACGGTACGCGCGCTCAGCCTCGGGGCGGGTGGTCCGACGATCCTGAGCTGGAACCAACAGATGCAGCCCAAGACACCTTCGAAGGCGAGCAGATCGTGCTGGATTCGTTCCTGCGGGAGTTCATTCTACTCGAGCTTCCGATGTTTCCGGTGAGGCAAGACTTGCCTTCGTTGCCGGTTGAGGTTAGGGCATCCGGCCCCGACGTCCGGCAGAACCCGGATGCGGGCCCCCCATCAGAATCCGAAACGCCGCTGGACCCTCGGCTCGCACCATTGGCAGAGCTCAAAGACCGGCTGCAAAAGCAGAAGCAGAACAAGGAGTAAGCCCGTGGCTGTCCCCAAGCGACGAAAGACCAGCAGCAAACGCGACATGCGCCGTGCCAATCACGACAAGGTCGCGGCCCCGACTGTCGTCGGATGCCCCAACTGTGAAGCGCCCATGGTCCCTCACCGAGTCTGCGGCTCGTGCGGTTACTACAAGGGTCGCAGCGTGCTGAAGACTGACGAAAGCCAAGAAGGCTGAGGCTTCGCTACTCGACGTGACCGAGACGAGAAGCGACCTCGCCTGGCTGTTTCCTGGGCAAGGGTCACAAACCGTCGGCATGGGCAAAGCCCTCGCCGAATGGTCGAAACGCGCCCGCGCGGTGTTCGAAGAAGCCGACGAGGCACTCGGCTTCTCGCTTTCTGCCGTGTGCTTCGCAGGCCCCGAAGAGGAGCTGACGCGCACCGAAAACGCCCAGCCCGCGATCGTGACCGCGAGCATCGCCCTGCTCGAAGCGCTCAGGGAACGTCACCCTGACTTGCCCACCCCTGCCTACGCAGCGGGCCATTCGCTCGGTGAGTACAGCGCCCTCGTCGCGGCGGGAGCGCTCAGCTTCTCCGACGCGGTGCGCACCGTCCGCGAACGCGGGCGTGCCATGCAAGCCGCGGTGCCGGCTGGAGCAGGCGCCATGGCGGCCATCATGGGTGCGAGCGACGAGCAGATCGCCCAACTGTGCGTCGAAGCTGCGCGGGGTGAAGTGCTCGCTCCCGCCAACTTCAACGCGCCGGGTCAAACCGTGATCGCGGGGACGCGAGCTGCCGTGGACCGCGCGGTGGAGCTCAGCAAGACACTCAAGCTCAAAGCGGTACTGCTGAAGGTCAGCGCGCCGTTCCACTGCAGCTTGATGGCTCCCGCCGCAGCCAGCGTCGCGCGCAGCCTCGACGCTAGCACCCTCAGCGAGCCGCGGTTTCCGGTCGTCGCCAATGTCGACGCCCGCCCCAACGCAGCGAAAGACCGAATAGCCGACCTGTTGGTTCGACAGGTGGACTCGCCCGTTCGCTGGCACGCTTCGGTACAGGCCATTGCCGACGCCGGCGCGACCCGAGCTCTGGAGATTGGTCCAGGCAAGGTGCTCGCCGGTCTGGTCAAGCGCATCGATAAGCGGCTGAGCGTGCACTCGGTCAACGACCAGGAAAGCGTCGAGAAAACTGCCGAGTTTCTGGCGTCGTGAGCCTGGCTCGCTGCGCTCCGCGTTGCTCGCCGCCCCTGCTCGATCGGCGAACGGACTGCTCGACGCAGCGCAGCAACCCACGAGCTTCGGCATCACGTATGCAAGTTTGTCCTTCACTTCGACGGAGTCGGTGGTAAACACGGCCGCGCCCGAGTTCCAGCAAGGATGCCTCGCGCATCTCGTACGATGTTCGACCTATCAGGAAAAGTAGCTTTCATTACCGGCGGTAGCCGTGGCATCGGCCGTGCCGGCGCCGTGGCCTTGGCGGCACAGGGAGCCAAAACGATCCTCGGCTACGTGTCGAACGAGGAGGCCGCTCGGCAGGCGGCGGATGCAATCATCAACGCCGGTGGGCGCGCCGACATTCTCAAGATCGACGTGGCCGACAGCGAGGCGTGCGAAGCAGCCGCTCAGCAGATCGCTAAGCAGGAAGGCCGCATCGACATCCTCGTGGCGAGCGCTGGTGTGGCGATGGACGGCCTCTTGCTGCGGCTCAAAGCCGACGACTTCGATCGCATGATGGCCGTCAACGTGCGCGGCGCGCTGGCAGCCGCAAAAGGCTGCATCAAGAGCATGATGCGCCAGAAGCACGGCCGTATCATTTTCCTGTCCTCGGTCGTGGGTGAGATGGGAAACCCTGGACAGACTGCCTATGCGGCCAGCAAGGCCGCACTCATGGGCGCGGCCAAGTCGATCGCGCGCGAGTACGCGACTCGTGGCATCACCGTGAACGCAATCGCCCCCGGGTTCATCGAGACGGACATGACCGCGGGCCTCAATGAAGAACAGCGTGCTCACATGCTGAAGTCGGTCCCGCTGGGCCGTACCGGTACAGCCGAAGAAGTGGCTGCAGTGATCGCGTTCCTGGCCTCGGACGAGGCCGCCTACGTCACCGGCCAGACGCTCCGCGTCAATGGCGGCATGTATGTGTAAATCATAACGGTTACACGTAATAAGGACTACTCAAGAGGAGAAATGGTTGGTTAGCCTGCGACGAGCGGGCACCCCTGGAGGCAACATGGCAGATAACGTGCAGGCCGAGGTCAAGCGAATCATCAAAGAGCAGCTCGATGTAGACGAGAAGGACATCAAGCCGGAGTCTTCGTTCATCGACGATCTCGGTGCCGACTCGCTCGGACTCGTGGAGCTGGTTCTGGCGTTCGAAGAAGCTTTCGAAATCGACATCCCGGACGAGGACACCGAGAAAATCCGGACCGTCCAGGACGCGATCGACTACATCGAGAAGAACTCCTCGAGCTAGACCGGCTCCTCACCAAGGCGCGTGTTCGCCTTCACACACACTGGCATCAATTTTTGGCTCGTTAGCCCAACACGGACTCGAGGCTTCCGGTTTCTTCCACGAAGCCTCGAGACTCACTATGGAACGCGTCGTCGTTACGGGCATTGGACTCGTCACTCCAAACGGGATTGGGACCTCCCAGACTTGGGAGTCTTTGATCCGCGGTGAGAGTGGTGCCGGGCCGATCACACTCTTCGACGCCGACGAGCGGTATCCGTCGCGGATCGCGGCTGAAGTCAAAGGCTTCGATCCGGCGGCGTTCATGCCGAAGAAGAAGCTCAAAGAGGTGTCGCGCTTCATCCCCTTCTCGATGGGCGCCACCAAATTGGCCCTGGACGAAGCCGACCTGAACCTCACCGACGAGGAGCGCGAGCGCGTCGGAGTCTTCATCGGCGTGGGGCTGGGCGGACTCGAGAATCTCGAGCGCTGCACGCTGACCGTCGACCAACGCGGCCCGGGCAAGGTCAGTCCCTATTTCATCCCGTCGCTGATCGCCAACATGGCGTCGGGGCAGATCTCGATCGAATATGGTTTCCAGGGACCGGTGTTCGCGCACACCAGCGCCTGTTCGTCGAGCGCCCACGCGCTCGGCGAAGCCTTGCGTTGGATGCAAGCGGGGCGCGCCGACGTGATGGTCACCGGCGGTGCAGAGGCGACGATTTCGCCCATCGGTATCGGCGGCTTCAGCGCCATGTTCGCGCTCAGCCGCCGCAATGACGAGCCCAGAAGAGCGAGCCGCCCCTGGGACAAGGACCGCGACGGGTTCGTCTGCGGCGAAGGCGCAGGCACCATCATCCTCGAGTCGCTGACCCGCGCCAAGAAGCGTGGCGCAAAGATCTTGGCAGAGCTCGTGGGCTATGCGGCGACGAGCGATGCCTACCACATCACCAAGCCTGCCCCCGGCGGCAAGGGCGGCGCTCGCGCCATGCGCGAGGCGCTGCGAGACGCTAGCCTCAACCCGGGCGACATCGACTACGTCAACGCGCATGGGACCTCGACCCCCGCCGGCGACATCGAAGAAGCCCGTGCCATCACCGATGTGTTCGGAGCGCACGCCCTCGAAAAGCGTCTCTGGGTAAGTTCCACCAAATCGATGATGGGCCACCTGTTGGGGGCCGCTGGCGCAGTCGAGTCCGCCGTTTGCATCAAGGCACTGAACACGTCGCTCGTGCCACCGACCATCAACCTCGAGAATCAAGATCCCGAGTGCCTGCTCGACTGTGTGCCACTCGTCGCGCGCGAGCGTCGGCTCACGCACGTCATGACGAATTCGTTCGGGTTCGGCGGCACCAACGCTACCTTGATCTTCTCGAAGTACGAGGGCTGACCTCAAGTGTACCGAGGGAAAGCGCCTGAGTGACTTGAGCCATGCAGTGCCCCTATTGCAAAAGCACGGACAGCCGCGTGGTCGACTCGCGGCTCGCGGCTGGGGGCACGGTGACCTGGCGACGGCGCGAGTGTGACTCGTGCAAGCGGCGTTTTACAACCTACGAACGCGTCGAGTACTCGCTGCCGACCGTCGTGAAAAAGAACGGCCAGCGCGAAGCCTTCAATCGAGACAAGCTGCTCCGCAGCCTGCGCATCGCCTGCAACAAGCGGCCGGTGACGCAAGATCAGCTGGAAGAAACCGCCGAAGACCTCGAGCGTGAGCTCGCCGAAAATTCGGAGAAAGAGGTAGCTTCGCTCGTGATTGGCGAACGGGTGATGGCGAGACTGAAGGCGCTCGACGAGGTCGCCTACGTCAGATTCGCTAGTGTCTACAAGTCTTTCCGAGACATCGACGAATTCATGCGCGAGATGGGGGACATTGTGCGCTCGAGGCCAGGAGCCTAAAGTCGGTGTGCACGGAGCGCGCTCTTCGAAGAACAGAGGACACGCATGTCTGAACTCGACGACGACTTGATGGGGAAAGCGTTGGCGCTCGGCCGCATGGGCGAGCCGTCACCAAACCCTCACGTCGGCTGCGTCATCGCGGACGGTGCCGAAGTCATCGGAGAAGGTTTTCACGAAGCGGTCGGTCTCGAACACGCCGAAGTCGTGGCCATGCGGCAAGCCGGCGCGAGGGCTCGCGGAAAGACGCTCTACGTCACACTCGAGCCCTGCAATCACGAAGGGCGCACGCCGCCCTGTGTCGACGCAATCATCGCGGCCGGCCTCAAGCGGGTCGTGGTGGGCTGCCGCGACCCGAACCCGGGTGTGCAAGGTGGTGGCGGCGAACGCTTGCGCGCGGCCGGCATCGAGGTCGTGCTGGGCGTCCAAGAAGCGGCGGCGAAGAACCTGATCCGCGCCTGGGAAAAGTACATCACCGAGCAGAAGACTTATCTCACGCTGAAGCTGGCGCTTTCGCTCGATGGGCGCACCGCGACGCGCACCGGCGACTCGCAATGGATCACGAGCGAAGCTTCGCTCAAGCGCGTTCACGTGCTCCGCAGCGAGCACGATGCGGTGATGGTCGGCATCAACACCGTGCTCTCGGACGACCCGCTGCTCACGGTACGCCATGTGCGCGGCACCTCGCCGGCGCGCGTGGTCATCGACAGCAGCCTGCGCATCCCCACGACGAGCCGTTTGGTGGCCACCGCGCACGACGTGCCTACCTGCGTGATCACCACTGCGCGCGGCTCGCGCGCCGTCGCCCAGACCCTCGAAGAGAAGGGCATCAGCGTGATTCAGGTACCGCAGACCACTCAGGGGCGCTGCGACATGAACGTGGCGCTGCGAGAGCTGGCGGCGCGCGAGGTGGTCAGCGTGTTGTGTGAGGGCGGGGCCGAGCTCGCCGGCAGCTTGCTGGCGAGTCGCCTGGCCGACGAACTGCACGCCTTCATTGCGCCCGTGGTGCTGGGCCCGCGGGGCCGACCTGCGGCAGCGGACTGGGCGGGGCCCGAGAAGCTGTCGGATGCGCCCCACATCGACACGCCCCAATGGGAGCTTTGTGGCAGCGACGCACACGTCTGGGGCCAGCTGATCTATCCGGAAAAAAAGCCCCCGAGCGGGGAATCTTAGCCAAGATCGCCGCGTGGCCACACTGGGGTCGAGTTGCGCAGCCCGGAGCCCGGTGTTATTTTCTGAGCCCAATGGCAGTTCGAGAAATTCTGGTCTATCCCGATCCGCGCCTGCGCGAAAAGGCTGAGCCCGTCGCCCAGGTGGACGAGAGCATCCGCGCACTGGTCGAAGACATGGCTGAAACCATGTACGCCGCGCCCGGCGTCGGCCTCGCAGCCAATCAGATCGGAGTGCTGAAGCGAGTCTTCGTCATCGACATCGCCGACGACGAAGAACCCAGCAATTTGATGGTGTTCATCAACCCGGAGATCATCGACACCACCGGCACGCAAACGTATCAAGAGGGCTGCCTGTCCTTTCCCGGCGGCTCCGAAGAAATCAAGCGCGCCGAACGCGTCAGGGTGCGAGCCCTCGACATCAACGGCAAGCCCTTCGAGCTCGACGCCGAGGGACTCTTGGCGGTCGCGATCCAACACGAAAACGACCACTTGAACGGCGTCTTGATGATCGACAAGCTCGGCCCGCTCAAGCGGCGCCGGCTTGGGCAAAAGATCAAGAAAGCCCGCGAAACGCAAGCTGACGCCTGAGTTCGGCACCCTCGAGCGATCGGACGGGCCGATGACGGGGTCGTGGTGGTTCACGCTGCTGGTAGGCGCAGCCCTGGCGGCGTTCGGATGTGACCGCACCGAGCAGCCGAGCGACATGGCCACCAGCGCGGGTGGACACGGGGGAGGTGCGGGTGCGGCGGGAGCCGCGGGTGCCGCCGGAGCCGCGGGTACCGGTCCGATCGGAGGACTTGGCCCGGCCAACGCGGAATGCGCCTTCGAGGTCACGGCTTCCCTGAGCCCTGCGATCGGCACGGTAGGGGTCGTCGAGTGGACTACAGACCTGTCAGGCGTCGACACCGCCGTGATCGAGTTCGGCCTGTGGTCGGAGAGCGGGGCTGCGAACGACAGCCAGCTGGCCCCGGTGGATCTAAGCGCGCCCCAGCATCGCACGCTGCTGCTCGGCATGAAACCCGAGCACAGCTACCACTTCCGAGTTTGGGTGCGCGCCGGTGACGTGGTCTGCGTGAGCGAGGAGCGCACGTTGACCACTGGCTCCCGGCCGAATGGACTGCCGTCGTTCGAAGTGGCCACGCGCGACGCCGTGCGCTTGTCCCCTGGCTATCTGGTCACGACACTGTACAGCGGCAACGCCGCCTTGATCTTGGACGGTGACGGTGACGTGGTGTGGTGGTTCAGCGCTGGCCAGCGGCTGACGAGCGCGCGCATGAGCTTCGACGGTAAGCACATGTGGATCAACGCGAGCAACGTTCCCGAGGCCGAAGCGCGGGTGCTCAGGGTCAGCATGGATGGGCTGGACGTGAAGGACCTGAGCGAGACGTTCGCTGGTCAAAACCACCAGCTGGCGCCCCTACCCGACGGCTCCGTCGCCTTCTACAGCTACGGCGACAACGGTTGTGACGACGTGAAGGAGTACCACCCCGATCGGGGGGTACGGCAGGTCATCAACGCTGCAGATGTCCCCGGCGTCCTTGGCAGTTGCCATCTCAACGTGATCGAGTACTCGCCTCTGGACGACACGCTGGTCTTCTCGGACCTCGCGCACCACGACTACACGAAGGTGACCCGCACCGGTGAAGTCGTTTGGGTGCTCGGGGGAGCGAGCAGCGACTTCACTGGACCGGGTGCCAGCTGGACGCGTCAGCACGGCGTCCACGTGCTCGATCTGGATCGGCTCGTCCTGTTCAGCAACGGCGCGATTGGAGACGCCGGCGCCGTCGCCATGGAGCTGAAGCTAGACTTCAGCGCGATGACCGCCGAACGCGTGTGGGAATACACACGTGAAGGCCTCGGCACTTCGATTCTGGGGGACGTGCAGCGCATGCCCAACGACAATACGCTCGTCGTCTATTCGACAGCCGGTGTGGTGCAAGAGGTGAGCCCAGACAACCAACTGGTGCAAGAGATTCGCTGGGGCACGGGCGGTGCTTTCGGCTACGCAATGAAGCGCGCGAGCCTGTATGGGCCCCCACCCAAATAGGCTCAACGCGACTGCGACTGCGAACGGGCAAACAGCGAAGCATCCGTTTCGATGCCCACCGATCCCATCTGATCCACCACCTTGGGGCGGTCACCGGCGACGAAACTGCCCTCGATCGCCCCGCCCGTCGCGACACGTTCCACCACGAAGCGGAAAATGTCCATGAGCTCGATGCCCTGCGCGCCGATGTCGCCGAACTCTGCGATGCGAAGCACGCGCAGCCTGCCATCTCTCAGGCGCGCCACCTCGAGCACCACATCGAACGAACTTCGGAGCCACTCCCGCGCCGCATCGAGCGTGAGTCCGGAACGAGCAAAACTGATGTCGGCGGGCAGCCGGGCCATCGCGCGCCTCAGGTCCGGAGCGCGGATGGACGCGAGCACGCCATCGATGCCGTCACCGATGGCTTCGATCGCCGCCGCGACGTCTTTGCCATCTGCCAGTGTGGCAACCACCCGCACCTCTGGGATGCGCGCGGCAACCTGCAACAGCTGCGTGGCATTCACGCCGGCCTGCGCGATGTTCAGCCGCGTCGCTGATTCGGAATGCGCCACCACGTCGTCGATGCCCCCCACGGCAACCAGGTGCTCGCTGCCGCAGGCAGCCGAGAGTGCGCTCAGCAGCGTGAGGGCTCCCTCTTCGCGCGGGCCGACGACGAGAAGATTCAGCCGCGCCATCACGCATTGCCCCAAGAACGTCGCCATCGCGCGCGAAATCGCGCCACGTCGCACCAGCTTTTCCAGCGTCGAGTTGACCCGGCGCGGCTTTCTCACGAGCAAGAGCGTGCCGGTGGCGGCCACGTCGCCCCGCGCAGCACTGAGGCTCGTTCCATCGGGCAAGCTGAACTCGATCAAGCTGTCGAAATCGGGAAGCTCGTAGTTCGCGCGCAGCGCCAAGCGGCGCAGCGCGGCGTCGAGCGACCATACGCACGAGAAGGTCGGGAGCTGGGGGACGAGGCGCCCCGATCGCGTCACCGTCAGTTGATCGTAGCGCGGGATCGCGATGTGGGTCACGCTCGGGTCCGCGAGCAGCGGCCCCAAGGGCCCGAGTTCCAAGAGCTCGGCCAAGGCATCTTCGGTCGTGCCCTCGGCGGTGAGACCCTCGCTGAGTTCGCGCCCTTCGGCGAGGCTCTTGGACTTTTCCGCGGCCGCCGCCCTCACGCGCGCGACGACAGCGTCAGTCACGTGTTCGAACAGGTTCGCTTCGTCAACGAGGTCGAGCACGTGGCTGACCACGGCTTGCACCGCCGCGCGGTGCCGTGCCGCGGACGGCGAGTAAGCTTGATCCGACCCGCTCGTCGAAGAGGCGACCGCGTCCGCTTCGGGCGCCAG
>Ga0315910_10002821_pt1 | contig 15055 bp, 13 predicted proteins | sample EdamamesoilMG_FD_204470 | JGI IMG/M metagenome (GOLD analysis project Ga0315910, IMG submission 204470) | Garden soil microbial communities collected in Santa Monica, California, United States - Edamame soil | ecosystem: Environmental > Terrestrial > Soil > Garden | place: USA: California...
TAGGGAGGCCTCGCCGAGGCCTCCGCGTGAGATTTTCGTTCCGCGAAACGGCCTCGCGACTTGGCCGCCGTAGTATTGGCGAAGGTGGAGGCCTGCGCATGAGCCCTTCGTGATGCGAGAGAACCAATGCGGACGCCTCGGCGAGGCGTCCCTACCTCGGACTTCATGCGCTCGCTGAGCCCACGGCCGTGGCGACGCGGCCGACCACCTTCAGGCGGACTCAGTCCCGCAGCCAGCGCGCGAGTCGCTCGCGCAGCGTGGCGCGGGCGCGGTAGAGCCGGGTCTCGATCGCCTTGGGCGTCGTGCGCGCGATGGCGGCGATGTCGGCGTGTGAGAGATGCTGATACTCGAAGAGGATGACTGCGGTGCGCAGGTCGTCCGGCAGTTCCCGGATCGCGGTGCGCACGGCGTCGGCGCGTTCGCGCCGGAGCGCCTCGTCGGCCGGACCGGGTTCCGGCGAGGCATGTTCACGCGGGCGCGAGCTGGCTTCGCCCGTCGTGGGATCGGCCGGCGCGTCGAGTGGCTCGGTCGCGCGACGACCCATCTTCTCCGCGTGGTTGCGGCAGAGGTTGACGGCGATCGTGAACAACCAGGTGGAAAACCGGCTCTTCGGCTCGTAGCGGGCGCGGTGCCGGTAGACGCGCACGAAGGTCTCCTGCACGAGGTCGTCCGCATCGGCCTCGAGCGCGATGGTGCGCAGGACGAAGGCGCGCACCGGGCGCTGCCAGCGCTGCATGAGGCGGTTGAGCGCGAGGTCGTCGCCGGCCGCCAGCGCGGCCATCAGGCGTTTGTCCTCCGTGTCGTCGTGGCGGGGCTCCATGCGCTCGTGCGTGCCTGCGGCGGCCGTGCCTACGGTGAGAGGCGCGAGCCGTCGTGCGGGCTGTGCGCGAGGTGGGGTTCGACGAGCGCGATGTAGCGCGCACCTTGTTCGGCCGGCATCACGGCGGCGACGCGGCGAAGGTGGGCGCGCGTGGCGGTGTTGCAGACCTCCTCGAGCGCGGCGATGTCGCGCCGGGCGGCGTCGAGGTCGGCGGCGGGTGCGCCGGCTGTCGTGAGTTTCTCGAGACGCATCTGGGCGGAGACGATGTCGGCGCAGTGACCGGCGCAGACCACGCTGTAGTCCTCGTGGAGTTTCTTCACGGCGGCAAACTGCGCGTCGTCGAGGCGGAACTCCGTGCGGATCCAGTGCAGGTCGTCGCCGCTCGTGCCGGCGAGGGCGGAGATGCTCGCGCCGTGGCGGCGCTGCACCAGCCAGTAGGCGCAGACTCCGGACACGAGCGCGGCGATCAGGACGATCGTGATCTGCCTCATGGCGCGTGCGCGGAGGCGGGGGCGTGGACCTGTGCAGGCGCGTCGCCGTGCATCAAGATCGGATCGATCGAGCGTGCGTACTCGGCGGCGAGTTCCGCGAGGCGGAGCTCGCGGGCGGATGATTGCTGGAGCGCGGCGAGCCCGGCGCCGACGGCCGCGAAGAGCATCACCGCGGCGGACGCGGCCACGGGCTGGGCGAGCAGACGGGCGAGGGCGTCGATCCAGGTGCGCCAGGGCGAGGGGCGGGCATCGGCGGCGATGCGTTGCCAGACCTTGTGGGCAAACTGCGGGTCATCAGCCGGTTCGACCTGCCACGTCCGGAGCACGCGGGAGAGGTCGTCGGGTGGGGGCTTCTGGCGGTGTTTGGCCATGGCGGTGCGGTTTTCCTAGGTGAACCGGCCAGCCGCGGCAAACCCTTGCACAATATCCATCGGCCCGGACCCGGAGCTCAGAGAACACACGGATGGCACCGAGGTCACGGAAATGGTGCGCGAGGGCACGGCCCCGCGGTGAAGGCTGCGGCCTCTCGGCCGGACGGATGCGATCGTGCCCTGAGTCGGCACCGAGACAACCAGCACGACCGTGGACGCGCCTGACCCGGGCGCGTCTTGAGGGCGCACGCCGCCATTCGGCCGTGGGACACGGCCGGCCGCCTCGGACCGCCGGGGTCAACCCCAGTGTGCTCTGGGGCCCGCCTTGGGAGCTTCGACCGCGCCGTCTATTTCGTCGCGGCCTCGAGGATCTTGTTCAGGCGCGCCACCATCGGCCGCGAGTCCTCGAGGAGGCCGGCGGCGATGAGGGCGTTGTCGAAGACCTGTTCGGCCACGAGTTTCGCGAAATCGGGCTTGGCCGTGCGGAGGTTGTTCAGGCCGATGACGAGGGCGTGGCGCGGATTGACCTCGAGGGTGACCTTGAGGTTTCCGAGGTCCGTGCCCTGGTTCATCGCCTTCATCATGCGGCGCATGTGCGCGCTCATGAAGTCGGTGTTCAGCGCCATGACCGGGCTGTCCACGAGGCGGTCGCTGCCCTTCGCCTCGTTCACGCGGTCGCCGAGCGTCTCCTTCAGCCACGCGCAGAGGTCCTTGGTCTGGTCGGCGGTGAGCGCGCCCTCGGTCGGCGGCGGGGGCACGTCGTCGAGCTTCAGCTCGTGGCTGTCGCCGGCCATCAGCTTCTTCGAGTCGAACTCGCGCAGGTTGCCCATGACGAACTCGTCGACCGGCTCGTAGAGGAAGAGCACCTCGAGTCCGCGGAGCTTGAACGCCTCGTAGTACGGTCCGTTCTCGAGCGCCTCGCGATTCGGGCCGACGAGAAAATAGATCTCCTTCTGGCCGTCCTTCATGCGCGACACGTAGTCGGCGAGGCTCGTCAGCTCGCCCTTCGCGAGCGTCGACGACTCGAAGCGCAGCAGCTTCGCGAGCGCGGCGCGGTGCGTGTGATCCATCGCCGCGCCCTCCTTCAGGTAGATCCCGAAGTTCTGATAGAACTCCTTGTATCCATCGGCCCGATTCTTCGCCTCCTCCTCGAGGAACTTCAGGAAGCGGCCGGTCACGATCTTGTTGAGCTTCTCGATCAGCTGGCGGTCCTGGAGCGTCTCGCGCGAGATGTTCAGCGGGAGGTCCTCGCTGTCGATCACGCCCTTGAGGAAACGCAGCCACTCGGGCAGCAGGTCCTTCGGCGCCGCGTCGATCAGGACCTTGCGGCAGTAGAGCGACACGGCCGGGTCGATGCGCCCGAAGCCGAAGCGCTCCGGATTTTCCTTCGGCACGAAGACCAGCGCGTTGATCGCGAGGGGCGCGTCGGCCGAGAAATGCAGCCGGTAGCGCGGCTCGTCGTAGGCGCTGGCCTGATACTTGTAGAACTCCGTGTACTCCTCGTCCTTGATCTCGCTCTTGCTGCGCAGCCACAGCGCCTGGACGGTGTTGACCTTCTCGCCGTTGAGATTGATCGGGAACGGGACGAAGGAGGAATACTTGCGCAGGATCTCGCGCAGGCGGCTGGCGTTGGCGAACTCGTGGCAGTCGTCCTTGAGCTCGAGCACGAGCTTGGCGCCGCGCCGCTGGCCCTCTGCCTCCTCGATCTCGAAGCTGCCCGCGCCCTCGCTCGTCCAGCAGTGGCCGGTGCCCTCGAGATGATACGAGCGCGCGTAGACCTTGACGCGCTTCGCCACCATGAACGCCGCGTAGAAGCCGACGCCGAACTGGCCGATGAGATTGACGTCTTTCTTCGCGCCGTCGGCGAGCGACTTGACGAAGGCCTTCGAGCCGGAGTGCGCGATCGTGCCGAGGTTTTTCTGCAGCTCCTCGCGCGTCATACCGACGCCGAAGTCCTGGATCGTGATGGTCTTCGCGGTGTCGTCGGTGGTGATGTTGATCTCGAGCGGGAGGCGGTCGTCAAAAACCTCCTTCTCCGTGAGGTGCAGGTGGCGAAACTTCTCGAGCGCGTCAGCCGCGTTGGACACCAGCTCGCGCAGGAAGATCTCGCGGTCGGTGTAGAGCGAGTGGATGACGATATCGAGCAGCTGGCGGATCTCGGCCTGGAACTCGAATTTTTCGACAGGAACTGTGCTCATGGGCGGTGGGTGGATGGGTGAATGGATCTCGGTGTAAACGTCCGAAACGGCCGTGAATTACGGGTGTCGGGCGCCGGCGCAAGAAGGTTTTTGCGCCGGTCACGACCGGACTCCGGGCCCGCCCGGGACGGTCCGAGACAGTGGCGCACGTCGTCCAGCGGCACTGGGCGATCGGGGCTCCCCGGATGTTCTCCTCCGACCTCTGCGAAATTGACTAAGTCCGTGGTTCGTATCGTCCGATGCATATACCGTGACCACGACCCGGGGTGCCCATGCGGACGCGACCGGGCCGTGGAGCCTCGAGAATCCCGCCACCCTGAAAGCCACCTCTGCCATGAATCGCCTGACTCTCTGCCTCAACGTGGTTGCCCTCGCGCTCGCACTGGTTGTGTCGGTCGCCGAGGTCCGTGCGGATACGAATCGACCTGTCGGGATGCAAAACCGCTCGATCCAGGAAGCGCTCGACCGGGTCAGACTCACGCCGGCGCAGCGGCAGGCGATCGCCGGCATCATGCGCGAGCAGGCGGAGGCCCTGCGCACGCTGCAGGCGGACACTTCACTGAGCGACGGGGAAAAGGCGGAGCGTCTGCGCGCGATTGCCGGGGCCGTCGACGAGCGCGTTCGCGCGGTGTTGACTCCGGAGCAGCGCACCTGGCTGGACGCCGCCCTCGCCGAGCGACGCGGCCGATCGCAGCGGGGTGAAGGCGACGGCGAATCGGCGACCTCGTCCGCGGACAGTCCCAGCCAGAATGCGCCGCAGGAGACGCGGCCGTAGGGCCCAGTCGAGAACTTCACTCGTGCAGGTTTCCTGGGTGGGGCGGGTTCTCCGAACCCGCCGCGAGGACGCATCAACGTTCCCGGCGCGCTCGGAGAACGTGCCCTGCCTGCCGAGGCGGGTCTCGACGGACCTGGAAGGCCGCTAGACCACCGCCGGCACGGGCGGTTTGATCTTCAGCCCGGCCTGCCAGCCGCGGATGCGGTCGGCGACGAAGCGGATCCAGAGCGGATGTTCGTTGAGGCAGGGGATGTGTTTGAAGTGTCCGCCGCCGGCCTTCTCGAATCCCTCGCGACCGACCACCGCGATCTCCTCCAGCGTCTCGAGGCAATCGCTGACGAAGGCGGGCGTCATCACGAGCAGGCGTTTGATGCCCTTCTCTCCGAGCTTCACGAGCGTGGCGTCGGTGTAGGGCTCGAGCCAGGGTTCACGGCCCAGCCGTGATTGGAATGAGATCGACCACTTCCCGTCGGGCACGCCGGCGCGCTTGATGAACTCGATCGTGGTCTGCGTGCATTGCGCCTTGTAGCAGGTCGCATGGATCGCGCTCGGGGTGGTGCAGCAGTTGGGAACAACGCCGCAGTGCGCCTTCGACGAGTCGGCCTTGCCGAGGTGCCGCACCGGGATGCCGTGGTAGCTGAAGAGCAGATGGTCGAAGCCGGCGTCGAGGTCGGCCTTGGCGCTCTGGTAGAGGGCCTCGATGTACTCCGCGTCCTTGTAGAACGGCTGCAGCGTGGTCACGCGCATGGTCGGCGCGAGTTGCGAGACGACCTCCATCACGCGCACCACGACGGTCTCGTAACTCGACATCGCGTAATGTGGATACAGGGGCACGAGGAAGAGCTCCTCCACGCCGTCGCTTGCGAGGCGACCCACGACATCCGGGATCGACGGCGTGCCGTAGCGCATGGCCAGCGCGATCGGGATGTCGCTCTGCTCCTGCACGAGTCGCTGGAGGGCCTTGCTCGTCACGATCAACGGCGAGCCTTCCGGCGTCCAGATCGACGAATACGCGTGAGCCGAGGCCTTCGGGCGCTTGGGCAGGATGAAGGCCTTGAGCACGAACTGCTGGATCGGCTTCGGCTTGTCGATGACGCGGTCGTCCGAGAGGAACTCGTCGAGATAGCGACGCACGTCAGGGACCGACGTGGAGTCAGGGGAGCCGAGGTTGACGAGGAGTGCGGCGTGCTTGGCCATGGTGGAGGTGCGCGAGATTGGTCGGGGCAACTCGGCTTGGTGTCAAATGCGCTCGCCAGCTGGGATCGCCGCCGCAGGGTCCGCGCGGGCGCGGCTGCGACGTCATCCGATACATGACATGGGTCGCGAGACAGACTGCGCGGCGTCTCGACTCGGCCGGCGCGCGCGTCAGTAGGATTTGGGCGAGTTCAGCCAGGCTGCGATCAGGCTCACGGCCACATACAGCAGGGTGACGAACACCCGGCCGCGACGCGGTTGGGTGCGCAGGTAGAGGAGCGGAAGCGCGATCAGGGCGGCATCGAGCGCCTGGGCGTAGGTGAAGGCGCGGGACTTCCACAGGTAGCAGTTGGCGAAAAGGGCGACCGCGAAGTAGGCCGAGATGAAGATCAGCGCCCACCGACCGTCGTGCTCAAAGCTCGCGGCCATATCGCCATCCCGGTCCGTTGGTTGCGCGGGCAGGACGAGCGCCGCAGCCACGTAGAGCAGCACCACGAGGAGCAGCAGGACGGCGAATTCGAGGATCGTCCAGGTGCGGATGAGGCTGGAGAGTTCGATCACCGCCCACCAGTACTGGAGCTGCCAGAGGAAGATGCATCCCGCCCAGGTCACGGGGATCCAGTCAAACCGGACCGTGCCGCGGGCGCGAAACAGCGCCACCATGCCCGAGAGCGTCCCCGTGATGCCCAGGCCCAGGACGATCGAGACGGTGACGGTGATCCACTGGAACGAATCCATCGCGCCTCGGACGATGTGCGCATGCGTGATCGGGCGCCAAGAAAAACGCGACGGGCACCGGCGCGTGCCGGTCTTGCCAACGCTGTCCCGGCTCGGCCAGCGTCACGGGGTCATGCCCACCACGTACGCGCGTTCCGCGGGTCGTCTCAGGGTCGCCATCGTCTCGGCCGTTCTGGCCGCCATGCTTGTCCCGGCCGCGCCGGCAGTCGCAGACGTTGCGACCGCGACTTCGGAGCGGCGCCCGCGCATCGGCCTCGTGCTCGCCGGCGGCGGCGCGCGGGGCATCGGTCACGTGGGGGTCATCCGACTGCTCGAGGAGCTCAACATCCAGGTCCACGCCGTCGCCGGCACGAGCATGGGTTCGATCGTCGGCGGGCTCCATGCGTCGGGCTACACCTCCGAGGAGATGCTCGAGTGGCTCGAGCGATGTGATTGGGAGCGCATGCTCAGCGACTCGCTCCCTCGGCAGCAGCGTGGCTTTCGCGCCAAGGAGGAGGAAATGGATACACCGCGCTGGATCGAGCTCGGTGTCGGCGTGGACGGCCTGAGGCTCCCCAATGCCTTCATCTCCGGACAGAACCTCCTCGTCGCCCTGCGCGAGAAGACCGACTGGGTCGGCGAACTCGACTCCTTCGACCGGCTGCCCGTGCCCTATCGCGCCGTGGCGACCGACGTCGAGACCGGAGCGATGGTCGTGCTCGACCACGGCACGCTGGCCGATGCGATGCGCGCGAGCATGGCCGTGCCCGGGGCCTTCGCACCGCACACGATCGATGACCGCGTACTCATCGACGGCTTCGCCTCGCGCAATCTGCCCGTGAGCGTGGTGCGCGAGATGGGCGTGGATGTGATCATCGCCGTCGATGTGCGCGCCGACCTGCAGAAGGCCGACGAGCTGAACAGCCCGATGGCCATGGCGGCGCAGCTCCTCGCCATCCTCTCGGCGCGCGACACGCTGGAGCAGATTGCGACCCTAGGGCGGCAGGACGTGCTGGTGCGACTGAAGCTCCCCGGGTACTCGGCCTCGAGTTTCAAGGACGCACTCGCCATCGCCCGGCTCGGCTACGAGGAGGCCCAGCCGTATCGCGAGGCGCTCGCACCGCTCGCGTTGCCGCGCGAGGAGTATCTCGCGCGTGAGCAGGCGCGCCGGTCGCTGCCTCGCAGTATGCCGTTCATCGCGGGCATCGAGGTGGAAGGGGCCGGCCGCGTGGCCGAGAAGACCGTGTTGCAGCGGCTCGATCTGCACGCGGGCGAACGCCTCGACCAGGAAAAGCTGCGCGACGGACTCGGGCGTATCCACGACCTCGGACACTTCAAGTCCGTCGACTACCGCGTCGACAAGCGGCCCGAGGGCGACGTGCTCGTCGTCAAGCTCGAGCCCAAGCCCTGGGGACCCAATCTCGCCATCTTCGGCGTCGGCCTCGGCACCGATATCGACGGCGCCAGCGAGCTGAACCTGCGCGCCTCGCTGCGCTTCACCCAGCTCAATCGCTACGGCGCGGAGCTCGCCGTGCGCGGTTCGCTCGGCACGGTCGACCGGCTCGACACCGAGTTCTTCCAGCCGATCGGCCACGATGGCTCGTTCTTCGTCGCGCCGGAGATCGAGTTCCTGCGCACGCCGGAGGCCTACACGCAGGACATCTCGCAGGTCATCCCCGGTGCCCGTCCGCTGCGCGTCAATTTCCAGCGCCAGACGGCGTTTGCCGGGCTGGGGACTGGCGTGCGGCTGGGCACGTTTGGCGAGTTCCGCATCGGCGCGGAGCGGGGGCAGGTCGACTACACGAAGATCCGCGCGCCCTCGATCATCGTCATCGCGCCGGACGGCGAGGTGATCGTGCTCGATCCGGCGGAAGGTCTGGAGGCCTACACCACCAACCGCTTCTTCGGCCGCCTCACGCTCGACCGGCTCGACGATGCCTTCTTTCCGCGCAGTGGCTACTACTTCGAGGGTTCGGTGGAGCAGGAGTCGGGCGACCGCGGCTCCACGACCACCTCGGGATTGTTCACCGCGCCCATCAACCTGGGGAGTGTGGTGATCCAGCCGAGACTCGTGCTCGACCACACCCTGGAGGAAAACGACGCGACCGGGCGGCTGCCGTTCCGGATCGGCGGCCTGTTCAACCTCTCCGGCGTGCCGACCGACGAGGTCTTTGGCTCCAACGCCTTTGTCGGCGCGATCATCGTACGCAAGCGTCTCGGCGGGCCCGGCGGGCCGGCCGGAGTCTACGTGGGTGGATCAATCGAGGCAGGCAACGCCTGGGATGGCGATAATCGCTGGCTGCCCGACGATTGGATCATCGGAGGCAGCGCCTTCGTGGCGGCAAGCACGCCGATCGGCCCGGTGCACCTCGCTGTGGCGCTCGCCGAAAAGGGCGACCCGACGATCTATTTCTATCTGGGTCGCGTGATCCCGTAGCGCGCGCCACGGAGCGATCGGCGCGGCGGCCGGACTCATGTGTCAGAGGGTCTGCCCGCCTGGTCCTCGAGCCGGGCGATGCGCTCCTCGAGGGCCTTCATCGTCCCGGTGGTCGGATCGGCTTCGGCCTTGGGCGCGTCGTTCGTGCCGAGGAAGTAGCTCGCGGCCACGCCGCTGAGCGTGCCGAAAAGTCCGATACCGGACACCATGAGCACCGTCGCGATGAGGCGGCCGGCATCCGTGACCGGGTACCGGTCGCCATAACCGATCGTGGTGATCGTGACCATCGCCCACCACAGGGCATCCTCGGCCGTCTTGATGTTGGAGGCCGGGTCGTGTTCGACGAGAAGCATGCCGATCGAGGCGAAGCAGATCACGAAGACGGTGAGCACGAGCGCGGAGGCAAGGCCGGCCTGGCGACGCTTGTGCACGAACTGCGTGAGCAACTCGCGGTAGGAGCGCAGCGCGAGCACGAGCTTGATCACGCGCACGATCCGGAAGAGCCGGCCCCAGCGCAACGCCGGCACGGCCGGGACGCAGGCCAGCAGGTCGAGCCAGCCCCACTGCATGAAGCGCCACTTCGAGGACGCGCGGGCGAAACGCCAGAGAAAGTCCACGAGCAGCATCCCGCAGATCGCCGTGTCGACGAAGAAGATGAGCCGCCCGATCTCGTGCGGCACGCGGATGACGAAATCCACCGCGAGGCCGACAAGCAGGACGACCGAGAGGAGGACGAGCGCGAGCTGGAACGGACCGAGTTCCTTCGTGTTTTCCTCGTGGGGCACGACTTTCGAGAAATGTGGGCTCGCGGGCGGGGTCAAGTGTCGACTCGCGCGGCGGCGGGCGGACGCCCGGGGCGATCGGACTCCGACGGACGCCGCGGTGCGCGGAGTCCCGGGACCACCATTCCTCTCCGTCCACCCGTCAGGATGGAGGGCCGCGTGGAGTTCACGGCACCATCTCGCGAACCTCGAAGAGCGGGCGCGCCCCGGCGGCATCGGCGGACGGTCGACGCAGGCAACTCAGGAACGCGTGCCACGCGATGCCGCACAGGCGCGCGTACGAATAGTGAGTGCGGCCGGCCAGGCGCGGCGCGCGGTCGTAGGGCAGCGTGACGCGTGGCAGGTCGAGCAACGCTACGAGCAGGCGCAGGTAGCGGTCGCGCGCGGGCAGGGCGAGGAGCGCGTCGACGGCGCGGCGCGTGAGCAGATAGAAATAGCCGGAGTCGACGGGTATCGGTCGCGGTGCGACCAGCGTGAGCACGCGGTGAAAGACCCACGCGGTCGCGCGCTTGAGTCCGCTCTCACCTGCGCGGGTACGCCGCACGCCGACCACGATGTCGTAGCCCTCCCAGGCGCGCGCGAGCATGGCGGTGGCGAGCTCGGGCGGATCCTGGAGGTCGGCGTCGACGAGCAGCACGTGGTCGCCGCGCGCGTGCCCGAGGCCGGCGAGCATCGCGGCGTGCTGCCCGAAGTTGCGCGTGAAACGCAGTCCGCGCACGGCCTGCGGCTCGCGCGCGGACGCCTCGGCGATCAGCGCCCAGGTGCGATCGGTCGAACCATCGTCGACCAGCAACACCTCGAAAGAATCACACGCGGCCCGTCCGGCGGCCAGCAGGCGCACGATGGCGGCCGGGAGGGCGTCCTCCTCGTTGAAGCACGGGACGATGAAGGAAAGCGTGGGCATGGGGCGCGTGCGTCGCAGAGGCGGCGGGTCGAATCGTAGGCCGCCCGCTTGCGGGCGCCAGTTGGATCGTCGTGGCCTGGACGGGCGCCCGCGAGCGGGCGCACTACGCGACCCGATCCGCCAGCTTCCAGCCGGCGCCGATGCAGTCGCCCACGCTCACGCCGTCGCGCACGTGCCCGCCGACGAACAGCCCGGGGTGCGCCTTTTCCGCCGCCGTCATCACCTCGTGGAAGCGCGCGTAGCCGAGCTCATACTGCGGGATGGCGCGCGGCCAGGCGGTGACGTGGGAGAAGAACGGCTCCGCCGAAACCCCGAGCAGCGCACGCAGCTCCTCGACCACGAGCGCGCGCAACTCATCGTGCGGCAGCCCGGCCAGCTCCGGCTGGCGCATGCCGCCGAGAAACGTCGTGACCAGCACGCATCCGCTCGGGCAGCGGCCGGGAAAGAGCGAGCTGTTGAACAACGTGCCGAGGATGCGCCGGCCCTCGCAGGCCGGCACGAGCATGCCGTAACCATCGAGTGGATGCGCCACCTGGTCGCGCTGGAAGCCGAGTGCGACGCTCGTGACGGGCGGGTAGGTGATGCCGTCGAGCGCGGCGAGTCCCGGCGCGACGGCACCGGGACCGGCGAACGGCAGCGTCGCGGTGGCGTGCGCGGGCGTGGTGACGAGCACGGCCTCGGCGGAGGTCGTGGTGGCGTGGCCATTGCGCGACAGGCGCACCGTCCACGGCGTGCCGGGCTCGATCGCGTCGATCGTCACCCCGGTGTAGAGCGAGTCGCCGACGGCGTGCACGAGGGCGTCGATGATCGTGTGCAGGCCGTTCTGGAACGAGATCGACCGGGTCTTGAACCTCGGGATGCCGGCCTTCCGGCGCGCGCGGCCGGCGGCGAGGGCGCCGCGCAGGAGCGAGCCATGGTCGCGATCGAACTGATACAGCTTGGGAAACGCGTGGCGCAGCGAGAGTTTTTCCGGGTCACCGGCGAAGATGCCTCCGATGAGCGGATTGATCGCGTAGTCGACCACCTCCTGGCCGAGGCGGCGGCGGGCGAAGGCGGCGACGCTCTCCTCCGCGGCGGGGTCGGCGCGCCGGATGAACGGCTCGCGCAGCAGGCGCCACTTCGCGCCGCTGCTCAGGAACCTTGTCTTGAAGAACTCGCCGGGCCCCATCGGCACCGCCATCGGTGTGCCGCCGCGCACGATGAAGCGCTTCTTCGCCTCCGGGGAGGCGTCCACCATGTCGTCGAGGATCCCGAGTTCGCGGAAGAACTCGAGCACGGCCGCGTCGTTGAGCAGGATCGTGTTCGGCCCGGCCTCGACGAGGAAGCCGTCTCGCCGGATGCTCTGGATCGCGCCGCCGGGCGTGGTGTTTTTCTCGAGGATGGTGACGTGGTGGCCGCGCTGCCGCAGCACGTACGCGGCGGTGAGGCCGGTCACACCGGCGCCGATCACGACGACGTTTTTCGGAAGCTTTTCCTTGTGCATGGATATCCGTGCGGACGCGGTCGGAAGTTAACCACAGAGGACACAGAGGGCACAGAGAAAAGCAGGGAAAGAAATGGCCACATAAGGCACAGGAGGCTCAAGAGATCGGACTCAGGACTCGGAGCGTCCCGTGCTATTTGTGACTATTCCGGCCGCTGTGACCTGCTCACCGAGGATCAGTGCTCGATTCAGAGCTCTGTGCTCTCTGTGTCCTCTGTGGTTCAACCCCGTCTTCGGGCTTGAGGCTCAGATCGTCTTCGAGAAGCGCCGCTCGCTGGACTGGACGTAGGCGTCGAAGGTCATCGCGAGATTGCGGATGAGCAGGCGGCCGGACTCGGTCACGGTCAGGCCTCCGTCGTGCAGCGTGACGAGGCCGTCGCTGGCGGGTCCGGCAAACGAGGCGATCTCCTTCGCGAAGTGCGTGCGGAAGTCGATGCCGAGCGCGCGGCCGAGCCGGTCATAGTCCAGCTCGAGGTCGCACATGAGGCGCATGATGACCTCGCGGCGGATCATGTCCTCGGGCGTGAGGAAACACGCGCGTATCCAGGGCAGCTCCCCCGCGTCGAGGCGGCGGTAGTAGGCGTCGAGCGTCTTCTCGTTCTGGCGGTAGTGCGTCGGCGTCTGCGAGATCGACGACATGCCGAAGCCCGTGATGTCGGAGCCGGCGCGCGTGGAGTAGCCCTGGAAATTGCGCTGGAGGGTGCGGGCACGCTGCGCCACGGCGAGTTCGTCGGTCTCGCGCGCGAAGTGGTCCATGCCGATGTAGACGAAGCCGCGCGCCGTGAGCGTCTCGATCACGAGCTTGAGCATCTCGAGCTTCACCTCGGGTGTGGGCAGGACGGCGCGCTCGACGATCTTCTGCGCGGGCTTCATCCACGGCACGTGCGCGTAGTTGAAGACGGCGAAGCGGTCGGGCTGGAGCTCGAGCGCGAGTTCGATCGTGCGCGCAAAGGTCTCGGGCGTCTGGTGCGGCAGGCCGTAGATCAGGTCGACGTTGAGCGACTCGAAGCCGAGATCGTGGATCCACGCGGCGGCGTTGTCGGAGAGCTCCTTGGGCTGGACGCGGTTGACCGCCTCCTGCACCGCGGGATTGAAATCCTGGATACCGAAGCTCGCGCGCGTCACGCCCATGTCGCGAAACGCCTGCACATGCTCGCGGGTGAGCCGGCGCGGGTCGAGCTCCACGCTCATCTCGGCGCCGGGCCGGAAGGTGAAGTTCTTGTGGATGATCTCGCCGAGGCGGCGGATCTGGTCGGGGTGAAAGAAGTTGGGCGTGCCGCCGCCGAAGTGCAGCTGCACCGCGCGGCTCTCCGGGTGGAGGAGCGGGAGCGTCAGCTCGATCTCGCGGGCGAGGTAGTCGATGTAGCGTCCGCCCTTGGTGTGGTCCTTGGTGATGACCGTCGTGCAGCCGCAGAACCAGCAGAGCGTCTCGCAGAAGGGCAGGTGGAAGTAGAGCGAGAGGTCGCGCGGCGCGGTGTTGGTCCGCTTCAGGTCGTCGACGATCTGTTGCGTCGTGAACTTGTCGGTGAACTGCACCGCCGTCGGGTACGAGGTGTAGCGCGGCCCCGGGACGTTGTACTTCCGGATGAGATCGAGGTCGACCGTGAGGGACATGGGGATGGCGGAAGGTGGAGTGCGGATTGCGGAATGTCGGATCGCCGGTTCCGTCGGTGAGTGGGGATGCCTACGCGAAGCCGGTCACCGTGTCGACGAGGGCGGTGACGTTTTCGATCTTCGCCTGCGGGAGGATGCCGTGGCCGAGGTTGAAGATGTGCCCGGGTCGGCCGCGCATCGACTCGAGCAGGCGGCGGGTCTCGCGCGTCACCACGTCGGGCGTGGTGTTGAGCAGGACGGGGTCGAGGTTGCCCTGCACGGCGGTCGTGGCCGGCAGCGCGCGGGCGGCGGCGCCTAGGTCGACCGTCCAGTCGAGCGCGAGCACGGGCGCCCCGGTGGAGGCGAGCGCGGGCAGGGCGGCCATCGCGCCGCGCGCGAAGAGGATCACGGGCGCCGACCGGCCGAGCGCCTCGATGATCCGGCGTATCCACTTCAAGGATGCCGCCTCGTAGTCGACCGCCGGCACGATCCCGGCCCACGAGTCGAAGATCTGCACGGCGTCGGCGCCGGCCTCGATCTGCGCGCGGAAGTGCTCGATCGAGGCTTCGGTGAGTTTCTCCATCAACCGCTCGAAGAGCGCGCGGTCGCGGTGAAACACCTCCTTCGCGCGGGCGAAGTCATCCGATCCGCCGCCCTCGAGCATGTAGCACGCGAGCGTCCACGGCGATCCGCCGAAGCCGAGCAGCGCCTTAGTCTCGCCCAGTTCGCGGCGGAGCATTCGAAGGGCCGCCGGCATGTAGGCGAGTTTCTCCCGCACGGCCGAGGCGGGTGCGAGGCGCTCGACCGCGGCCGCGTCCTCGAGGCGGAATTCCATCGAGATGCCGCCCTCCTCCCGGAACCGGTAGGGCTGACCCAGAGCCTCGGGGATGACGAGGATGTCGGAAAACAGGATGGCCGCATCCAGCGCGAAGCGACGCAGCGGCTGGAGCGTGACCTCCACCGCGAGGTCCGGTGTGCGGACCATCTCGACGAACGTGTGCTTCTCCTTGAGCGCGCGGTACTCGGGCAGGTAGCGCCCGGCCTGACGCATGATCCAGACGGGCGGCCGTGCGAGCGGCTGTGCGGCGCAGGCGGCGAGGAAGCGTTGGCGACTGGTCATCGGAGCAAGGCTGAAGGCTGAAGCCGGAAGGCTGAAAGCACAAAGGCGCAGTTTTCGGGCGCGACCTTGACGCGGATCATGACCGGGCAGGGCGCGGACTCCGTTCCGCGCCGTCGCAGGCCGGTGACGTGCGCGGTGTGAAACGGGGTCCGCGCCCGGGCCGCCGGCTC
>Ga0315910_10002822_pt1 | contig 15051 bp, 13 predicted proteins | sample EdamamesoilMG_FD_204470 | JGI IMG/M metagenome (GOLD analysis project Ga0315910, IMG submission 204470) | Garden soil microbial communities collected in Santa Monica, California, United States - Edamame soil | ecosystem: Environmental > Terrestrial > Soil > Garden | place: USA: California...
TGGTCGGAGCGGGTCTTCATGGCTCCGTGGCCGCCGCTTGCGGCAGGTTGATCAAGGTCTCCACCAGGACCTCCCCCCGGAAGGCGGCCCTGCGCGCCTATGAGGCCTGGTATCGGGAATTCAGGGGTCTTTACCCGTCCTTGAAGGAAGGGTTCCGTTCGATACAATCAAGGTTGTCCGCGGGTCTTTGAGGTCGGGTCGGCCCGAAAGGATCAAGGAGGATTCATGAGATCCGTGACCTTTTCCGTGGCGTCGGTCCTGGTCTTGGCGGCCCTCTTGGCGGGTTGCCCCCACAAGACCTCCGTCAGTCCGACCCCTCCCGGTACCCCGACCGCCACCTCCACCGCGACGGCGACCTTGATCCCGGGCCAGCAGTGGGCCCAGTCCTATCCGTCCTTCACCGGCAGGTACTTCCACACGACCGTGGCTTTCAATGGGTCCCTTTGGACCTTGGCGGGCAACGACTTCAATCTGGACAACCCGGGTGGGAGCTTGAACGACGTCTGGAGCTCCTCCAACGGGACCTCCTGGAGCCAGGCCGTCTCAGCCGCCGCCTTCTCGCCGAGGTTCGGCCACGCCAGCGTCGACTTCAACTCCCAATTGTGGGTGATAGGGGGGTGGGACAGCACGACCCGCGTGAACGACGTTTGGGCTTCCTCCAATGGGGTGTCCTGGGTCCCCGTGACCCTCACGGCGGCCTGGACGCCCCGCAACCTCCACGCCTCCGTCACCTTTAATTCCCAGATGTGGGTGATCGGGGGCAACGACGGGACCCGCAAGAACGACGTTTGGAGCTCCTCCGACGGGGCGGTTTGGGCCCAGGCCACGGGCTCGGCGGCCTTCACCGGCCGCTTCGGGCACTCGGCCACCGTCTTCGATCCCGGGACGGGAGCGAGGATCTGGGTGATCGGTGGCGACGACGGGGCCTTCCAGAACGACGTTTGGTCCTCGCCGGACGGGACCAATTGGTCCCCTGTCACGGTGACCATCCCTTTTTCCGGGAGGGTCGGCCACGTTTGCCTGGTCTATGACAGCAAGCTTTGGTTGATCGGAGGATTAGATGGGGCCCTCACCGCCTTGAACGATGTCTGGTCCTCGGCGGACGGGGAGAATTGGACCTTGGTGACGGCGAACGCGGGATTTTCGACCAGGTATGGACATTCGGGGGCGGTCTTCGGCACGACACCTAGTATGTGGATCATCAGCGGCAGGGAAGGGTTCAATCTTTGGCTGGACGCCTGGCGGTCGCCTTAAGGAAGGTTTTTTAGAATCGGACGGCCGCGTTGACGGCGCCGCCCAGGGCGATGGAATCCTGGATGGCGGGGAGGCTGCGGGCCACGAAGGCGATATCCACCACGAAGTTGTTGCCCAGGTAGCCGCCCCCGAAACACCAGACCTGTTCATTGCTGATCTCATCCGCGTAGGTCCCCAGCCGCACCACGAGGCGCATTTCGGGGTAGTAACGTTCCAACCCCCCGCGCCAGCGGGTCTGGCCTTCCTTCCATTCAACTTCCCCCGCCAGGATGATGTTCTTCTCGGGAGGGGCCGCGGAGAACCCCAACTTGACCGCGTAAGGAAAGGGGTCCTGGCGGGTGGTGTCCTGGGCCGGCCCCGCCGTCTCGGCGCCGGTGACGGGGTCGAGGGTGTAGGAACGGGTGGTCCCTTTCCAACTGTAGTCGGACTTCATGTTCTCGAACATCATCCCGCATTGGAGCGAGTCGCTGATCTTGCCGAAGAACCCGAAATCGATGCTCAGGCCCAGGCCGGAAGTGGAGCTGAAGCGCTCGTACCGGAACCCGCCGCCGACGCCGCTGCCGGGGGTGAAATCGCCGTCGATGCGGGTCCTCTCATAAGAAAGGCCCAGGTGGTACTTCAGGTTCGCCCCAACGAAAACAGGCATGGTGCCGAAGGGAAGGGGCATCCCGTATCCCACCACCAGGTCCGTCCCCATCCGATCCACGAGGGTGCGGTCCAAGTCATAAGAGGGGTCCGTGAAGGAGGATCCCCTTTCCGACAGGAACTTCAGCGTGGAATGGGTGGAGGAAGAATTGAGGGATTTGCTGTAGACGACCCCGCCGGCCGTGTTGATGAAACGGACGGCCGCCAGGCCCTGGTTATCCAAGCCCCTTCGCGCGGGGGACTTGCCCGAGTCCAAGGCTTCCTTCTCGTCGTATTGGAGGACGGGGGTGCCGGTGTTGTCGGCGTCGAAGGCGGAGAAGCCGGCGCCGGCGGTCCAAGCCTCCGGTCGTCCATCGGGGGCCGGCATGCCCAGGGAGGCGGGGTTCCAGATGATCCCGTAGATACCCATGGGGACGGCGGTCATGGCGAAGCCCATCCCCATGCTTCGGGCGTCCTGAGCCATGAGGGGAAGGGGCAACCACAGCAAGGCGAGGAAGGCCAGGCTTGGGCGTTTCATGGCAGGTATCTTAGCCTCGGGAAGGGACCAAATCAATCCGACCGCCTCGGGTGAGGGCGCATCGGTCGGCGAGGGTCCCGGGTTTGCCCTTGGGGAGCCCCGGGACGCTTGATAGAATCGGCCGGTGAGAAAGAAAGAAGCCCCCAACAAGTTCCCGGTGTCGGGGCCCCTCCAGCGATGGCCCCAAGCGCTTTGGGGGCTCTTCGGGCTCGCGATCTGGAGCCTCCAGCAGTTCCTCCATTCCCAGAGGGGAGAGCCCTTTTCGGCGGTCCTTTATCTCAAGGGCGTCCTCTTGATCCTGGGGGCCGCTTATCTCCTCCATCGGTGGCAGGCCAAGGGGTTCTTTTTCCTGGGGATGTTCCCCCTGCTTTGGTTGTCCCTTTCCCGGGCCCAGTGGGAGATCTGCGGTCCTGCCGGGACTTCCGCCTGGAACTGGCTGGTCCTCTTCCTCCTATCGGAGGCGCTCCTCTTGAGCGTGACGGATGGACGGGTCCTGTTCCTCCTGCTGGCCCCGCTCTGGGCGATCGAGACCCATCTCTTCCGCGCCTCCCTGCTCCTGCCCTTGGCCTTCTTCAGGTTGCCGGAGGGGTCCTTCCCCCCTTGGACCCATCTGAAGACCTGGTTGACGCGCGAGGAACACATGATGATCGGCCATTGGGGGAAGGGACCCAAGGCGCTCCTGCTTTGGTTCGGTTGGGTCATGAGCTGGAACCTCGTGCTGTTCGGGGGGGCGGCCCTGGCCTGGTTCTTCCCCTTGGCGCTCCTCCCCTTGGCCTTGATGCTTTCCCCGGGGGGGCCGTCCCGGGGCCCGGTCTGGGCTGGATGGGGTGGGGTCTTGGTCTTCCTGGGGCTCTTCTGGGTCTACGGAGGATGGCGGATGGACGCCTTCGACCGGGTGGATGTCTGGAACTTCCTCATCGAACGCAGATACCTGGCCTTCTTCCTGCTGGGATGGTTGGGCCTGGTTTCCCTTCCCAAAAAGGGGAACCTGCGCGCCTCGGTCTTCGTCCTTTTTCCCTTGGCCTTGGGATGGCTTTTCTGGCCGGATCCCTTGACGGTCCCAGGAGGGGGACACGCTCTCCTGCTCTGGGTCATGGTCCTCTTCGCCGGGGTGGGATGGGAATCCTTCCGGGTGAACCTCATGGACCAGAGCTGGCATGCCAGGTTGGTCTGGCTTCTCTTGGGGCTGGGTCTGCTCACAGGACTCCTTTGAATCCACCGTTGTGAGCGTGTCGTTGGACCCTTTCCACCCCTGTGGGGCGTCCGAACCTGTGGTCAGGGTCCTGTTCTTGGTCGGATAGGGCGAAAACCCCGGCTTTTTGGCGTTTCTTGCCTTTTCAGCCTTATCACTTTGTGGTAAATAGTCCCTGGAGGTCGCTCATGAGACGTTTTCTCGCCCTTTCCGCCGGTCTTCTGCTGACTTGCCCCGTCCTTGCCGATGCGGTCGATCCCCACGCGGGGCATGGTCATCCATCCGCCGCGCCGGCCGTCGCCGGATCGGTCCAGGGAGGCCCGGAGGCCGCGCCCGCGGTCGATCCCGCCAAGGCCCCCAAGATCTTCACCAAGCGCCCCAAGTTCGATTTCGGCAACGTGGATGAGGGGCCGGACATCCACCATAACTTCCATATCTCCAATCAGGGTCGCGGCAAGCTCATCGTGACCAACGTGGGGACCTCCTGTGGTTGCACCGCCGCGGTGCTCAAAAAGCACGGGACGGCCAAGGATTCCGATGAGGCGGCCACCCTGCCAGTGACGCTCTTGCCGGGGGAGGGGGGGAGCATCAAGGCCACCTATCACACCCAGGGCCGCCCGGGCCACGCCACCAAGGTCATCACGGTCTCCAGCAACGACCCGACCAACCCGAACTTCCAGCTCCAACTGGACATGACGGTCCTGCGCGAGGTGGACGTCACCCCCGAGCGGGTCTACCTCTACAGCCTGCACCATAAGGAAGCCAAGGCCTCCGCGGTGACGTTGTTGGGCAAACCCGGGATCCCCTTGAAGGTGCTTTCCGCGGAGGGGATCAACAAGCTGGTGACCGTGGACGGTATCGTGCCTTACACGGACGAGGCGACCAAGCGGTCCGGGGCGGTGGTCAACTTCACCGTGCCCGTCACCGCTCCCATCGGGCCCTTGAACGAGGAGATCCTCATCAAGACCGATCATCCCAAGAAGCCCGAGATCAAGGTGCCCTTGGTGGGCGAGGTGGAGGGGAGGGTCGTGTTGGAACCCAAATCCATCTACCTGCAGGCCCGTCAGGAGGTCCCCATGGTGGTGCGCCTCCGGGTGAACGATCCCAAGGGCTTCGCCATCCGCTCGGTGAGGTCGGAGAAACATCTGGTGCGCCCTTCCATCAAGAAGACCACGGGGCCGGACGGCATCGACCAGTTCGAGATGAGCGTGGTGACCATCAAGAACGTCCCGGCGGAGAGCGACGGCAAGGATAGGATCCTCATCTCCACCAACGACCAGGACCAAGCCGAGATCGCCGTGGACGTGACCGTCGGAAAGTGATCCCTGGGGTCCGCCCCTTGGGAAGACGAAGGCCTCAAATTAAGGGGAAGACCATGGCCACACCTGCAACCGCCGCTGACGCCGGCCTCGAGGACATCATCGCCACAGGCACCACCATCTGTTCCATCGAGGACGGGGTGTTGGCCTATCGCGGTTTCAATATCGACGAGCTGGCCGAGAAGGCCGGTTTCGGCGAGGTGACCTACCTGCTTTTCTACGGGTCGCTTCCCACGAAGGCCCAGCTGTCCGACCTGGAGGGCCGCATCGCCGAGGGCGGGAAGGTCCCGGCCGAGGCTTGGAAGCTCATCCGTCAGTTCCCGCTGAAGTCCAACCCCATGGAGTGGCTCCGCACGGCCGTCTCCGCCCTCTCCTTCTTCGATCCCGACACCAAGGACAATGGCGCGGAGGCCAATCTTCGAAAGGCCATCCGCTTGACGGGACAGATCCCCACCCTCGTGGCGGGTTTCGACCGTTTGCGCAAGGGGCAGGAACCCTTGGACCCGAAGGCCGGCCAGTCCCAGGCCTGGAACTTCCTCTACCAGCTCACCGGCAAGGAGCCGGACGCGACCTCCGTGAAGACCTTCGACGTTTGCCTCATCCTGCACGCCGACCATGAGCTCAACGCTTCCACCTTCTCGGGGCGTGTCACGGCCGCCACCCTTTCCGACATGCATAGCGCGGTGACCTCGGCCATCGGGACCCTCAAGGGCCCCTTGCACGGGGGGGCCAACGAGCAGGTGATGGTGATGCTGGAGAAGGTCGGGGATGCCGCCAAGGCCGAGGGTTGGATCCGGGACGCCCTGGCCCGCAAGGACCGCATCATGGGTTTCGGGCACAGGGTCTACAAGAACGGGGATCCGCGCGCCAAGCATCTCATGCGCCTCTCCGAGGCCCTGGGCAAGCTCAAGGGCGAGACCAAGTGGTATGAGATGTCCCGCGTCATCGATGGGGTCGTCCAGAAAGAGAAGAAGCTCCTTCCCAATGTCGATTTCTACTCCGCTTCCACCTACCACTACCTGGGCATCCCCACGGACATCTTCACGCCCATCTTCGCCTGTAGCCGGGTGACCGGCTGGACGGCCCATATCATGGAACAGCTGGCCCACAACCGCTTGCTCCGGCCCCGCGCGGAGTACCAAGGGGCCCGGGACCAGCATTACGTCCCGATCGAGAAACGCTGACCCGAAGCCTGGGATCCACCGAACGAAGCGCGCCGCGACCGCGACGCGCTTTTTCTTTTGAGGGGGCGACGCCATGCCGATGAGCTTCTCCCGATGGAAATCCCCGGACCCGGCCTTCGACGCCATCCTCAAGGCTTGGGCCTTCTCGTCCGACCTGCACCTCTATAAGCCTCCCGCCATGAAGCAACTCGTCTCCATGACCGTCGCCAAGATCGGTCGGAACCTTCCCCACGAGCTGATGGACCTTTACGGGTTCTCCAACGGCATGAAGCTGTTCTCGAACAACCTCAATTTCGACCCCCTCGTGGGGGCGGGAGGGCGGCCGGGACTGACGGACCACGCGGCCATCCTTCGGGAACATGAGTGGCAGGTCCCCCCGGAACTCGTCATCTTCGGGGACACGGGGGAAGAGACCTTCTTCGGGGTCTGGTGCCCCAAGAGGCCTGGGGCGAAGATGCCGGTCGTGGAGATCGGGGCGATCTTCGACGACCCGAAATGCATGGCCGTGCATGGCACGGATCTCCTCCGGTTCCTCCGGGCCCGCTCGGCCCTCTATCTCATGAAGTGTTCCGAAGGGCCGGCCACGGAAGCCCTCGAGGCCTTGGGGGTCCCTGGGCCCTTGAGGACCTCCGAGCCGGACGAGGCCGTCACGAAACTCCTTTATCGTTGGGCGGACCCGGAGATCCCCGATCCCCTCCCCGATCCCGTGGCGCGGGGCACGGACGCGGCTTCCCTCCGGAAGATGTACGGGGGGGATTGAGGCGGGAAACTGCTGTGGGCCCCCGGTCGACCTGTTAAAATGCCGCCCATGCCTCCCTCCCCGGGCCTCGGCCCCTCCTTCAAACTTTACCTGCGCCTGTTGGCCTACTTGAACGAGCACCGGGCGAGGGCCTTCCTGGCCCTCTTTTGCATGGCCCTTTCGGCCGTCTCCACCGCCTTCGTCATGTATCAGCTCAAACCCATCATGGAAGGGACCTTCCTCAGGACGGACCAACCGGAGGCGGCCTTCCAAAGGATGCTCCTGTTCGTCCTGCCGGTGACCTTCACGGGAGGGATCCTCAGGGCCTTGACGGGCTATGGTTACAACTACCTGTCCGGCTATCTGGCCCAACAGGTCATCCAACGGCTCCGCAACGACCTCTATACCCATTTCCTCAAGATGCCCATGGCCTATTTCAACGCCCAACGCACGGGGGGGCTCTCCTCGCGTATCACCAGCGATGTCCAAAGGCTCCAGGACTCCATCGTCCATATCGTGGCCAAGGGCGCCTATTCCATCTTCAACGCCGTGGCCTTGATCGGCCTGATCCTCTATCTCGACTGGCAGTTGGCCTTGGCGGCCCTCGTGGTCTTTCCCATGGCCCTGGTGCCGATCTTCCGCTTTGGCCGCAAGATCCGCCAGGCTTCGGGCGAGAGCCAGGGGATCCTCTCGGACCTGAATTCCCAGATCCACGAGACCCTTTCCGGCATCCGGGTGGTCAAGGCCTTCGGGATGGAGCCTCACGAGAGGGAACGGTTCACCAAGACGAACCGGAGGTTCTTCGAGGTCACGATGAGGACCATCCGGGCCGCCGCTGTTTCCTCCCCCCTGGTCGAACTCATCACCACGGCCTCCTTGCTGGGCTTGATGGTCTGGCTTTCCTACCGGGCCCTCTTCGGGCAGAACGTCACGATCGGGGATTTCACCGCCTTTTTCGGCGCCACCGCCACCCTTTATCCCCATCTGAAACACTTCAACGGGCTTTGGGGAGGGTTCCAACAGGCCATGGCGGCGGCGGAACGATGCTTCGAGGTCTTGGACACCTCGGACCCCATGGTGGACGTCAAGGACGCGGTGACGGCAACGCCCCTGCGCAAGGCCATCGAGTTCGAGAAGGTGGGGTTCGAGTACCTCCACGGCCATCCGGTCCTTCGGGAGGTCTCCTTCACCTTGAAAAAAGGGGAAGTGGTGGCCCTTGTGGGCCCCTCGGGTGGCGGGAAGACCACCTTGGCGGAGCTCATCCCCCGTTTTTATCAACCCACCTCCGGCAGGATCCTCTGGGACGGGAAGGACCTCTCCCGTTTCAAGCTCGCGTCCCTCCGGGCCCTGGTCGGGTTGGTCACCCAGGAGACGGTGCTCTTCCATGAGTCCATCCTGAGGAACATCGCCTATGGGAGGCCCGGCGCCTCCTTCTGGGACGTCCAGAAGGCCGCCGAGGCGGCCTACGCCAAGGAGTTCATCGAGAACACGCCCCAAGGGTTCAACACGCCCATCGGGGAGAGGGGGGTGAAGCTCTCCGGGGGACAGCGCCAAAGGTTGGCCATCGCACGGGCCCTCTTGAAGGACCCGCCCGTGCTCATCCTGGACGAGGCCACCTCGGCCCTGGACACGGAGAGCGAGAGGCTGGTGCAGAAGGCGCTGGATTCGCTCATGGGGAAACGCACGACCCTCGTCATCGCGCACCGTCTCTCCACCGTCCAAAGGGCCGACCGGATCCTCGTGATGGATCGGGGTCGCCTGGTGGAGCAGGGGCGGCACTCGGCCTTGCTCGCCAAGAAGGGGCTCTACGCGAAGCTCTACCGGATGCAGTTCCGTACCGGCGAAGGCCACGGAAAAGATGTTTAGCCACAGATGAACCCGGATCAACCCGGATGGGAAAACCGGCCTAAAAAAGATTTGAATTCTTATCCGGGGGCATCCGGTCCCATCCGTGGCAAAGAAGGCGGTGTTTGTGGCTAGGACAGCGAAGTTGCGCCGACCAGCGGTCTTCCTGGACCGGGACGGCACCCTCATGAGGGACCTGGGCTACCTTTCCGACCCCGCCAAGGTGCGCCTCTTTCCCAGGACCGCGAAGGCCCTGAAACTCCTCGGCGCGGCCGGGTATAGGCTCATCGTCCTGACCAACCAGTCGGGCGTGGCCCGCGGCCATTTCCCCCTCTCGGCCGTGGGGAGGGTGAACGCGAGCTTCCGCAAGCGGCTTCGGGCCAGGGGCGCCCAATTGGACGCGGTCTTTTACTGCCCTCATTTCCCCGGAGGGTCGGTAAAATCCTTCTCCAAGCGGTGTGGCTGTCGCAAGCCCGCCCCCGGCATGGTCCGGCAGGCTTGCCGGAGGTTCCCCCTGGACCTGAAGCGCAGCTGGATGGTGGGGGACAAGTTGGATGACCTTCGCTTGGCAAGGAAGGCTTGTCTCGCGGGAGCGGTGTTGGTCCGCACGGGGAACGGGCGCAAGAGCGCGGCTCGGCTGACGGGCCCCCTTCGCAAGGTTCCTCAGGCGGGGGATATCCTGGCGGCGGCCCGTTGGATACTCAAGAACTCCAAAGGATGAAACGAGGATGAACCACGAAGTCACGAAGTCACGAAGGACAGCCATCCGTAAAAGCACCAAAGGCCTTTCTTCGTGCCTTCGTGTCTTCGTGGTGGATGTTTCCTTTATAGTGGGCCATTCATGAAAAGACCGACCCTGCCTCCCAACCTATCGGCGAAAGCCCCGGTCCTCCTTAAAAGGTTCCCCAAGCTCCACTTGATGGTGGCGGGGGACCTGGTGGTGGACGAGGCCGTCTATGGCGACACCGAGCGCATCTCGCGCGAGGCGCCGGTCCTGATCCTGCGTTACACCCATACGGTCATCGCTCCCGGTGGGGCGGGGAACGCCGTCAACAACGCCGCCGACCTCAAGGCCCAGGTGCATCCCTTGGGCGTGGTGGGGACCGATGAGCAGGGGACGAAGCTCCTGCAGTACTTCAAGATGAAGAAGGTGGACACCTCCGGCATCCTGACCCTCCCGAACCGGCCCACCACGGTCAAGAGCCGCCTCATGGCGGGGGCCCATCACACCGCCAAGCAACAGGTCATCCGGGTGGACCGCATCGATGACAAGGAGGTCTCCCGGGCCGTGGAGGCCAAGCTCATCGGGCGCATCACGGCCCTGGCCCCCAAGATGGACGCCTTGCTCATCTCCGATTACGGTCTGGGGGTGCTCACGGAGGGGGTACGCCGTTCCCTCCTGTCCGCCTTCGCGGGAAAGGTCATCACGGTGGATTCCCGTTACCATTTGCCGGGCTACCGGGGGGTCACCCTCATCACCCCGAACGTCGCCGAGGCGGGTCCGGCCGCGGGGCTCGAGATCACGGATGAGAACTCCTTGCTTCGGGCCGGGGAGGCCCTGAGGGCCAAGCTGCAATGCAACGTCATGGTGACCCGAGGGCCCCAGGGCATGGCGCTCTTTGGCGTCAAGGGCGGTGTCACGCACCTCCCGGTCTTCGGTCAGGACCAGCCGGTGGACCCCACGGGCGCGGGGGACACGGTGGCCGCCACGGTCACCTTGGCGTTGGCCGCCGGGGCCGACCTGACCCTGGCCTCCTGTCTCGCCACCGTGGCGGCGGGGTTGGTCGTGGCCAAGAGGGGCACCGTGACCGTCACCCCCGAGGAGATCCTCCGGGCCCTCCGATCCAAGGCGAGGTGACCATGGCGGAAGTCATCCTCGATCACGCTCAGCTCTCCAAGAAGCTCGAGGCCCTCAAGGCCCAAGGCAAGAAGGTCGTCTTCGTGAACGGGTGCTTCGATATCCTGCACGTGGGCCATGTCCGGTACCTGAGGGGCGCCAAGGCGCTGGGGGATGTGCTGGTCCTGGCCGTCAATTCCGACGATTCCGTGAGACGGTTGAAGGGGAAAGAACGACCCCTGCTCCCTTTAACGGACCGTCTTGGGATCCTCTCCGAGTTCGAGATGGTGGATTTCGTGACCGCCTTCGAGGAGGACACGGTCACCCCGACGCTCCTCAAGCTCAAACCCCACATCCAGGCCAAGGGCACCGACTACACCCCCGATTCCATCCCGGAAAGGGAGACCATGGCCTCCTTCGGGGGGACGGTCGCGGTGGTGGGGGACCCCAAGGACCATGCCTCCAAGAACCTCATCAAAGAGATCCTCGAGAAGTACGGGCCAAAATGAACCCCGCTCCGCGGCACATCCTGGTGGCCCGCACCGACAGGATCGGCGACCTGCTCCTCTCCCTCCCGGTCCTCCAGGCCCTTCGGAAGGCCTATCCCAAGGCCCGTTTGACCGCCTTGGTCTCCCCCTACGCCGCCCCCGTGGTGAAGGGACATCCTTGTTTGGAGGCGGTGGAAGCGCTGGAGCCGGGCGAGGGGGTCGCCTCCCTGGCGCGCAGGTTCCGCGCCCTACGGCCGGACGTCTTCCTCGCCCTTTATCCCAGGCCGGCCCAGGCTTTCGCGGCTGCCCTGGCGGGGATCCCTTTGAGGGTGGGGACGGCCTTCCGTTGGTATTCCTTCCTCTTTAACCGGAGGGTGTGGGTGCACCGTTCCCGTTGCGATCGGCATGAGGCCGATTACAACCTGGACCTGGCGCGGGCCCTGGGGATCGCCCCGAAGGAGACCCTCATTCTCTTCCCTTTAAAGAGAGGGGAGACCGCCTTCGCCAAGGCCTATCTCAAGTCCAAGGGTGTCAAGGGACCCTACCTGGTCCTGCATCCGGGTCATAAGGGTTCCGCTTTGAATTGGGGACCGGAACGCTACGGGGAATTCCTGAGGGAACTGGGACGCAAGGGGACCCGGGTGCTGGTGACGGGCGGACCGGACGAGAAGGCGCTGCTGCAAAAGGTGGGGGCCGTGGCGGGACCTTCCCGCAAGGGAACGGCCTTCGCCGCGGGGGAACTCGACCTAAGGAGCTTGGCCGCGGTCCTCGCGGGGGCCCGTTGTCTCGTCTCCGGCTCCACGGGGGTCATGCACTTGGCCGCCGCCGTGGGCACGCCCACCGTCTCCCTTTTCTGTCCGATCCCCGCGACCACGCCGGTAAGATGGGGCCCTTGGGGCAACCGCCACACGGTGCTCATGCCCCAAGGCCTCACCTGTCCGGATTGCCAAGTGGGTGATTGTCGCTTGCACGATCCCATGGATGCTATCTTGGTGAAGGATGTCCTCAAGGCGGTGGAAAAGTACGTGAAAAGGACCGGCCGATGAAAAAAGGATCCCTCTTAGGGCTCGTGGTCCTGGCCGGCCTTTCCCTATCCCATCCCGGCTGTTCCTTCCTCTTTGTCCAGCAAGGCGAGACCCAGCGCTTGAAGGAACCCCTGGAGAAGGCCCCCGAGGTCGCCTCTCAGGGAAAGGCTTTGAGCAGCACCCCGATCCTCCACTATGAGGCTCAGGAGGGGGATGGTTGGGAAACGATCTCACGTTGGTATTTCGGGGACCCCTCCAAGGCCGGAAAGATAGCCAAGGACAACGGCCTGTCCGTCCAGAGACCCCCGAAACCTGGCGTGAAAATTCGCATTGTGAATCCCCTATTCTTCCCCAATCCCAAAGACCTCGGGAAAAGGGCTACCCCTACGAGAGTGGTCTCCAAGGCTGTGACCACGCCAAAGGATACTCCTAAGGTTCCGCCCGCCCGCACCCCCACCGAGACCCCCTTCAAGATGCCGGACAACCTGGCCAAGGTGTCCCGACCCAAGGTGAATAAGGCTTTCGCTGCGGGGGAAAGGCTCAAGTACGAGGCCAGGGCCTTGGGGACCTTGGGGGCCTATGCCAGCATGTCGGTGGGGAAGGCCGTGACAATCGCTGGACGCCCTTGCCATCCCATCACCATCAAGGCCAATACGGTCTTCCCGGCCAGCGCCATCTTTGCGGTCAACGACGTGCAATCCACCTACATCGATATGGCGGATTTCGTCACCTGGAGGTTCGAGAACAAGGTCCACGAGGGGAACTACAAGGCCCGTCATAAGGAACGGTACGACCAGGTCAAGCATAAGGTCTACCGCGTCAAGAACGACGAGCCGGAGGAGGAGTTCGACGTCCAACCCTTCACCCAGGACATTCTCTCCTGGCTCTATTATTTCCGCCTACTCCCCCTTGAGACGGGGAAGGTTTATATGATCCCCATTCAGTCGCGGGCGAAGAACTTCCAATTGTTGTTGTCGGTGTTGAAGAAGGAGACCCTCGAGGTGCCGGCGGGGAAGTTCGACTGCCTGAAGGTGAAGATCCTCATCAAGTCAGGAACGGCCTTCCGCAACGACGAAGGGGATGTGAACTTCTGGGTGACCGACGACCCAAGGCATCTGCTGATCAAGACGAAGTTCGCGCTCCCCGTCGGGAGCGTGGACATCAACCTGCTCGAGGCCATCCTGCCGCCCCTCCAGAACAACTAGGGTCGGATCCAGGCCCTCGGTCTCAGTACCTCGTGTTCGGCCTTCTTTCCCCCAACAGATGAGGGTCCTTTTCCTGGAGGGCCTGCACGAAGAGCCCCCGGTCCTTGTAGAGGGAGCGGGTCGGGAAGAGCGCGACCGCGAGTCCCGCGTGCAAGAGCAGGTTCGAGGCCAGGAGGATCCCCCAAAGGACCTTGAACCACTTGCGGCCCATCCAAGGCAGGAGGGCGTAGAACCCATAGAGCATCATCAGGGGCAGGACCAAGTAGTAGGTGTGGGCGGCCGGGGCCTTGATGGAGAAAAGGAAGAGGGTATAGAGGAGCAGGAAGGTCGCCAGGACGACGGACCGGAGGGCTCCCCAGGACCTTTCCGGGTGGGCTTTGCGGAACCAGAGGACCAGCAGGGCGAGGGCCTGGGCGATCCCCAGGACCGTGGCGGTGAGCGCGAAGGGGGCCACCCAAAGGTTCTCCCGAAGGAAGGCCAGGCGGTCGGCCGTGTGGGGGCCGAGGAACCTTGGGACCTCGGCGCTGGCCAGCGAGAGGAGACGGGCCAAGAGGGTGAGGAAGGTCCCGATGTTGGAGGGGTTGAAGGCCACGGTCCTTTCCGTGCCGCCCGAGGCGGCGAGCCCGTATTCCATGAAAGTGGGCAACAGGAAGGACCCTGGGATCGCGGCGCCCAGGAGGCACCAACCGAGGAAAGCCGGGGAGGCGCCGGGCTGGCGCTTCCAGAGGGGCTCGGCTTGCCGGAAGAACGAATAGGCGATGAAGGGGGCCAACACCACGTAGGACATGTGGAATTGGGCGTTCCAAAGGAAGCCGAAGCCCATCATCGCGTTCGCCCAGGCCGGAGGGATCCGACGCAGGGAAAGGTCCGGGTGGGTCTCCAGGAAGCCGATGAAGAAAAGGCAGCTCCCAAAGACCAGGTAGGACGCGTTATCGATATTGGTGGACCAGTTCAAGACCCAGGGCGCGGTCAGGAGCCAGGGCCAGAGCATCCAAGCCGGGGCGGAAGGGAGCCGTTGGGAGCCATACCAGGCGAAAAAAGCGAGGCCCGAGAAGGAGAGGAGGGACAGGAAAAGGAAGGGGGATTCCGGGATGGGAAGGAGCCTAAGGGGCAAGCCCACCACGAGACCCTGTAGGGCGCCCGGGAGCTGGACCCCCGCCGCGACGTCCGGCCCGAAGTAGGGCCAAAGGCCGGTCGCGTAATACTTCAATCCGATCAGGTAGATCTGTCTCTGGTCGATGAACCAGATCTCGGTGCTGAGGCCATAGAGGAGCCGGAACAGGAAAAGGGTCGCCAGGATCGCCAAGAACTTCCAGCGGGGCTCGAGGATTTGTCCTTGGGTCATGGGCCTTCTGTGGGAAAATCCAGGTCGGATAATGGAAGCGAGCCATTATCTTGGGTCCCGGTAGGGGTTTCAAGCGCCGTCCAGGAGGCAGGATGACCACGAAAGCATGGGTCGCGTTATTGGGGGGAGCCTACCTGTTCCGGACCGCCTTTGGGCTCTGTGAGTCCCATTGGGACGATCGGTTGGAACAGGTGCAACATTACCTGGTCGGGCTCAAGTACCACACGACGGGCCTGTGGCCCTATTTCGGGGTGGATATGTTCGCCTCGGAATCGTCACGCCATAGCCAATTGCCGGGGGCCCTCTTTGGGTTGCTCATCGGCTCCCCTTTCCGTCTTTGGCCCCATGCCGAGGCCCCTTTCCTGTTGGTGAACCTCCTTTCCTTGGCGGGAGTGGCCCTGCTGGCTTGGTACCTTCATCAACGGCTACCCCGCCTCTCCCTTCCTTGGCTCTTCC
>Ga0315910_10002824_pt1 | contig 15047 bp, 11 predicted proteins | sample EdamamesoilMG_FD_204470 | JGI IMG/M metagenome (GOLD analysis project Ga0315910, IMG submission 204470) | Garden soil microbial communities collected in Santa Monica, California, United States - Edamame soil | ecosystem: Environmental > Terrestrial > Soil > Garden | place: USA: California...
AGAAGGCGTCGCAACGCTTCCGAAAGGCTGGAAGGAGCGGCTCGTGCCGCTTTCGACTCCTGCCACACGCGGCGCAACCGGCTACTGCTTGGAGCTGCACGATTTGCTGATTTCGAAGTACGTGGCCAATCGTGAGAAAGATCGACGTTACTGTCGCGCCGCCGCCAGGGTGGGCTTAGCCAAGCGGAACGTTCTCGAGCAGCTCCTCGTCGAGACGGAGATCGAAGCCGACTTCCGAGCGTTGATTCGCGCGCTCATAGCTCAGGACTTCTCGCAGGGGGGCTGAGGAACGCCGCCCCGAAGCTGCACAAGTTGCGCGGGTACGCCTGACCGAGTTGGTATCAACCGCGTCGCTTGAGTGACTCCAACTCGGCGAGCGCTTCGTCAAGACGGGCTTGGGTTTCTTCGGCCCGGCGAGCTTCCTCGTCGGCCCGGCGAGCTTCCTCGTTTGCGTGCTCGCTGGGCATGGGCAAAAGTCGACCCTCAGAGTCGAACCAGCGCAGCCACTCGGTGGTCACCGCGTACAGTGTGCCGCGAGCCTTGCCGAGCAGGAGCCCGAGCTGCTCACAGCGCAGTTGCCCGGAAGGCAGCGGCGCCTTCGGTACGTAGGCCTGCCTGCGTGAGTCGAGCTCGTAGCCCTCGAACACGCCCGAGAAGGGGTCGAACAAGAAGTACTCGCCCACTTTGAGGCTGCGCGAGTAGACGCGCATCTTTTCGCCCCGGTCGACTGCTTCCGTCTTGTCGGAGAGAAGTTCGATGATGACGTCGGGTGTCTTGCCGTCTTCTTCCCACACGACCCAGGCGCGGCGCTCTCGTCGGGACGTGTTCGTCACCACGAACACATCGGGACCGCGGAAGTCGTTGTTCCTGGCCTGCACCTCGCTGAAGTACAGGAACATGTTACCGCCGACGTAGAAGTCCGAGCGCTCGCGCCAGGCGTACTCGAGTGACTCGATCAGCACGGTCATCTGCTGGCGGTGGCGGGCCGATTCCATCGGTTCACCGTCGTCGCAGATGAGCGTCGCCGAACTGGGCGGCGGCCGAGGGTGTTCGAGGGGCTGGGTCATGGTCGAACCTCATGGCAGTCTACCACTGCCTCGGTCGCGTCGAAGGCGAGTTGCCGACAATTTGCTCGGCACTGAGTGGTGACCTCGTGAAGAAGGCCGAGACGCCCGTGCGCGGCGCGCAGCGTTCGAACCGCGCACGGGGCGGATTTCGGCGACCCGAGTCTAACGGCCGGTTCACGGGGACGCCCGGGTGTGGGCGGCTTGTGGTTGCGGCGTGTCGACCCCATAGGCTAGGCCTCGAAGGACGTCCTCGTTGTCTGGGCGGGCATTGGCCGCACCGTGGTTATGCAACACTCATGAAACGGCGCAGATCTGCTGCAGCAAGTCGCGCGCGGCTGGCCACGATGGCCGGGATGGGTGCGCTGGCGGGGCTGGCTGGTGCCATCTGCGCGCTCGGCTGTGCCTCGGTCGAAAAGGGGCGCTACGGCGTGAGCTCGTTCGAGGTGCAGGGGGCGGAGCAGGTCGACGAGGCTGCGCTCGAGGCGTGCCTGGTGACGCTCGAGCGGCCGTACTTCGAGCTCAGGCTGGGTGTCGGCGCACCGAAGTGCAACCAACCGCCGTTCGACACGAGCGCGCCGACGCTGCGGCTTTGGCGCTGGCCGTGGACGGACTGGCCGACGTTCAACCAGGCGGTGTTCAAGCAGGACCAGGAACGCATCCTCAGGTGGTATCGGGCTCGTGGGTTCTACGACGCTCGCGTCGTCGAGGTCCGCTACGATCCGAAGGAGGCTGCCAGACCGGGTGCTCGCGGCGATTGCGATCCAGAACGCGAAGAGTGCTTCGTGCACATCATCGTCGTCGTCGACGAAGGGCTGCCCGTGAAGGTGAAGCAGCTGCGCCTGCGCGGTGTCGAGATGCTCGACGCGGCATTGGTGCGCGACCTCGAGCAAGAGCTGGCGTCGCTGCGCGGCGCTCGCTTCGACGAGTCCGTTTACGACCAGCACAAACTGGCGCTAAGAAAGCTGCTCAAGCTGCGCGGGTACGCGGCGGCCGAAGTCGAAGGTAAGGTCAGCATCGCCACGGGCGACCGCTCCGCGAGCATCGAGGTCGAGGTCGAGCCCGGGAGTGTCTACCAGTTCGGTTCGCTCGAGGTGAGCGGGCACGGTGCCTTGCCCAGGGAGCCCATCGTGGCCGCTGCGGCCCTGCCCGCGGGGACTCGTTACGACCCAGCGGTGCTGGAAGAGGTGCAGGCGGAAGTGTTCGCGCTCGGTGCATTTTCGGCGGTCGAGGTGGACGAAAAGCTCGACGTGAAGCGCGGCGTGGTCGACGTCACCGTGCGGGTGACGCCGCTCGCTCCGGACCAGCTGCGCATCGGGTTCGGAGTGCTCAGCGGCGCCAGCCGTCGCACCGACACCGGTGAGCTCGTGAGCATCCCGCAGTGGGACTTGCACGTGTTCGGCAACTACGAGAAGCGTCATGTGTTCGGCACGCTGGGACGCCTGGGCATCGAAGAGCGGCCCCGCTTGATCTTCAACGAGTCGTTTCCAAAGTTCACAGACCCCGCTCTCGGCAACATCTTGAGCGTTCGCTTCAATCAACCGGGTCTGGTCGAACCGCGCACGGACGCGTTCACGAGCTCGGCTTGGGACTACGGCCCCGACCCCTTCCTGGGCTTTCATCGTTCTGACATCTTCGTGCGGCTCGGTCTCAGGCGCGGCTTCTTCACGCGGCGTTTGATGGCCACGCTCGCGGTGCAGCAAGACTTCTTCATCGTGCCCCGCACGGACAATCTGACGAGCGACGGCAGCGAAACGCCGACGCCGTACGCGTTCCAGTTTCTCGAACAAGATCTGCGCCTCGATCTGCGAGACAACCGCCTGCGGCCGCGCCTCGGGACCTACCTCGGCTTCAACGTGAGCGAGTCCGCACGCTACGTTGCTTCCGACTGGACTCAATTTCGCCTGGTGCCAGAAGCTCGTGGCTATTTGCCCCTGCCTCTCGACATCGTCTTTGCCGCGCGATTCGCGCTGGGCGCCATCTTCATCGTGGACGCTAGCTCCGACCTCGACGAGCTCTCGCGTGAGCTGGGACCCACGAGCTACCGGTTGCGCGGCGGTGGCGCCAACTCGAACCGCGGGTTTCTGCCAGGCGAACTGGGTGTCGGTGTGCAAGGTGGCCTCAGACGTTGGGAATCGAGCGCTGAGTTGCGCTTCGCGTTCGGCGAGTCGCTGGGGCTCGTGGGGTTCCTCGACATGGGTGACGTCAATGACGGCCACGAGTTCCGCTTCGGCTACCTGAACTCCAGCGCAGGGGGCGGTTTGCGTTACCATACGGTGATCGGGGTGTTGCGGCTCGATCTGGGCTTTCGTATCCCCGCGTGGCAGCGCGCTGATGGTTCCGATGGAATCGAGTCCGACGCGAACAAGTTGCCCTGGTCACGCACGCCGGGAGCCCTACACTTCACCATCGGGGAGTCGTTTTGAGCAGGGCCGCGCGTTTTTCGAGAATTGTCAAACGCGTGTTCATCGCGCTGGGCGTTTTCGCGCTCGCGCTCGTGCTGCTGGTCTCGTTGACGCTGGGTACGCGAGTCGGCAGGAACCTGCTCTTGGTGCAGGCGCTGGCTGCCGTGAACGATGCGATCCCAGGTCGCATTCAAGTGCTGAATTTCAGCGAGTTCTCGTTAGCGAGCCTCGAGCTCGAGGGCATCTCCGTGTTCGATCCAGCGGGCAAGCAGGTGCTCTCGCTCGCGCAGCTGCGCATCGAAGGTGATTGGGTCGCCCTCAGGGCGGACGATTTGCGTGTGACGCGCGTGCGCCTCCACGACGGGTTCGTCGACGTGAGCAACATCGAGCAGCAGCGCAAGGGGCTCGTTGCGGCATTCGTCGACCCCGACGCTCCCCCCTCGCCGCCGAGCACTACACCCCCGCCCTACGTGCTGGTGGAGGCGATCGAGCTCGACGCCATCGCCGTGCGTTTGCCGCGACCGCACGCAACTGCGCCCGACAAGCTCGAGCGGTTGCGTCTGCGCGCGAGCTTCGAGCTCGACAAGACGCCGCGCGCCGAGGTGCACGCGCTCTCGTTCGACGTTCAGCGCGATGCGGAACGCGTGGGGCGGCTCACCGAGCTGAAAGCACTACTCGGCCGCGGGAAAGAAGCTTCGAAGCTCGCGCTCGCGGCTGATCTAGCGGGCGCTCGGCTCGACGTGGCGCTGCGTGGGGTCGCGCCTCCAGAGCCGACCTGGCGAACAGCTCCGCTGCAGGCCGACGTGAAGCTCGTGGGGGTCACGGGCGCTCGCATCGGAACTCTCGCGGGCGATGCCGCACTCAGCGGCGTGTTCCTCGGCGCCGCCGACCTCGAGCTCAACGCGTCGGGGTCGGCGCGCAAGCTGGCCGCGAAGCTGAAATTAGCCAGCGCGGCCGGCAAGCTCGAACTTGGGGTTCGGCTGAACGAGCTCTCCGATCTGGTGTTCGAACTCACGACACCGGGTCTCACGCCGTCGCGCTTGCAGGCGCAAGCGCCCCCGCACACCGTCGTCGCCGCGCTGCGCGGGCGCGTCGACATCAGTCAGGCGCCAAAGTCGTTTCGTGTGCACGAGCTCGTACTCAGCGACGCCTCCGTCGACGGCGAGGCGCTGCCGAAGCTAGAACTCGCGGCGTTGGTGTCCGAGCGGGACCTCACCCAGCTGAAGCTCCACGTGGCCGACTCCGCATCGAAGCTCGAGGTTACGGGCAACGCTGGCTTCGATGGGTCGGCGAAGCTCGACGTGTCTGCCCGCGTCGAAGCCGAAACGCTGCGGCGCGTGGCGCGGCTCGCCGGTGAAGCACGGAAGATCGATGGCAGCGTGGCCGTCGATCTCGACGTTGCCCGCGAAGCCAACGGTCGGCTCCGAGCGCAGGGCAAGATCCAGGGCCGAAAGCTCGCCTTCGATACCACGTCGCTCGCCCTCGTGGCGATCGACGTCAACCTCCAGGGTACCCCGCCGGAGCTCCAGGGCGCGGTCGACGTCAGGCTCGAGCGACTCGTGGCGGGCGAGGTCGAAGTGCAGAGCGCGGCACTCGAGGTGCGCGGCGGGCCGGTGCGCTACGCCATCGCGCTGCGCGCCCGATCGAACCAAGGCGCCGCGGATCTCACGGCTCAGCTCAGCCGAGAAAAGTCCGGTGACTTGTTGGTCGAGGCGAAGGCGACCGGCACGCGCAGCGGAGAGCCCGTTGCGCTCGAGGTGCTGGCGACCAAGATCAGCCCGGCGGGCAGCGTAGCGACAGAAGGCATTCAGGTGACGGTCGCGCAGCAACGGCTCGACGTGCGCGGTAGCGCAACGCCGGCGGAGGCGGCACTCGATGTCGAAGCGGCGAAGATCGATCTCGCCGCGTTCAATCGCTTGTTGGCTCTGAAGGAAAAGCTGCGCGGCCACGCGTCGCTTCAGCTCGGGCTGCGAGGCCGTTGGCAGCGGCCCGAGGTCGTCGTAGCCCTGGAAGGGCGCGGCGTCGCCCTCGGCGAGCGGCCCGAGCTCGATCTCTCGCTCGCGGGCCAGCTGAACGCCCCCGAGGGCATCGCTGACCTGAAGCTCAGCGTCACGGACGTGGTCGCGGCGCCACGAAGCGAGCACCGCCTCGGGCTCGCCCTGGACGCCGAGAGTCGATTCTCGACGCATGGCCCGCTCGCCCAGGCCTTCGAGGGTGCGGAGTATCGCGCGCTTCTGGAGCTGAAGCAGCTCGACCTCGCCTTCGTAGAGGCGCATCTGCCGAAACAGACGACCTTGCCTGTGCTGGGCGACGTCACGGCAAAGCTCGAGGTCAGCGGGCGCGCCACGGCGCCGGCCCTCGCGCTCCACCTCGACGCCGATCTCGAGCCGAGCTGGTCGAAACGGCACCTCAGCGTGTCGCACGACTTGCTGCTCGAAAACGGGCGGCTGGGGGCAGATCTGCAAATCAGTGACGCAACAGGCGTCTGGGTGGACGTCAACGCCACCACGTCGCTTCCGCCCTTCGCACAGCTCGGCGAGCAAGCCCGAGAGCTGGCGCAGACCGAACGCTGGCGGCTCAAGCTCAATGTCGCCGAGCGCGAGCTCCGGCAGCTGCCGATCCCGCAGGAACGACTCGCGTCGTTGCCGCCGGCGAGCGTCGCCGCTTCGCTCGACGCTGCGCACGAGCCCGAGCAAGAGCCGGAGCTCGATCTGGCGTTGGTGCTGCGCCAGAAGCGGGGCCTCGAGACCCAGGCCGGGTGCACCACCAAAGACCTGCGCGTCGACACCGACGTATCGTTGGCGCGCGGCGACTTGGTGGTGCGGCTATTGGCGCGTCAAGCCCAGCGAGAGCTCGTCAATCTCGACGCGGAAGCACGCGTATTCGTAGCGAACGCTCTCTCTGGAGGGAAGCCAGAGCTGGGGCGCATCACGGCGAACCTGAAGTCGCGCGATCTGGAACTCAGCACGCTGCCCTTCGTATGCCAGCGCTTCGGTGGCAAAGTGAACTTGGCGGCCCACGTCGACGATCCGCTCGGTGAGCGTCCAGACGTGGCGCTTGCGCTCAAGGTCGGCAACCTAACGGCCGGGTCGAAGACCAGCGTCGACACGTCGCTCGACTTGTTCGTCAAACCCGACGAAGCGGGCCTCGACGCGAAGGTGCGGCACGGCGTCAACAGTTCGACGGTGACGCTGCGATTACCAGTCGAGCTGGGGGGCGGACGCTTCAAGATCGACGACAAGGCTCGCTTGCGCGGCGAGCTCGCGTTGCGTCACTTGCCGATCGAACCATTCCTGGACCCGGAGGGGTCGATCTCCTACGCGACGGGGACGCTCAGCGGGCACGCCAAGGTGAGTGGCAGCTTGAAGTCGCCGCGCGTCACAGGGGCGATCGATCTGGAAGAGCTGGGGTTCACGGCGACCGACATGGCGCAGCCCTTGCGCGACGTCGGTGGGCAAGTGCGTTTCACCGAGAGGCGTGTGGAGCTCAAGGGATTCGAGGCGCACGACAAGGACGGCGTGCTGCGCGTAGACGGTTCCGTCGACTTCGCGAACCTGAAACGCATCCAGGGAGACTTCCACGTGCGCGCCGATGAATTTCCGATGCGCCAGCAGGGCCAAGTCGTGGCCACGACGGACGTGGACGCTCGGATCAAGAGCACGCTCACTCCACAGAAGAGTCAGGTGAAGATCCTGCTCCGCGAGGTCGATACCTGGCTCGAGACCGCCCCGGTCCGCCAAGGCATCGCGCTCAAGGGCCATTCCGACGTCGTCGTGAATGGTCGGCCTGCCGTGCCCGAACGCGACGAAAACGCTGCTGCCGCACGCTCCTCGCCTGAAGCTCAGGCACCCCAGCAGCGTCGACCCGAGGCTGGGAAAGCTCCTGCCAAAGATGCGAGCAAGGCGCAAGGGTCGAGCAAGGTCACGGAGATACAGCTCGACGCCCGCGACAAGTTTTGGGTCAAACGCGATGACTTCGCCGTGAAGCTCGCCGCACTGGTGACGGCACGCATCGTCGGGGAAGACGTGTGGGTCGAAGGCAGCGTCGAGATCGATCGCGGCTACCTGCAGTTGTTCGGCAAGGTCTTCGAAATCGAGCGGGGCAGCGAGCTCGAATTCATCGGTTCGCCCGAGCCGAACCCGGTGTTGAACATTCGCGCCGTTCACGAAAATCGCCGATCGGGCGAGAGGGTCAAGGTCGTGATCACCGGGCGCGGGTCCGCGCCGGTGCTCACGTTCTTCGTCGACGACGTGACCGTGACGGCCGGAGACGCCTTCGTAGCGCTGTTCGGAGCTCAGCGGTCCAACGAAGATCCGGATGCGGCGCAAGACCAGGCCAAAAACTTCGTGGGTGGGCTCACCGCGGGTGTGCTCGCTACGGCGGCGCGTCGCGAGCTCGGCGCCGCCGCACCGATCCTGATGATTGAACCCGGCGGGGGCACCGAAGAAACGCGCTTGCGGGCGGGCTTCGAGCTCGACAGCATCGTGCCACGCTTCTTGCGACCCATCGTTACCGGCATGTACTTCGAAGGCATCGTCGCGAACGACCAGAACGCGAATACCCAGGACGCGAACGTGCATGGCGGCGCGCTGCTCGAGATCTACTTTCCGCGCGACTTCTTCACGACGGGGCAGTACGGTCCAGGGACGACGTGGTCGGTCGATCTGGGCTGGCAGCTGTGAGCGCGCTCAGCGCTCGCTATGCTGGGCTGGTGTGCGCTGCGCTCGGCTCGTGGGGCTGTGCCTCGCAAATGCTGACGAGCGTGCACGCTTCCAACCCCGGCGGGTCCGTCAAGCTCGAGAACGCCACGGGTATGCGGCCCACAGTCGCGCTGGGGCAGCTCGTGGTCCGCTACCTGCGCGCCGGCGGCGTCTACTTCGAGTGGCAAGGCCAGGCGCTGATGACGGCGCCTTTCGCCAGCAACTACCCGCTGCTGTCGAACCGCAAGCTCACGCGCTATCGCGTGCGCGACCAGCAGCGCCGGCGCGGCGACCCCTTTCGCACCCTGTTCGACCAGCGCATCGCGCCCAAGCAGGCGGCGATCGACTTCGTGCTGGGCGACGAGCTTCGGCTCGACCGCGTCTACGCACTGCTCGTGGGTCACAGCCACTACGATCACCTGGGCGACGTCCCCGATCTCATGACGCGCAAGCTGCCCCACGCCACGCTCTACGCGAACCAGTCCGCCCAATACATGCTTGCGGGCGAGCCGCAGCTGGCAGGTAGGGTCGCCGTGCTCAGCGAGCAGTCGGGCTGGCTCGCAGCAGGTCCGCCCGGCGCTCCCAGCCTCATCAGGTTTTGGCCGATCGTTTCGGGCCACGCTCCCAACGTCCACTTGCTCGGGCAAACGTACTCGTGGGCGACGGGCAAGGTCGACAAGCCGTGGTCGACGCCGCTCGCGGGTCATACGCTCGACGCACTCAAGGTCGGCGAAACCTACGCTTTCTTGATCGACTTCCTCGACCCCGCTGACCCGAGTCGCAGCGTGCTCAGGGTGCACTATCAAGACGCCGCGTCGACCCCACCCCAGGGCTACCCCCAGCGCGAGCTGTTGGCCGAGCGCGCGGTCGACCTCGAGGTCGTCACGATGCCCGGGCGCGAAACCTTGCCACCGACCCGCGACCGCTACCCCGAAGGGGTGCTGCGGTACGACCACGCCCGCCACGCGCTGGTAATCCACTACGAGAGCTTCTTTCATCCGGTGCTCCAGGGTTCGGATCCCGCTCCCGTGCGCTTGCTCGACACGCTCGGGGGCGGACCTGCCGAGGAGTTTCTCGACAGCATTGCGCGGAGCGTCGAAGCGTCCCCGTGCGGCCCGCCGCTGGCTGCCGAGGGCTTGCGAGCCGAAGCGTTCACGGTGCCATTGCCCGGAGCCTGGTTGGTATTCGACACAGCGCTGTCGAACCCGAAGTGTCGCTGAGCCGTAAGGCACGCGCTTTGCTCGCGCTCCGAGCATGACGAAACTCAGCTCCACCAAGCCCAAGGCTGCCGGCGGAAGACCCCAAAGGTTCATGGACAATGCAGGTCACATGAGCCGGGGTCACGCCGAACGCTTGCGGCACCTCACGCCGTCCTCCAACGAAGCCGCGCAGCCCGGTTTCCTGTGTGATCTCACCGCCTCCGATCGGGCGCTCAGCGACAGCCTCGCCGAAGAAACCGTGCTGAGCATGACCTCAGGCCAGCAGGAGCAGCCCTCGTTGGTGGCTCTCGAAGATCTGGCAGAGCTCTCCATCGAAGCCCCAGAAGACGCGGACATCGAGATCCCCGAGCAGCCGCCGCCGGATGCATTCGACGACGACGAACCCGGTAGCAGCCGGTGAGGCGTGTCGGCGTGCAACGGGGCACCCTTGCGCCTCGCGAGATCGCAGCGGTGTTTGCGGGCGCCTGGCGCTTGGGTGTTCGACGAGCCCATGAGTCCATAGGACGAAGTCCCGCACCGGCGAGCCCCCCGATGTCTCACCGATGCGGGAAGTCTACTTCGCGCACGCTTCGATTCAGGTCATCGATTCGAGATGGCTCAATGCGTCGTGCGTGCGCTGCTGCTCTGGCAAGATCTCGTTGACGATGAAGTGACGCTCCGCTGGAGACAGCTTGTCCACGTCGCGCTTGTAGTCGTCGCGCCCGTGATCTTCGCCCTCTTCGAGCGCGGACACCGCGGCCGATTCGCCGAAAACCTTGGCGCTACCTTCCGCAAGCTTGGCAATACTGCCCCATACCCCCGAGCTGGCTGCCGGTTTGCCACCCAAGAGCCGTACTCTGTCGGTCAAGAGTTCGGCGCGCCGGCGATGCGACTCTTGCAGGCCGCGCAGCTGCGCGACCACGCTGGCGTCGGTCATTTTCTCGATGCATTGCTCGTAGGTCTCCACGGCAGACAGCTCCCCGCGCAGGAACGAATTGAGCTGTCGGATATCTTGTTCGGTAATGTTGGTCATCAGTGGTTTCTCCTTGGGTTGGGATCCCCACACTGGCAACCTGCATGCCAAACGGCGAAGCCGCGAAACAGCGGTGAAACTGCGCAGTGTACCGAGACTGTTCGCGCGCGGGTGCCAGGATGCCGCGGCGTGCGTCAGATTGCACCGCCACGGTGCTCGGTGCTTTCTTGGGGCACTGACGCGCCGCTCAACGGCAGTACAACTTGCCCGCCACGGCGCACGCCCCGCCGTCGACGGCGTGCTCGGCGCAGCTCGCTGCAACGGTAGTGCTGAGGCTATGCCCTCGGATGATGTCTGCGCGGTCCTTCACGGAGGTAGTGCCCACCGCGCAGTGCCCGTCCCCACTAGGGTCCGCCGGGGTGACGACCTCTGCCCAGCCAGGCTTCACCGCATCCACTTCCGCGGCCGTGACGCTACCATGCTTCAGGTCGCAAGCTGCTTTAGCGGCGATGACGTGTGTGCCCGCCGGGCAGCTCGGGGATGCGCTACAGTCTGCGTCGTTACCGAGCGTGGTACAACCGAAGGGGACACTCTGCACGCTGCACGAGCCCGTATCGTCCAGACGTCCATCGTTGCAATTGAACCGATGGCAGGTAGCGACGCCGTCAGCGTCTAGCACTTGGTCCACCGTGCCGCCGTGTTCGATGAAGTCGTTGTCGAACCGCGTCTCGAGAAAACATCCTGCCTGTCGCGGGATGTGCGCGCTCACCCGTTCGTTGTGGGCGACGTAGTTGGGTAGGTTGGCGAGCGGCAGGTCTTTGAGTGCGTCCGGCAAGTGGGACTGGTCGTTGTTCGTGAGAATGACCGTAGCCCAGTCGCGCTCCAACACCTGGTTTTGCATGACCACGTTGTAACGCGCGAAGTCCCTATCGTCCTTGCTGCTCCCGTAGGCATGCTCGGGGTCGGAGTCCTCGTCGCAGTACCCGCGGAGCCCGTTGCGAGACGCAAGGAAAATGGCCTTGTCGGAGTCTCTCTCGTCGAAGTCGAAGTAGTTGTTGATGATGTGATTGTGCTGAGGCGCTGCGATCCGAATGGTCCCCTTTTCGCCGCAGTTGCGGTACAAGAAAATGCCGCCATGAGCTGGGCGCATGAAGCGGTTGTCGATGATGAGGTTGCCGCCCGAACCATCCAGCGCCAACTGCTCGCGGTTGCCAGATATCGCGCCGATCACATTGTTCTCGATGACATTGCCATACGACTCCGCATCGAAGTAGATGCCGGCCCCGTTGCGTTTGTCTCCCACAGCGCCGTCTCCGATCACGGTCGAATCGCGCAGGGTGAAGTTCGTGACACCAGGCGCAAGATAGAGCACCCTGGTCCTGAGCTTGACCTTGTCGAAGAGGATGTTGGTGGGGGCAGCGTCGCGCGCTCGCAGCGTGTGGCCGGGTGCGGCTTCGTCTCGAGCCGACTTCTTGACCCATGCTCCCCCAGCGTTCCTGCCCAGGCCTCGGATTCGCACGTCGCCGACGATTTCGCAGCCCCGGATCACGATGTTTTCCGGTCGCAGTCGCTGGTAGTAGCCGTTGCCCAGCTTGGCAATCTTGCAGAGCTCGCCGTCGCAATCGCCATCGTAGCAGGTGATGAAGTCGCTGCTGGGAACGTCGCATTGCACCGCGTCCCCCCGCGAGTCCGTTCGGGCCGTTTCGTCCGTTACATAGACGAACTTGCTTTCGATTTGGATCACGTCTTTGCCCCGCGTCGAGGCATCGCCGATGCCCCCGTTGTGGCAGTCGATCGTGACGTTGTTGCCCCGGTCGCCCGCGAACCGAATGGGTCTTCGGATCCGCTCACCGGCCTGCAAGTCGAGGTTGCACGCGATGTCGATGACTTCGGCACTCGGTGTGAGAATGGCGGCACGCTGTTCGCGGCTGCACCCGGGCTCCGCTTCCACGGCCAACCTGGCGGTGTGCTGGGGCTGGCGCTGAGGATATGCGCTGCGTTCGCCCGCGCGGTCGCACCCAAGCGCTGCCAAACACACGCCTAGCGAAACCAGCGAAACCTTCGAGCCACTGCACCGGATCCCCAGGCTGCGCATGATTCCCAGGCAGTGCATCGCTTGCTCTCTAGCGTGGCACCCAAGCGCGCGCTAGCCGGAGGCCAAGGAACGGGCGGGACTGAGGCGAGCTCGATATTGGCCAACCATTTGGGGGCTTGCCATTAGTTGCTGAATGCGTTAACTATTGCTTCAGCGGGCAATTAACAAGGTCCGCTCACGGAGGTGTCCCATGAAACCGACTCCCAAAGGCTGGCCGCGCATGTGTGCATCCGTTTACTACGAGGACGCTCGAGCGGCGATCGACTGGTTGGGTCGCGCGTTCGGTTTCGAGGTGCGCCTCAAGGTCGAAGGCGAGGGCGGTCGCATCGAACATTCCGAGCTCGTTTTCGGTGAAGCGATCGTGATGGTGAGCGACGTCAAGCACGACAAGCCGTACAACGCGAGCTTCGTGTCGCCGCGACAGGTGGGCGGCAAGAACACGCAGGCTCTGTGCTTCTTCGTGGATGACGCAGACCAGCACTGCGAGCGCGCGAAGAAGGCAGGCGCTGTGATCGGTATGGATCCGGAGACCCACGACTACGGGGATGACTACTGGGTCGACCGCACATACCAGGCGACGGACCCCGAGGGGCACACCTGGTGGTTCATGCAGCGTGTGAGCGAACCCAAGACACGTGGCTGACCTCGACGCGACCTTTTCTGCGCTGGCGGACCCGACCCGCCGAGGTGTGGTCGAACTTTTGAAGCAGGGGCCACAGCGAGCCACGAAGCTTGCCGAGTTGCTCGATCAAAGCCCGCCGGCGATGAGCCGTCACCTGCGCGTGCTCAGGCAAGCCGGCCTCGTGCACGAGGAGTCACCACCGGAAGACGCGCGCATCCGCATGTACCGGCTCAACCGCGACCCCTTCAGCGAACTTTCGGACTGGGTGAGCGAGGTCGAGGCATTCTGGGGCGATCAGCTCGACTCGTTCAAGCGGCACGTCGAGCGGCGTGCGCGGCGCCGGCGATGACAGGCGAAGCGAACCCAGCAAACGCACCGGTTCCGGGTGACCGAGCGCGCGTCAGCGTACTCGTCGAAGTTCCACCGGAAGAAGCGTTCCGCGCCTTCGTCGAGGACATCGATCAATGGTGGCGCCACGGACTCAAGTATCGCGTGTCCGGCAAGCGGCGAGGCATCGTTCACCTCGAGGCCAAGGTCGACGGGCGGTTGTTCGAGTCGTTCGAGACCGCGCGCGGGGCGACCAAGATCGTGCAAACGGGACGCGTGCTTCAGTACGATCCACCGAAGCTCTTGGCGATCGAGTGGCGCAACGTCAACTTTGCGCCGCACGAGACCACCCACGTAGAAGTGCGTTTCGACCCGAGCCCGAGCGGCACGCTGGTGGCGTTGACGCACAGCGGTTGGAGCGAGATCCGGCCCGACCATCCCGCGCGACACGGTCAGCCGACGGACGCGTTCGTTCGCTCATTGGGTCTGTGGTGGGGAGATCTGCTGACGTCGCTGCGCGTGCACTGCCTCCCGTAGGCTGCCTGAAAGCCGCGCCACTCAGTGGCACGCAGAAACCATCGGCCTTGGGTGCGGGAGGGTCGACGCGACGCCATTGTCAGGTTCACCCTGGCGCCCAGCCCGCGAACGTCCGCGAAATGCGGGGTTTCCCGCGGAGCTCGCGGGGCTTCCCAAAGTGGCAAGCGCTTTGCAATTGAGGTTGGGCGTGGCGAGACAGCTCGCCCCTCCTTGTTGGTCTCCTTTCCGATGTGCATGCGCTGAAAAGCGCGTCCTTCCTGCCGCCCTTGGGCCTCCGGCGTCAACCTCCCCCCCCTTCCGGAGGCCCTTGGGCGGCGACCTTCAAATTCCACAAGATTGCGCCCGCCACCCCCGTTCCTGGCCTTCCCGTACACCACTTCACCGGGAGCGGGGGTGGCGCGGAGCTTTGCCCGTGCCTCCCGGGCAGCGTTCGCGCGTCTCGCTGATAACAAGCAATAATTACTTGTTATTTTGTAACTTGCATAATGAAAGTTACATGGCTAGCGTACAGCCCATGGACCGCAAGAGTTTCGCTCATGTCGAGTGTCCCATCGCGCGCGCTACGGACGAGGTCGGCGACGCTTGGTCGCTGCTCATCCTGCGTTCGGCGTTTCTGGGCGTGCGCAGCTTTCACGGATTCGAACAACGACTGGGTGCGCCCGCGAGCACGCTCACGCGTAAGCTGGCTCAGCTGTGTGAGCGTGGCTTGCTACGCAGGGTACGTTATCGCGCACGCCCGCCGCGTGACGAGTACCTCCTGAGCGACAAGGGGCGCGACCTCTTGCCCGTGTTGCTCGCGCTGGCGGTGTGGGGCAACCGTTGGCTCGCGCCCGCGGGCGCTCCGCTGCTGCTCGTCGACTACCTAACGGGCGAACCGGTCGAGCCAGTCATGGTCGATGCGCGCACCGAACGCCGCCTGAAGCTGGGCGACGTGGCGATCGCGGCGGGCCCCGGCGCTTCGCGTGAGCTCGCGCGTTCATTGTCGCACCCCATCCCGTTCGCTGCGGAGGGGTCATGAGGCGCGTCGTCGTTACTGGTCTCGGGCTCGTGACACCGCTCGGCTCGGGCGTCGAACGCACCTGGCAGCGCCTGCTCGAAGGTCGCTCGGGCGTGCGCCGCATCGAC
>Ga0315910_10002825_pt1 | contig 15047 bp, 14 predicted proteins | sample EdamamesoilMG_FD_204470 | JGI IMG/M metagenome (GOLD analysis project Ga0315910, IMG submission 204470) | Garden soil microbial communities collected in Santa Monica, California, United States - Edamame soil | ecosystem: Environmental > Terrestrial > Soil > Garden | place: USA: California...
CCGCCTGCTTGACCAGCTCGGAGGCGATGATGCCTTCGGCGCCGGGCTTGGTTTCAATGATCACCGGCTGGCCGAGCATCTGGCCGAGCGGCTGCGCGAAGATACGCGCCCCGAGTTCCGCCGCGCCGCCCGGCGGGAAGGGAACGATCAGGCGGACGGGCTTGTTCGGGTACGGCTGCGCCATGGCGCTGGAGCAGGCGAGCGCGGCGGCGACTGCGGCAATGAGAATTTTCATGACGGTCACTCCGGCTGGATGCCAATGGCCTTGAGGATGTTGCGGTAGCCCTCCAGCTGTTCCTTCACATACGAGGCGAGTTTTTCCGGCGTCGAAGGCGTCAGCACGAAGGCCTGCTTCTGCATGGCTTCCTGCACGTCGGGGCGTCCCATCGCCGCGACGAATTCCTTGTTCAGGCGCGCGACGACGTCGGCAGGCATCTTGGCGGGCCCAAACAGCCCCGCCCAGGAGATGATGCTGAAGCTCGGGTAGCCGGCCTCGGCGATCGTCGGCACATCCGGCAGCAGGTGGCTGCGCTTGGGCAACGTAGTCACCAACGCGCGCAGTTTGCCGTCGCGAATCAGCGGCATCGAGGTTGTCGAGGACGCAAACATCATGTGCACGCGCCCGCCAACCAGGTCCGCCATGACCAGGGGTTCCGTCTTGTAAGGCACGTGGACCATATCGATCTTCGCCAGAGAAGCGAGCAGCGCAGAGGAAACGATGCCGGTGGTATTGCCGGTCGCGTAGTTGATCTTGCCCGGATTCGCCTTGGCGTACTGGACGAGCTCGGGCAACGTCTTGACCGGCAGGTCGGGGCTGACCACGACGAAAAAGGTATAGCGGCCGATATCGGTGATCGGCGTGAAGTCGGCGACCGGGTCATAGGGCGGCGATTTCTTCATCGCCGGCACGACCGACATCGGGCTGTTCGTCGCCATCAGCAGCGTATAGCCGTCGGGGGCGGCCTTCATCACCTCGGCGGCCGCGATCGCGCCGTCGGCGCCCGCCTTGTTGTCGACAATGACCGGCTGCCCGACCGCCGCCGACACCGAATTGCCGAGGACGCGCGAAATGAGGTCGGTCGCCGAGCCCGCGCCAAACGGCACCACGATGCGGATCGGCTTGCTGGGAAACTGCTGTGCGGATGCGGCGCAGGCGAACATAGCGACCGCCGCCGAGACGAACAAACGCTTCATTGTGATCCTCCTCTTCTCCAAGCCAATTATAGAATGGGACCGGTACAAAGATGCGGGAGGTTTCGCGTGGAAATCGGCGTGATCGGCCTGGGCAGGATGGGCGCCAACATGGCGCGGCGCATGGCGCGCGGCGGCGCGCGGGTGGTCGCCTTCGACCGCGAGCCCGCGGCGCTGGTTCCGCTCGCCGGGGAGAAGAACATCGAGTGCGTCGAGGGGCTGGCCGCGCTGGCCTCGAAACTCGAGGGCGAACGCGTGCTGCTGGCGATGCTGCCCGCGGGCGCGCCGACCGAGGACGCGCTGCGCGAGCTGCTGCCGCTGCTGTCGGCCGGCGACACCCTGGTCGACGGCGGCAATGCCTTCTACAGGGATTCGATGGCGCGCTCGCTGGAATTGTCGCAGCGCGGCCTGCGCTATGTCGACGCCGGCGTCTCGGGCGGCATCCACGGCCTCGCCAACGGCTACTGCCTGATGCTCGGCGGCACGCCGAAATCGGTCGAGCGCTTCGAGCCTTTCGCGCGCCTGCTCGCGCCGGCGCCGGACCGCGGTTGGCTGCACTGCGGCCCGAGCGGCGCCGGACATTTCGCCAAGATGATCCACAACGGCATCGAGTACGGGATGATGCAGGCCTTCGCCGAGGGCTTCGCGCTGCTCGCGGCGCGCAAGGATCTGGAGTTCGACCTCGGGCGCCTGGCCGAAACCTGGCGCCACGGCAGCGTGGTGCGCTCCTGGCTGCTCGATCTGTCGGCGGAAATCCTCAAGGAAGACGAACACCTGCAGCGCATTGCGCCGGTGGTTCCCGACTCGGGCGAAGGCCGCTGGACCGCGCTGGAGTCGGTGGAACTGGGCGTACCCGCGCCCGTCATCACCATGGCGCTGATGGCGCGCTTCTCCAGCCAGGGCAAGTCCGACTATGCGAGAAAGCTGTTGGCCATGATGCGCGCGAAGTTTGGAGGCCATGCGACCTCAAAAACATGATCGTCATTGTCATGGGCGTCTCCGGCTGCGGCAAAAGCACTATCGGACAGCCGCTCGCCGAACGACTCGGCTACCCGTTTTTCGACGCCGACGAATTCCATCCGCCCGCGAACGTCGCCAAGATGGCCGCAGGCATCCCGCTAACCGACGCCGACCGCCAGCCCTGGCTCGAACTCCTCAATGCGAAGCTGCGCGCGCACGACAACGCGGTCCTCGCCTGCTCCGCATTGAAGGAATCCTACCGGCGGACGTTGTCGCAGGGCCTCGCCGACTGCCGCTTCGTGCACCTGCGCGGCAGCCTCGAACTGATCCGCGCCCGGCTCGCCGAACGCAAGCACCGCTACATGCCCGCTTCGCTTCTGGAGAGCCAGTTCGCCGCGCTCGAGCCGCCCGAGCGTGCGATCTATATCGACATCGCGCAAGCACCGGAAGCCTGCGCGCGGGAGATCGAGGCGAGGCTCCGCCTTTGATCAAGAGCGACAACGATGGAAATTAATCGAGGACCAGCTCCAATCTAGGCGCGACATTCTCGGTGTTGTCCAGATAGATACTGCCGAGATCAAGGGAGATCGCCTCATCGTCGCGGGGTTGCGGAAGCTCGAATCGAAGTACGACGTCTGGAAATAGCATGGAAGAGTCATTACGTGTCGTTACGACTGGTCGTTGAAGATCAATTCCACCAAATGTCGACGGGGGTAAGGGTCCGAAACAGTTTGCTACGACCGCGTAACCTGTTGGAAGAGCCGCCAACATTTCCGATACTTTGAGAGAAATTCGATTTGCGTCAAAAAGCACGGATCTCGGTGCCGCCGCGCCGTCCTCGCCATGCCAGTACGAAGAAATGCATATCACGAGAGGTTGTTGGTCTTCAGAGGATTTAGGTTGGACAACATATGCGATTAGTCGGAAATGTCCGATTTCAAGTTCCGCCTTTCGATATTTCTTCCCCGCCGGGACTCTAGACGGAAACACAGTGTCTACGACTGTACCTACAGCTTTAACGACTCCTCCTATCAATTCAAGTGACGCACAAGACGTCAAAGATGTCGCGATGAGGACGTTGAGCAATATCTTTCCGGCAACCTTGGTGATAAAAATTCGCGACATGGTCTACAACTAGCCCTCGACCGGTTTCAATGTCGCGCTGGTGACATTGCGCATACGGAAAACTGGCGCCTGGCGGTCATTCTTCCTACTGAATCGGGACAAACAGGACGGTCAATAGAAATTCTTCCACTTTCTTCCTGAGCGACTCATCCAAGTATGACGTCGCGCCGCTCGGCCGCCTCTCGCTGTGGGCCGCCATGACGCCCATTCGTGGGTCACGCGGGTGGCGGCAAATGAAGCCGGCACGCGTTTCAATGAATAGCACGCCCGGAAACTGCCGATTGCCCGACTCTTCGCCTACTCTTCGGATTTGCAGGCAATCCGTACCGTGCGCACGGTACGGGATTGCTTCCGCTTCCAGAACACGAAAGCGATCCTCCGGAGTCTTCATGCTCGCTTCCACGCTCTTCGCAAAAATCTGGGGAGAATCGGACGCGGCCGCAAGACCATCCAGAGACACCAACTCTACCCAAGCTAGCAATGTATGGTCCCGCTTGCTGCGCGCAATATCAAAGAAAAATATGCCGTCGCTGGACTTTTTTCGTATTGCCCAACCGCTCCCGGGTGGCGGAACGATGCTGAAACCGCGCATTTGAATCCGGCGCGCTGAATCTGCGTCGGCCTGCGCGCTCGATTCCGTGGCAAGGCAAATCACACCGAGAAGCAACGTCCGAACGACCGCGCGGTGGATGATTGCTCTCATTGACTGTTCCCGCTTTGCAACAAACTTTCGGCCAACCCGGCAGCGCATGCCTTGGCAAGGTCGGCCAGATTCGACTGTAGAGCGGCGCCGAGCCCGCCGCCTTCGGCCCGGGGTCCGGCGACAGCCGGCAGCACCTGCTGCGGGAGGTGGCACTCGGCTGCCCATAGCGGAGAATCGGCATCCATTTGGCGAAGCTTTCCGAAAGCAACGAAGTCCAACGTACGAGTGCTCGTGCGCAGGGTCCAGTCCTGGGTGCCGAACTCGAGAACGATGCCCTCGCGAATCTTCGATGCCATCCGCGCATCGCCGACCCAGCCATCAAACGGCTCCGCGACTTCCCGGATATTGGCGAGCCCCGCTTTACGCAGGTCGCGTAGCACTTCCGCTTTTACCATCAGGATCGGATCCGTCAACGCATGATCCTCGAGGAGCCGCGCGCCGCGTTGTTCAGAGGCTTGCAAATGCGGACCGTATTGGTCGGCTTCGGCCCGTTGCCGGGATATCGAAGCCCCGTCGATCGCTGCGCCGACCAGTAACGCCAGCAGGCCGCCGCTGGGCACAGCGGAATTCGCCATGCCGGGATTGACTACCGCACGGGGGTTCCGCGGAGGGTCCACGCGGAGCGGGGGTCGCTGATAGTGCACTGCGTGGACCTGCGGGGCGCTTTTGATGTCGGCAAGGGTTGCAGCATCGATCGTCTTAGTCTGGACGATGCGACGCAGGCTGGATGGCTCGACACAGGCGAAGTCGATTCGAAATCTGTCGCGCGATTTCTCCGTCGCTGCCCTGCCATGCTTAGCGCAGTGCTCCTGCGCGGTCCTGAACGCGTCTTCCCGATCGGCGATGGCGTTCAGCCAGACGGGCGTGCCGTTTTCGTCACCTTGTCCGCCCTGCGAAGTGGCCGCGCAGCCAGGGAGCAGGCCGGCTGCAATGACTGCCAGCGCTACCGCAAGTGCGCGCGCGGGGCGCGCTGAGATGTCGGACATGGTCCCTCCCCTAGAGTAGTTGCAGTTCTATTGCCCGCATTACGGCCGCCGCGGCCGAACGCACGCCGAGCTTGCGGTAGGCGTTCTTGATGTGGCTCGCTACGGTGTGCAGCGAGATGCCGAGCCGGTCGGCGGCCTGCGCGTAGGTGCAGCCGTGCGCGATGAGCTGCAGCACGGCCGCCTCGCGCGAAGTGAGCACGCTCACGCACTCAGCTCCCGACGTGCAGCTTGTAGCGCGCGCCGTTCGAGAACGTGCAGGTGCCGGCGCCCTGGCGCGGGCTGTTCATCTGGTACTCGCAGCTCATGAACGAGCCTGAGGACCCGTACGCGCTCGCGATCCCCTTGCGCTCGTCGTTCGACACCCGCGTCGCCTCGCCCGTGAGGATCTCGCCGCCGTACTGGACCTGGAAGCGACCCTTGCCGGTCATCATGTTCGCGACCGTTCCGGTGACCACGCCTGTCTGCGTGGCGAGGTCGTTGTCCGGGTAGAGCCGGGCATTCAGCACGACCGGAAACGATCCACCGTGCGCCGGCACGGGAACCGCGCCGGGCGCCACGGCAACGGGCACGCCGGCCGGCGGCAGCGGGTAGTGGTAGTTCTGCACGTTGCCCTGCGGGTCGACAACGGGCACCACGTAGCAGCCGGTAAGCGCCAGCGTGGAAGCGTAAAGTGCCACTGCAATCTTGAGTCTCGGTTTCATGGTCTGCCCCTTTCGTGGTTGCAGGCGTGCGGCTTTGCCTGATGCCCCCATGATTGGGGGACGGCCCCCACAGCCCGCTTACCGTCCACTTACAGATGGGTTACCGGCAAGGGCGGGGTGCCCGCCCCGCAGCCCGGCCCGCGGCGGTAAAGTAGGCGTCGTGACGTAGCGACCATGGCCGACCACGCCTACCCCGACGCCCTGCCCCCCCAGTACCGGCTCCACTGGTATGTGCTGGAGAGTGTTCTTGGCCAGGGGGGTTTCGGTATCACCTACCTGGCGCGCGACACCAATCTGGACCAGCGGGTGGCGATCAAGGAGTACCTGCCGGTCGACGTCGCGACGCGGCGCGCCGACTCGACCGTGCGGCCGCGCAGCGAGGACCAGTCCGAGCGCTACCGGTGGGGACTGGACCGCTTCATCCTCGAAGCCCGCACGCTCGCCAAATTCGACCACGCAAGCATCGTGCGCGTGCTCTCCGTGTTCGAGCAGAACGGCACCGCCTACATGGTGATGCGGTTCGAGGAAGGCGAGAACTTCGGCGCGCTGCTGGACCGCAAACGCACGCTCGGCGAGGAACAGCTGATGCGCGTGCTGCTGCCGGTCCTCGACGGCCTCGGGCTGGTACACGACGCCGGCTTCATCCACCGCGACATCAAGCCGGACAACATCCACATCCGCGCCGACGGCAGCCCGGTGCTGCTCGATTTCGGCTCGGCGCGCCATTCGATGGGGCAGGCGCGCACGGTGACGATCCTGGTCGCGCCCGGTTACGCGCCGTTCGAACAGTACTACTCGAGCGGCGAGGACCAGGGCCCGTGGACCGACATATACAGCCTGGGCGCAACCTGCTACCGGGCCGTGGCTGGTGTCGCGCCGATGGACGCGATCGCGCGCAGCAAGGGAATCCTCGGCAGCACCCGCGAACTGCTGGTGCCGGCCACCGCCGTGGGCGCAGGCCGCTATTCGGAGCGCCTGTTAAGGGCGATCGATCATGCCCTCGCCTTCGCCGAAAAGGACCGCCCGGGAACGCTCGCGCAATGGCGCAGGGAGCTGACCGGAGAACGTCCGGCCGCCGCGCCGCGGAAACCTGCGGCTACTCCAGCCGCGGCCCCGCCAGCCAAAGAGAAAATCCCTATCACCTCTAGTGCAGCATACATCGCGGTCATCGCCGGCGTCGCGGTCATCGCCGGCGCATTGGGCGCCTACCTCTACATGGCGAGGTTGAAGCCAGATCCGACTCCCCCCGTCGCGGAGCTAAAACCGGCGCCACCGCCGACGAAGGAGTTTGCGAAGCCAGTCGAGCAGGAGCAGAAGGAGAAAGAAGCGCGGGCCGAAGCCGAACGCGCAGCCAATGCTGAGCGGGACAAACTGGAAGCGCAGAAGAAAGCTGACGAGACCGAGCGCAATCGCCAGCGGGAAATGGAAGAAAAGCGAAAGCTCGATGCCGAACGGGCGCGCAAAGAGCGCGCGAGCGCGAAGAAACCACAACCAAAGCCGGCAGATCCACCGGTGGCCGAGGTGAAGCCTGCGCCGCCAATTCCCACGCCTGCACCGCCGCCGGCGCTGGAGTGCCCGCAGCAGGGCGAAGTCGCGATCTACAACTGTTATCGGGGGCTCGCGCGGGGCGGGGACGCTCTCGCGGCGCTGAAGGTGGGCGAACTGTTCGAGGCGGGCCGCGGCGTTGCCAGGAGCAACAACTCCGCGTACTACTGGTACGCCGTGTCGGAACTGCGCGGCGCGCCGGGCGCGAAGGCGAAAAAGGACGCGGTCGCAGCGCGCCTGCAGCCGGTCGAAATCGACCAGATGGACAAGCTGGCGAAGAACGAGGCCACAACCGGCAAGTGAGGGCCAGGTAAGGGGGAGCCATGCGAAAAATCATCTGGATCGCTGTTTGTGCATGTGCGGTGACGCTGGCGGGGTGTCCCACGATCAACGGCGGGGCGAAGCCGCCTTCGCCCCCTCCGCCTGCCGCGTCAGCGTCGAAAGAAAAGGTCGCCGAGGCGTTCACGCGCCTGAACGCGGCGCTGAAGGATACCTACGAGCGGATCATCCGTCAGCGGGGAACGCGCGTGGTCGCCGCGCCGCGCGGTGTTGCGTTCGATGCCATCCAAGTCGGCCTGACGCGGCTAGGGATGATCGTGGAAAACCGGGACCCGGAAATCGGCGTGCTCACCGTGGCGGCGCCCGCGCCGAGGCCCCTCGATGCGGCCGAGTGGCGTACCACTGTGCTGTCGGACCAACCGCTCATGGCAGGCATCCTCTGCCCCGTCCTTGGCGAGGAGTGCAAGACGATCAGGTTTGAGCCTGAAGACTTCGTGATCGTCATCAACGCCACGGTGCGCGAACTGGGCGCAGGCCGATCAGAGGTATCGCTCACCACCCGCATGCGGGAGATTGCCGAGCGCCCCGGCGTACCGCGCCGCGAATACCCGCCGCCGACGGGGGTGCAGATGGCTCTCGACAAGATCTGGGCGCAGTTCGACCGCGCACTGGCCGAACGCCAGCCAAAGCCCGCCGGACCGCGGTCCTAGGCGGGCCGGGTCACTTAACGCCCGCGGTCCCCGTGAGCTCGTTCATCATCTCTTTGGCGAAGGACTCGTAGAGCCAGCCCATGCGCGCGTCGTCCTGGCCGCCCGCCAGTCCGCCGAGCGCGTACGACACCGTAACGCCAAACCGCTGCAGTTCGGTTCCCCCGGCATCGCGAACCATGACCTCGCCCGCGATCCGGTCCTCGCCCGCCATGAAGCCGAACATAATCGCCGCGAAATTCGAACGAACGCGGATATCCGTGATGATGATTTCGACAACGGGCAGCCTGGAATCGGGCGCCTTCGCGAGCAGGCCCTTGGCGTCCAGCGCCTGCTTCACCGTGGAGAGCAGCCGCTCGCCGCTGAATTTGAGGTTCTCCGCGAGCTGAGCCTGCGCGTTCTTGTCCAGCGATATCGTCACGTCGCGCGCCACCACGTCCTCGCGGGAAAAGACCGCCTGCCGCTTGCCCGGATCGTCCGCACGCTTCACGCTGGACGCGCATCCGCCCAGCACTCCCGCAAGAAGCACTAGCGCCAGAATGGCGGTTTTCCAATTCGAGTTCATTGCCTGCCTCCCCAAGTTTGAACGCGCCACGCACTGCGCGTGGCCAACTCAGGATGCATCAGGGCAGGTTATCGATGACTTACGCTTGCCTGACAGATCGGCCAATCCACCATGCCCTAGCCCGGCGGATTGCTGCCCAGTTCTGCGTAAACCGCCTGCGCCTCGGCAGAGGGCATCACCTTCAGCCGGTTTGCAAGAACCGTCCGCAAACGCTCGTAGGTGGCCCGCGCCTCCTCCAGGTCGCCGGAGCGCTTGCAGGCAAGCATGAGGTTGCGATACGGCGCCTCGTAGAGCGGATCGACGTCGATCAGACGCTGGTAGCAGTCCGCGCCCGCCGCGCGGTCGCCGTCTTCCTCGAAGGCGCGCGCCGCGCGCGCGAGGCAGCGCAGCAGGCGGGCGCGGATCTGCTCGCGAAAGGCGAGATAGCTCGGCTGATCGGACTCATCCGGCAGGAACGGGCCGCGATAGAGCGCAAACGCCTCGTCGACGAGCGTGTGCAACTCCGACTTACGCCCCGCATGCGGCGGGGCCCTGAGCACGCCCTCCAGCTCCAAGAGCGCCGCCTCCAGCGCCCGGGCGTCCACCCGGACCAGGCCTGTGCCAAGGCTCAGGCGGCCGTCGCGCAATTGCAGGGCTTCGTCGTCGCCCAGCAGCCGGCGCAGCCGGTGCAGCGTCGCGGTGAACGACTTGTGCGCATAATCCGCATCGACATGCGGCCAGAGCGCGTCACCGAGTTGGTCGGCGCGCACGTTCTGCCCGCCCAGCGCGACCAGAACCTTGAGCAGTTCCATCGGCCTGCCGGGACCCTTGGCGGAAAATTCCACTGGCGCACCGGCGCGCAGCAGCTCGAACCGGCCGAGCGTCGCGATGCGAAACTGCCAGGGCCAGTCCACGATGCGCAGCGGCGCAACCCGCGGCACCAGCCGGCGCTCGCGCACCAGGCTGCTCGCGTACTCCGGCTCCACGCGACGGTCGATGGCAAGCGCGCAAAGGTCCGCCGTTTCGCGCTGCCGCCACCAGGGCGCGTGCCGGAACCCATGCTCCCGTCCCAGCGCAAACGCGCTGCCCAGGCAGGCGAGCGCCGCCGCCTCGTCCCGCGCGCACAATGCCGCGTCGGCGCCCGCGAGCCGGACGCAGAAAACAAGGAACGCGCTTTTCTGCGCGTCGGCGATTGCCTGCGCGGCGCGCAACTGGACTTCCGCGGAGCGCCGATCGCCTGCGTCCGCGAGGCAGCGCCCAAGCGCACTGCGCGACAGGCACTCGAGCCAGGGCAGACCCGTCTCCGCGGCCAATGCGACCGCCGAGCGAGCATCCCGCGACGCGCCTTCCTGGTCGCCTTCGGCGGCCGCGAGCCAGCCGCGCAGGTAGTGAAGAATGGCGCGATCTCCGCGCCGTGGCTGGGCCGCATCCGCCTCCAGGCGCAATACCTCCGCGCGGGCGGCGTCGCGCTCTCCGGCGCCCAGCGCCGCGGCCGCGGCCAGGGCCCGCAGCCAGCGTTCGTAGCCGCGCAGCCCCTCGGATTCCGCGACAGTAAGGCAGGTCCGCGCCGTCTCGAGCGCACGAAGGTGGGCGCCGTCCAGCAGATGATGCAGCGCAGCTGCCATTGCAGAGGCAGTCGCCAGCCGCGGCGCCACAGGGCGCGCTGCCGCCTGCGCCGACTCGACGAAAGCGCCCGCCGCTGCGAAATCGCCGCGCAGGAGAGCCGCCATCGCGCGCCCGAGCGGCAGGCGCGCGCGCTCGATCCAGTTATCCAGGTCAGGATTTCCCGCGTCGCGCAGCAGCAGCGCGCGCGCTACTGCGCCAGCCGCGGTGGCGTCAACGCCTTGCGGATCCCGGCCCGCGCTCTCCTCGAGCAGGCCCGCCAGTTGCACGCGCCATCGGTCAAGCGGCGCGAGATCGTCGAACTCGAAGATGATCGCGTCGATGAGCCCGCAGCAGCTACGGATCGCGCCGGAAGCATCACCCGCGCGGCGGAATCCCTCCAGCGCCTGCTCGAAGCGCCGGCGCGCTTCGCGCGGCGCCGAGCGCGCCCGGCATTCGCCAAGCGCCAGCAGCAGGCCGGGGTCGGCTTCCAGCACCGCCGCGGGCAGCAGATCGAGCCAGCCGCCGAGGGTCGCGCTGCGGCCCTGCGAAAGCAGGAGCGCGGCCTCCGCGGACGCAATTCGTGCAATAGCCTCCCAATCGCGGCATTCGACCAGCAGCGAAACCGCGTCTTCGACCTGCCCGGCTTCCCGCAGCAGGTCCGCCGCGCGCTTCAGATGGGAGGAACCGAGGGCCTCGGGCAGCGTCTCGGCCGCGCGCCCCCTGAGGAAATCCCGCAACAGGGGATGCAGCTGGAAAACGCGCCCCTCCTCCGAGCTCGCCTCGCTCACGAAGTAGTTGTTCTGCGCAAGGTTCACCAGCAGGCGCCCCGCCATCGCCTCGCCGGAAAGCGACTGGGCGACCCGCGCGGTCATGCGCGGCAGGCAGGCGATGCGCAGCAGGAACTCGCGCGTGGCCGGCTCGAAGTGCTGGAAAATTTCACCGGCGAGGTAGTCGAATACCGCCTGCGGCGGCACATCGCCCGGCAGGCTGGCGATCCGGCCCGAAATCTTGGCGTGCTCCAGCATCAGCACCAGACCGGCCGCCCATCCCTGCGTTCGCTCGTGCAGTTGCGCCACCGCGGCCGCGGCGAGTTCCTGGCCGCGCATGCGCGCGATCTCGCTCAGTTCACCCGGTTCGACGCGCAACTCATTGCCGCCGACGCACAGCAGCTCGCCTGTGACGCGAAAGCGCGCCAGCGCGACCGGGGGTTCGTTGCGGCTGACCACGATGACGCAGCTGTGCTTAGGCACCTGGCTGATGCCGGCCTCGAGAACTTTGTGCAGCGCGCTTTGCGCGGGTATTGCGTGCAGATTGTCGAACACGAGCGCGAACGGCCCCTTGGCGCGCGCAAACAGATGGCGGAAAAACTTGCGCGCGAAGGCGCCGATGTCGGCCCCTTCCGTTGGTGCGAAACCCGGGTAATCGCGCGCTTTGCCGCCATCAAGTTTGCGCGCCGCATGTCCCAGGTAATGAAAGAACGTGGCGATGTCGTCGTCGTCGGGATCGACCTGGTACCACAGGCTGCGGAGACGGCGCGACTCAACGTAGCTGGCCGCGAGCGTGGTCTTGCCCGAGCCCGGCGGGCCGGAAATCCAGGCCACGGTGCGCGCCGGCGTTCCGTCGAGGCGCGCAAACAGCCGCTCGCGCGCGACGGCGGTGCCGACCACCGGCCGGGTTGTCTTGGCAAATGCGATGCTGCGGTGAGGTACTTCGGCCATCGCCAGGTCTCCGCTGTCGGCGAATTCTCTCACCGGCCCCCACCCGCCCGCTGACAGATGGCATACAAGGCGCCATACAGGTTGCCCTGCGGGGGTCGATCCGCGCGTCTTTTAACCTAGCGCAAAAGGGGCCTCGGCCACCCGGCTAGGATTCTCGCTGGATGAAGGCGATTCGGAGCACGGAGGAGTTGCTGGCGCATGCCATCGCCATTGAGCGCGAGGCTGCGGCGCGCTATGCCGAGCTGGGCGAGCGCATGGACGATCTGGGCAACGACCTCGTCGCCGAGCTGTTCCTGCGCCTGGCAGGCCTGGAGAAGGACCACGAACAGGAGCTCCTCCGGCGCGCAACCGGCCTGCAGCTGCCGGCGTTGTCGCGCGCGGAATACGCCTGGTTGGACGATGGCTCACCTGAGCGCGCGCCGCACGACCTGGTGCTCAAACTGCTAACCCCTCATTCGGCGCTGCAGATCGCCTTGCGGGCCGAGGAACGGGCAGCAGCGTTTTTCGATGCAGCGCGCAAGCAGGCGGCCGACCCTGCCCTCGCCGCCATGGCGGCAGAAATGGCCGCCGAGGAAGGCGTGCACATCGCCTGGGTGAAGAGCGCGCTGCGGCGCACGCCGAATCCGGTCATCGACTGGAACGCGATATTTTCCTGAGGCGCTGCGGCGCTCAGCGGTAATCGGCCAGTTCGGCGACGATGCGGCTCGAGCCCTCGTCGGGGGTGCGTCCTTCACGCACGACCTTGACGATCTGCGCGACTGTGGGCGCGTACCAGAGCGTTTCCCGGGCGCGCGCGCGCACCTGGCCATCTTCGATGTAGGAAAGCTCCGCCACGATCACCGCCGCGCGGTAGGTTCCGGCGGGCACCGTCACGTCTTCAACGCGCACCACGGTGCCCTCGTAGCGCTTGACGCGGCCCTCACGCTGCGGCTGCCAGGCCCAACCCCAGGAGACTTTCTGCCCCGGCTTGAGCGGCAGGTTGAAGTAGCTCGGGTGCATGAAGAATCCCGGGAACCGCGTATTGGCGTGCGACCCATGCCCCGCAGCAAAGGTGCCGAGGTGGAAATTGGACTTGCCGCCGGCATAGTCGAAATCGGTCAGCACGCCGATGCCAGCGGCCTCGCGTCGCGTGCGGTAGGTGAGCGTGATGTCGCGCCAGGTCGGCGGCTCCACGACCACCGCATAACGCCAGGTTCGGCCTGCCTCAATGTTAGATGCCGCCGCGGGGCGCGCAGGCCGCGCTGAAGGCACGGTGTTGGCGGCCGGCGCAGGCGGTGTTTTTGCCTCCGGCCTGGCCTGGAGCTTTTCCGCCACGGCTGCCGCCTGGCGGCGCGCCTGCTCGAGGAATTTCGCCGTCCCGGCCGAAGGCGCCGGCTCCGGCGCCTTCAGAAAAATCACGTAGACCAGCAGGCCCGCGAGCAGCGCAAGCGCGGTCCCGAATAGGGCCAGGGCGAGCGGATCCTGCTTCACCGGGGCGAAAGCCTCACATCAGCGGCACGACCAGGAGGGCGACGATGTTGATGATCTTGATGAGCGGGTTCACCGCGGGGCCGGCCGTGTCCTTGTACGGATCGCCCACCGTGTCGCCGGTCACCGCCGCCTTGTGCGCATCGGAACCCTTGCCGCCGTAGTGGCCGTCCTCGATGTATTTCTTGGCGTTGTCCCAGGCGCCGCCACCCGTGCACATCGAGATGGCGACGAACAGACCCGTCACGATGGTGCCCATCAGCACGCCGCCCAGCGCCTGCGGGCCGAGCACCACGCCCACCACCACCGGTACCAGCACCGGCAGGAGCGAAGGAATCATCATTTCCCGGATCGCGGCTTTGGTGAGCATGTCCACCGCGGTGCCATATTCGGGCTTGGTGGTGCCTTCCATGATGCCGGGGATTTCCTTGAACTGGCGGCGCACTTCGACCACCACGGCGCCCGCGGCGCGGCCGACCGCTTCCATCGCCATCGCGGCAAACAGGAACGGCACCATGCCGCCGATCAGCAGTCCGATCACCACCATGTGGTTCGACAGGTCGAAGGAAACCGACTTGCCCGCCGCGTCCAGCGCGTGTGTGTAGTCGGCGAACAGCACGAGGGCCGCGAGGCCCGCCGAGCCGATTGCGTAGCCCTTGGTGACCGCCTTGGTGGTGTTGCCGACCGCGTCCAGCGGGTCGGTGATGGCGCGCACCGAATCCGGCAGGTCGGCCATCTCGGCGATGCCGCCCGCGTTGTCGGTGATCGGCCCGTAGGCGTCCAGCGCGACAATGATGCCCGCCATCGAGAGCATGGAGGTCGCCGCGATCGCAATGCCGTACAGGCCGGCGAGGGAGAAGGACGCATAAATCGCCACGCACACCGCAAGCACCGGCCAGGCGGTGGATTTCATCGACACGCCCAAGCCCGCGATCATGTTGGTGGCGTGACCGGTGACGCTGGCCGCGGCGACGTGCTGCACCGGCTTGTAATCCGTGCCCGTGTAGTACTCGGTGATCCAGACCAGGAACCCGGTCAGCACCATGCCGACCGCGGCCGTGCCCCAGAGGTGCCAGACCGAGATCATCGCCTTCTTGCCGCCGATGTCGAACGGCACGTTCTTGACGATGTCGCCCATCATCCATTCGGTGATCGGCCAGAATGCGACCAGCGCGAGCGCGCCCGCCACGATCAGGCCCTTGTAGAGCGCGGGCATGACGTTTTTCTCGCCCGGTTTGGCCTTCACGAACCAGGTGCCGACGATGGAGGCGATGATCGCGAAGCCGCCGATCACCAGCGGGTAGACCACCGCGTTCACACTGGTGGTCTTCACCATCAGCGCGGCCAGCAGCATGGTGGCGATGATGGTCACCGCGTAGGTCTCGAACAGGTCCGCAGCCATGCCGGCGCAATCGCCGACGTTGTCGCCCACGTTGTCGGCGATCACCGCCGGGTTGCGCGGGTCGTCCTCGGGAATGCCCGCCTCGACCTTGCCGACCAGGTCGGCGCCGACGTC
>Ga0315910_10002826_pt1 | contig 15044 bp, 12 predicted proteins | sample EdamamesoilMG_FD_204470 | JGI IMG/M metagenome (GOLD analysis project Ga0315910, IMG submission 204470) | Garden soil microbial communities collected in Santa Monica, California, United States - Edamame soil | ecosystem: Environmental > Terrestrial > Soil > Garden | place: USA: California...
TTGACGCGCGAGTTCTTGTCGAAGGTCCGCGCACGTGACGATAGCTATGACCGCCTAGCCGCGCCCAGGCGTCGCAAGGTTTACAAGGGCTTTGCTGACAAGCTCGGCGCTCCGCGGCGTTGGCTCGCGCGCCAAGTGGGGCGCCCCTGGGACAACGTGCACGCCGAGATCTTCACACGCTTCGACCCACGCACGCTGGCCGGGCGCCACATCATCTTCGACCACCTGTTGCAAGAGGTCCGCATCCATCCCGTCGACCCACGCTGGTTCCGGGGGCGTCCGGAGCTCTACGTGGATCGGCAGGGGATCTTGCGCCAGCGCGCAGCGGTCAAACGCAGTCCTTGGCGCTCGCACCAGCTGCCGGAATCGGTGCGCGAATGGGCGAATGGGCGGCGGGTGGCGGCGGAAGGACAGGCGCTGTTCTGGCTCGAAGAAGCCAGCGCTTGCGAGACCTGCCACGCGTGGCGTCGCACGCCCTGTTGCTGCCCTGTCATCGACGGCAAGCCCAGCCACGGACCTCATGTTCACTACCGTCAGGGAGCCCACCTCGACGCCGCCGAGGTCGCACGTTGGCGGGCACTCGACACAGCTTTCCAAGAGTTACTTCGAGCCGCCTGCCGATCGACCGCTCGCTGACTGCCAGTCAGTTCACCCAAGGATGCTGCGGGCGCGGGGTCCCACAGCCGGATGTGGCCCATCACCTTGCCCCCCAACTGGCGGTTGTTGCTTCTGCTCGCGCTGGCGCTGGGCGCTTGTACGCGAGCTCCCGAGAGCGCGCGGACGCCCACCGCTGGCGAGCCCCACGCGTTCGATGCGATCATCAAGCAGTTTCCGTATCGGACGCCGCCCGACCATACGCTAGCGGGAGGGCTGAGCGAGATCGCGAGCGCACCGACTCCGGACGCGAAACAACGCAGTGCGGCCCCGGTCAGCCTCACCACGAGTGACGGTGCAGGCCTCGAAATGACGCGACTCGATGCCCGCGTGGTCGTCGATTCCATGCTCGCGTTCAGCGAGCTCAGACTCTCGTTCCGGAACCCCCTGGGAAGCGTGCGAGAAGGGCGCTTCACGTTGAAGCTCCCGCCGGGCGCCGCCATCAGCCGGCTCGCCATGAAGGTGAACGGAAGTTGGCAGGAAGCCGAGGTGGTCGAACGGCAACAGGCGAACCTCGTGTACGAGGACTTCCTCCACCAGCGCCAGGACCCGGCGCTGCTGGAAAAGAAGGCGGGCAACGAGTTCGCCGCTCGCGTCTTTCCGATCGCGCCTAACTCCGAGAAGGAAATCATCGTCGCCTACTCGGAGGAGCTCTCCCGCGAGGAGTACCGCTTGCCGCTCGCCGGCATGCCGCGCATCAAGGAGCTCAGCGTGCGCGCCCAGGTGCTCGACGAACCTGGACGCTCGGTCCTACTGGGCCCTCGCACGGAACACCTGCTCGAGCGAAATTTCGTGCCCCAAGGAGACTTTCGGGTGGCGCTCGAGAAACCGTTCGTCGCGCTCACGGCGGGTAACCTCGTCGCCATCCCGGTCCGAGCCTCGGTGCGCGCTGACGTCGAACCGATCGAGACGCTGGCGCTGGCATTCGACACCAGTGCGTCGCGAGCGCTCGAGTTCGACGAGGACCTCGAACGGCTGGGCGCGCTGGTGAAGCGCTTGGGCGAGCTCCACCCCGGACTCGAGCTCACGCTCTATGCTTTCGATCAGCAGCTTTCCACCGTCTTTAGCGGCCCCGCCAAGCAGTTCGATCCGAAGCTGGTCGACCGGCTGCGGGACGAGCGAGCCCTGGGCGCGTCCGATGTCTCGATCGCGCTCGCCGCGTTGGACCGAAGCGGCGCCGCTCGAGCGGTACTCTGGACCGATGCCGTGGCTACTGCCGGCGCGCTCGAGTCGGGGGCGCTGGCGCGTGAGCTGGGCCAGCTCGAGGCACGCAAGGCGCGCATCGACGTCATCGTTTCAGGGGCGGCCCAGGACCGGGAGCTGGCAGCAGCACTCGTGCGCGGCGGGGGCAGGGTGCTGAACGCCGAGCTCAGCGCGGCGGAGCTCGCCAACCGGCTGAGCCTCGGTCCGGCAGGCGAGCTCGTGGCCGCGCTGCCCCACGCCGAGTGGATCCATCCCGCCCGGCTTTCGGGACTGGAACCAGGCGAAATCCGTACGCTCCACGCGCGTCTGAAGCAACCAGCAACGGGGCCGTTGCGCGTCACGCTCAGCGCCGTCGACGGCGGCAGCGCCTCCCCGCCGACCTCGACGGCAGCGGAAGTGCTGAGCGTCCCCGCGCGTGCCGGCGAGCGCGTGTTGATCGAGCGCTCCGTTGCAGGAGCCGAGATCCGACGCATAACTGCCCAGCTCATGGCGCCCGGGGCACTGGCGAGCGAGCGCGCGAGCCTGAGAGGGACGATTGTCGATCTCTCGCGGCGCTATCGCGTGCTCTCCGACTACACCGCTTTATTGGTGCTCGAATCGGACGGCGATTACGCGCGCTTCAATCTCGATCGCAACGCGCTGACGGACATCATCGGTGTCGGCGAGCATGGCCTCACGCGCGTGGACCGAGCCCCACCGAGCGCACACGGGGGGTTGTCGCTCACGCAGCCCGCAGCGCCGTCGCCCGCACATCCTGGCGATGGCCTCGAAGGCGCCCTGTCTAGACCGCCCGAGCCACGACCAGGCTCGGACGACGGGTACGGCTACGAGTTCTCCGACGACCCGCTCAGCATGGAGCTCGACTCCTCCGAAACCCCAACGGGCGGTGAGCTCTGCGCGATCGATCCAGCCGCGTGCCCATCCATGGACATGAACGCCGTCCGCCTGATGGAGCCGATCGCGAGCGCCAACAAGGCGAGCTCGGTGAAGCGCAGCTGCCGCTCCGGCCCGGTCCGCCGCTGGGCAGCCGGGGCACCCCGCAGCGTGCCCTGTGAGCCGAGGCCTTCGCCTCCATCGGACGAGGCGACGCCCACTTGGGCGCCGCCGGAGCTCGTCGAACCCTACTCGGGACGCTTCGCTGAAGTCATGCGCTCGATCGTTGCGGGCGATGTCGCCAGAGCCGAGCGAGAAGCGCTGGCCTGGCGCGACGCCGAGCCCCTCGATACGCTCGCTCTCGTGGCGCTCGGGGAGGCTCTCGAGGCTGCCGGCAGGCGCAGGGCTGCGGCTCGTGCCTACGGGTCACTCTTGGACTTGTATCCGTCGCGCGCCGATCTGAGACGCTTCGCCGCCGGACGTCTGGAGAGACTCGGTGCGCCGGGGCTCGGTCTGAGCGAGGACTCGTATCGGAAAGCCCTGGAGCAGCGCCCCGACCATGTGACGAGCCACCAGCTGCTCGCCTATTCACTCCTCCGCCAAAGCCGCGCCACCGAAGCGTTCGCCGTACTCGAAGCGCTGGCGGTCGCCCAAGGCCTCTCCAGTCTGGAATTGCGCGAAGACCTGCGTCTCTTCGCAGCAGTCCTGATCGCCCGTCAGCCAAAAGAGACGCAGCGAGTGCGCGCCCTGCTCCAGAGCTTTGGCCTCGAACCTGCGTACGGTCCGAGCGTCCGCTTGCTCTTGACGTGGGAAACCGACACCAACGACGTCGACCTGCACTTGGTGGATCGCAGTGGCCAGCATGCCTACTACGAACGGCCGACGTTACCCGACAAGAGCACGCTGCTCAGCGACGTAACGACCGGCTACGGCCCGGAAGAGCTTCTGCTCGCGCCGGATCTGGCCGGTGCCCCCTACCAAGTGTTCGTGGACTACTACGCGAGCGGGCCCATGGGGTACGGCATGGGCAAAATCGATCTCGTCGGACACGACGGTAAGGGTAATGTCAGCTTCGACACACGCCCGTTCGTGATCTCGAACGAGAACGCAGCCGTGCACCTCGGGCAGGTCGATCGGCGCTCTTTCCCGTGGCTGGCCAGCGGGACAGCCACGCCAGCGCGCTCGCGACAATAGTCCGCGGATGCCGAGCGCTGACCACTTCTGACAGACGCGGTGCGTGACAACTTGCCGCGGGCGCGGCGTTCTTGAGAGTGACTCGTTTGAGGGGCTGTAGCGCCGTTGCGGGTCGAACGGCAGAAACACTCGAAACGAAGCTCGGGGCCAACCTGGTAATCAGGCAGAATCGATCGCAGCGAATCGGGGCTGCCGTGGCATGGGACGTGCTTGGTGCTGCGTCGGATGACTGGGCCCTCAACCTTGCCGTCGGCGCTGCGCGAAGCCATGCCCGGCGACGTCATTGCCAACAAGTATCAGCTCGAACGCTGCCTGGGTGAAGGGGGCCAAGGGTGTGTCTGGCGAGCACAGAACCTCGTGCTCGAGTTGCCGGTTGCGATCAAGCTCGTGCACCCCGAGTCGCTCCACGGGCTCGTGCCCGAGCGCCTGTTTCGTGAGGCACGAGCCGCCGCCACGCTCGGCCACCCTTCGATTGTCAGAGTCTTCGACATCGGTCGGACATCGGAAGGGTTGCCTTATCTGGTGATGGAGCTCCTGCGCGGTGAGAGCCTCGCGAGCTGGGTCGTGCGAGCTGGACGGCTCGCGCCGATCCAAGCGCTCCGGTTGCTGCTTCCGATCGCGGATGGTTTGGTAGCTGCGCACGCCGAGGGGATCATTCACCGCGACGTGAAGCCCGACAACATCTTCGTGGCGCTGCACGGCGACTTGATCCAGCCGAAGCTGCTGGATTTCGGGCTCGCGCGACGCAACAAGAGCGGTGACCAGCTGGGGCGTTTGACCGACGCGGGAGCGGTACTGGGGACTCCGGCTTATCTCGCACCCGAGCAAGCCTCCGGCAGGGGCCAGCTCGACGCGCGCGCCGACGTGTGGTCGTTCTGCGCGACGCTCTACGAATGCCTCACTGGGCTCGTTCCGTTTCAGGGCACGAGCTGGGACGAATTGCGCCGGCAGATCCTCGAAGATGAACCGACCACGCTGGGCGAGCTCGGCGTGGACGACGCGGAGCTCTGGCAGGTGGTTCGGCGCGGACTCGCGAAGTCGCTGCCCAAGCGCTGGCCGACGATGCAGGCTTTGGGGCGCGCTCTGGCCTGTTGGCTCCTCGAACGCGGCGTGACTTCGGACGTCTGCGGCGTATCCCTAGAGGCGCGCTGGCTGCGCTCGGAGCCGCTCGCGCTGAGTCTGCGAGCGGCTCACCAAGCGCAGGCCGCTGATCCCATCGTACCGTCGCCAGGGCCGCAAGGGACGCGGCTCCTCGAAAAGTCGACGGCCCGCCGGCGCCCCACGCGGGCCCGCCGCTCACGCCACGCGGCGACCGCTTCCGCCGTAGCCAAGTCGCAGCGGCCCACGCCGCTTCAACCATCGCGCGGACGCCGCTGGCTAGCCGGAGCAGCCGTCGCGCTCGCCTGCGTCGCGATCAGCCTGCTGATGACCACCACCCAAAGGGCTCGCGACGCCGGTGGGGGCATCATCGCGTCGTCCCGCGCCGCGACCCCGCCTGCGCTCGACGGGCCTGCGCGGCGGCCCGCCACGCGGCCCGAGGCGCCGCTAGCGGTCGCGTCGCCCCCCGTAGTGACCCCAGCGGCCAAGCCGCTCCCCGAGTCGACAGCGTCGCGACTCGCGACGAAGCCACCGGCTGTCTCCCTGGCACCCGCCCCCCTCGAGCGGGCCGCCTCGAGCCCCGCTCTCGCCGCCTCGCCTGTGGTCCGCGAGGCTGGCGCCGAGGCTCCCCCTGCGCCGGCTGCACGCCCCCCAGAACTCCGGCGGGGGAGCGTGACGACCGAACCGTTGGACCTGATGGAGCCCTACTGACCGCACTCGCTGCAGCCGAAACCGACCATGCCCTTCATCTACGCCCCCCTGCTCGTGCTGCTCGCCCTGTTACTCGGCGCGGCGCCGGCTATTGCTGCACCTGTAGCTGCCACTACCCCGCAAGCGCGCGCCGAGGTCCACTACGAACAAGGTGTACAGGCCTATCGCGCACAGCGCTATCGGACGGCGATCGAGCATTTCCTCGCTGCCGACAACCTGGCGCCGAGTCCGGCACTCTCGTTCAACGTCGCGCGCGCCTACGAAAAGCTCGACGAAGCGCCACGAGCGCTGGAGTACTACCGCATCTACCTCAGACGCGGCGCCGACCCAACGAACGAAGCCGAGGTGAGGGCGCGCGTTCGCGAGATCTCGACGTTGCTCGCGCGGCGCGGGGTCCAACAGATGACGGTTCGCTCGGACCCTGTCGGGGCCAGCGTGAGCATCGACGGAAGAGCGCGCGGGACCACACCGTGGACCGGCGAGCTCGAACTGGGCCGACACCGCGTCGTGATCAGTCAAGGATCGGCGGCGCGGCAGCTCGACATCGAACTCATGGCGGAACGCGCGCTGGATGTCGACGTTTCGCTCTACCCGAGCGGGCCGGGGGTGGACGGGGCCGCGGGCAGCCGACCCGCTCCTGCAGCAGCGCCGGCGACCGACCAGCAGACCACGCTAGTCCCAACGTATTTGCCCTGGGCAGCGGCTGGGGCAGGTGCCGCAGCGCTGGCCGGCGCTGGGGTGTACGAGCTTTTGCGTCGCGACGCGGAACAAGATGCCAAGTCCGAAGAGTACCAGCCCGCGTACTACGACGACCGCGATCGCATGCAGACCTACCAGACGACGGCACGTGTGCTGGCCAGCGTAGGCGCCCTCTTCATGCTCACGGGCGGCGTGCTCGCGGTCGTCAATCATTCGAACACCAGCAAAGAGCCCAGCGAGCCACCACCAGTCGCACTCGCCTGCGACGGGGACGGTTGCGCGGGCACCTGGAGTGGCAGGTTCTGATGCAGCGCAAGACCAAACGCGGATGCTGGCCGGCAGCGCTGCTGCTGGCCGTCGCGGCTTGCGCCAGCGACTTGCCGGAAGAACCGCTCGGCCTCCGCTGCGATCATGGGCACGACCCGCCGTGCGTGCGCGGCTTCGTCTGCGATCCGGTAACAGACATCTGCGTCCCGCCATCGGAACTCGGCGAAGGCGGCGACGCGGCCGACGGGGGCTTCGCGAGCAGTGGGGCCGATGGCGACAGCGCAACCAGCGGTAGCCGCGACAATGGTGGAACCAGCGGTGCGACGAGCAACGACGGCACCTCCGCTTCGGCGAGCGCCACCTCGAGTCCCTCGGGATCAGCAGCGGACTCTGATGGCGGCTCCAGCGGGGGAACTTCGGGCTCCGGAGCAGCCTCCGAAGATTCCGGTTCCGGAGCTACCTCAGCCTCGTCTGGAGGCACTTCCGGCGACACCGCTTCCGCCGACACCGCTTCAGGAGACACCTCCGACACCGGTGGCACGTCTTCCGGAGGCACTGCGAGCTCGGAGTCAGGATCCGACAGCACCACGTCTGGCGGTACGCCGACGAGCGGAGGCTCCGAATCGACCGAAACAACCACCACTGGCTCGATGGCGTGCAGCGTACCTTGCAGCGCGCCCCCGCACGGGAAAGCGACGTGCGTCGGCGACAGCTGCACGATCGAATGTGACCACGACTTCACCGAATGTTTCGGCGCCTGCGTGAAAACACAGACAGATCCGCTGCACTGCGGTGCGTGTGGCGATCAGTGCAGCGCGCCCTCGAACGCCTCCCCCGTGTGCGAACGGGGCGCTTGTAGCTTCGAATGCAGCGCGGGGCTCGACGAGTGCGACGACGAGTGCGTCAATCTGGACGCCGACGCTGAGAACTGCGGAGCTTGCGGTACGGATTGCGATTCCGACGAAGTGTGCACACGCGGCAGCTGCAAGCCAGACTGCCCCCCCGGCAGCATCGACTGCTCGGGCGCCTGCGTCGATCTGGACAGCGACCTCAGAAATTGCGGGGACTGCGGCCTCGTGTGTACGCCGCCGGCCGATGCCGACGCCATCTGTACCTCAGGCAACTGCGGTTTCGACTGCCACTCTGGACTCGACCCATGTTCGGGGACCTGCGTGAACACCGACACCGACGCGACCAATTGCGGTGCCTGCGGCAACATTTGCCCTGCGGGGGAAGGGACACCGCGCTGCGACTCCGGGGACTGCGCGATAGATTGCGCCGGCGACCTCTACCCGTGCGGGACGAGCTGCGTGGACCTGTCGAGCGATCCCGCCAACTGCGGTAGCTGCGGCAACGGCTGCACCATCGACCTTTTGTGCATCGGCGGCAGCTGCATACTCGATCTGTGAGTCGAGACCAGCCGGGCTCTCGTCAATCGTTCGGTTCGAAGAAGAACACCGTGAAAAACTCAGTCGCCCCGAAACCCTGCGCGGTCGCGCCACCCGCGAGGTAGATGCGATCGCCGATGGTCGCAGCGCCGTACCCGTGCCGCGGAATCGTCATGTCGGGCAACTCTTCCCACGAGTCGTCGGCAGGATCGTAGACTTCGATTTCGTGGAAGACGCCGTCGGGATCGTCGGGGTTGCCTTCGCCACCGAACGCGAAGATGCGACCCCCCAACACGGCACCCGCGGCCCCCGCCCGTGGCGTCGGCATAGCCTGACGCTCGTCGTACATCTGCGTCGCCGGATCGTAGACCCACGACTCGAGCCCGATGCCCTGGATGCTGTTGGCGCGACCGGACACGATGTAGATTTTTCCGTCGATGCCTGCCGCGATGCAGTGCTCGCGCAGCTCCGGCATCGGCGGCAGCGAGGTCCATGCGTCAGCCACGGTGTCGTAGACCGACGCGTCCGGCATCGTGGCGGCGCTCGCCCCGCCGAACACGTAAATCGCGTCGTCGAGCGCCGCGACACAGGCGGATCCACGGTCGGTACCCACCGGCATCGACGCCCGCGGCGACCATTCGTCGGCCTCGGGATCGTAAGCAAACGTGCGCCCGTCCCCCTGACGTAGGCTGGATCCTGCAAGAAAGCCGGCGACGTACAGCATGCCCCCGACCACGGCGACATTCGGGTGATGGAAGATGGCGGGAAAGTCAGCGACCTCGCGCCAGCTATCGCTCTCTGGGTCGTACGCCTGCACACTCGAGCTCGCGTCCGGCGTAAAACCGCCCAGCACGTACAACTCACCGTTCAACGCGGCCACTCCGTGCTCTTGTCGAACCGAGGGCAGGTCGGCGCGATCCTCCTCGATGGGAGTCCCCGTGAAATCGGGCGGCTCTCCGGTAGTAGACGAGGTGTCCTCGGCATCAGCACCGCCGGCACCTCCGCCACCGCTGCTACCGTTCCCGCCGCCAGCACCGGTGCTGCCGGTGTCCATAGCCCCACCGCTGGTCGCACTGGTCACGCTAGCACCGGACGTGGCGCTCGCCGTCGTGACCGACACACTACCGGTTGTGCCCTGCGGGGCGGTCGTGGACACCGATGTTGGACCACCCGCTGTCGCCACCGTTGGCTGCCCTGCTTCGGATCCGCCGTTTTCTGACCCGCACGCCCAAGTCAACGGTGCGAGAACACCAAGCTTCCAGAGGCTGCGCACGCCAGTGGTTCTTGCACGGCCATCCCTCGCGGGCAATGGCAAGCAAGCAGCCGTGGTTCAGAACGCTTCGTTCAGGCTCAACGTCAAGGCGATGCGCTGAGGAACGAAGTCGGAGGGCGGGGCCAGCGGTTCATCAGGCATCTCGGCCATCGTACACGTGTAGGTGACGAACAGCGGGAGTGTCGTGACCCGGTATTCCAGCCCGACCGAGAGCCAGGGGCGAGCCGCCACCTCCACTCCCGCGCCAGCGCCAACGACTGGCCCGGACGCGTTCTTTGGCGAGCATTGCCAGGTATTTTTGGTCGCGTGCTCCCAACCCCAACCCGTGACTGCCAGCAAATACGGATTGACGAGACCACGTTCCACCAGGTCCCACTCGAATGCGCCCAGCAGGCGAGAGTGCGTCAGGCGCTCATCGGGGAACGTCGTGATGCCCTGCCTGCTGTCGCTCTGGGTGGCCGTCTCATAGCTGTAACGTTCCCACTCGAATCCACCGCCCAAACTCAACCGATACGGCAGCTGGGCGAAGGCCATCATGAACAACCCCACACCGTGATGTGCCTTCGGTAGCTGATCGCTTCGCTGCGACGAAACAGGCGTCACCCCGAAACCGACTCGCGCGAAAAAATCACGCTCGTTCGCCTCGCTCGCTTCCAACATCGGCGCCGCGCCCTCATCCTGGGTGTCAGCGCGCGCGTCATTCGCGGCAAGCGCCACGACCACCAGCGGTAACGCCAACACCATGGCCCCACTCACGTACCGATGCATACTGTCTCCTTGCCCAACGTCGCCCAGCACCATCCTACCCCGGCATCAACGAACGCGCACGAAGGCTCGGCGTGACTGGCGAGCGAAAGGCTAGGGCGACTGCGTACATCGATGCACGGTTCCGCGCGAAGGCCTCCGCGTCAGCGCGCGGTGCCTTGCGTGGACAAATAGGCCGACCCGAACCCCCCCGCGCCGAAAGCACTCACTCCGACGCGGCAACACAGCGTGCACCCCGCCGAGAGTCGCCGAGCGCCGCCAGATAGAGCCGTGTGAAGTCGGCGCCCGAGAAAGGGTTCTGACTGGTGACCAAGTTGCAATCGCGCACGGCGTGTGAGCGACCCGCAAACGCCGTATCGTGTGCGTATCCTGCGTTCTCGAGCTGTTCGCCGATGTTGCGCACTCGGGCGTCGCCTCCCATGACGAACGTCTCGATGTAGAACTCCTCGAACCCCGACACAGACGTCAGCTGGCGTCCGCGCAGGCGGCTCGGGGTCGCGAGCCGGGTGAGCAACGCCGGTGCGTGGCAGATCATCCCGAGCGGGCGATCGGAAGCAGCGAAGTGCGCGACCAGGGCGTGCGCGTCGGCATCGTGCAACAGATCGACCATCAGGCCTTGTCCACCAGGCACGACCAAGCCCTGGAACTCGTGTTGCACCGCGAGCGCGTCCCCCAAAGGCATGGGCCTGGCGAACGGCGGCGACTTCAGGAGCGAGCGAGCGCTATCCCTCCGCTCGAGGTGGTCTCCCCAATACTTGTCGGCGAGGCTTTCTGGATCGATGCTCGGCGGGCGGCCGCCAGGCGTCGCGGCGACCACCTGGTAGCCGGCATTCGTCAAGGCAGCATAGGGTTCGTACAGCTCGCTGAGGAAGTTGCCGGTGGGACGACGCTTGCCGTTCTGGAGGATCTGAAGCTGGGCAGCGCTGAGCACGAACAGCACCCTGCCCGGGGGGCGAGGCAGAGTTGCAGTTTCAGTCGCAGACTTCTGGGGAACGAGCGCATGGTAGCGCGGTTCCTGGTCCGCGCAGCCGGAAGCGGCGAGCGCCACGAGCGCCAGCCCCAGCACGACCAGCTTGGTGCGGTTCGACATGCCGTACATATGCAACGCAGCGACGCTCGCGGCCTTGACCTAGATCAAGAAGTGCTCCGACTCGCTCTCTGCGAAAAAATGCTAGCGGCCCGCGGACTTGGGGCGTGCCCGGCGCAGGCGACTGAGCGCCTCGGGCGTGATGCCCAGGTACGCCGCGATGTGGTAGTCCGCCACCTGATCGGCGACGGCGTGGTGCTCCGCCAAAAACTCAGCGTAGCGCTCGGCCGCGGTGTGCATCAGCAGCGACGCTTCGCGACGCACCTTCTTGACGTACACTCGTTCGACGATCAACCGTCCAGCACGTTGCCAGTACATGTCCCGCTCGTAGAAGCGCGTCAGCTCGGAGTAGCTCGCGACCAGCACCTGCATGGGGGTCAGCGCTTGAATCGACAGGCTCGTGGGGGTCTGGGTGATCTGTGCCTCGAGCGCGGAGACGAAATCGGGGGCTGAGACGAACCCCTTGTTGAACTCCTTGCCGTCGTGGCGCACGTAGAACATCCGGGCGACCCCCGAACTCACGAACGCGACGGTGTCGGCAGCTTCACCTCTGCGCACGAGCGACGCCCCCTTGGCGAGCGAGCGCCGGCGAAATAGCGCCGCGAACTCTTCGAAGTGGGGAATTGGCTCACCTGCGAGCAGCAGCAGCAGCTGGCGGAGCGCGGCGATCTGCTCCCGGTGCGTCATTTCCGCGGCCACCAAACGATTATAGCGCATGGCGCGAGCCGAGCGGCCTTCGTGGAAACTGTCTGGTATGCTCGGAGCATTATGAAACGTGGGATGTATCCGGTGGGGGCTGGTGGGCTGATTTGGTTGATGGCGACGGCGTGCGGCGAAACGAGCAGCAACTCGGATCCCGAGCCGAGCGACTCCGACGGCGCGAACGCCACGGGGTCGATGGGGCCGGCGACGACTGGTGGCGCCATGGGCACGGGTACGCCGAACGCGAGCAGCGCAGGCGACGGCGCGGTGGGGTCGAGCACGACGGGTGGGGGCACGGCCGGTGCGAGCTGTCCCAACTTCGAGCCGGCGCCGGGGGCGAGCTGCCCCGATGAGGGAGTCTCCTGCGCGTTCGCCAACTGCGTCGAGCCGAACTTCCGCAACAATCACACGCTGACTTGCCAGGACGGTGCCTGGGTGCTCACGGACGATGTCGAGTGCCTACCCGACTGCCCCGCGACGCCAGCAGTCATCGGTGGCTTCTGCGACGAGGCGGCAACGCCCGGGCCTTGCCCCACGCCCCACCCTTGCGGCACGGCGTACGCCTACTGCTCAGACGGGCAATGGTCGCTGCAAGTATCAGGGCGCGCGCCCGAGCCCAATCCGGGGCCGGACGGCGCGGGCGGCGCTTCCGACATCATCGCGCTCATCTGCCCGGGCACCGCCCCCGCATTGGGCAGCGACTGCTGCCCGAGCCACTACCCCAGCACCTGCGACTACAGGGGCCAAGGTGGCTCTGGAGTGGGCGGCAGCGGGTCGGGGTTCGCTCCACCCCCCGGGACCACGGGAGCCCAAGGCGGCGCGAGCACGACGGGCGCCACCGGCGCCACGGGTTCCAACGACGGCGCCGGCGCGGGCGGTCCCACGGGAGGCACCGGCGGCTACGCGTCGCTGTGCAGGGCCTGCGATCCCACCAGCATGAAATGGATCGTGTCGGACGCCTGCGAATAGTGTGGTGAAGGGGCGTTGTCTTCGCACTCTAGTGGCTGTATTCAGTGCGCCTGTGCAACGTCTGTTCGTCGCCCTTGTTTTTCTGATCGCACCCGGCTGCGGCGCCAATCTCCGTGCGGCCTCCTCCGGAGAGATCGGCTGTCCTGAATCTGAAATCGAAATTTCGGAGGACAGCGGAGGAGGTGGCTCCAGAACCTGGATCGCAGAATGCCGCGGGCGCGTGTTCTATTGTAGCGCTCACGCAACAGGCGACAGCGGTCAGTACAAATGTACCGAGTCGTTGTCAGACGTAGAGGGCGCCAGCGCGCGCGCCGAGAGCGAGGGGCCATCCGAGTCGTCAGCACCGGCGGAAGCGCCGCCAGCCAAACCGGTCGAGAGCGCTCCGCCCACCGAAGCAGTCGGGTTCTTGCTGTCTCAGAGCCCCACTGACGCCGAGCAAAGCTGTACAGGTGCTGGTCACGAGTGGTCGCCCAGCGGCACTGCCTTCACTTGTTCTGGCACTCCCAAACCAGTAGTCGACGGCGCCACGGCGAGGCTTGCCTTCTGCGCTGATCAGCTGTGCGATCTCACCGTTTTCCTCGGTTTCCGGGGTGACGATGCAAACGCGGACTCGCAGCTGAACTCGATCGTGAGCGCGATGCGCGACAAGTACGGTGCGCCGCGCGTGAACGTGAAAGGCGGCACAGCCTACTGCCGATCGCAGGGTATGATCCGGTGCACTGCCAGCGGCGGGGCAAGCTTGACTCAGGCGTGGCAGTGGAGCAGTGGTGAGAAGATATTCCTGGCGTTGAAGGGCAAAGAAGGCAGCGCCACGCTCGCAGTTCGGTACGTCACACCGAAGACCAGCGAGTCGGGGGCGTCCGCCTTTTAGTCCCGGCACCTGCCAGCGCATCGGCGGGCCGTCAGCGCGCCTTGTTCAACAACACAGCGATGCCGTCGTAGGTCGAGGTCACCACGTCGAGGCGACCATCTACGTCGAGATCGGCGATCTCGAGGGTTCTGGTGTCAGCCCCGATCGCATAGCCTGCCATGCACGGGAAGCTGCCGTCACCTCTACCAAAGAGAATCTCGAGTGCACGACCGGAATGGACGATGTCGTCATTGCCGTCGCGATCGAAGTCGGCGACGCGGGCGTCCGAGATGCCAGGCTGCGCGCTCTGGCCAAGCAGGCGGAACGAACCATCGCCGATGCCCCGGTACACGCTCAGCCTTTCGGAGCCCACCACGACGAGATCAGCCACGTTGTCACGGTCCAGGTAGCCGAAGGTCACCCGCTTCGGAGCAGCAGGCCCGTCCGAGATAGACGTCACCGGTCCAGCAGCGAAGGTGCCGTCGCCTCGACCCAAGTACGCGCGCAGCAGCGAATTCTGGTGATCAGCGATGACGATGTCGGGTAGGCCGTCACCGTTCGTGTCGAAGAGCGCAGCGTCAGCCGGAAACTCTGCGACGTTCTGATCGGGCAACGGCTCGAAACCGCCGTCGCTATTGCCGACGAACACTCTGAAGTAAGTCGGCGTAGCAGCAACCGCCACGAGATCCAACACTCCGTCACCGTTGACGTCCCCCGAAAGCAGCGCGCTCGGCGGAGCGCCTAGCGCATAGAGTACGGGAGCCGCATAGTTGCCGGGGCCATCCGCGAGGAGCACCGCTACGCCCTCCGAGTAGTCCACATCGAGACTCGCGAGATCGAGCTGGCCATCACCGTCGAAATCTGCTGCCAAGAGCTCGGGCGAGTCACTCGAGACGGCGTATTCGGCGGTGTCTGCGAAGGAGCCGTCACCCGCGCCGAACAGCACGCCCACCGAAGCGAAGTTGCGCACGACCAGATCCAGGGTCTGATCGTTGTCCAGGTCAGCCACCAAGAACGCTTCGGGGGCTTCCGCAACCACGACGTTCAGCGGAACTCCCGAACCCGGCATGCGATCGCAAGCCCGCGCTCCGAACGACTGACGACTGACGCTCGCTTCGAACCCCGCGCCCCCGGTCGCGCCCGTGTCGCCCGTGCCGGCGGATCCGATCGCGCCGGCCGCACCTGTCGCGCCGGTGGCGCCTGTCGCGCTGCTGCCGGCGGTGCCGCCTGTAGGACCCGTGCCGCCGATGGCGCCGCTGCCGCTCAGCGTGCCGGTACCACCCACGGCGCCGCTGCCGCTCAGCGTGCCGG
>Ga0315910_10002827_pt1 | contig 15043 bp, 11 predicted proteins | sample EdamamesoilMG_FD_204470 | JGI IMG/M metagenome (GOLD analysis project Ga0315910, IMG submission 204470) | Garden soil microbial communities collected in Santa Monica, California, United States - Edamame soil | ecosystem: Environmental > Terrestrial > Soil > Garden | place: USA: California...
GCGCCCCGGACAATTCTGGACACGCCAAGGACTCCGCCACCTAGACGCTTTGGAAGAAGCCCGCGACCTCGGCCACTGGGACGAACTCTGGCTCACAACTTGATGGTGCCGGTGTGAAGCTGCGCCCGATTGGACGCGACAAGAAAATAATTGATTGGCTTCCACCGCTTGCTGCGTATCGTGTCCGCCGCTGAATTTTTAACCCGATAAATTTATGGCCCGAACTGAACGACACAAAATCGCCAACCGTGAAGCCGTCGCCGACATGCCCGACTGGTTGAAGGAAAAAAATTGCCCGCACAAAAAGAAATACATGGCGGGCAAACGCATCCAGCCGAAGAATCTGACCGGCAGGGAAAAGCTCACCTACATCGTGGATGAATGTTTCCTCGCCTACAACTCCGCGCGGCTCAAGGAAGCCTGCCAGTTGTTCACCGAGCGCATGCTGGCGCCCGACGTGACCATCGGCATGAGCATCTCCGGCGCGCTCACGCCGGCGGGTCTCGGTTGCTCCAGCATAATCCCGCTCATCAAGGCGGGCTTCGTGGACTGGATCGTTTCCACCGGCGCGAATCTTTATCATGATCTGCATTTCGCGCTGAACTACCCGGTTCACTCCGGCAGTTTCAAATTCGACGACACCGATCTGCGCGACAACGACCTCGTCCGCATCTACGACGTGGTGATCCCCTACTCCGATGGCTTGATGGCCACGGATGATTTGCTCCGCGAAATTCTTTGCCAGCCCGAGTTCCAGAAGGAAATGGGCACGACCGAACTGCATTATCTCATCGGCAAATACGCCGCTGAATGGGAGCGCAAGAACAAGCTCAAGGATGTGTCCGTGATGGCCGCCGCATATCGCGCGGGCGTGCCGTGCTTCACGAGTTCGCCCGGCGATTCCACCATCGGCATGAACGTGGCGGGCGTGGAATTGCGCGGCAACAAACTGCGCGTGAACCCGTCCATTGACGTGAACGAGTCCACCGCCTACGTCCTCGCGGCCAAGCGCAACGGCGGTCGCAGCGGCGTGGTGTTGTGGGGCGGCGGCAGTCCGAAGAACTTCACCCTGCAAACCGAACCGCAGATTCAGGAAGTGCTGCGCATGAAGGAAGTCGGCCAGGACTTTTTCATTCAAGTGACCGACGCGCGTCCCGACACCGGCGGCCTGTCGGGCGCAACGCCTGGAGAAGCCGTGAGCTGGGGCAAGGTAGACCCCACGAAACTTCCCGACGCCGTCGTCTGCTACACGGACACGACCATCGCCATGCCCATCCTCACGCATTACGCGCTGGCCAAGCACAAGCCCCGCAAGCTGAAGCGCCTTTACGATCAGCGCGGCAAGATGCTCGCGGCACTGACGAAGGAATACTTCGTTCACAACAAGGTGAAGATGCTCGACGGCAGCGAGCCGGTTTATTGATCTGGGTCTGATTTCGCAAGAGGCCGGAGAGAAAGCTCCGGCCTTTTCCGTTGCCATCCCCCCGCCGGGCTGCTGTTTCGCCCCCCTGCCGTTCGCGGGATGGTCGGCCTGCAACCGTCTGGTTTGGTGCGAATCTCTGCGGTGAACTTCGCCCTTTCGGAATCAAATTCCTGGCATCGGTCGCGCCGCTTGAAAGCGCAACAAAGCTTGAAAGAAATCTCCCGCTGCTGCGAATCTGTGTTGTGCGGAAATCCGATGTGCTTGTGATCGGCGCCGAAGACCCGGACGCCACGCGTTCGAGTCTCGTCAACCGCCTGCACAATTGGAACGACCACGGCGGCTGGCAGGACTTTTTTGACAGGTACTGGAAACTTATCTACGCCGTTGCCATCAAAGCCGGTCTGTCCGACGCCGAAGCGCAGGATGTGGTGCAGGAAACCGTCGTCGCCGTCGCGAAGCAGATGCGCGAGGGCGGCTATGACCGTGACAAGAGTTCCTTCAAGAACTGGCTCTGCCTGATCACGCGGCGACGGATCATTGATCACTTCAGACGGCGCACGCCGGTAATGAAGCGATCACTCTCTGCTTCTGACGACACGAGCCGCACCGGCACGGTCGCGCGTGTGCCCGATCCGGCCAGCCTCGAACTCGAGGCCGTCTGGGATGAGGAGTGGCGCAAGAACCTCGCCGATGCCGCAATCGAACGAGTGAAGGACTTGGTTTCCCCGAAACAGTTTCAAATCTTCGACCTTTACGTGCTCAAGGACCTGCCCGTGCGCGAAGTAACCAAACTCCTCAAAGTGAACACCGCCCAAGTTTATCTTGCGCGCCATCGCGTCAGCGCACTTGTGAAAAAAGAGGTTGCGCGCCTCGAAGCGCTGGCGGAGCGAGTGGAGGTCAAATTGTGAGCAACTCATCGCCCGAGGCTGAGCTTCCCCCGCAAGGTCTTGGAGTGCGGCAGTCCTCTGCCGCTTTGGATGGCGTGGGTAGACGAAAGCGCCAGAGGGCGGGCGCACTCCAAGACGCTGACGCGCCTAAGTCGGGGCACCTCAGGCTACGGGAGCGATTGCAGGTGCGCAAGCTCTTTGCGGCCTTCCGGGAATTTCCCCTCACATTTCCCCGCGCACTCTGGCCCCTGCGGCCCCGTTGGCGGCGTTATCGCGTCACCCCACGGGCGAACCCCGCTGCCGTTCGCTATGACCTGCTCAAAGGAATTCAACTCGAATTGCGCCGCGCCGGTTTGCTAAACTCGCGGCGAGTTTCTGGTCGCACAACACTCTGATTGCCATGCCTGATCCCGATCCATCGGCTGCGATTCGGGCGCCCTCAGGCGCAACGCCAGCCTCCGGCGGATTGCCCGGCGCATCGCCGCCGTTCCCCGTACCCGACCACACGCTCATCCGCCGCGTCGGCAAGGGCGCTTATGGCGAAGTCTGGCTCGCCCGCAACGCGCTGGGCACCTGGCGCGCGGTGAAGTTCATCCGCCGCAGTTCGTTCGATGATGACCGCCCGTTCGAGCGCGAACTCGCCGGGATCCAACGCTTCGAGCCGATTTCCCGCAGCCACGAAAGCCAGCTTAACATCCTGCACGTAGGGCGCGCTGAGGATGGTTTCTATTACGTGATGGAACTGGCCGACGACATGGGCCGCGGCCAGGACATTGACGAGGCCACCTACACGCCGCGCAATCTTCGCAGCGAACTTCACGTCCGTGGCCGCCTGCCCGTCGCCGAATGTCTCCGCCTCGGCCTCGCGCTCACGACCGCGCTCGAACATCTCCACAAACACGGCCTCGTCCATCGCGATATCAAGCCTTCGAACATCGTCTTCGTGAACGGCATTCCCAAGCTGGCGGACATCGGCCTCGTGGCGCGCGCGGAAGCCACGATCTCGTTCGTCGGCACGGAAGGGTTTCTACCGCCCGAAGGCCCGGGCACGCGCCCGGCCGACATCTTCAGCCTGGGCAAGGTCCTCTACGAAATCAGCACCGGCCACGACCGCCAGCAATTCCCCGAACTGCCCACCAATATCGTCGAACTGCCCGACCGCGCCGAACTCTCCGAATTGAACGAAGTCCTGCTCAGAGCCTGTCACCGCGATCCGAAGGAACGCTACCAGAACGCCGCCGAAATGCACGCCGACCTGGCGTTACTGGAAAGCGGACGTTCGGTCGTGCGGTTGCGCGGGATGGAGCGACGACTCCGGTTTGTTCAGCGAGCCGGTGCGGTAGTCACGGTTATCGCTGCTCTTGCGGCAGGTCTTTATCTCTGGCAGGCGCGCCAGACCCGGATTGTGACCGAGCTCGCGAAGGAAAAGTCAATCCTAGCCGTCGAAAACCGGGAGCGCCTCGTGCGCCTGAACATCGCCAATGGAGTACGTGAAATCGAACAAGGACAGCCTGGCCGGGCGCTTGGTTGGCTGGCCGACGCTTTGGCCCTCTCCACCAACAACCCGACCGATGCAGCCGTTCAGAGTATTCGCATTAATCTATTGCTCGATCGACATCCGCGCCTATTGCATGTGTTCCCACACCCCGGAGCCGTATCGTGTTCGGCGTTCACTCCAGATGAAAAGGGAATCGCTACCGCCTGCGAAGACGGCAAGATACGCATCTGGGACATAGACAGCGATGAGGTCCCCGTTAAGGAGTTCCAGCCGCTTGGGCCGGTCAGCAAATTGCGGTTCACGGCCGATGGGAGATCCCTTTTCGTAGTGGAACGTAGCCGACAAAGCCGACCGGCACGGGTCGCGTTACTCGACGCCACAACCGGTTATCCGCTGTTTCCACCCGTCACGGAGGTAACCAGTGCCGCGCTGAGCCACGACGACCGGTGGCTCGCCGTGGGCCGCAGTGATTTCAGCATTGAATTGGTCGTCGCAACCAACGGGCAAGTTGTCGCGAGAGCCGGCGGACACAAGGACAGGATCGAGATGATGAGTTTCAGTCCGGACTCTTCCATGCTCATTAGTGCCGCCCGGGATCGAACCGTTCGACGCTGGGATGTTTCCACAGGCAATCCAATTGACCCTCCCCTGCTCCACGATTACCCGGTGTTACGAGCAGTTTTCAACGCCGATGGCACCCGCATCGCCACTGCAACCTCCGCAGAACAGTCCAACGAGCCTATCCACTTTCAAACCTGGGTGGCCAAGACCGGGAAGGTGCTGGGCAGGCCCGTTCGCGGAGAAGGCGTGCATCCCCTGGTGTCTTTCGACCGAACCGGAATCTATTTGCTGACGTGCGACAGAGAACCCGTGGTCCGGGTCTGGAATGCGGATTCGCACGCGGTTGCGGCGCCACCCCAAAAGATGGACGGCAGCGGACGTTGTATGGATGTCAGTCCGGACGGCGGATTCGTCGCTGTCGCAAGCGAAACGGGAACGGTGCATATCTGGGATACGGAAACGGGATTTCCCGCGTTTGCGCCTTTGCCCGGCTCCAGCCGGACGGAATCTATCGAGTTCAGCAAAGACGGAAGCCGGCTTCTGACCGCGGGAACGGACGGCACGGTGAGAATATGGGACCTCGCCCTGCCTCCGCCTGATGTCGGGGTGGTGATCCCTGCTCCGACGTCGTCGAGCGTGTCGTTCACGGCGGACGGGCGGCAAATGCTCATGGGTGTCAGCGGGTTTCAAGATCGTGTTCAACTGATTGATTTCAGGAACCCCAAACCAATGATCGCCCCTTTGCCTGCCTCCACGAACTTTGTTTATTCTGGAAAGGTAATCATGGATCGAACGGGTGACCAATGGACTTCGGGTATCATCCCTATTGGCACTGGGGTTCGACATCTGAGCCGGGAGGTCGGGCACAAGACGACCAACTTGGGACTCTGGCGTCGCGAACAGGGCCACATTCGGTATTGTACCCTGCCCCATCCGGCGAGGATTGGAGACGCTTTCTTCCACCGTGACGGTCACCAGCTTCTCACAATGAGTGCAGACCGCTTGGCCCGGACATGGAACACGGCGGATGGCTCACTTCAACAGACACAGACTTTGCCCGAAGAGGATGCAGCGTGGATTGCAGTCAGCCCGGACTTCGAGACTGCCGTTGCGCTCACCGGTGACGAGCGCGGCTGGCGCGTAGTCCTTCGTGACACCAAGACCGGACGGACTATTCACGAACTCACCGAGGCTAACCCGGATGTCCGCGCACTGGCCTTCAGCCCTGACGGCGATCGTTTGGGTATCGTTGGCGGCAACTTGTGCAATCGTATTTGGGCTACCAAGTCGGGTAAGCCCCTGACCAAATGTTTCGATCATGTCGGAACTCTAACCTGCATCGAATGGAGTCCGGATGGACGGCGCGTGCTCACCGCGGGCACATCGCCCGAGGTACGGGTCTGGGACGCCGCTACCGGAGAACTGGCGCTGCCCCCAATGGTAATGATGCTCAAACCGGTCGAACTTGCCCGCTTCAGTCCGGACGGCCGATTCATCGTGGCGCGCTGCGACGAACGTTTCATTCGTGTTTGGGACGCCACCACAGGCGATTCGGTTTCTCCGATTCTAGCGCACCGCGATACAATCAAGAGTGTATGCATGACCGCCGACTTGAAAGTCGTCAGCGTACAGAATTCGGGAGAAATTCGAGTGTGGAACCTCGATGAGACAACGCATTCCCCGCAGGATCTCTCCGACTACGCCCGCCTGCTGACCGGTGAGTCTGTTGCGACTCCCGTTTTACGCGCACCCGCCAGCGCGAGTGAACTCGCAGCGCTGCTCCATTCCTTGCGCGCTCGTCAACCCGGCTGGTTTGACGCCTCCTTTGAACGGCAGTTGGCCTGGCATCGTCACATGGCGCGAAAAACCAATTGGCTCAGCACTTTTGGGGTTGCACTTTTTCACCTCCAACGACTGGCCCAACTGGCGCCGAACGAACTGCCAATGGTCAGGGAGCAAATCACCCGCTGTCGCGCCTTGATGAATCCGGTGCGCGACCCTGCGACTCCGCCGCAACTTCTCGACCTCAGTCGAGCCTATACCAGCTCCTTCGAACTCCTGCGCTGGGGCGAACTGGCCGGGTTGCCCCGCGGTCGCCAGAAACTGGATGGCACGGAGTTCGATCTACGAGGCGTCATTTATTTGGGGCATGCGGGCGATCCCGGCGAAATCGTTGGCTCAAACCCTCCATCGCTAAGGATTCCAGTCGGGCTACCGTGCCGTACACTTCAATTTCTTCAAGCGACCGTCAACGACCCGCTCGTTGAGGGCGGCATCGTGGCCCGTTGGATCATCCACTATTCGGACGGGTCTTCTCGCGAGTGGCCCGTGATCTACGGAGAACAAGTCCGCGATCTGGTGTGGATACCTGAGCGGGAACCGCTGGATGCCCGTCAGGCAAAACTGGCCTGGTCCGGGCCAACGGCCATCGGGCTTTCTGGCAACACTGTCAGCGCGCGACTTTTCAAAGCCACCTGGGTCAACCCACTGCCGAACGTCGAGATTGAACGCCTTGAACTAAGGGTCGGCGAAACCGCCCAGAAGCCGATCGTCGTTGCGATTACGGCGGAGTGAGGCGAAGCGAGCAGCCGCGCGTCAGAGTCCAATCTTGATTTGTCGGACAATCTCTGAGCCTTGCGGAGAGCCGGATTTCCGGCTCGCAATGGTTCAGACCTCCGAAACATCCTTCAAAGCGGCCACACTTTTCCTGAAAGATTCTCCCTTCCGCTGCGAATCAGTCCCTAGTTGAACCGAGCCATTACCGCAAAACCTCATTCCTCGATCATCATGAAAAAAACCAACCTGATCCTCACCCTCGGCGCGGCCCTGCTTCTCGCGCCAATCACCGCCACCTTCGCCGAGTCCACCTGGGAAACCGTGGATGCCGCCACGCCCGCCGCCGGCCGCGACATCGTCGCCGATCCGGACGGCAACTTCATCAGCCTCGCGCTCGACTACACCACCACCAGCGCCATCACCGATGTCAGCCGGAGCAGCGATCACGGCGTCACCTGGCAGACGGTCGGTTCCATCGGCGGCTATGCGCTGGATTTGAGCGCCGCGCCCGACGGCGCGTTGTTCGCCGTTGGGAATCGCAGTCTGACCGTCAGCGGTCGTGCCTTTGTCTGGCAATCCCTCGATCACGGCGCGACCTGGACCGAAATGAATCCGTGGGCCGGACAAACCGGCACGTTCCTCTGCCTGGACGTAGCCGCCGGCAATTCCAGTTCGATTTACCTCTGCGGCTATCTGCTTGGAGGGGGCAAATGGATCGTGCGCAAAGGAGACCGCACCACCGGCGGTATCACTTGGACCACGGTGGACAATATTGCCGGCACCCAGGCCGAATCGATCTGCGTGCGGCCTGCGGCAGTCGGGCAACCGGATGAAATCCTCGTCAGTGGCTCAGCGTCGGGTCTTTGGACCATTCGCCGCAGTGCCAACGGGGGCGCCACCTGGGCAACCGTGGCCAGCTACTCCACAGGCATTGCGAATGGCGGTTACTCCGGAGTGGCCACGGGACCGGCCGAGTCCATTTACGCCGTCGGCCGACTCGCCACCACGACTTACGTTACGAATCAGACTGTGATCAAGAAGAAGGTGGTAACGACCGTGACTCCGACCACGGTCTATGGGTGGCTGGTCCGCAAGAGCTCGAATAACGGCGCCACTTGGGCGAATGTGGATTCCTTCTCCAATGGCTCGCCCGGCAACGCTCCCATCGCCGTGGACGCGTTCGGTCGCGTCTTTGTGGCGGGTTGGAACAGCGCAAGCCCCAACACCTGGCTCGTGCGCGGCAGCACAGACGGCGGCGCGACCTGGATGACAACTGATTTGTTCCTGCCAACCGGTGCAACGTCGGCGCAGGCGTGGAGTGTCACGAGCGATGCGTTGGGCAACGTCGCTGTCTTAGGCGAGGCAACAATTTCGGGCGTCAAAGTCGCGCCCATCCGCCGGCTGGCGGCGCCGTGAGGAAGGAACTGTAAACCCGCGATTTCAATCTCATCACCTTATGAATAACCAAAATCCTCTCGTTCGGTTCGCTCCCATGCACACTGCCTTGACATCACCGACCGAGAATTCCAAGGGCCTCGCGATCCTGAGTGCTTCCGCAGGCGTGTTCGTCGGCGGTTCGGCCTTTGCCGGACCCGGTTATGCCATCGTGCGGAAGCTCGAGTTGGATCACGCCGGAGAACTATCAGCTGCGAGTGGGCGTTAACACTGCCAACCGGCAGGATTTCCCCGACCGCCGACGGAAGACAATGGTCCAAAGGTCGCGACCTTACCCTCGCCAGATCGTGCCGCTTCTTCCGCCTGCGCAAGCTGTGACGCTGCCCTCAGGAATGTCGGCGCGTTCAAAATTCACAATGCGTTGACTGGAAACGCGGCCGCCACCCAGGGAATTGCCACTTGGATTCCAACTGCTTCGTGCTAGCATTCGTGTATGTCGGACCGCATCATAATTCATCCTGACGTCTGCAACGGGCGTCCGGTAATCCGCGGCACGCGCATCACGGCGCAAACCGTGTTGGAGTTTCTGGCGGCGGGAGATTCGGTGGAGGATGTGTTGGAGGAATACCCCGGCCTGACTCGCGAGGATGTGCAGGCTTGCCTGGATTACGCGTCCAAGCTGTTGGGCAACCATTATTCCGTCGTGTCGGCGGCATGAAGGGGTTTCTCTTCGACGAGAATCTGCCTGCGCGGCTCACCTTCACGCCCAGCCTTCCGGTCATGCCTGCATCGGCCCTCGGCGACCGCCCGATTGACACCCAAGTGTGGGACCATGCGCGTGGGTACGAGCTAGTTATCGTAACCAAGGATGCTGATTTTTCCGGTCGGATTATTCTGAACCACCCGCCGCCCTGGGTGGTGCATTTGCGCATTGGCAATGTGCGCCGTAGGGAGTTTCACGCGCGGATGGCCCGGATCTGGCCGCAGGTGGAGACCCTGTTAACGACTCACAAACTTGTGATTGTCCACACTGATCGCGTGGAAGGCATCAGTTGAAACTTGCCACGGGTGCGGGTGCTGCCAGATTGGCGCGGCCTGTTCGCGCAACCAAACACATGCTGGAGGCCGCCACCTCGCTGCCGGCGGTTTCGTGGAACACTGTCACCAACACTCCCAGCGTCACCACGAGCGAACACAGCGTGCAACTGCCCCTCACCGGCCCCGCCCAATTCTTCCGCCTCCGCAAGCTGTGAGTCTTGACGGCCGGATTTTTGGACTGCCAAAGCGGCGTGGCACTCCGCTTCCCACCGCACTCCAGGACGCTGCCGCGTTCACCGCACGCCTCCGAACCACCGCCAGGTCTTGGAGTGCGTCCGCCCCTGCGGCGCTTTGGAACGGCGAGGATTCACCAACACTCCCACCGTCCCCACGCGCGAACGCAGCGTGCAACTACCCCTCACCGGCACCGCCGGATTCTTCCCCTCCGCCAGCCGTGAGCCGTAACGCCGGTTTTCCAACCGGCGAGTTTGATCTGCTGATCACGCCGACAGGAATGTCGGCGCTACGCACGCCACGGAGCGCGGACCGCTGAGTCCGCGTGTTGCTGGCGTGACCATTGGAACTCGCGGACTCGGCGGTCCGCGTTCCTCCGAATAGGGACTCGCTGCCTTGAGCCTTTGCGCCTTGGCGTTGTATTCAGGTTCCCTGCTCCCTCGGCATTGGAACAACCCAAAGCGGCGTGGCGCTCCGCTTCCCGCAGCGCGCCAAGACGCGCCCGTTGTACGGCCTCGAACCGCCGTAAGGTCGCTTACGGACGCATCCGTACTGCCCCACGCAAATTCGCCTTTCCTCGGCAGCGTGGCCGTGTTACTGGGTGTAATCATGAGAATTGTTCTCAGGCAGCGCAGCGGGTGGCGGAGGGTTACCCTCCTGGCCGTTCTCCTGTGGCACTTGGCGATTTTGACCGGTTTCTCTCACGGCGATATCCACGAGCAGATTGACGCGTTGACACGGCAGATTGCAGAGCACCCGGACAATGCCAGCCTGTTGCTTAAGCGCGCCGATCTTCATCGGGTGCATGGCGAGTCGGCTGAAGCCTTAAAGGACCTGGACCGTGTCTCGAATATGGATCCAACGCTCAAGACCGTGGACCTTGTGCGGGGCAAAGTGCTGCTCGACTCCAATCAGCCCGCGCTCGCTCAAGCTGCTCTCGACCGCTTTCTGGCGCGGGTTCCAAATCATGTGGACGGTCTGGTGACACGGGCCCAAGTGCGGATCAAGCTGGGCGAGAACGCCAGGGCCATTGCCGATTTTTCCCAGGCCATTGCCAATTCGCCACGACCTGATCCGCAGCTCTACCTGGATCGCGCCAGTCTGCTTCGAAATATGAAACAGCCGCGTTTTGACGAGGCCCTGCGTGGGTTGGAGGAGGGCATCGCGAAGCTGGGGCCATTGGTCACCTTGGAATTGCCGGCCATTGAACTGGAAGTGTTGCAAAACAAGTACGATGCAGCGCTGCAACGCTTGGATCGCCTTGCCGGCGGTGCTTCACGCAAGGAAACGTGGCTCGTCCGGCGCGCGGAAATCCTCATCAAAGCTGGAAGATTCGGCGAGGCCCGGCAAACGTTTACCGCGGCCTTGAAAGCCATTCAAACGTTGCCCGATGAATTGCGCAACAAGCCCGCGACTCGAGATTTGGAAGCCCGCGTGCGCACCGCCCTCGCCGCGACAACACACGACTCCGCTTCGGATGCGCGAGGTGACTCCAGTTCGAATGCCAGTTTCTAGAAATCTCCAACCGTAATGCCGTATGAAAAAGTCAAAAAAAACCAGCCACTCTGTCGCGCTGCTGCTTGCGGCGCTCTTGCTTGAACTCGCACTGTTGGCCCCTTCAGCCGTCCTGGCCGCGACGTACACTTTGGTGCCTGCCGGCTCCCTGTGGAGTCATCTCGATAACGGTTCCAATCAGGGAACCGCCTGGCGAGCGTTTAACTTTAACGACAGTTCCTGGCCATACGGATCAGCCCAACTGGGTTATGGCGATGGTGATGAAGCGACCTTCGTCAGTTATGGGCCGGATGCCAACAACAAGTATGTCACGACGTATTTCCGAAAGATGTTTTCCTTCGAAGACCCTTCGGTCATTACGAGCCTGACTTTGCGGATCCTGCGCGATGATGGCGCCGTGGTCTATCTCAACGGCACGGAAGTGTTCCGCAGTAACATGCCTTCGGGCACGATCAGCTATAATACCTGGGCGTCCACTGCTCTGGGCGCTCCGGCCGAATCCACGTTCGTGCAAACGACACTCAACCCCAGCGTCCTGCTGGCTGGAGGGAACGTGCTGGCGGTTGAAATTCATCAAGCCAATGGCACGAGCTCCGACCTCAGTTTCGATTTGGAACTGACTGCTTCCGACGCGGTCTCCGTGACGCGCGGTCCCTACCTGCAAATGGGCGCCCCCAACAGCCTCATGATCCGTTGGCGAACTGATGCGCCGACCGATAGCCGGGTCCGATATGGCACCGATCAAGCCAATCTGAGTTTATCCGCCAGCGATTCCGCAATGGTCACCGATCACCAAGTGACGCTGACGGGGCTGAATCCAGATACGCAGTATTTCTATTCGGCGGGAAATGCCGCAGGTCCGCTGACCGCGAACCCCGCCCTGACTTTCTACACTCCGCCGGTGGCTGGCAGTTCCCAGCCGGTTCGGGTTTGGGTGCTGGGTGATTCCGGAACCGCCGACGCCAATGCGACTGCGGTCCGGGACGCGTACTATTCGTTTACCGGAACACGCTACACCGACCTGTTCCTCATGCTGGGCGATAACGCGTACGAGACCGGAACGGATTCGGAATACCAGGCCGCCGTCTTTGACATGTATCCGCAGACGCTCGCCCAAACGGTGCTTTGGCCGACGATCGGCAATCACGACACCGCCGGATCGGGCAATCCACCGGCTGACCTGCCTTATTTCAACATGTTCTCGCTGCCGACGCAAGGTGAGGCCGGCGGCCTGCCCTCGGGCACGGAGAAGTATTACTCGTTCGACTTTGCCAACATCCACTTCGTTTGCCTGGACTCCATGACCTCAGATCGCTCGCCGACCGGAGCGATGTTGACCTGGCTCAACAATGATCTGGCGGCGAATACCCGAAGCTGGTTGGTGGCCTTCTGGCATCACCCGCCTTACAGCAAAGGCTCCCACAATTCCGATACCGAAACCCAATTGGTCCAGATGCGCCAGAACGCTTTGCCGATCCTGGAGAATCATGGCGTGGATCTCGTGCTGTGCGGACACAGCCACTCCTACGAACGCTCGAAGCTAATTGATCAACAGTATGGCCTCTCGACGGTGGTTTTGCCCGGCAACATTCTCGACGGAGGCAGTGGGCGCGAAGACGGAGACGGCGCTTATCTAAAACCCGGCGGTGGACCTGCGCCTCATGAGGGCACGGTTTACGCGGTCGCTGGAAGTTCCGGGAAAATCTCAGGCGGCGCTTTGAATCACCCGGTGATGTATGTCTCGCTGAACGAGCTCGGCTCGATGGTGTTGGATGTCGATGGGGATCGTTTGGATGCGAAGTTCTTGAACAATGTTGGCGCAATCCGGGACTACTTCACGATCGTGAAGGTCACCGCGCCTCCGAACCAACCGCCTTCCGTTACGCTGACAGTTTCTAATCAAGGGGCCACGTTCACTGCTCCCGCGAGTATTACTATTGCCGCGAACGCCTCCGATACGGACGGCACCATCGCGCAAGTTGCGTTTTACGCCAACGGGACGCCAATCGGAACCGACAACACGGCTCCGTATGGCGCGATCTGGTCAGGAGTGGCGGCCGGAACTTACAGCCTGACGGCGTCAGCCACAGACAATCTGGGCGCCACGACGAGTTCGATTGCAGTCAACGTGACTGTGAATCCGCCATCGCCGTCACCCGCCGCCCCTGGCAGTTTGGCCGCGTCCGCCGTTTCGAAGAGCCAGATCAATTTGAGTTGGACCGACACCTCCAACAACGAAGATGGTTTCAAGATCGAACGTGCCACCGGAAAAGGCGGCTTCTCGCAGATCCCCGTTTCCGTGGGGGCGGGAATTACCAGCTATTCAGATTTGGGGTTGAGCGCCAATACCTCCTACACCTACCGTGTGCGTGCCTACAACACTGCTGGGAACTCCGGTTATTCCAACACCGCCACAGCCAAGACCCGACCTAGGTAGGGCTTCAACGACGTGGGCGGGCTTTTGAAGTGCGCAGGGCTTGGGCGAACTCCGACTCAGAAGACAGATTACGTTTCTGATCCTGATTCGCTCGTCTGATCGTACGAAAGAGCGAAACGCTGAGTAATTGGGCTTGAGGTCATAATTATCTTGTGCCTGTGCGCGAAAGCGCCTAACCCGACACGGATTTATTTATGACCCGGAAACAACTTCAGTCCCTCGCAAAGAAACACGGCACGCCGCTCGTGATCGTGGACCACGACGAGATCCGCCGGAACTACACCGCGTTCCGCAAACATCTGCCCCGCGTGCAGTGTTATTTCGCCGTGAAGGCAAACGCCGAGCCGGCCATCGTGCGGACGCTTTACAAGGCGGGCGCGAGTTTCGATGTGGCGTCGTTGCCGGAGTTCATGTTGGTGTACGAGAACATCAAGAAGCTGCCACCCAAGGCGCAGCAGGACTTCATCTGGGACAAGATCATTTACGCGAACCCGACCAAGCCAAAGGAGACGTTGCTGGCGCTCGATAAATACAAACCGCTCGTCACGTACGACAACGTCACCGAGTTGGAGAAGATCCAGAAATACGCACCCCATGCCGGCGTGGTGCTGCGGCTGGCGGTGGCGAACACGGGTTCGCAATGCGAACTCTCGAACAAGTTCGGCTGTGAACCGGGCGAGGCGGTGGATTTGATTCTTGCGGCGCTCAAACGCGGCCTGGTGGTGGAAGGCCTGAGTTTTCACGTCGGGAGCCAATGCACGAACTTTGAGAACTTCGTTCAGGCGTTCAACACCGCCGCCGCCGTGATGAAGGAATCGCGCGAGCGCGGGCATGAGATCAAGATTCTCGACATCGGCGGTGGTTTTCCCGCGCCGTACAACAAGCATGTGCGCCCGTTTCCCGAACTGGCGTGCGTGATCAATGCGGAGATTGAGCGGCTGTTCGCGCCGGACATCCAGATTCTCGCCGAGCCAGGCAGGTTTCTCGTCGCGACGGCGGCGACCAGCGTCGCGCGCGTCATCGGCAAGGCGGTGCGCAATGGCAAACGCTGCTACTACATTGACGACAGCGTGTATCACACGTTCAGCGGGATCATCTTCGATCACTGCCAATATCCGTTGCAGGCTTTCAAGGGTGGAAAGAAGGAAGTGTGCGCCGTGTTCGGACAGACGTGCGATGGGCTGGATTGCATCTCCCAATCCGATCTGTTACCGGAACTGGAAGTGGACGATCTGGTTTATGCCGAAAACATCGGCGCGTACGGCAGCGCGTCGGCAACTTATTTCAATGGCTTTCCACCGGCGAAAGTCATCCATGTGAACTTGTGAGACTCTGAGTACTATTTGGGTCTCATGTCTGAAGCCACTGCCCACGTTAGGTCTAATCACTATTAAACAACTAGAGATTCTGATTTAGAGGCGCTTCAGCTTGCAAAAAAAACTTATTTGACAGGCATTTCGTAACAAGAAATAATCTCTATCAGTTTTTGAATTATCATG
>Ga0315910_10002829_pt1 | contig 15037 bp, 14 predicted proteins | sample EdamamesoilMG_FD_204470 | JGI IMG/M metagenome (GOLD analysis project Ga0315910, IMG submission 204470) | Garden soil microbial communities collected in Santa Monica, California, United States - Edamame soil | ecosystem: Environmental > Terrestrial > Soil > Garden | place: USA: California...
GCCGGGAGCGGCGGTGATGACCCTCATCGGCGGGGCGATATTCGGTCTGCTGTGGGGCACGGTGATCGTTTCCTTCGCTTCCACCCTCGGCGCCACGTTGGCGTTTCTGGCCTCGCGCTTCCTGCTACGCGACTGGGTGCAGTCGAAATTCGGCGACCGGCTGAAGCCGGTCAACGATGGCGTCGCCCGGGAAGGCGCGTTCTACCTGTTCGCGCTGCGGCTGGTGCCGGCGTTCCCGTTCGTTGCCGTCAACCTGCTGATGGGACTGACGCCGATCCGCACCTGGACCTACCTGTGGGTGAGCCAGGTCGGAATGCTGGCTGGCACCCTCGTCTACGTCTACGCCGGGACCCAGCTCGGAGAGTTCCGGCTTTCCGCCGGGCTGGTGATCGCGTTCACGCTGCTGGGACTGTTCCCGCTGATCGCCAAGAAGGCGCTCGGCGCCCTGCAGGCGCGAAAAGTGTACGCGCGGTGGACGCGCCCGGCGCGCTTCGACCGCAACCTGATCGTGATCGGCGGCGGTTCGGCCGGCCTCGTCTCCGCTTACATCGCGGCGGCGATCAAGGCGAAGGTCACGTTGATCGAGAAGCACCGCATGGGCGGCGACTGCCTCAACACCGGCTGCGTGCCGTCCAAGGCGCTCATCCGAACCGCAAGACTGCTCGCCCAGATCCGGCGCGCGCGGGAATTCGGCCTCAAGTCGGCGACCGCCGAGCTCGATTTCGCCGCGGCGATGGAACGCGTGCAGCGGGTCGTGAAAACGATCGAGCCGCACGACTCGGTGGAGCGCTACACGAAGCTGGGCGTGGAATGCCTGGCAGGTGAAGCAAAGATCACCTCCCCCTGGAGCGTCGAGGTCAGGACCGATTCCGGCACGCGGACGCTGACGACCCGCGCCATCGTGATTGCCGCCGGCGCCCGGCCCTTCGTGCCGCCGATTCCGGGCATCGAGGACACCGGCTACCTGACCTCCGACACGGTCTGGAACCTGCGCGAGCTGCCGAAGCGGCTGGTGGTGCTGGGCGGCGGCCCCATCGGCTCGGAGCTCGCGCAATGCTTCGCGCGCCTCGGCTCGCAAGTGACGCAGGTCGAGATGCTGCCGCGCATCCTGATCCGCGAAGACCCGGAGATTTCCGACATGGTGGCGCGGCAGTTCCGGGAGGACGGCGCCGACGTGCTGGTGAACCACAAGGCGCAGCGCTTCGCGATCGAGGGTGGCGAGAAGGTCCTTTACTGCGAAACCGGCGGGCGCGAGGTGCGCATCCCGTTCGACGCGCTGCTGTGCGCCGTGGGGCGCGTCGCCAACACCACCGGCTACGGGCTCGAGGAGCTCGGCATACCGGTGACGAAAGCCCGCACCGTCGAAGTGAACGATTTCATGCAGACCGTCTATCCCAACATTACCGCCTGCGGCGACGTGGCGGGACCGTACCAATTCACGCACACCGCCGCGCACACGGCGTGGTACGCCGCCGTCAACGGGCTGTTCGGCACGTTCAGGAAATTCCGCGCCGACTTTTCCGTGATCCCCTGGGCGACCTTCACCGACCCCGAAGTCGCGCGCGTGGGCCTCAACGAGACCGAGGCCCGGGAGAAGAACATCCCCTACGAAGTAACGACCTACGGCCTCGATGAACTCGACCGCGCCATCGCCGACGAAGCCGCGCATGGCCTGGTCAAGGTGCTGACCGCGCCGGGAACGGACAAGGTGCTGGGCGTCACCATCGCCGGCGAGCACGCCGGGGAACTGATCGTCGAATACATCTCGGCGATGCGCCACGGTATCGGGCTGAACAGGATACTCGGCACCATCCACATCTACCCGACCTTCTCCGAGGCGAACAAGTACGCCGCTGGCGCGTGGAAAAGAGCCCATGCGCCGCAGGGACTGCTCAAGTGGGTGGAGAAATACCACGCCTGGCGGCGTGGGTGAAGCGTGATGGGTGACGAGTGACGGGTGCCCGGAAACTACTTGTTTGCCTGCTCGCCTTCTTCGTTGCAGGAAATGCCGCTGCGCAGTTCGATCATGAACACGAGTCCTGGACAGCACTGCTGAAGAAGCACGTCGTGCTGGTCGACGGCGGCAAGGCTTCCCAGGTGCGCTACGCCGGCTTCCAGCTGGACCGCGCCGCGCTCAAGGGCTTTCTCGACTCGTTGTCGAAGGTCACGCAGTCCGAGTTCGACGGCTGGAGCAAGCCGCAGCGCATGGCGTTTCTCATCAACGCCTACAACGCGTTTACCGTGGAAAAAATCCTCACGCGCTATCCCGATATCCGCTCGATATGGGATTTCGGCAAGCTGATCGGCAACCCCTTCAAGGACCGCTTCTTTATCCTGCTGGGACAACCCGCCACGCTCGACCGGATCGAGCACGAAATCCTGCGCAAGCCCGGCGCCTACGACGAGCCGCGCGTGCATTTCGCCGTCAATTGCGCCTCGATCGGCTGCCCCATGCTGCGCGAGGAGGCCTACGTCGCGGAACGTCTCGACGCCCAGCTCGAAGAGCAGACCCGGCGTTTCCTGTCCGATCGTTCGCGCAACCGCTACGACCCGGCGAGCGGCCGGCTCGAGGTCTCTCGGATCTTCGACTGGTTCAGGGAAGACTGGACCAGCGGCTATCGCGGCTTCGAGGGGAAAAGCGCGCCGATGCGATCGCGCGAGCAGTATTTCGCCAGCCATGCCGCGCTGCTGGCCGACGCGCCGGAACATCGCAAGGCCGTCGAAGCCGGCAAGGCCGCGCTGCGCTTTCTGGACTATGATTGGGCGCTGAACGACGCCAGGCGTTGATCAGTGCTCTCCATCATCATCCCCTGCCTCAACGAAGCCGGCGGTATCGCCGACGCGCTCTCCGCGTTGGCGCCCTTGCGCGCGCGCGGCACCGAGGTCATCGTGGTGGACGGCGACAGCCAGGACGACACCGCCGCGCGCGCCGCGCCACTCGCCGACCTCGTCATCTCATCGCAGCCGGGCCGCGCCGTGCAGATGAACGCCGGCGCCGCGCGGGCCCGCGGCGAAATCCTCCTGTTCCTGCATGCCGACACGCTGCTGCCGGAGTCCGCCGACGCGCTGGTCGTCGAAGCGCTGCAGCGCACACGCCGCGGCTGGGGGCGTTTCGACGTGACCATCGCCGGCCGGCATCCGCTGCTGGGCATGGTCGCGCGGCTCATGAACCTGCGCTCGCGCCTGACCGGCATCGCCACCGGCGACCAGGCCATCTTCGTGACGAAATCGCTGTTCACCGCTGCCGGCGGCTACCCTGAGATCGCGCTGATGGAGGACGTCGAGCTGTCCCGGCGCCTGAAGCGCTTCGGGCCACCGCTGTGCCTCAGGCACCGCCTCACCACCTCGGGCCGCCGCTGGGAGAAGCGCGGCGTGCTGCGCACCATCCTGCTGATGTGGCGTTTGCGGCTCGCTTACTGGCTCGGGGCCGACCCTGCCAAGCTTGCTATACGCTACAACCTCACTGCGTGAAACCCGATCAGCCACAGAGAACACAGAGTTCACAGAGAAAATTCATAAAGTCGAGACTTTGGCGGACTTACCCTGTGTTCCCTGTGGCCCGCTCTTGATGAAATCAACGACCGTAATCATCTTCGCGAAAGCGCCACGGCCGGGCGAGGTGAAGACACGGCTGATTTCCCTGCTGGGCGCGGAAGGCGCCGCCGCCCTGCATGTCCGGCTGGTCAGGCACGCCCTCGAAACGGCACGGAAGGCGGCGCCGCGCGCAAGCGAGCTTCATTGCACGCCCGACACGGCCGACCCTTTTTTCCGGCTGTGCGCAGGCGAATACGGCATCTCCACCAGGCCGCAGGCCGGGGATGGCCTGGGTACGCGCATGCTGGCGGCTCTCGGCGAGGCACTGAAGCGGCACGCCCACGTCCTGCTTATCGGCTCGGACTGCCCTGCTCTCACCCCGCAGCACCTGCAGCAGGCCGAACGCGCGCTGCTGGATGGCGCCGATGCCGTATTCGTCCCTTGCGAAGATGGCGGCTATGCGCTGATCGGGCTGGCCCGGGTCGATGCGCGGCTGTTCGACGGCATTGCCTGGGGCAGCGACAGCGTGATGGAGGAAACCCGCGCACGGCTAAAACAACTCGGCTGGAACTGGCGCGAGCTGGAAACCTTATGGGACGTGGACCGACCTGAAGACTATCAACGGCTCATGGACTCGGGATTGCTCGATGTCCGCCACACCACGGCCTAGTCCTCATCCCTCATCCCTCAGAATTAGAGATGCCTCACTGCGCCTTGATGCCGCCCGCCTTCACGACTCGTTCCCACTTGTCCATGTCGGCAACCATGTAGGCGCCGAACCGGGCCGGCGTCATCCGCAGGACGGTCGCGCCGTCGGCATCGAACTGCTTCTGGACCTCGGGCAGGTTCTGCACCGCCGTGACCTCCCGGTGGAGGCGTTCGACTATGGCCGCGGGCGTGCCCGCCGGCACGACCAGTCCGAACCAGTTGACCGTCTCGTAGCCCGGCACGCCGGCCTCGGCAATGGCCGGGACCTCGGGCAAGATGGGATTGCGCTTGAGGGAACCAACCCCCAGCGCGCGCAGCCGGCCTGCCCGGACCTGGGGCACGCTCGCGAGCAACCCGCCGAAAAGAAGGTTGGTGTGGCCCGCCACCACGTCGAGGGTCGCGGGCCCTGCCCCCTTGAACGGCACGTGCAGGATGTCGACTTTCGCGGTGTGCTTGAACAACTCGGCCGCGAGGTGGGTCACGCTGCCCACGCCGGCGGAGGCGTACTGCAGCTTGCCCGGCTGCTTCCGCGCGAGGGCAACCAGGTCCGCCACCGACTGGGCGGGCACGCCCGGGTTGACCACCAGCACGACCGGGCTCGCCGCGACGATGGCGACCGGCGCGAAGGACTTGATGGGGTGATAACGGCCCTTCAGGTCGTACAGCCACGGGTTCACCACGTGCGCCAGGGACACCACCAGCAGCGTATAGCCGTCGCGGGGCGCATTGGCCGCGATCTCCGAACCGATGATGCCGCCGGCGCCGGCCCGATTGTCGACGACCACCTGCCGGCCGAGACGCTCGGAGAGCGCCATCGCCATCACGCGCCCCGTCACATCGCTGCCGCCGCCAGGCGGAAACGGGATGATCATGCGAATCGGCTTGGCCGGATAGTCCTGAGCGGCGGCGGAAGCCGCGAGGGCCAGAATGCAAAAAGCAGCCGCGAGCCTCGACATGATCATTCCCCCTCTGCGCCGGCGATAGCCATTACGTGTCGCCCCACAGCGAGCGGGCGGTCTCGACCACCAGGCGCAGCTTGGCAAACTGCTGGTCGGCATTCATGACCGTGTTGCCGACGTTGCCGGAGAACCCGCATTGCGGGCTCAGGCACAGGCGGTCCATCGAGACGTGGGCTGACGCCTCCCGGACGCGGCTGCGCAGCATCTCCGGGTCTTCCAGCGCGGGCGACTTGGTGGTGACGAGACCGAGCACGACGGTCTTGTCCTCCGGCATGAATTTCAGGGCGTCGATCGGCCCGGCGCGGGGGCTGTCGAACTCGAGGAAGTAGAACTTCGCCTTCAACCGCCGGAACAGCTGGTCGGCCATGAACTCGTAGCCGGCATCCGCCTGCCAGAAGCCCTTGCGGTTGCCGCGGCAGACGTGGATGCCGACGGTCATGCCCGGCGGGGCGCTCGACAGGACCGCGTTGATCACGTCGACGTAGGTTTCCACGAGCTTGCGCCAGTCGTCGCCACGGCGCTCGATGACGGCCCGGATCTCGGGATCGCCGAACTTCACCAGCGAGGTCTCGTCGACCTGGAGATACGTGCACCCGGCCTTGTGCAAGGCCGCGAACTCGCTGCGATACACCTCGACCACGTCGGCCCAGAACGCGTCGAGCGAGGTATAAGCCCCGCGCAGGATCGCATCACGCCCGCCCATGAAATGCAGCACGATCGGCGAGGGCACCGTCATCTTCGGCGTGCGCGGGGTGATGGACTTCAGAAACGCCAGGTGACCGGCGAAGATCGGCTCCGTCCACTTGACGGGTTTGTGGATGACGAGCTTCTCGAGCGGGATCGTCTCGCCCTTCTCGTTGCGGTGGAAGAAGTCGCCCTTCTCCGCGGTGAGGCCGCCGGGCCCCGTGGCCTTGCGGAAGAAATCGACGATGTAGCTCTGGCGCCGGAATTCCCCGTCGCTGATCGACTGCAGCCCGATCGACTCCTGCATCGCCACGACCTCGCGAATCGCCTCGTCTTCGAGGCGCTTCAGTTCGGCGCCGTCGATCAGGCGTTTGCGGCGCTTCTCGCGCGCCTCGATGAGATGCGCCGGCCGCAGCAGGCTGCCGACCTGGTCGGCGCGAAAAGGAGGCGTGCGTGGCGTAGCGGTCATGCGGTCTTGGTCCGGGCCCTGTGTAAGTCCTGCCCGGATTATGGCCGCAACGCCGGGCCCGAGTAAATTCGGCCCCACGCGATGTGGACTCCACGCGCCCGGGACTCGGTAGAATGAACATCATCCCGTTCTGTCCCCGCACGGCCACCCATGCCCAGTACCCTGGTTTCCATTTCCGGCCTGGCAGCGCATCTCGACGACGCCGACTGGATAATCTGCGACTGCCGCCACGATCTCGCCGATACCGGCGCGGGGCGCCGCGCTTATGCCGAGGCCCACATACCCGGCGCGCGCTTCGTGCATCTCGACGGAGACCTGTCCGCGCCGAAAACGGGAAAGAACGGCCGCCACCCCCTCCCCGATCCGGCGCAATTCGCGCGACGGCTCGGCGAACTGGGCATTGACCACTCCAAGCAGGTGGTCGCCTACGACGCGAGCGGCGGACCCTACGCCGCCCGCCTGTGGTGGATGCTGCGCTGGCTCGGACATGACGCGGTGGCGGTTCTGGATGGTGGATGGAATGCCTGGCTGACCGCCGGGCATGCCACAACAAAGCAACTGCCGGTGATTACAGCGGCCCGGTTCACTCTGCGCATCAGATCCGAGTCCGCAGTCGACGCGAAGGCGTTTGCCGCGAACCTTGGCCAACCCGGACCGCGCCTGCTCGACGCACGCGCACCGAACCGTTATCGAGGCGAAAACGAAACGCTCGACCCCGTCGCTGGCCACATCCCGGGTGCCGGCAACCGGTTCTTCCAGCTGAATCTGGCCGAGGACGGGAAATTCAAGCCGGCGTCCGCGCTGAAGCAGGAATTCTCGACGCTGCTCGGCAACGCCGGTGCCGCGAGCGTCACGCACTACTGCGGCTCAGGCGTCACCGCCTGCCACAACCTGCTGGCAATGGAGATCGCCGGGCTGGCCGGCTCGAAACTGTATCCGGGCTCGTGGAGCGAGTGGTGCAGCGACCCCGCTCGCCCCGTCGAGACGGGCGAAGCTTAGCTCCCGTCACTCGTCACTCAGTGAACGCCTGGCTAGCCGACCTCATCCTCGTCATTCATTTCGCCTTCGTGCTGTTCGTGGTGGGCGGACTGACGCTGACCTGGATCGGCGCGATAGCCGGCTGGCGCTGGGTCAGGAATTTCCGCTTTCGCATCACCCACCTTGCGGCAATCGGATTCGTCGTCGCGGAATCCCTCGCCGGCATCTGGTGCCCGCTCACGGTGTGGGAAGCGCAGCTGCGCGGCAGCGACGTGGAGAAAAGTTTCATCGCTCACTGGATCCACCGGGCGATGTTCTACGACCTGCCCGAGTGGATGTTTACGACCGCCTACGTCGCGTTCGCCATCGTGGTCGCAGCGACCTGGTATTTCATACGTCCTGAAAAAAAATCAGGGGCGCCGGAGCGCCCCTGATTTTTTCAACACGACCGGAACCGTTCAGCCGAGGGCTTCGCCCCAGATGTTCTTCGCCCAGCCCCAGGCGTAAGTGCCCTCGAGCTCGCTCGCGGCCGTGGACAGCCCGCCGGCGCCCTTCACCGCCACCATCGTCTTCTGCGCGGCATCGTAGGTATGCACCGAAGCGACGTGCATCACGCTCTTGCCGTCGACGAAACTGTAGCAGGTGTTCATCATCATCGGCCGGGGATTGACCGGCCGCCCCTTGATGAGAGCGACCACCGCGGCGGCGCAGACCTTGGCATGCTGGTTCGCCATGCTGGCGGACTTGGGCATCGCCGGCGCCGACAGCGTCGCGTCGCCCAGCACGTGCACGCCCTTGACCGCCGTCGACTCGCAGGTGAGCCAGTCCACCCCGCACCAGCGCTGGTTGGCGGTGATGAGCCCGGTCGTCCGCGCGATGTCGCCCGCCCGGTGCGGCGGCACCACGTTCAGCACGTCGCCCTTCACGTCGTCGAAAGTGAGCTTCACCGTCGAGCCCTTCACGTCCACGTCGGCGAGTTCGCTGTTCGGGCGGTAGTCGATCAGCCCCTTGTAGAGCCCGTTCCAGGCCGCGCGGAACAGACCGGCCTTGGAGACGATGTCCGGGTTCGAGTCGAGCACGATGATCTTGGATTTGGGTTTCGCCCGCTTCAGGTAATCCGCGACCTGGCACACGCGCTCGTACGGCCCCGGCGGGCAGCGGTACGGCGCCATCGGAATGTGGAACACGTACACCCCGCCGTCACGCATCGACTCGAGTTGCTTGCGCAAAGCCACCGTCTGCGGCCCCGCCTTCCAGGCGTGCAGCACGCGGTTCTGCGCGTCGGCGCTTTTCAGCCCGGGAATCGCGTCGTAGACGAAATCGATGCCCGGGGAAACGATCACGCGGTCGTAGGGCAACGTCGAGCCGTCGGCCAGGCGCACCTGCTTCGCCGCCGCGTCCACCGCTACCGCGTCGCCGCGCACGACGCGCACGCCGCGGGCCCGCAAGCCCCCGTACCCCATCGTGATGTCACCGATCCGGGCATTGCCCCCCAGCACGAGGTTGCTGATCGGGCAGGAAACGAAGGTCTCGTTGCGTTCGATTACCGTCACGTCGATGTCGGGCGACCACTCCTTGATGTAGCGCGCGGCGGTCGCGCCGCCGTAGCCGCCGCCGACCACCACCACGCGGCCCGCGGAACCGCCACCCGTGCCGGCGCAGCCCGCTACCGCGGCGGCCCCGGTCGTGGCCGCCATCCACTTCATGAATTCGCGTCTGTCAACAGTCATCTCAGCCTCCCTAGCGCGCGGCCGGTGCGGCCGCGCCCGGTCCCGGCTTCACCTTCGAAAAATAATCGGCGATGAGCGCGAGTTGCTCGTCGCTGTAGCCCTTGGCGTGCTGGTGCATGATGGTCGCCGGCCGCTTGCCCGCCTGGAAATCCTTCATCTGCTGCAGCAGATAATCCCTGCTTTGCCCGGCGAGGCTGGGCGGCACGCCGCCGACGCTGCGCCCCTCGTTGCCGTGGCAGGTGAAGCAGGTGGCGGCCAGGCTGCGCGCCTGCGTCGCGTCCTGGGCCTGCGCCGGCGCCGGCGCGATCGCCGCCGCGGCGAGCAGTGCGCCGATGATGGGTGCTCTCATGGGTTCCCCTCCTGATAGAAGCCGAAAATTATAGCGGCGCCGGACAGGCCCGCTCGGATCAAGTCGTTATTTGGATATTAGTGTGTGACCTGGCCCGGGCACCGTCAAGCGGGAACAACAGGGCCCGTTTCAGAATCAAACGGCCCCCCGCTGCAGGAGAGCACGAGGGGAATACTCCTCTCGTTCCTTGCCAGCAAAAAGCCCCGGCCGGGGCCGGGGCTTTCGGGGAAATCGCCGGCGTCAAACGACGCTGGCGGGCTCCTCGACGAAGGTCAGCCGGATCTTCTCGTCGGGACCGACGTCCACGGTCACCTTGCCGCCGTGGGCGAGGCGCCCAAACAGCAGCTCGTCGGCGAGCGCCGAGCGGATGGTGTCCTGGATCAGCCGCGCCATCGGCCGCGCGCCCATCTGGGGATCGAAGCCCTTCTTCGCCAGGAATTCCCGCAGCGCGTCGGTAAAGGCCGGCTCGACTTTCTTCTCCTCAAGCTGCTGCTCGAGCTGCATCAGGAACTTGTCCACCACGCGCAGGATGATGTCGCGGTCGAGCGCATTGAACGAGATGATCGCATCGAGCCGGTTGCGGAACTCCGGGGTGAACAGGCGCTTGATCTCGGCCATCTCGTCGCCCGACTGCAGGCTGGGCGTGAAACCCATCGACGACTTGGTGAGCTCGGAGGCGCCCGCGTTGGTGGTCATGACGATTACCACGTGGCGGAAATCGGCCTTGCGCCCGTTGTTGTCGGTCAGCGTGCCGTGGTCCATCACCTGCAACAGGATGTTGAAGATGTCCGGGTGCGCCTTCTCGATCTCGTCCAGCAGCAGCACCGAGTACGGCTGCTTGGCGATCGCCTCGGTCAGCAAGCCACCCTGGTCGAATCCGATGTAGCCGGGAGGGGCGCCGATCAGGCGCGACACCGCGTGGCGTTCCATGTACTCCGACATGTCGAAGCGCACGAGCTCGACGCCCATGACGTAGGCAAGCTGGCGCGCGACCTCGGTCTTGCCGACGCCGGTGGGGCCTGAAAACAGGAAGTTGCCGATCGGCTTCTGCGGGTTGCCGAGGCCACTGCGCGCCATCCGTATCGCCGCTGTCAGCGCCTCGATCGCCTTGTCCTGGCCGAACACCACCGCCTTCAGATCGCGGTCGAGCGTCTTCAGCGCGTTGCGATCGTCCACCGTCACCGTGTGCACCGGCACGCGCGTGATCTTGGAAATGATTTCCTCGATCTCGTGCTTGCCGATGATCTTCTTCTGCCTGCCCTTCGGCAGTATCTTCTGCGCCGCGCCCGCCTCGTCGATCACGTCGATCGCCTTGTCCGGCAGGTGCCGGTCGTTGATGAAGCGCGCGGAGAGCTCGGCCGCCGCCGTCAGCGCCGACGGCATGTACTTGATGCCATGGTGCGCCTCGAAGCGCGATTTCAACCCCTTCAGGATGGCGATCGTCTCGCTGACCGAGGGCTCGAGCACGTCGACTTTCTGGAAGCGACGCGACAGGGCGTGGTCCTTTTCGAACACGCCGCGGTATTCCTGGTAGGTGGTTGCGCCGATACACTTCAACTGACCGGTCTGCAGCGCGGGCTTCAACAGGTTGGAAGCATCCAGCGTGCCGCCCGACGCCGCGCCGGCCCCGATCAGCGTGTGGATCTCGTCGATGAACAGGATCGCGTTGGGATTGTCCACCAGCTGCTTCAGCACCGCCTTCAGGCGCTGCTCGAAATCGCCGCGATACTTGGTGCCGGCCAGCAGTGCGCCCATGTCGAGCGCGTAGACATGGCAGCGCTTCAACACCTCGGGCACGTCGCTCTCCACGATGCGGCGGGCGAGTCCTTCCGCGATCGCGGTCTTGCCCACCCCCGCCTCTCCTACCAGCAGCGGGTTGTTCTTGCGCCGCCGGCACAGCGTCTGGATAACGCGCTCGATCTCCTTCTCGCGCCCGATGAGGGGGTCGATCTTGCCGGACAGCGCCATCGAATTGAGGTTGAGCGTGTAATTCTCAAGCGCGCCGCCGGGCGAGGCTTCCTGCTCGGTCTCCGCCTCGTGCTCGGCCTTCGGGTTGGCGGCCTGCGGTACCTTGGTGATGCCGTGCGAGATGAAGTTGACGACGTCGAGCCGCGTCACGCCCTTCTGGTGCAGGAAGTACACGGCATGCGAGTCCTTCTCGCCGAAAATGGCGACCAGCACGTTGGCGCCGGTGACCTCTTTCTTGCCAGAGGACTGGACGTGCAGGATGGCGCGCTGGATCACGCGCTGGAAACCGAGCGTGGGCTGGGTGTCCGCCTCCTCGCCCGACAGGATCGGGGTGTGCTCGGTGACGAATTCGGCCAGTTGCTTGCGCAGGTCCTCGATATCGGCAGCGCAGGCCCGCAGCACTTCGGAGGCCGAGGGATTGTCGAGCAGGGCAAGCAGCAGGTGCTCCACGGTGATGAACTCGTGGCGCTTTTGCCGGGCCTCCATGAAGGCCATGTGTAGGCTGACTTCCAGTTCCTGGGCGATCATGTCATGTTTCTTCCATCACACACTGTAACGGATGTTGGTGCTGTTTGGCGTACGATTTTACCTGTTCCACCTTGGACGCCGCGACATCCCTCGGGTAAACACCGCAAACGCCGATGCCTTCCCGGTGCACCTTGAGCATGACCTGCGTGGCCTTTTCCCGGCTCAACGCAAAAAATTTCTGCAGAACCATGACAACGAAATCCATCGGCGTGTAGTCGTCGTTCAGCAGCAGCACCTTGAACATCGGCGGCGCCTTGACCTTGGCCTTCTTCGTCTCAAGGACGGTGTCTTCGCGTTGCCGATTCGCCATGCCGGAAACCGCCGTTAATCCCGCGCTCTGATTGGTATTTTCACCATAATACGAAAATTATCAAGTAGCTGCCGGGACTTGCGTCACGTTGTATACTTGACTTCCCCTGGCAAATGGCCTAGAAAGCCATTGGGTGTTTGGCTTCAAGCTTGATTCGCCGCAACGGTCTCACCCGTAAACGCGATCTTGAAACTCAAACAGCGTGCGGGCGCCCCACCCGCTTTTCTCAGCAGAGGTAGGTGTATGGCAACTGGTACGGTGAAGTGGTTCAACGACGCCAAGGGTTACGGTTTCATCACCCCGGACGACGGCAGCGAAGACCTGTTTGCGCATTTCTCGGCGATCCAGATGAGCGGTTTCAAGACCCTCAAGGAAGGCCAGAAGGTGTCCTTCGAGGTCACCCAGGGACCGAAGGGCAAGCAGGCCTCGAACATCCAGGCCGCCTGAACCCGTTCCGCCGGTTTGCCCCGGCGGCACACCTGCACGAATAAAGAAGCCTGCGCACCCTGCGTAGGCTTTGTCACATGAGGCCGTCGTTCGTGCGCGGCCTTGTTGCGACCGGTGCAACACCGGCCGTAGTTAATCCTGTTGTTAATTCTGTTGCCCCTTCCCACGCTCCAGCCCCGCGCCGATCATCCGCATCAGCCGGGCGCCGCCGTCAGGGAGGCAGAACGCTGAAACGACAACGCCCGCTGGACGCGGGCGCTGTCGCCGGAGGTTGCGCCGCCTCGTCGCAGCACAAAATAACGTCTACTTGCCCCAGGGCTTGATCGCTTCCTTCAGCTTGCTGTAGCCGTCGAGGTAGCGCGGCCGCTTGCCGGAATAGATCTTGTCGAACGTCGCGAGCTGCGCGTCCAGCCAGTTCGCAAGTTCCTTGTTGCCCGGGTTGGCCGCCTTGTAGGCGTCGTTGATCAGCACGAAGTGGATGCGCGGATCGTAGGGCTGCTTCTCGCCGCCGACCGTCTCGTCGCCGGCCAGCAGGCGCAGCAGCATCGCATCGGCGGAGCCCAGCGTCTGTTCGTAGATCGGCTCGCCTTCCATGCGGTACATGACGCTCGTCATGTCCTTGCCGTTGGTCATGGTGAAGCCCATGTCCTTCCACACCTGGTCGATCTTCACGCCGGACTTCACGTGGTCGAGGACCTTCTGTCCCCACCCGCGGAACACGTCGGCGGCATCGGCCATGAGGTCGGTCAGCCGGTCCCCGTCGAGGTCGGTCGAGTAAACCACAGCTTTGCGCTGCTGGTACATGTCATGCAGCATGATGCCGAAGTTGGTGTCGGAGATGTGCTCGTGTATTTCCCCGCTCCAGTTTTCCATGCCGGCCTTGAAGTCCTTGGGCAGGAGCGCGACGATCGCGTCCACGTTCGCCTTGTGCTCGGCGTAGGCATCCACCACGTACTTGCGCTTCAGCTCGAACTTCGTGCCCTGCAGCAGCCAGCGCAGTATCCCCGCGTTGACCGCGTCCTCCTGCGCCTGCGTCGGCTTGGTGGCGACGCGCCCGATCTGCTTGGTATCGTGCACGAGCTTGAGGAACAGGCGCACCGCGTACGCCATGCGCACGCCCGGCGTGTTCATTTCCGAGTGGATGTTGCCGGTCGCCTTGTCGACCATGAACTTCTTGCCGTCCTGGGAGTACGGCAGCCCCGGCATGAAGCGCACGTTGGTGATGGGGCCGTAAGGCCGCACGTTGCAGTAAACCCCGGCCTTGGTGCGCAGCGGCGCGTTGGCCGACTTGCCCATCACGACGACCTTCTTGCCGTTGTCGTTGACCATCGCGTCGCCGGCGGTGGACCACTTGAGGCAGGTGTAGTCCATCTTGCCGAACCACTCGAGCGGCGCGAGCTTGGTGTCGTGGCGATACTGCGCCATCATCGGCACGCCGAGGAACGGCAGGCCCAGCACGTCGAGCGCCATGATCGTACCGTTCAGCGAAAACATGTCGGTCAGCGCGTGGGCGACCGGCTTGACGCCGCCGTGCGTGCTGCCGCCTTCCCAGATCACCGCGTCGGAGATGCCCCGCGGCTGGATCTTGGAGCGCTTGAAGATGCTGTCCAGGTACTTGAACAGATCGCCGTTCTGTTCTTCCTGGGCGATCTTCAACAGGTCGATTCGTTCAGTCATGTTGCTTCGTCTCCGTTCGTATTGGGGTCAGTCATGTCATCGGGGTAGTTCGGCGATCCGCCGCAGCATCCGGGACGCGCGGGCGGTTCCTGCCCTGGCCTGCCCCTGTCCGTAGGCGTGTGATCGAACCTGCTATCACGCTGCGCCGCAGCGAGGTGGGATGGACTGCCGAGGGGTCGAATTATAACAAATGCGGACACGACTCCCGGAGCGACCCAATGGTCCTTGTCGATGCGACCGCCGCAAGGGCCATGCCCCCGGCGCGACGCCTCTCTAGCGCTCGATCTGCGTTTGCCGGTCCCGCGCATAGAACGGGAATCTCGGTCGCCAGGAAAGCCGGGCTGCGTTCCGATCGCTCGCTGCATCACTCAATGTGAGTGGCTACTGACCGAATAAGCGCCTTGTTTTTACACAATTAATGCTGCGTTGCATTTCATGAATAATTTTTATATAAGAATAGATTGCATAGTTTATCTATAAGGTATAATGCATTGCAGCAATCACTTCAATATTCATTTTCATACTGTGCAATTATGCATGTTGGGCGTGAGCACCACGCCATTACACAAGGATGAATGACACCATGAATACGCCCCTCCCCCTGCCCCCCGGTGTCGAAATCCGTACCACGACACCGGACGAGTACGCCGCCATCCTGACGCCGCAGGCGCTGGCATTCGTGGCCAAGCTGGCACG
>Ga0315910_10002830_pt1 | contig 15030 bp, 12 predicted proteins | sample EdamamesoilMG_FD_204470 | JGI IMG/M metagenome (GOLD analysis project Ga0315910, IMG submission 204470) | Garden soil microbial communities collected in Santa Monica, California, United States - Edamame soil | ecosystem: Environmental > Terrestrial > Soil > Garden | place: USA: California...
GCTGCAGGAAGGCGCGTACGACGTCGCCATGGTGCACTCGTCGTGGTCGCAGGCGATCTTCGGGCCGACAATCGCGGCCGCTCGCGTGCCACTCGTTCGATGGTTCCACGCACCAGACCGTGGCCCGGGCTGGATGGAGCGGTGGGCGGAACGCTCGCGGCCCGCGTTCGCGCTGTACAACAGCCGCTATACGTGGCATGGAGCGCACGAGCGCATGCACGGCGTGCCCGGCGAGGTGCTCTACCCGCCCGCCCGAACGCCCCGGGTCGCCGATTCGGAGGGCCGGGCGGCGACCCGGAGCGCCCTGAGCACGCCGGACGGACAAGTCGTCATCGCGATGGCGTCGCGTATCGAGCCGCTCAAGGGGCATCGGCTACTGATCGAGGCGCTTGCGCAGATTGCCAATCGCGAGTGGGAAGCCTGGATCATCGGCGGAGCCCAGCGGCCTGAAGAGGACCGCTACCTGTCGGAGCTGCGTCAGGCCGCCAATGCGGCGGGACTCGACGCCCGCGTGCGTTTCCTCGGAGAGCGATCCGACGTCGGCAAGCTCATGGCGGCCGCGGATATCTACTGCCAGCCCAACACGCGGCCCGAAGCCTTCGGCCTCAGCTTCGTCGAGGCTCTTGCGGCGGGCCTCCCGGTCGTGACCACACGCATGGGAGCCGCGGCCGAGATCGTCGACGACACGTGCGGCATCCTGGTCGAGCCGGCCTCGCCGCGCGAGCTGGCCGCCGCGCTCGAGCGCCTTGTCGGCGACAACAGTTTGCGCCGGCGCCTCGGAGACAACGGACGCCAGCGCGCGTCCGCGTTCTGCGATCTACCGGCATCATTCACCCGGCTGGCAGATATCCTGCGCGCCGTTGTCGGTGTCCCTGTCACTGCGTCATGACCACAGCGCTCTTCGTCGCCGGCGCCTTCATCCTGTGCCTGATGACCGCGTCTCGCGGCCTGAGGCAGGGGCTCCTCTCGCTCATCGCCATCGGGTACGTCTACGGCATCCTGCGCGCGAACTTCCCGGACATGTGGACGTACCTCATGTTCGACGCGGGAGTCATCGGCCTGTTCGCCGTCCAACTGATGCGTCCCCTGCCGCTCGAGCAACGAGGGCGTCTCGCGGACCTGCGCATGTGGCTGGGTGTGCTGGTGGGGTGGCCGACGCTGCTGTTCGTGCTCTTCATCCTGTCGCCTGGAACCACGCCGCTCGTGGAGCTGGTCGGCCTCAGGGGCAACGTCTTCCTGCTGCCGTTTCTCCTGCTCGGCGCACGGCTCGAGTCCGATGACCTGATGTGGCTTGGAGAGCGCGTCGCGGTGTTCAACATCGCCGTCGTGGGGTTCGCCGTCGTCCAGTACTTCGTCGGGATCGAAATGTTCTTTCCCGTCAACGAGGTCACCGAGATCATCTACAAGAGTCGCGACGTCGTGAACCGGAGCGCGTACCGCATCCCGTCGTCGTTCTCGAGTGCCCACGCCTTCTCCGGCACTCTCGTGATGACGCTGCCGTGGCTCGTCGGCGCGTGGTCGGCGACCCGGCGCGGCTTCCGGTCGAACTTGCTCGCGGGGTCGATCCTGGCGACGCTGCTCGGCATCTTCATCGCCGCTGCGCGGCTGCACATGGTCACCGCGGCCTTGATCATCCTGGCGGTCACCCTCTTCGGATCGTTCGCGCGAGGCCAGCGCATGAAGTGGGTGATGGTGCTTGGCGTCGTGGCGTACGTGGTTGCCGGGAATGCCCGCTTGCAGCGCTTCACGACGCTCGGGGACACGGAGTACGTCAGCACCCGCATCGGCGGCAGCGTCAACGAAGGCGTCTTCGAGCTCGTTGGCCAGTACCCGCTCGGCAACGGCCTCGCCGGCGGAGGCACCAGCGTGCCGTACTTCCTGCGGCAGGGCCTGGCCGAGCCAATCGGCATGGAGAACGAGTACGCACGTATCGCGCTGGAGCAGGGGATTCCCGGCATCATGCTGTGGCTCCTGTTCGTCGCGTGGGTCGTGACCAGGCGACCCTGGCGTGTTCGTGACGAGTGGCGCAGCGGACGGATCGCCGGCTGGGCCGGCAGCGTCATCTCGTTCGCCACCGGCGCGATCGGCACGGGCCTGCTCACGTCGGTTCCTCACACCGTGCTGCTCATGCTGGTCACTGGCTGGGTCACGACGACGATGCGTCCCAGCCGCCTGACGATGGAGGTCCTGTCCAGGCGGCGCGAGAGGCCGGAGTCGCGGGTCCGCCCGCGTCTGACGGCCGCCTCACCTCAGACGTTGCCCGAGTCAGGGCCGCTCGCCGACTAGGAGAGAGCCTCACTCGTGCTGTCCTGGCTACGCCGGGTCTTCAAGCCGGAATACGTCTTCCAGCCGCGCATCGCGCTCCAGCGAGTGCGTGCGGCGATGAGCCTCGTGCCGCCGCCGGCGACGGCCACGCGACAGTTCATGCTGCCCTGGGGCATGAGCGTGCTCGTCCCGGCAGGAGACGACCACGCACGGATGCTGGAAACGCTCGGCGTGGTGGACCTGGCGGTCACCGAAACCCTGTGGAGGCTCACCGATCCTGGCGATCACGCGGTCGATGCGGGCGCGAACATCGGGTGCATGACGGCGGTGCTGCTCGCCCGGGTGCGAAGCGACAGCGGCGGCCATGTCACGGCGATCGAAGCCCATCCCGATGTGCGCCGTGACCTCGATCAGAACATCGAGCAGTGGCGCTCGGCGACGGCGTCGGTGAACGTCATCGGCGCGGCGCTCTCATCGCGTGAGGGAACGGTGTCGCTCGTCGAGCCCGACCAGTTCGGCAGCAATCGCGGCCTCGCTCGCGTCACCGACGCGACGGCCTCCGGCCTCCAGGTGGCGGCCGTCACGCTCGACGGTGTCGTCGAGTCGAGTGACACCATCGGCGTGCTGAAACTGGATGTGGAAGGCCATGAGCTGGAAGCGCTGCGCGGCGCCACGCGACTGCTCGCGAACGGGGGCATCCGCGACTGCGTGTTCGAGGATCACGGGACGGCTCCGACCGCGGTGATGCAGTTGTTCCTCGATCACGGCTACGAGGTCTTCCGTGTCGACCGCCGCCTTGCCGGCCCCGTCCTGCTGCCGATGACATCAGGTGATGCCACGCCATGGCTGCCGGCAAACTTCCTCGCGACGCGGGCCCCCGGCCGCGTCGTGGAGCGTTTCAAGCCTCGCGGCTGGCAATGCCTGTCATCGGCCGCGAGCCGGAATCATTGAGGCGCATCCACCAGTCGTGACTCGAACGCACCGCTTCCTGGGTGGCCTGAGCCTGGGCTACGTGTACCTCGGCCTCGTCACGGTCGTCGGGTTGTGGCTCACGCCGTTTCTGCTGGGCCGCATCGGACAGCATGACTACGGGCTGTGGCTGATCACGTCGCAGATCCTCGGCTACCTGATGCTGCTGGATCTCGGCGTGGTGGCGCTGGTCCCGCGTGAGGCGGCGTACGCGACAGGGCGCGCCCTTGACGGCGGGGTCGACGACCTCGCTGCCACGCTCGGGCGTTTCCGGCGGGTGGTCCGGTGGCAGCTCGCGCCGGCTGCCGTCATCAGCGCCATCGCCTGGTGGTTCGTGTCGGCGGCATGGCCGGAACTGCGCTGGCCGCTTGCGGCGATCCTGACGGCATTTGTCGTTGCCTTCCCGGTCCGGATCTATCACGCGGCCCTCCAGGGCCTCCAGGACCTGGCCTTCATCGGCAAGGTGCAGCTCGTCGCGTGGATTGCCGGCACGGCAACCACGGTCGGTCTGCTGTTGATGCACGTCGGCCTCGGGGCGCTTGCGACAGGCTGGGTCGTGACGCAGGCCATCAGCGCAACTGCGTGCGGCATCCGGTTGCGCCGCCGTTTCCCTGGCGCCTGGCCCCGCAGCGTCCCTGCGGTGTCACGGTCCCAGGCGCTGGACCTTTTCGGCAAGTCAACGTGGGTCAGCGTCGCGCAGGTCGGGCAGGTGTTCCTCAGCGGTTCGGATCTCTTCGTGCTCGGCGCGCTGCTCGGACCGGCCGCGACGGTGCCCTACGCCTGCACGGGCAAGCTCGTCTCCGTGCTCGCCAACCACCCGCAGCTGCTCATGCAGACCGCGGCGCCGGCGATTGCCGAACTGAGAGCGTCGGCCTCGAGAGCCCGGCTGCTCGAGATCTCACTCGCGCTGATGCGCGCGATGCTGGTCATCAGCGGAGGCGTCGCCTGCCTCGTGCTCACGGTCAACGCGGTCTTCGTCACGTGGTGGGTCGGATCAGCGCAGTACGCCGGCGGCCTTCTCACGACGGTGATGGCCCTCACGATGCTCCTCCGGCACGTCGCGACGACGATGACGTACACGCTGTTCGCGTTCGGTCACGAGCGCCGGGTGTCTCTCACCGTGCTGGCGGACGGGTTCGTGACGATCGTCGTCACGGCGCTCCTCGCCTCGACGACGACGCTCGGCGTCACGAGCGCCGCTCTTGGCTCCCTGGCAGGTGTGCTCGTCGTCAACGGGCCGGCGATGATCATCGGGCTGGCACGCGAGCTTGGCGTCAGCCCGTTGCAGCTTCTGCTGCCCCTTCGGGGCTGGGCGATGCGTTTTGCCGCGGCCACGGCCGTGACCGTCACCGCCGCGTACCTGCTGCAGCCGCACGGGCTCTCCGGCCTTCTCTGGGCGGGCATGGTCGTCGTGGTCGTCTACGTGGTCCTGATGCTCCCGCTGGCGCTCGAACCGCCGCTCGGGCCTTACATCCGACGTAGCCTCGCGATGATCGGATTGATGCCGGCCCCCCGCACGGAGGCGGCCACAGGGCCGCGCGCGTGAGGGTCGCGCACCTCGTTCCTGCCTTGTTCGGGGCGACCGGCGTCGTTGGAGGCGCCGAGCGCTACGTGTACGAGCTCGCACGGCACATGGCCACCCAGGTGCCGACGACGCTCGTGACCTTTGGCGATGCCGACCGGCAGTCGACGGATGGGGCGCTGTCGATTCGAGTCGTCAGGACGACGTGGGAGGTACGAGGGCAGCGAGCCAATCCCATGGCCCTCGCCGCCATCAGAGAGGCCTGCCGGCACGATGTCGTGCATTGCCATCAGCAGCACATCCTCGCCACGAGCCTCACGGCGATCGCCGCCCGTCTGCGCCACCGTCGGGTCTACTGCTCGGATCTTGGCGGCGGCGGATGGGATCTGTCGGCGTATGTGTCCACTGACCGGCTCTTTCATGGCCACCTGCACATCAGCAAGTACTCCAGACACGTCTTCGGCCACGACGCGCTGCCCAGTGCACGCGTGATCTACGGCGGAGTCGATACGGCACGGTTTGCTCCGGGGCAGGAGGCCAGGGACGTGGACTGCCTTTTCGTCGGGCGGCTGCTGCCCCACAAGGGCGTCGACGCGCTCATCGAGGCGGTGCCGCCTGACGCCACCACGTACATCGTCGGACCGGCGCCGGACGCGCGGTACCTCTCGGACCTGCAGGCACTGGCGCGGGACACGCGCGTGCGCTTCGTCCACGACGCCGACGACGCCGCGCTCGCTCGCTTCTATCGTCGCGCGCGCATCGTCGTGCTCCCGAGCCTCTATCGCGACCGCTACGGCGCAAAGACCCGCGTGCCTGAGTTGCTGGGTCAAACGCTGCTCGAAGGCATGGCCTCGGGCGCAGCGACCGTCTGTACGGATGTAGCCAGCCTGCCGGAGATCGTCGTCGATGGCGTCACCGGCCGCGTCGTGCCGCCCAACGACGTAGGCCGCCTTCGAGACACCCTGGCTCACATGCTCGGTCGCCCTGAAGAAACCGAGCGGATGGGGGGCGCTGGCCGCGACCGGGTGCTCGCGGAGTTCACATGGCGGGCTGTCGTCGACCGTTGCCTCGACGCTTATCGAGCACCGGGTCACGGGACCGCGTTGTCGAAAGCAGCCGGGTAGGCCTGTGCGCATCGCGTTTGTGGTGCACGACTACAACCGGACGCTCGGTCACAGCCGCTACGTCGTGGAACTGGCCGAGCGGTTCGCGGCCTCGCACGACGTGCACGTGTTCGCTGCCAGCTTCGAGAACCTGCCCGGCACGATCGTCGGTCACAAGGTGCCGGCCGTGCGAGCCTCGGCGCTGGCGTCGATCTTCAGCTTCCTCGTGCCCGCGACGCTGATGGTAGGCAAGAGCTTCGACATCGTTCATGCGCAGGGGCTGTCGATGTTCGGCCCTGATGTGATCACCGCACACATCTCGAATGCCCGCTGGCTCGAAGGGCGACGGCTCCTCGAGGGCGGCAACCTGTCGTGGAAGGAACGGTTGTTTGCGGCGCTTGTCGTTCCTGCCGAACGCCGATCGCTCCGCGATCCGAACGCGACCGTCATCGCGATCTCCTCGGCGCTGCGCGATGACCTGAGGCGGCAGTACGGTCGGACGGGCGAGACGGCGGTCGTTCCGCACGGCGTCGATGCACGCCAGTTCAATCCAGGCGTGCGAGCTGCGCTCAGGGAGGGCGTCCGCGCAGAACTCGGCATCGAGCCCGACGAGGTGCTGTTTCTCTACGTCGGCGACTTGCGAAAGGGGTTCCGGCCTGCCATTGAGGCGCTGGCGCACCTCGACGGTCCCGCCAGGCTGGTCGGCGTGTCGCGGAGCGACGGCGCTCCGTTCATGGCCGCCGCCGCGGAGCTGGGCGTGGGCGCACGTGTGGCCGTCCGCCCGGCGACGAGTCAGATCGAGCGGTACTACGCCGCTGCCGACGCGCTGGTGCTGCCGACGCCGTATGACGCGTTCGGCATGGTGATTACGGAAGCCATGGCATGCGGCCTCCCGGTGGTGACCACAAAGCTTGCGGGCGCCTCCGAGCTGATCGTGCCGGGCGTGCACGGGTTCGTCGTCGAGTCGCCAACCGACATCGCGGCGCTGGCCGCGGCGATGCGGTCGCTGGCGGCGAGCCCCCACGAACGTCAGCGCATGGGCGAGGCGGCGTCCGCGTTGATGCGGGACCACACGTGGGACCGCGTTGCCGAGCGCACACTCGATGTGTACGAACGCCACCTCGCATCGCGGCGCGAGAGGAGCGCCGCGTGACGTGGCACATCGTCACCGGAGAGTACCCGCCGCAGCCGGGAGGCGTGAGCGACTACACCGCCGCGGTCTCGGCCGGCCTGGTGCGTGCCGGAGCAACGGTCCACGTCTGGTGTCCGGGAGACGGCGCGGCGCGGCTGACCGATGGCGTGCACGTGCATCCCGTGGCGGGCCGCTGGCACGGTCCTGACCTTGCGCGGCTTGACCGAGAGATCTCGTCGTTCAAGACCCCACGTCGCCTGCTGGTGCAGTGGGTGCCGCACGCGTTCGATCGCCGGTCGCTGAACGTCGCGTTCTGCCGGTGGGTTCGACGCCGGGCGCGTGCCGGCGATCGGGTCGAGCTGATGGTGCACGAGCCGTTTCTCGGATTCGGCGAGGGGACCTGGCGCCAGGATGCCGCGGCCGTGATCCATCGCGCGATGATGACGCTGCTGCTCAGGGCGGCATCGCGCGTGTGGGTCAGCGTGCCGGCATGGACCGAGCTCCTGCGGCCCTGGGCGTTCGGCCGGGGGCTGACCTTCTGCTGGCTGCCCGTGCCGAGCACCATTCCAGTCTCACACCAGTCCGACCGCGTCGCCGAGATTCGGTCCCGTCTCGTCCCGTCGGGGGAGATCCTGGTCGGTCATTTCGGCACCTATGGCTCGCCCGTGGCCGGCCCACTCGGCACGCTCGTGCACGATCTGCTCGGGAAGCTGCCCGGCATCCGGCTGCTGCTACTGGGTCGCGGCAGCAAGGAGTTTCATGCCGCCGCCTTCATGGGCACGCCCCTGGCTTCCCGCGCCGTTGCGGCGCCCGATCTTTCGCCCGAGAGCCTTTCGTGGCATCTGCAGGCATGCGACATGGTCGTCCAGCCCTACCCGGACGGCGTGAGCACGAGACGGACAACGGCCATGGCGGCGCTGGCTCACGGAGTGCCGATGGTCACGACCGTGGGCCGTCTGTCGGAGCCGTTCTGGAGTACCTCGCCTGCCGTGACCGTCGTGCCGGCGGGCGACAGAGCGGCCCTCGCGGCCGCCGCGTCAGAGCTGGCGCGCGACACGGACCGCCGCCGTCGACAAGGCGATCACGCGCGGGCGCTCTACGACGAGCGATTCGACGTCGCGAGGACGCTCGACGCGCTCATCACTGGCCACTGCCCGACCTGGGCAGGCGGCGCGGTGGCGGGCTGAGATGCGCCTGGCCGTCGTCACGCAGACGCGCTCGAAAGTCGGCGGCGCCGAGTCGTACCTCGAAGAGGTCGTGGCTGCCCTGGCTCGCCGGCACGAGGTGGCGTTCTGGACCGAGCACGGCACCATCGGTGATCGCGGACCGGTAATGCTGCCCGAGGGCGTCGAGCTGCTCAAGGACCCACCAGGCAAGATCGGCGGATCGCTCGGCGCATGGAAGCCCGACGTCCTCTTTGGCCACGGCCTGCACGACGCCGAAACCGAACGTCGAGTCCTCGGAATCGCCCCCGCAGTTGTCGTGGAGCATACGTACCACGGCACTTGCATCACCAGCGCCAAGACGATGCATTGGCCGAACGTCAGGGCATGCGAGCGGACCTTCGGTCCGGCGTGCCTGGCGCTCTACTTTCCCAGGCGATGTGGTGGTCTCAACCCGGTGACGATGGCCACGCTCTACGTCACACAGTCGAGACGGCTGTCCACGCTTCGATCGACCGCTGCGGTTGTGACGCTTTCCGCCCACATGCGCGACGAGCTGCTCAGGCACGGGCTCCCGCCAGAGCGCGTGCACGTCGTGCTGCCATTCGTGCACTCACCCGTCGTCTCTGCACCCGAGCCACGTGTCAGCGACGTCTCTGAGCTCCTCTTCCTCGGGCGCCTCGAGACACTGAAGGGCGTCGACCGGCTCATCGATGCGCTGCCGCTCGTCGCGCGCCAGCTCGAACGGCCCGTGCGATTGACCGTTGGCGGAGACGGCGCGGATCGGCAGCGGCTGGAATCGCAGGCGGCCCGCGTAGTCAGGGCCGGGGTGGCGATCGATTTTGCCGGCTGGCTCGATGCCACCGGGCGCATGGCGGCGCTGTCGCGGGCCGACGCGCTGGTGGTCCCGAGCCTGTGGCCGGAACCGTTCGGCCTGGTGGGGCTGGAGGCGGCCGCGGCGGGGGTTCCGGCCGTGGCGTTTGCCACCGGTGGGATTCCGGAGTGGCTGACCGATAACGAGAGTGGGTGTCTCGCGCGCCCCGAGGGCGGCGTGGAAGCGCTGGCCGCGGCCATTGTGCGATGCGTGGCCGATCCGGCCATACGGGCACGGCTCGCGGCGGGCGCGATCCGGTCGGCGTCGCGTCTGACTCTGGATCGGCACGTGACGGCGCTCGACGCCATCCTCACGGCCGCGGCCAGTGGCCGACGCGCGACGGAGATTCGATGAGCAAGGTGCAGCGCCACAAGGTCCTCTTCTTCGTGGAGGGGTTCACCGACATTCGGTTCGTGGTCGGGTTGAGCGAGATTGCCGACCTGACGCTGTGTGTCCCGGCGTCGACCTTTGCCTCGAGCGGCCTTGACCAACGCGTCCGCGCGAGCGGCGCGCGGGTGACCGTGGTGGAGATTCCCGGAAGCCGTCTGGCCTTTCAGGCTCGATCGCTCGCCTGGCTCTGGAGCCACATCGCCGAGTTCGACGTCGTGGTGTCGCAGGAGGTCCTGCGCGGATCCGTGAATGCCACCCTGGCTGGAGCCCTGCGCGGCGTTCCGGTCGTGACCTACATGGGGATCGCGCCGGTCGAGTACTTCCGATGCCGCCGCGAGCGCGGACGAATCGGGCCGGTTCAGGCGGCCGTCGGCGAGGCGGCCATCCGCGCGATGATGACGGTCAATGGCCGGCTCGCCACGGCCTGCCTGGCCATGGGGCCGTACCTGCGTGACATCGCGGCCAACTACTGCACGCGCTCGATGGTCGGTCTCTACTACGGCGTCGACACGTCGTACTTCCGGCCCGCGGATCGCGACGAACGTCGGCAGCTCCGTGTCAGACGCGACCTTCCGCTCGACAAGTTCCTGATCTTCCTCTCGAGCCGCATCAGCCACGAGAAAGATCCCGAGACCGTGCTTCGCGCCACCGCGATCGCCCGGGCGCGGGGACTCGACGCGGTCGTCCTGAACCTCGGCGGCGGATATCGGGAGTTCATCGAGCTTGGCCGGACACTCGGGCTTCCATCGCCCGACGAGTGGGTCCTCGGCCGCCCCGCAGCGCATCCCATGACCGAGGTCGCCGACTATTTCCGCGCCGCCGACACCATGGCGCTGGCGTCGCTCGCTGAAGGCGCCGCCTACTCGACACTCGAGGCGCTCTCCTGCGCGACGCCGGTCGTCGCGACCAACATCGGTGGGATGGCGGTCCAACTCGCCGGCGTCGCCCAGCTGACGCCGCGGCAGGATCCGCAGGCGATGGCCGACGCGTTTCTGTGGATCGCGGCCAACCCTGACGCCGCGCGCGAGCAGGCGATGCGCGGCCGCGACCTCATCCTCCGCGAATGGTCGCGCGAGAAGGCATTTGGCGATCTGGCCGAGCTCATCGACGAACTGGCGCGCGCACGGGTGGACGCTCGATCCGCCGGAAATGCCGTGACCGACAGAGGGTGATGGGTATGGGTGCTCCTCCACTCGACGACGCGGTGGCCGAGGGCGTCTACGCGCGCAAGCAGCTGCTGAGCGGCGCCGGCCTGGTCGCGTGGTCGCACGCGCGCCGGTTCCAGGCCGCCTTCGAGTTCGGCGCACACGGATCGGGACGGCGGGTGCTCGACTACGGCTGCGGCGACGGCAGCTTCCTGGCGATGCTGCTCAGCGCAGCGGCTCCACCCTCCGAGGCGGTCGGCGCCGATATCGCGGCCGATCTCGTCGAGGACTGCCGGCGGCGCCTCGGCTCGCGCGGCGCGAGCTTCGTGACCCTGCCGCAGCTTGCCGAGCGGCCGCCCGCGAGCTTCGACGCGATCTTCTGCATGGAGGTGCTCGAGCACGTGCTCGACACCGAGGAGATCCTGGATCGCCTCGACCAGTTGCTGGCGCCAGGTGGCGCGCTCATCGTCAGCGTGCCGGTCGAGACCGGACTGCCGATGGTCGTCAAGCAGGCCGCGCGCCGCGTTGCCGGATGGCGCGGCATCGGCGACTATCCCGGCACGACGCCGTACCGGCCGGCCGAGTGGCTCCCGACGCTGCTTGCCGGTGCGCGCCAGCACGTGCAGCGGCCGGTGCACGTGAACCCCGACGGCAGCCGGTTTCACGATCACAAGGGCTTTAACTGGATGCGCCTGCGCGAACAGATCCGCTCCAGGTTCGAGCTCGATCGCGTGCTGTCGTCGCCCTTTGCCTGGCTGCCGCCGCATCTGGGCACGCAGGCGTGGTTCGTCGCGTCGAAGCGGGACACCGCCGCGCACCATGTTTGAACCCAACGTCCAACGGGTGCTGGATCTGATCCGGCCCGGCGACCTCGTGCTCGACATCGGGGGATGGGCGCGCCCGTTCAACCGCGCCGACTGGGTGCTGGACGCCGAGCCTTACGAGACCCGGGGCTACTACGGCGCGTCGCTGCCCGCGCAGGGAGGATCGCGCGAGTTTTTCACGCGGGAGACCTGGGTGACGCGGGACGTCTGCGACCGCGCACCCTACCCGTTTGCCGACAAGCAGTTCGACTTCGTCATCTGCTCCCACGTCCTCGAGGACGTCCGCGATCCGCTCTGGATCTGTCGCGAGATGCAGCGCATCGGCAAGCGCGGGTACATCGAGATGCCCTCGCGTGTCGCGGAAACGTGCCGTGGGACCGAGCCCAACCAGGTGGGCTGGTCGCACCACCGCTGGCTGGTCACCATCGACGGCCAGCGCATCACCTTTCTGATGAAGTACCACCGCATTCACTCGCACTGGCGCCTGTCGTTTCCCGCGCGCCACCTGCGATCGCTGAGCGAGGCCCAGCAGGTCCAGTGGCTCTTCTGGGATGACCGGTTCGAGGCAGAGGAGCAGACCATCCACGGGGTCGACAACATCGAGTCGGAGCTGGCTGCCTACGTCGCGGCGGTGAGGCCCTACAACGCGACGCTGCTCGGCCTCGACCGGGTCACACGCGCCCTGGCGCATCACGCGCGACGCCCCTGGTACTGGGCGATGCGACGGCTGGCGGCAGGCCAGTCGCGCGAGGCCAAGTGAGTGTGACCAGCCGTCCGCGCGTCGCGATCGTGGCCGATTTGCTCCAGGAACGATGGCCAAGCATGGACCTCATGGCCGACATGCTGATGGCGGAGCTCGGCCGTGCCACGTCCAGTGTGGAGCCCGTACTGCTCCGGCCGGAGTTTGGTCTCCGGATCACGCCGTTGCTCAATGGGCGCAACGGACGGCCGCCCATGACGGCGGATCGGATCATCCATCGCTACTGGGACTACCCGCGATGGATCCGCCGACGTCGCGACACCGCCGACATCTTCCACATCGTCGACCACAGCTACGCCCACCTGGCGTCGGACCTGCCGGCCACCCGAACCGTCGTGACCTGCCACGACACCGATGCGTTCAGGACGTTGGTGCTGCCCGATCAGCGGGAATCGAGCCTGCCTCGCGCATTCGTCAGGCGTGTCCTGCGAGGTCTCCGATCGGCCGCATTCGTCGCGTGCGACAGCCAAGCCACACGTGCCGAACTCGAGCGGCATGCGCTCGTCGACCCGCGGAGAATGGCGGTGGTTCCGATCGGCGTTCACCCGTCGTGCACGGACCGCGCCGACGTGGAGGCGGATGCTGCGGCCGCGGCGCTGGTGGGACCGGTTACCGGGCCGGAGTTGCTGCACGTCGGCAGCACGATTGCGAGAAAGCGCATCGACACGCTCATCGAGCTCGTCGCCAAGGTCGTCGCGCGACGCCCCGGCGTCAGACTGCTTCGTGTGGGGGGACCGTTCACCGGCGCGCAGGCGGCGCAAGTGGCAGCGCTCGGCCTGACCGATCGCGTCGTCGTCCTGCCGTTTGTCGAACGGCCGGTGCTGGCCGCCTTGTATCGGCGCGCCGCACTGGCGCTGCTGCCCTCGGAACGCGAAGGCTTCGGCCTGCCGCTTGTCGAGGCGATGGCCTGCGGGACGCCTATCGTCGCCAGCGATCTCGCCGTCCTCCGGGAGGTGGGTGGCGAGGCCGCCACCTACTGCCCTGCCGGCGACGCCGGTGCCTGGAGCGCCGAGGTCGAGCATCTCCTGAACGAGCGCGACCTCGACTCGGCGGCATGGGCGCGACGCTGCGCGCGGGGGCTTGCCCACGCCGCGCAGTTTTCATGGGCGCGGTGCGCCGAGGGGATGCGCGAGATCTACGATCGGACGCTGAAGACCGCGGGCGCCGCGTCGTGATGGCTGCGTTGCGGGTGCTGCACGTCGGCAAGTACTACCCGCCTGCGCCCGGAGGGATGGAGAAAGTCGTCCAGCTGCTGTGCGAGAGCGAACGGGCGTTTGCCGCACTCGACAGCAGCGTGCTCGTCGCCAACACCGCGCCGACCACGGTCGACGACACCGTGAATGGCGTCGCCGTCACGCGCGTGGCTGCCTACGGCGCGATCGGATCGGTCGGCCTCTGCCCGACGTTCCCGATCGCCATGGCTCGCGCCACGCGCGACGTGACGGTGCTCCACGAGCCGAATCCGGTGGCGCTCGTCTCGGACTGGCTCGGACGCCAGCGCGGCCCGCTCGTCGTGTGGTTCCACAGCGAGGTCCTTCGGCCGCAGTGGAAGTACCGGCTGATGTATCGCCCCTTCCTGCGGCGCGTCCTCGACCGGGCACGGGCCATCGTCGTCTCCTCGCCAGCCCTGCGCCAGCATGCGCTCGAACTGCAGCCGTTTCAGGGCAAGTGCGTCGTGATTCCCTTTGGCATCGACCGCGACCGTCTCGAGCTCACGCCCGACATTGCATCACGAGTCGCGGCTATCCGGCGGAACGGCGCGCGGAGGCGGCTGCTCTTTGTCGGCCGCCTGGTGCCTTACAAGGGCGTGGACGTGCTGCTGAAGGCGATGGCGAAGGTCGATGCCACGCTGTCGATTGTCGGCGACGGACCGCTCCGCCAGGCGCTCGAGGCGCAGGCCGCCTCCCTTGGCGATCGTGTGCGGTTCCTCGGATCGCTGCCTGATGCCGACGTCGTGGCCCATATGCACGCGTGCGATGTGTTCGTGTTGCCGTCGGTGACTCACGCCGAGACCTTCGGCATGGTGCAGCTCGAGGCGATGTCCTGCAGCAAGCCCGTCGTCAGCACGAACGTCAAGTCGGGGGTTCCGTGGGTCAACAGGGACGGCGAGACAGGGCTCATCGTCGAGCCCGGTGACGCCGAGGGCCTGGCAGCTGCACTGGCTCGGCTGCTCGAGGATGACGCGCTGGCCAGGCGACTGGGACAGGCCGGACGCGCACGCGTCGAGCGCGAGTTCACGCTCGCTGGCATGGCCCGGTCGACCGCGGCGCTTTATCGAACCGTTTCAGCGCCCACGGAGGGTGCCTGAAGCATGTCCATTCCCGTTGCGCCCATTCCGGCGGCCAAGCGGCTGCTCGACGTCTCGCTCTCGGGCGTCGGCCTGTTGCTGTCCTCACCGCTCTGGGCCGTGCTGGCAGCGGCCATCAAGCTCGAAGACGGCGGGCCGGTCTTTTATGGCCAGGAGCGTGTAGGCGAGGGCGGTCGGATCTTCCACGCGTACAAGTTCCGCTCGATGATTCCCGACGCCGAAGTCAGGGTCGGCGCGCTGCAGGCCAGCCAGCACGACCCGCGCGTGACCCGAATCGGGCGCGTCATGCGCGCGACGGCGATGGACGAGTTGCCGCAGCTCTGGAACATCTTCGTGGGCGACATGAGCTTTGTCGGCCCGCGCGCCCTGCGCCCGGGCGAGATCGAGGCGCGTGGCGACGGATCGCACGAGAAGCTCGAGGACGTGCCGGGCTTTGCCGAACGGCACAGCATCCGGCCGGGCCTGACGGGGGTCGCGCAGATCTTCGCGCCAAGAGACATCGCGCGGCGCAACAAGTTCCGCTACGACCGCGTCTACATCCGGCGGCGCGGGTTCGCGCTGGATCTGCGGCTCAT
>Ga0315910_10002831_pt1 | contig 15028 bp, 11 predicted proteins | sample EdamamesoilMG_FD_204470 | JGI IMG/M metagenome (GOLD analysis project Ga0315910, IMG submission 204470) | Garden soil microbial communities collected in Santa Monica, California, United States - Edamame soil | ecosystem: Environmental > Terrestrial > Soil > Garden | place: USA: California...
GAGCGACGGGAGCCACCGGCGCAACGGGGGCCACTGGTGCCACGGGCGCAACGGGAGCCACTGGTGCCACCGGCGCAACGGGGGCCACGGGAGCGACAGGCGCAACGGGAGCGACAGGAGCCACGGGCGCGACGGGAGCCACGGGAGCCACGGGCGCCGCTGGTGCGACGGGGCCCGGCGGATCGGCAGGACACAATTCCCTGATCAACCTCACGGAGCTGGTCGGAACTGCCGGTGGCGCTTGCCCGGCAGGTAACGGCGGCACATTGGTCGACGTCGGAGTCGACGATGGCGAGGGGGCTGGCACCGAGGACGATGGCCTCCTGCACGTCGACGAGATCGACGAGTCGGCGACGATCTGTAACCCCTGAGACAGGAGCAGGGCGCTGCGCTGGCGCCCTGCCGTGAGCTCCCGGCCGCGTAGGAAGGTTGGCAGGGTGCTGAAAAGGAGCACCCTGCCGACGAAGATCCTGTTAGGGGAGTGTGATGCGGGTGGCGGTCAGATCGGCCGCCACCAGGTTCAGATGCAAGCCGGCGGCGCTGCCGGTCACGTACACGGCGCGCGTGCCCAGCCGCACGGCATCGTCGCCACGTGAGATGTGGTGGCCCCCAGCGACCTCGCTCGGGCCCGCCAGCACTTGTCCTGCTTGGTCGATGGTCATGGCAAAGGTCCCGGCGTAGGTGTCGTTCGAGGTGGTCGTCCACTCCTCCCAGAGCAGCACGAACTCCGAGCCGCTGAGCGCGACGATGCGTGGTCGCTCGACATGCCGATCCGTTCCAAGGTCCGTCAGCCAGCGTAGGGAGTTGGTCACTTCCTCTCCCCCCGACGATACGGTGAGGCTGCTGGTCGTTCCGCCTTCTTCGACCACGCTGCCGTTTGCGCTCGCGAAGTCGCTCAGGATGCGCACGAGCGCCAAATCGCGCGTGCCCTGAATGGTCTCTCCGCCGGAAGCGGTGGGCGTCCGCTCGGTGGAAAACACCGCCAGGTAGCCATAGGTCGGGTCCGACGTTTGCACGATGCCGCCCAGACGCGTGAAGGTTTCGTTGTCTCCGGTTTCGCCTTTGATTGCGAAAAGAGAGTGGTCGCCGTCGCTTTCGTCGGCAAAGTAGCGCCCCATCACGATGGTCCGCGGGTAGGCGTCGCCCAAATGGAGCTCAACGAAGCCGACGCCATCGTAGAGGGCGCGTTGGTCGAAGCTATGGCTGACCCACATGCTGCTCGCCCGCGTGACGGCGCCGCTCATCGCGTCGACGTGCGTCGTGATGGCCTTCTGATGGCGGTCCATCTGCGGCAGGTTAGGATCCGGCTCCGTGTTGTGGCCGTGCACCAAGACCAGCTGCCCATTGCCATAGGCCAGGCGTGACGATGCGGCCACCATGGGGTTGACGATGATTTCCGCGTCCTCGGCGTTCTCCTCGAAGGCGGCGCGCGCCATGTCGACATCCGATTCCATGGTGACGCAGCCATTTGCATCGAACTTCGAGATGCGCACGACGTCGGGTCGATGGACGGCGTTGGGCGGGTAGACCGAGTCGACCACGTCGTCTTCATCCACGCCGCTCGCTACGTAGTAGTTGCCTGCGTCGTCGGTCGTGAGGCCCATGATGCGCCCGAGGCTCTCCACTTCGAAGGCTGCGTCGATGCCATACCCCTCACCCTGCGGAGCGACATGCACCAGGAACGCCGCATCCCCGGTGTCTTGATCCTGAAAGAGCACCGCCAACCCGTCGCCCTGGGGAACCGCCACAATCTCGGGCGTCTTCCCGTAGCGAGCGCCCCAGCTGGTCGGTCCAGAATCGTCCTGCTCGTCGGGGTCGAACGGCCGACCCAGCTCGCTCACGAGGGTCGTGGTGAGGCGTGTCACCGCGAGGGCCGGCTCTACGCCGTCGCAGGCCTCGGGCGTTCCGCCTCCACTTCCGCCGCCTGTGCTGCTTCCGCCGCTCGAGCTCGTGCCCCCGCTCGCCGCTGAGCTGCCGCCGCTGGTTGGTGCACCGCCGCCCGTCGCCACGCCCCCGCTCCCGGTCGCGCCGCCGCCGCTTCCTCCCACCGAAGGTTGCCCCCCGCTTCCAGCGGAAGGTGATGGGTCACTCGAACAGGCCCAGGCCGAGACGGCGAGAGTGAGAGCGAGAAGTGAAGGGCCGCTCTGAGACAGCCGGACCTGGCGCGCGCACGTCATGCCGACATGGACGCCGATGCGTGCTCTCGCCGTGCGAGTAAACCGCTCAGCCCGCTGTGAAAAGCGGCTTTCTGTGTGCTGAGATCGATAAATTGCGGTCAGCGCGGACCGCGCGCTCGGCCGTCACTCTTCGACGTCATTGTTGCGCGCAGGCGGCGCGACTGTCGGCTCGAAGCCATAGATGTATGTGTCGAGGTCGGCGGGGAGTGCTTTGCCGGCCGGGACCTTCACCGAAGCGGCGACACCCTGGCCTGGTTCGAGGAGGAAGAGCCCCGCCCACGCGCTGCCATCCTTGCACGTCGTCGCGAAGCGAACGTAGGTGAGGTTTCCTTTTTCGAAGCGGCCCTTGAGGCTGAGCTTGGGCACGCAAGCGTTCCCGACGTAGGCGGAGGCGATCTGGAGCACCGTCATGTCGCTGAGCGGCTTCTGCGGCACATTCGACAGGCGCTCAATCACGTAGGCGTGCGGAGGGCGGTTGGCGACGACGCGGGTCTCGGACGCTTCGTCGAGCGGCCCTTCGGGCAAGAGGAAGTAGCCCCCGAGCGCAGGCAACGTGTGACGGACGTAGCCGGCGGGCACTCCGCTCGGCGGTGGCGGTCCTTTCTCGGTTTTCGGAGGCCGTTTGCCGTCGCGGCACTCGCTCAGGGTGCGGTAGAGCGGCGCGCAGGTAGCCGTTGCCACATTCGAGCAAAGCAGGAAGCGGTCCGCCCCGGTCTGGCAGGTGAGTGCCTCCTCGACTTCGATCGGGCAGGCCTTGGCTGCTTCGGTCCATCCGGGACAGCTCGCTTGGCAGAACTGCGCGGAGCGCGGGGTGCAGGCGCCTTTGATCTCCTCGCAGAGGACATTGCAGAGTCGTCCGGCGAGGGCGACCGGATCCTCACCCTGTGCGCTGTTCGTGGCTCCGTCCGCCGCACCGGGCTCGCCGCCGCCAGTCTCACTCGATGTAGTCCCTTGTGGCTGCGGTGCGTCACCCGCCGAAGAGTCAGCGCTCTCCGGCGCCGCGCCCTCCGGAGCTGCGGCTGGCTGCCCCGTGCCGCAGGCCGCGGTCCACGCGAGCACACTCGCGGAAAGAAGAACTTGCGCGTTGCGATTCACGAATGCACCTCGCCTTCGTTAGAGCACGGTCCGGGCGCCGAGGGGAGTCTCATGGTAGAATGGGAGGTCGCGCCCTTGTCCCCACTGTTGCCTCCGACCATGACCAAGTCCGCCCATCCGCTTGCCCACGAGAAACGCCGCTTCCAGCGCGTACGGCCCGCGCCGTCGGCACCGATCGAGGTCCAGGTCATGGGAGGGGCGTTCCTCGAGGTGTTGCACGCCCAGGACATCAGTGTGGGCGGCATGGCGGTGCTCGTGCCCCACGGCTTCTCGGACGACGAGCTCAGCGAAACCGTGCAGCTCATCATCAGCATGCCCGCGGCCCGGTCGTTCAAGGCGACGGCCCGCATCCGTCACATCGAACGCACAGGGTCCGGGGGCAAGTTCGGCATCGAGTTCGCGGAGCTGGATGCAGCTCACCGGGCCCACATCGCTCGCTACGTCGACTGGATGGTGTTGCGTGGGCGCGGCGTGTGAAGCGCGGACCCGCTCGATGACGCGCAGGTCCCGCTAGCTGCCGATGCCGGGCAGGACCTTGCCGTCGCCGCCTCCGCCATCGACCTCCAGCTCGAGGTTCTCGACGATGGGGCAGGCAGGGGGCCCATCGCACCGCACCGCCCCGGGTGTCGGGGCGTCCGTTCCATGAACAAACACCCTCGCTGGTCAGCGGGCAGGCAGGGCCGCGAGAAGGTGATAAGGGGCCACCATGCGCTCGACACATTGGCCCATGATGGGGCTTCTCCTCCTCCTCGGCTGCGAATCGGCGCCGAGGGCTCCCGAGGTGCGACCGGATCCGAAGCCGGCGTCCGAGGGCACTCGCGCGGCGACCCCTGCCCCGCCGCCTGCGACGCAGATAGCCGCGAGCGCGCCGGCGGCGGCTGAGTCGGCTCCTGTGGGCGCGACAGTGGGGCAAGCGGCGCCTGCCTTCACCTTGCCCGATCTGGATGGACGCTCCGTCTCGCTCGCCGACTTCGCGGGCAAGGTCGTCGTGCTCGAGTGGTTCAATCCGGGCTGCCCCTTCGTGCGCGCCTCACACACGCGTGGCTCGTTGGTCGATGCCGCCCGGCGAGCTCGAGCGAGTGGGGTCGTCTGGCTTGCCATCAACTCTGGAGCGCCCGGTCAGCAGGGTCACGGCGTGGCTGCCAATCGCCAGGGGGCGGAGCAGTTTGGCCTCGGGCATCCGGTTCTGCTCGATGAGGACGGTCGCGTGGGTCGCGCCTATGGCGCGCTCAAGACCCCGCACCTGTTCGTGATCGATGAGCGCGGCAAGCTCGTCTACGGCGGCGCCGTCGACAACTCTCCCGATGCCGAGGGCGAGTCGCCCGAGGGGGGCCAGCTCGTGCGCTACGTCGATCAGGCGCTCTCGGAGCTTGCCGCGGGGCGTTCAGTGAGCGTGCCCACGACCAAGCCGTACGGATGCAGCGTCAAGTATGGCAAGGCGGCGGGCGCTCCGATCAAGGACTCCAAAGGCGCTCCATGAGGAGCGCCGCGCCGAGCACTGCCACCAGAGCGGCAGCGCCGCGCACCAGGTGCTCAGCGTGGCGGCCTCCGCGCCGCCTCGCTCTGCGCACGATCGCACCCACGGCGACGAGGCCGAGTAGGAGCACCGCACACTGACCGAATTCGACGCCGATGTGGAAGGCGAAGAGCGCGGAAATCAGGCGCTCGTGGGCGAGGCCGAGGGAACGAAACGCGCCCGCGAAGCCGAGCCCGTGCAGAAGGCCGAAGAGCGAGACCACGAGTCCGGTCGTGAGCTCGCGCTGAACCGTCCGCTCGGAGGCGCGCGGAGCGGACGGGCCGGGAGCCAGGCTCGGAAGGCGCCCAGCGCTGGTCGCCGTGCGCGCTGCGAGGACGACGATCGAAGCGGCAATGAGCGGCTCGAGTACGCGGGAAGGGACGGACACCACTCCGAGCGCGCCTGCGTAGAGGGCGAGGCCATGCGCGCCCGTGAACAGCGAGAGCCGCGCAAGCAGGAGCGACGCGCGCTCGCGCGCGCTCAGCATGAGCGCAAGCACGAACAGGACATGGTCGAAACCGTCCGGCAAAACGTGGCGCAGGCCGAGCCGAACCAGGGCCAGGAAGCTGGGCGCTGCGGGAGCGTTCATCGTCTCCGCTGGTGTCGGTCTCGTGTTCCGCGCTTCGGTGCCGACGCTGGGCCCGACTGGACCTGCTGCGAAGGCCGTTCGGCCGTGGGGAGCCACGAGCACACTCAGCTCGGGGCGCGTCGCCGTCCGCGGATAGGTGACCAGGAGGTCCGTATTCTCTCGCCAGAGCACGCTCACCTCGACCGGCTCTGCGCCGCTCGGGGCGGGACACTTCAGATCGACGAGATGCCCCGGGCTGGGGGACGACTCGGTCCAGAGCTCGACCAGTACCGGCGCCGCGCGGCACGCGACACCCGCCACCGAGAGCTCGAGTCCCGTGCTCACGCGTCCGAGCAAGCCATCCGCCTCCCCTGGGCCGCTCGGAAATGCCGCGGGTGCGAGGAGCAGTCGTCCACGCAGCTCTCCGGCGCGGATCGGGCGTAGTTCCAGGCGGCTCACCTCCAGATGGTGCGCGCGGGCGTGCTCCGCCACGCCGAGGCTGCCGAGCAACATGGCCGTGCCAACGAGTCGTCTCAAGGTAGCGTCATGTCGGGCACGGGCGGAGGAGCCATGCCCTCGCCGATGTGGAAGCTGGGATGGGGAGGCTGGTTGTACTCGACATTCTGCCAGGAGATCGCGACCCGGTACTGCGGGTCGTGCATCAGCGTGTAGATGCGATGAGGGGTCACGTCGGGCGTGGTGTAGATGCGGATGCTGCTTCCGCAGCGAAAAATGACTTCTTCCCTCCAGTCGCCGACGATGTCCGCAGTGAGGGTCGGCGTCGACTTCGAGCCGTTGTTCGACGCGCAGCCGTCTGCCGTCAGGATATTGCCTTCGCCGTCGAACTGGCGGACGGTGTTCGAGTTCAAGATCTCGCGCGATAGGTCGCCGTTCCACCAGATGAGGAAGTTGTCGAACTCCGGCTTGCTGGCGTAGCTTTGACCGCTCTCGCCTCGGAGTAGAGAGCCGCCGCTCACCCAAGCTTCGGCTCCCGGACTGTTCGGGTCGACGTCTCCAGCCACCCCGCGGCCGGGACCTTCGCCCCCCGACGGGGTGCTCGGCCCTTGCCAGAGTAGCTCGCACGTGCGCGCGTCGCGCATGCCGTAGGCCGGCACTTGGGAGGCCTCGAAGGGCATGAAGACTTCGAGCCCCGGTCGACTGGGGACGAGGTCGCTCACATGCAACGCATCGCCGTGGCCATAGAAAGAGACGGCGCAGAGCGGCGCGCCATCGTGATCGAACGTGGCCGAGCCTCCGATGATCTCCTGCATGGGGTCGGCATCGACGTTGGCCACGCTGATGCCATGAGCGCCCTTGCCACCATACGGCCCGCTGCCGGAGTTGTCGCTGATGAACGCCTGTGACAGCTCGCCCGCCGCATAGTTCCAGACGGAGAACGTCGTGCGGGTGTACATGCCGCGCCCCATGACCAGATTCGGACGGCCATCCTCCGACATGAAGGCAATGGTGCCGAGGAAGCGGTCGACACGATTGCCGTACGTGTCGCCCCAGTCTCCGACGTTGCCGCGTGCCACCTGGAACGGCACGGTCACGAGCTCGACGCCGGTCAGCCCATCGAAAACCGTGAGGTATTCGGCGCCCGAAAGCACGTACCCGTCCCCATTGCGAAAGTCGCTGTCGTCGACGTCGCTGGCGGCAGGGCCCGTGTGCAGGTACTCGCCTGCGCCGTCGCGTGTGCCGGGCGCCGTCTTCATGGCGACCTCAGCGCGCCCGTCGCCGTCGAGATCGTAGACCATGAACTGCGTGTAGTGCGCACCTGCTCGAATGTTGACGCCGAGGTCGATGCGCCACAGTTGCTGCCCAGCCAGCGTGTAGCCGTCGATGAACACGTTGCCGGTGTGGCCTGCTTGGGAGTTGTCCTTGGCGTTGCTCGGATCCCACTTCAAGACGACGTCGTAGCGCCCGTCGCCGTCCAGATCGCCCACGCTGCCGTCGCCGCTCGCGTAGGTATAGGCGCCGTCTTCGTTGCTGCCTCCGGGCGGGACTGGCGTTGGGATCTCCAAGTAGCCGTCGTTCCAAACGCTCACGCTCTCGGAGGCTTCGCCTTCGACGCCTCCATCGAGTCGCCGCACGCTGTAGGTTGAGCCCGACCCTCCGCCGTCATCGACGAAGTTGGTGCTGTCGGTGATCGGCGACGGGTTCACCTTCGTACCGTCGCGGTAGACGTTGAAGCCGGTGCTCGTTTCCTCGTAGCCAAACAGGCGCCAGCCGACGAGGATGCCGCCGCTACTCGCGGGGACGGCTACGACGCCGCGATCCAGGCGCTCGAGCTGGGCGAACCCTTGGGGACCGGGCCCTTCGCCGCCGCTGCCGATCGCGCCACTGCCGCCGCTCGAAGCCGTTCCGCCAGCGCCCGGCACGCCCCCTGACGCTCCGCCGGCGCCGAGCGGAACGCCGCCGCTCCCCGTGGTCCCTAAGGTGGCGCCCCCCCCGCCTCCTCCTCCCACGCCCAGGCCTCCCGTCGCCCAACCACCGCTGCCCGTCGAGCCGCCACTCCCACTCGGGGACGGCTGACTGGAGCACGCTGAGACGAGCGCGAGCGTTGCGAGCGCGGTGAAGGGGAAGGTCCTCGGGATCGAGAAGGAGCGCATTGCCGGATGGATGCGCGTGCGGAGCAAAATCAGTCACCCAAAGGCAGCTGCTCGAGAATTCTTGCGGCGCCATGCGCTGGCTGCGAAGTTTTCGGTTCGGAGCGTGCGACATTGCGCGAACCCGATCAGGTGCGGCGCCCCCCGCATCTTGGCCCGGGCTCTGGCCCCGTGATACCCGGCGATCATGATGTCCATGCTGCGAAATTCCACCGGGCCGGGTGCATGGTCCTTCGGGCGGTCCCTCGTGCCTACGGCGCTCGGCGTCGCGCTTCTGCTGAGCGCTGGTGCGGCTACGGCGAAAGATCGGTTCAGTGCGCCGACCGGGCAGCTCGGGGCGAACCTGACCTTGGATCCGACGCAGCGGTTTCGGCTCCACACCGAGATGTCCTACTTCACGACGACGGCGGCCTTCACGATGCACGGCCTCGGCTGGACCTTCGGGGCGGGCATCAAAGTCGCCGACAAGGTGGAAATCGAGCTGGGTGTCCCGGTGGAAGGAGTGATCCTGTCGAGCAACGGATCGAGCGTCGATCAGTTCGGCGTGGGCAACGTCTCGATTGGTGGCAACTACTTCACGAGCCTGGGAGAGCAGCTGCGCCTGAAGGTGGGCGGTCTGGTCGCTTTCGGGCCGTGGAACCAGAGAAACGGCGTGGTCACTCAGGAGGGGATTGCGGTGGGCCTCGCCGGTATGTCGATGAATGGCTATCAGGATGCTTGGCTGCATGCACCGGGCGTCCACGTCGTCGTGCCCGGGCGCATCGAGTACGGGGAAGAGGTGCAGGCAACCGGTGACGTCGGATTGCACGTCGCCATCCCTACCTTGGATGGAGCCGAGACGGACGTGATCGTCACGGTGGCTCCGGGCATCGTCTATTGGCCAGCTCCCCAGTTTGCACTCGGTGCGCGCCTCCCGCTGCAGCTCATGACGGCCGACGACGCCGCTCAGGTCTCGCTGGAACCGTTCTTGCGTCTCGACGTCGCCGAGCAGGCGTTCCTTTCGACGCGCTTCACCATGCATCTCGACGAGCCGCTCGGGTTCTCGTTCGACACGGGTCGCGCGTGGGGGCTCCACCTCGCGTTCGGCGGCAGCTTCTGACGCTTCGGGGCCGCAGGCGAGAGCAGGCGCGAGCACCCTCGATCGCCGTCGACATCGTTGAAATGGCTATCGCTCGACGCGCGGGCCTTGCTGCGTAGAGCGCGCTCCATGAGTGAGTTCACAGAACAGCGTGCGAGCTTTCGCAGGCTCTGCACTCTGCGCGCTGGGCGACCAAGCTGTCGGTTCCTCCAAGCGTGGTGCGCGTGTGGCGAAATGACACGGTCCAGCCGCGCGTAGAGGAGCGTACAGGCGTTTCGCCGCAGCGGAGCGCGCGTGATACCCGAGCGTGCGGAGGACTCACAGATGTCAGATTCGAGACGGACGATCCTTTGCCTGACCACGTTCGCTGCCATCACCATCGCGAGCGTGAGGGCTCTCGCCATGGATCGCTTCAGTGCACCGACGGGTCAGCTCGGAGCCAACCTCACCTTCAACGACGCGCAGCGCTATCGTGTCCACACTGAAATGTCCTACTACACGAGGGGAGGGGACACGACGGTCCACATGCTCGGCTGGACCTTCGGTGCCGGCTTCAAGATCGCAGATCCGATCGAGATCGAGCTCGCGCTTCCGGTCGAAGGCGTGGTGGAGTCGGGCGTGGGCGATCAGTTCGGCATCGGCAACTTGGCTTTGGGCGCCAACTTCTTCGCCAACTTCGGCGATGCCATGCGCTTCAAGGTGGGTGGCCTCATCGCCTTCGGCCCCTGGAACGAAGACATCTCCACGCCTGAGGGCGCGGCCGTGTACCGCGCCGGCATCACCATGAACGGCTACCAGGATCTCTGGCTGCATCTGCCCGGCTACATCCATCTGGTTGCTCCAGCTCGCATCGAGCTCGGCGACACACTGCAGTTCACTGGCGACGGGAGCCTGCACCTCGCCCTGCCGACGACGAGCGCAGACAGCGAGCTCTTCTTCCTTCTGGCGCCGGGCATCGCCATCTGGCCCACGGATCGCTTCGGGCTCGGCGCACGCATGCCTTTCCAGTTCCAGACCGAAGACGACGCCGCCCAGATCTCGATCGAGCCCTACGTGAGGCTGAACATCGAGCAGTGCTTCCTGTCGACGCGGCTGACCGTGCACCTGGACGACGATCTGGGCTTCTCGTTCGACGAGAGTCGGGCTTGGGGGCTGCATTTGGCGTTCGGTGGCGCCTTCTGATGAGGGGCCCGCCCGAGTCGGCCAGCGGGCGTCGGCGCCTGACGTCGGGAAGGCGACGTCTCTGGCGGGCTCACGCCCACATCCGTGCGGCTCGGGCGCAGTGATCGCGCCCGAACCGATTTTCCTTCAAATTCCTGAACCAATTTCTGGCGGGCGCGCTCATTTCTGAGCCGTTTCCCTGTCACAGACCACTGTCATTCGGTGGGCAACGCCACGTCGGCTGCAGCTCGAGGTGCAGCTCCGACGAATGAGTTCGAGGTCAACGGATCGCGACTGGGTCGCAGCCACGTCTCATTCAGGTGAACCCGCCAGATTTCTTTGGAGACAGAACCGCCGGAACGCGTCGCCGCCCCGCACGCCGAACGGATGTGAGGTGAAGAGTATGGATGCGAAAGCGAGAGCGATTGTGGTCTCCTGCCTGCTCACCGCTGGCTGTGGGGCGGACGTCGGGACGGACAGCCCCGGCGCAGGCGACGGCCAGGGCGCCACGAGTGGCAGTGGCGCGGCCAGCGGCGTCGGCGGCACCGGCGTCGGCGCCGGTGCCGGAGTCGGTGGCACCGTGGGTTCGGGTTCGGCGAGTGGGACTGGCTCGGTGCCGGGAGTCGATCCGGAGGTCTGTGTCCCGGGAGTGCCAGGAACCTCACAGCTTCCACGGCTCACGGGGCGTCAGTACGACAACACGATTCGCGACCTGCTCGACCTCGATGCGGATCCTGCGCCTTCCTCGATGCTCGCTCCGGACACTTTGGGCAGCGTCGATCAGCGCGCTTGGGACGGCTATCAGCTGGCTGCCGCCGAGATTGCAGCCACGGTCATCGCCGATGCCGAGCTCAAGGCGAAGGTCGTCACCTGTGAGCCGACGGGTGATGGAGCCGATTGCGCACGCACGATCATCACCGATTTCGGTCGGCGCGCGTTTCGGCGTCCGCTTCTGGAGCCCGAGGTGGAGCGATTCATGAAGCTCCACGCAGCGCGTGCAAGCATCACGGAGAACGACACGTTCGACGAACTCGCGCAGCTCATCGTCGAAGGCTTCTTGGTTTCACCAACGTTCATCATGCTCGCCGAGCGCGCCGAGGCGCCTGAAGGCAACCTCTTCGTCTTGGACGACTACGAAGTTGCGACCAGACTCTCCTACCTCCTCTGGGCGTCGATGCCGGATGAGACGCTCTTCGCTGCGGCAGGAGCTGGCGAACTCTCGACGGCGGAGCAGATCCTGGCTCAAGCGACGCGCATGCTCGCCGACGACAAGGCTCGCGAGACCGTGGCCGACTTCCACGCGGAGTACATGCACTTCGACGTTGGCACTCGCTGGACGGACATTTCCCGCGACCCCGCGATCTTCCCCGACTTCGACCCGGCCGTGGTGCCGCTGTTCAAACAGGAAATCCTGACACTGGTCGATCACGTCGTCTTCACGCAGGGTGGCACCTTCCAAGATTTGATGACGACGCCGACTGGTTTCGTCAACGCCACGCTGGCCCCGCTCTACGGCCTCAATCCGGCCGACTACACCAGCCCCGATCTGGTGGAGGTCAATCTGACCGACGCGCGGCCCGGCCTGCTGACGCGCGCCGGCTTCTTGACGTCGCACGCGCTCTACAACCGCACCTCTCCCATCCTGCGCGGCGCCTTCATCCAGAAGGAGGTGCTGTGTACGGAGATTGCGGCCCCGCCGCCCGGCGTCGAGGGGACACCGCTACCCATGGACGCGTCGCTGACGACCAACCGCGCGCGAGTCGACGCGCAGACTTCCGGCGGGGACTGCGTGCAGTGCCATCACCGCTACATCAACCCGACGGGGTTCCCCCTCGAGTCGTTCGACGCCGTTGGCAAGTTCCAAACCGCCGAGCACGACACCGGCGCTAGCCTCGACACGACGTCGACCGTTTACATGGGCACCGACCAACCCGAGGTGGCCGTCACCGGCCCCACGGACATGATGGCCAGCATCGCGGCGTCGCCTGCGGCTCAGCGGTGCTACGCCCAAAAATGGGTGAAGTTCGCCTACAACCGTCAGGTCAATTCGTACGACTCGTGCACGGTCAATCAGCTGTCCGAGAAGCTGACGGCCGGCGGCTACACGGTGCAGAACCTGATCACCGACCTCACGCAGACACAATCCTTCCGCTATCGCGCACTGGAAACCGAGGTGGCACCATGAAACGACGACTGTTCCTCAAGGGAATCGGTGGTGCAGCCCTTGCTGCACCGTTCCTGAGCTCACTCAATCGCCCGGCGCATGGCCAAGAGGCGATGGACCCTCGCCGTCTGGTCATTTTCTACACACAGAACGGCTGCCTCACGAACCGTTGGTTCCCGACTGTCGAGGACGGCGCCATTACGCCGGACGCGCTCGCCGGGACCACGCTGGCGGGACTCTCGTCCGTCGCTGACAAGTTGCTCTTCCCGCGTGGACTCGCCCTTTATCCCGCGTACTTCCGGGGCCAAGACGTCGACCCACACGATCAAGCCATGGGGTCCAAGCTGACGTGCGCACCCATTGCGGCGGATGGCGACCGTTGGGCTCAGTCACACTCGCTCGATCATGAGATCGCGCAGCTCATCAATCCGGGAACGAAGAGCCCGCTCGTGGTCACGCCGGGAAGCTCGTTCACCAACGTGAAGGGCATCGTCTCCTACGCCGCCGCCAACGAGCCCTATGCCCCCGTTTCCAGCCCGAAGACGGTGTACAGCGCGCTCACGGGGCTCTTCCAAGACGGAGCACCCACCGAGGCCGACTACCGCGTGGCTCGGGGGCAGAGCATCATCGACCTCGTCAGTGATGACCTGAACTCGTTCAAGAACTTGAACATGTCGTCGGCCGACCACCAGAAGATCGACGATTGGCTCGAGCTCTTGTTCGAGACGGAGCAGCAGATCATTCCGGCCGCCTGCAACGAAGACACGGCGGGCACCCTGCTCGGCGTCAATCAGGATTCCGTCGATGCCGCGACCGGGAGCTTTGGCTCGGAGCTCGAGTTCCAGCTGAACACTACGGGCGACATGATGATGAAGCTCATCGCGCTCACCATGATGTGCGACGCCAATCGCTCGATCATTCTGCAGATGCCGGGCTTCGTGAAATACAACTTCCTGAACAATCAGCAGGCAGCCGACTACGATCACCATGGTCTGTCACATCGCAACGGCAGCGCTGCGGTCGGCGGAACCTGCGTTTCCGGCGTGCTCGACGCGATTGCAGCGATCGACGACTACTTGGCCGCTCGCTACGTGAGCCTGGTCACCCTGCTGAACCAGATCCAAGAAGGCGACCGGACACTCCTCGACAACAGCGCGGTGATGTGGCTGCCGGAGCTCGCGGATGGCAACGCTCACAACACGAACAACCTGCCGATCGTGATCGCTGGCAGCGCAGGCGGCTACTTGAAGACGGGCGCGTCGGTGAACGTCTCGGGCGGCAACCTCGGAACCGGCAACAGCGAAGCAAGCTGCGCTGGCGGTAGCGATGTCGGCTTCAACACGGGCTCGAACGGCGGCATGGTGCCGCTCAACAAGCTCTACGTCACCCTGATGAACGCGGTCGGGTGCAAGAACACCGACGGCAGCGAGATCACTTCGTTCGGTGTGGTCGACACCGAGGATCTGGGCGCGGGCATTACCGACCCGGGGGAGCTCAGCGCTCTGCGGGCCACGGTCTAACCGAGGGCTGAAGAAGGCACGCTGCTCGAGCGAAAGACGGCCCGCTCGCCCCATGGGGGCGGGCGGGAACGCCCCAGCGGGGAGCGCCGTCCGTTCTTCGCAACTTGACCGGCACCCGGGGCCTCTCCTACGACCGGAAGCGGGGTTGCATGGGGCGTGGTCGGTCGAAGTCGGCGAGCGGATGGTGCGCACGATTCGTCGTGCTGCTCAGCGTGTGCCAGCTCAGCGCCAGCCCCGCGCTCGGGCAGTCGGCGCCGCGTGGGGCGGACGTGGCGCCGCCCCTGGAAGGTGGCCCCGTCGTGGCGCCGGAAGAGGCGACGCCGGCCGAGCCCTCACCGTCGTCGGAGAACCCTTCCGCCGCCCCAGCAGCGGCGGACGCGCCCGCCGACGCTGCAGCGTCCCATGCCGACACGCCCGTGCCCTGCGTGGACGAGCCACTCGAGGCGCCGCCCGTCACGACGGACCACGAGGCGGTGTTTCGCGCCTTTGCCGTGTACGCAGCCTCCGAGCGAGATCGACGCATCATCGGCGGCGTGGCGGGCGTGGTGGCAGGGGCCACCACCATCGTGCTCGGTGCGACGATTGCCGAACCGACCGGAACCGATCCAACCGTGTGGTACGTCATTGGCGGCGTCAGCGCCGGCCTGTCGCTCCTTGGCTTGCTCTTGCCGTCTCCGGCGGAGGCGATGGCGCGCTCGTATCGGGTCGGAGAGGCTGAGCACACGGAGAGCGAAGCCCGAGCACTCGAGATTCGCTGGAACGACTACGCGCAGGCCGCCCAGAGGCGGCGGATCACCGGCGGCGCCGTGAGCCTCTTGGTGTCCGCCGTGGCGCTCGGCAGCGGCGTGGCGATTGCCACGGGGGCTGGCGATTTCACTGATGACGATCGCTACTTCTGGGGCACGTTTCTCATCGCTTCCGGCGCGGCTGCGGGCATTTCTGGAGTCGCGGGGCTGTTGATCAAGAGCCCCGCAGAGCGCTCATTCGAGGCCTACCGTGCGGTGCGGCCTAGCACCGCGCGACTGGCGCCGCTCCTGGGCGGCGGCCCGGGTGGCGTGTTCGTCGGCGCACGCGGCTCCTTTTGAGACATCGCCAGCAGGGCGCCTGGAGCGCACCCTGCTAGCAGGGTGCTGAAAAAGT
>Ga0315910_10002832_pt1 | contig 15023 bp, 23 predicted proteins | sample EdamamesoilMG_FD_204470 | JGI IMG/M metagenome (GOLD analysis project Ga0315910, IMG submission 204470) | Garden soil microbial communities collected in Santa Monica, California, United States - Edamame soil | ecosystem: Environmental > Terrestrial > Soil > Garden | place: USA: California...
GGGCGACAACCGTTGTGGGGGATGGGCGTCACGTCGCGAATCAACGTCACGCGGAACCCGGCCTGCTGAAGCGCCCGGAGCGCGCTCTCGCGACCGGCACCGGGGCCCTTCACGAAGACGGCCACCGAACGCATGCCGTGCTCCATCGCGCGGCGGGAAGCTTCCTCGGCCGCCAGCTGGGCGGCGAACGGCGTGCTCTTGCGCGAGCCCTTGAAGCCGCGCGACCCGGCACTGGCCCACGAGATCGTGCTGCCGGTGAGATCGGTGATGGTGACGATCGTGTTGTTGAACGTCGACTGGATGTGAACGATGCCGGCGTAGACGTTCTTGCGAACGACCTTCTTCTTGGGACCACCCTTGGACGGGGGGGCCGCGCTCGGCGTTGCTTTGGCTGTGGCCATGCTTCAGGTTCCTCGATCACTCAGCCGGCGCGACGCGCCAGGTTCTTGCGTGGGCCCTTGCGGGTGCGTGCGTTGGTGCGGGTGCGCTGACCACGCACGGGGAGGCCCTTGCGGTGACGGAGCCCGCGGAAGCAACCGAGATCCATCAGCCGCTTGATCGACTGCTGAACCTCGCGCCGTGCGTCGCCCTCGACCTTGACCGAACCTTCGATCGCGTCGCGGATCGCCTTCACGTCGGACTCGGAAAGCTCGTCCACCTTCTTCTGAGGCGGGATGCCTGCCGTCTTGCAGATCCTCTGCGCGGTCGCGGGACCGATGCCGTAGATGTACGGAAGCGCGAAGGCAATGGCCTTACGGCGGGGCAAATCGACGCCTGAAATACGAGCCATTGTTAGCCTTGTCGCTGCTTGTGACGGGGGTTCGTGCAGATGATGCGCAGCACGCCTCGGCGGCGCACGATCTTGCACTTGTCGCAAATCTTTTTGACGCTCGGTCGTACCTTCATGGTGTTCTCTCAGAGCTTCTCGACGATCTGGCCTCGACTTGGATCACGGGAGGCGACTTCGACCCTCACGCGGCTGCCTCCGATGAGCCTGACGACGGCGTGGCGGAGTCGCGGTGCCATGGCGGCAATCACTTCGCGACCGTCGTCGAGACGCACTCGGAAAAGCGCGCTTGGGAGCACCTCTTCCACCGTGCCGATTCCAGGATCCTTCGTTCTCTGATCTCCTCGTTAAGCGTTGCGTCCGAGCGCGCCGAGCACGCGGGCCGTGACTTCTTCCGGTTTCCCCAACCCGTCGACCCGTCGCAAGACGCCGAGTCGGTCGTAGTAGGGTAAGAGCGCGGCAGTCAGCGACTCGTACTGGTCGAGCCGCTTCTTGACCGTTTCCTCCCGATCGTCGTCCCGATGTTCGAGCTCGGCGTCCAGGGGCGGGGGACTGTACTTGAGGTGGTAGATTTGTCCAGTCCGTTTGTCCGTGCGTCGCAGGGTCGCCCGCTCGACCAAAAACTCTTTAGGAACATCGATTTGCACCACTCGGTCGAGGGGCCGGCCAAGGGTCCCGAGCAGGGCTCCGAGGGCGTCCGCCTGGGCGGTGGTCCGGGGAAAGCCGTCGAGGATGAAGCCGCCGTCCGTGTCCTTCTCGGCGAGCCGCTCCTTCACCATGCCGATGACGACCTCGTCGGGGACGAGCTTCCCGGCCGACATGTAGCTCTTTGCCTCGAGGCCGAGCTTGGTGCCCGCTTCGGTCCCGGCCCGAAGCATGTCGCCGGTCGAGATCTTCGGGATCCCGAGCTTCTGACCGAGCACGGCGGCCTGCGTCCCTTTGCCGCTCCCCGGCGGACCCAAGAGAACGAACCTCACTTGGGCCTCCGCCCGCTCAATCGGTTCATCCGCGGCCCGGTCAAGCCTTCGTAGCTCCGGGTGATGAGGTGAGCCTCGATCTGGTTCACCGTCTCCAGGGCGACGCCGACGACGATCATGAGGCTCGTGCCACCGAACTGAAACGGGACACGGAAGCCGTTGGCGATCACGGTCGGGATCACGCAAATCGCCGCGATGTAGAGCGAGCCCGCGACCGTGAGGTGGGTGAGCACGCGATCGATGTACTCGGCAGTCTGCTTGCCGGGACGAATGCCGGGAATGTTGGCCTGCTGCTTCTTCAGGTTCTCGGCCACGTCCACCGGTTGAAAGGTCACCGAGGTGTAGAAGAACGCGAAGAAGATGATCAGCGTCGCGAACAGCGTGTGAAAGATCCAGTCGCCGCGGTTCAGGTGCGCGCTGAACGTCGCCATACCCGGAATGTTGAAACCGGCGAGCGTCGCCGGGAACATCAACAAGCTCGAGGCGAAGATCGGCGGGATCATGCTCGCCATGTTCACCTTGAGCGGCAGGTGGGCGCGCTGCCCGCCGTACACGTGGCGCCCCACTTGCCGGCGCGAGTACTGGATCGGGATCCGGCGCTGCGCACGCTCGAAGAACACGACCACGCTGATGCTCACCATCAGCACCGCCGTCAGAAGGGCGATCGTGAGCGGCTCGATGTCGCCGGCGTGACCCTGCCAGTAGCTCATGATGCCGGTCGGGATGCCGCTGACGATACCGGCGAAGATGATCATCGACGTGCCGTTGCCGATCCCGCGCTCGGTGGCCTGTTCGCCGAGCCACATGATCAGGGACGTCCCGGTGGTGAGCGTGATGATCGTCATCAGCCGGAAGCTCCAGCCTGGATCGGCGACCACGTCGCCGAAGCGCCCGCCGCCCATGTCGGCGTTGTTCATGCCCTCGAGCATCATCGAGACGCCGAACGCCTGAAAAATGCTGAGCAGGATCGTGCCGTAGCGCGTCCACTGGTCGAGCTTGCGACGACCCGCCTCGCCTTCCTTGCGCAGCTCCTCGACCTGCTTCGACACCAGCCCGAGCAGCTGGAAGATGATGCTCGCCGACACGTACGGCATGATGCCGAGGGCGAAGATCGACAGGTTCTCGAGCGCGCCGCCGGAGAACAGGTTGAACAACCCGAGCAGGCCGCCCTGGCCGCTCACGATGTTCTTCATCACGCTGCGGTCGACGCCGGGCGTGGTGATGAAGATCCCGACCCGGTAAATGGCGATGATGCCGAGCGTGAAGATGATCCGCCGGCGTAGCTCCGGGACCTTGCCGATGTTCGCGAAGCCTTCGAGAGCGGCCATGGAGGGCCTCGACTAGCTCGCGGGGGTTTCGGCTCGGCCGGGCGCCGTCACGACGACCACTTTGCCGCCCGCCTTCTCGATCTTCTGCTTGGCGCTCTCCGAGAACCCGTGAGCGGAGACGGTGAGCTTCTTCTTGAGCTCGCCGTCGCCCAGGATTTTCACGAACACGTCGCGCCCCTGCACGAGGCGAGCGCCGCGAAGGGCCTTCTCGTCGACGGTGCTGCCGGCGTCGAAGCGCTCGAGGTCGGCCACGTTGAGGGCGACGGTCTTCACCGGGAACGGGACGCGGAAGCCGCGCTTCGGCAGCCGGCGTTGCATCGGCGTCTGGCCGCCCTGGAAGTGCAGCTTGCCGATGTTGCCGCCCTTGCGCGCCTTCTGACCCTTGGTGCCACGCCCGCAGGTCTTGCCGAGCCCGCTGCCGATGCCGCGGCCGAGCCGCTTCTCGTTGTGACGTGCCCCTTCGGGCGGGGTGAGACGGGAGAGGAGGCTGCTCATGATTTCACTTCCTCGACACTGACCAGGTGAAGCACCTTCTTGATCATCCCGCGGAAGGAAGGCGTGTTCTCCACGACCACCGACGAACCGGGACCGCGAAGGCCGAGGCCCTTGATGATGCGGTGCTGCGGGTGCGGGCGCCCGATCACGCTGACGCGCTGGCGCACTTCGAGCCGGCCCGGCGCTTTCGCGGCTGCCATCAGCCCGCTCCTCCGGTGTGGGTGCCGGCGACGATCGAGGACGCCACGTTGGCGCGTGAGGACGCAGCGGCCACCGGGTAGTCACCGGCCACTTCGTCGATCGAAATGCTGCGCGAGGCGGCCACGTGCTCCGGCGAGCGCAGGCGCTTGAGCGCGTCCACCGTCGCGTGCACGACGTTGTACTTGTTCGAGGAGCCGAGGCACTTCGACAGAACGTCGTGGATGCCGGCCGACTCGACGACGGCGCGCACGGCACCGCCGGCGATGACGCCCGTACCGGGAGCGGCCGGACGGAGCAGCACCCGGCCGGAGCCGAAGTGACCGGTCACGTCGTGCGGCACGGTGGAGCCGATCATCGGGACCTTGAACAGGTTCTTCCGCGCCTGGTCGTTACCCTTGCGGATCGCCTCCGGCACCTCGTTCGCCTTGCCGAGACCGACGCCCACGTGGCCGGACTCGTCGCCGACGACGACCAGCGCCGAGAAGCTGAAACGCCGCCCGCCCTTGACCACCTTGGCCACGCGGTTGATGTGGATGACGCGCTCTTTGAGCTTTTCTTCGTCGATGCTGTCCATGGGCATGGTCTGGTCCCCGATCAAAACTTGAGGCCGGCTTCGCGCGCGGCGTCGGCGAGGGCCTTGATGCGGCCGTGGTAGAGGTAACCGTTGCGGTCGAACACGACCTTGTCGATCTTGCGCTCGAGGCAGATCTTGGCAATGAGCGCGCCCACCTTCTTGGCGGCGTCGGTCTTCTTGTCGCTGTCGAGCGAGCCCTTGAGATCGCGCGACAGCGTGGAGGCGTGGGCGAGCGTCTTGCCGTCGGCGTCGTTCACGACCTGGGCGTAGAGGTGCCGGCCGCTCCTGAACACGCTCAGGCGCGGGCGCTCGGTGTTGCCGGCGATCTTGCTGCGGATCCGCAGCTTTCGTCGCGCTCTTCCGGTCAAAACACTCGTCATGGTGGCCTCTACTTTGCCTTCGCCTTGGCGGCTTTGCCGGCTTTGCGGCGGATCGCTTCACCGCGGTAGCGGATGCCCTTACCGCCGTACGGCTCCGGCGGCCGGAGCGCGCGGATCGTCGCTGCGGTCTGACCGAGGAGACCCTTGTCGGCGGAGCTCAGCACGAGCTGCGTCCCCTTCGAATCGGGCGGGACGACGGCGCTGACGGCCGGATTGAGCTCGACCACCGCCGGATGCGAGAGGCCGAGCTGCAGGGTGACGACCTTGCCCTTGACCTCGCAGCGGTAACCGGTGCCGACGAGCTCGAGCGTGGTCTCGAAGCCGACGCTCGCACCCTTCAGCATGCTGGCGAGGAGTGCGCGACCGAGCCCCTGCAGGCGTGCGCCGTCGCGACCGCTCGCCGAGCTCTCGACGCGAACCGACTCGCCTTCTTTCAGCGCGGCCACTTCGAGCGGAAGCTCGATGGCGAGCTTGCCCTTGGGACCCTGGACGCTGACCTGACGGCCGGAAATGGTGAGCGTGACGCCCTTCGGCACCGCCACCGGGCGCTTGCCCACGCGCGAGAGACGCTTCGGGGCCGGGGTGACCGCGGCTTGCATCACCACACCTCGCAGATCAGCTCGCCGCCGACCTTACGCCGGCGGGCTTCCTTGTCCGTCATCATGCCCTGCGACGTGCTCAGGATCGAAACCCCGAGGCCGCTCAAGACACGCGGGATCTGATCGTGCCGCACGTAGACGCGACGGCCCGGGCGCGAGACGCGCCGGATACCGTGGAACGCAGGGTCGCCGCGGTCCGAACCGTACTTGAGGACGATGGTGAGGGTCCGGTGCTTCTCCGGTCCCCACTCTTCCTGGCGCACGTCCGAGACGTAGCCCTCGGTCTTCAAGAGCTCGGCAATGGCCTTCTTCACGCCGCTCGCGGGGAGACGCGTGAGCTCGTGCCGCGCCATCGCAGCATTGCGAATGCGGGCCAGCATGTCGGAGATGGGATCGCTCGTCATGAATCGGCTCCGGAGTGGCTCACCAGCTGGCCTTCGTCACGCCGGGCAGCTCGCCGCGAAGGGCAAGCTGCCGGAGGCACAACCGGCACAGACCAAAATCGCGATAGAACGCGCGCGGACGGCCGCACACCTTGCAGCGGCTCATCGCCCGCGTCGAAAACTTCGGGGGTCGGTTCAACTTGGCCCATTGACTCGCGCGTGCCATGGCTCAGCTCCTGAAGGGCATCCCGAGCGCGGCGAGGAGCTCCTTGGCTTCCTCGTCCGACGGGGCGGTGGTGACGAAGGTGACGTTCATGCCCTTGATCTTTTCGACTCGGTCGAAGTCGATCTCCGGGAACACGATCTGCTCGCGCAGACCGAGGGTGTAGTTACCGGCGCCGTCGAAGGCCTTGGCGCTGGTGCCGCGGAAATCGCGCACGCGGGGCAGGCTCAGCGTCACGAGGCGGTCGAAGAACTCCCACATCCGCTCGCGCCGCAGGGTGACCATGGCACCGATCGGCATGCCCTCGCGCAGCTTGAAGGTCGCAATCGCCTTCTTCGCCCGGGTGACGACCGGCTTCTGACCGGTGATGGCGGTGAGCTCGGTGACGGCGGCGTCGGTGAGCTTCGGGTTCGTGACCGCCTCGCCAAGACCCATGTTGACCACGATCTTGGTGAGCCGCGGCACCTGCATCTGGTTCTTGTAACCAAAGCGCTTCATCAGCGCCGGGATGATGTCGCTCTTGTAGCGAGCGCGCAGGCGGGGCTCGTATTCGGCGGTGCTCATGAACGCTGCTCCGGAATCTCGGCGCCGCTCTTGGCGATCCGCACCTTGCCCTCGCCCTTCTTCTTGAAGGAGACGCGGGTCGGCTTGTCCGTCGTGGGGTCGATCGGCATCACTTTGGAGAGCGCGATCGGCGCCTCGACCTCGAGGATCCCGCCGCCGCGCTGGGGCGTGGCCTTCAAATGACGCTTCACGCGCCGGATGCCCTCGACGATCACGGCGTCGCGATCCTTGAGCAGGCGCGTGACCTTGCCGCGCTTGCCCTTGTCGTTCCCGCTGATCACCTGAACGATGTCACCGACCGATACGCGCTGCATCAGAGCACCTCCGGAGCGAGCGAGATGATCTTCATGAACTTCTTGGCGCGGAGCTCGCGCGCGACGGGCCCAAAGATGCGGGTGCCGACCGGCTCGAGCTGCGGGTTGATCAAGACGGCGCTGTTGTCGTCGAACTTGATGTAGCTGCCGTCGGTGCGCCGGCACTCGCGCCGGGTGCGGACCACGACGGCCTTCGCCGTGTCGCCCTTCTTCACTTTGCTACCCGGGAGCGCTTCCTTGATGCTGACGACGATCACGTCCCCGAGCCCGGCATAGCGCCGCCGCGAGCCGCCCAGCACCTTGATGCACTGGACGAGCTTGGCGCCGGAATTGTCGGCGACGTCGAGGAACGACTGCATCTGGATCATGGCACCGCCGCCTGCGAGAGCTCGGACGCCGGACGCTCGATCAGCCGCACGACCTTCCACGACTTCTCGCGGGACATCGGCGAACGCTCCTCGATCTCGACGCGATCACCGAGCTTGTACTCGTTCTTCTCGTCGTGGGCCTTGTAGCGCTTTCGCACCCGGATGTACTTCTTGTAGACGCCGTCGCGCTTGAAGCGGATGACCTCGACGACGACGGTCTTCTGCATCTTGTCGCTCGCGACGCGCCCGATCAGGCGGCGGCGGCGAACCTCTTTGACGGCTTCGGGGTTGCTCACGGCGTGCCTCCGGCGGTCGTCCGGGTGCGCTCGCTCAGGATGAGCTCGATGCGCGCCAGGTCTTTCTTCGTCTTGTTCAGCAGGCTCGTGTCTTCGAGCTGCCCGGTGTGATTTTTCATGCGGTACGAAAACAAATCCTTCTGCAGCTGAGCGCGTAGCTCGCCGAGGTCTTGAGTCGTCCGTTCACGCAGGTCCTTGGCCTTCATCGCTCCACCTTCAGTCCCGCATCCGCGCGAGCACTTTGGTCTCGACCGGGAGCTTGGCAGCCGCGAGACGGAACGCATCGCGCGCGTCCTTCTCGGGCACGCCGGCAATCTCGTAGAGCACGCGGCCCGGCTTGACGACGGCCACCCAGCCCTCGACCGCGCCCTTGCCGGAACCCATGCGCACTTCGAGCGGCTTCTTGGTCACCGGCTTGTCCGGGAAGATGCGGATCCAGAGCTTGCCGGCGCGCTTCACGTGCCGCTGGATCGCCATGCGGCCCGCTTCGATCTGGCGCGACGTGAGGAACGAACCGCCGACGGCCTGGAGCGCGAAGTCGCCGAACGAGACGTCGGAGCCGCGCCAGGCGAGGCCGCGGTTCTTGCCCTTCTGCTGCTTGCGGAACTTCGTCCGCTTGGGAGACATCTGCGACATGGCGACTACTCCAGGATCCGGCGCGCTTTGCGCTGCAGGACTTCACCCTTGAAGATCCAAACCTTGACGCCGATGACGCCGTAGGTCGTTCGCGCTTCGGCTTGGCCGTAGTCCACGTCCGCGCGCAGGGTGTGCAGCGGCACGCGGCCTTCGCGGTAGCCGTCCACGCGGCCCATCTCCGAGCCGCCGAGGCGGCCGGCGCAGCGCACGCGAATGCCCTTGGCGCCGAACTTCATCGCCGTCGTCATCGCCTTCTTCATCGCGCGGCGGAACGCGATACGGCGCTCGAGCTGGGTCGCGATGTTCTCGGCCACGAGCTGCGCGTTGGTCTCGGCCTTGCGCACCTCCTGCACGTCGATGAACACCTCGTTGTGCGTGAGCGACTGGACGCCGGGGAACTTCGTCTCGCCCTTGGCGGCCGTCTCGAGGTTACCGGTCTTGAGGATCTCGATGCCCTTGCCGCCCTTGCCGATCACCATGCCGGGGCGCGCGGTGTAGACGATGACCTTGGCCTTGTTCGCGGCGCGCTCGACTTCGACCCCTGCGACGTTCGCGTTGTAGAGGTACTCCTTCACGGCCCGCTTGATGCGGATGTCCTCGTGAAGCCACTGGACGTAGCGCTTGTCCTCGTACCACTTGCTCGTCCACGTCTTGATGACGCCGAGCCGGAAGCCATAGGGATGAGTTTTTTGTCCCATGAAGCGCGACTACCTCTCGTCCAATTCGATGAAGATGTGGCTGATGCCCTTCTGGACCTGCGTCGCGCGCCCCTGAGCGCGCGGGCGCCAGCGGCGCATGTGCGAGTTCGGCCCCTTGTCGACCGTGCATTTGCTGACGTAGAGCGTGTCGACGTCGAGATCGGGGCGCTTCTTCTTGGCGTTCGCGACCGCGCTCGCGAGGAGCTTCTTCACGAACGGGGCGCCCGCCTTCGGCGTGAACTCGAGGAGCTGGAGCGCCTCGGCCGCGTCGCGACCGCGCACGAGATTGATGACCATCCGCGCTTTGCGGGGGCTGATTCGCTGAAATCTGGCTGTAGCGCTGCTGATCATTGTCGAGGGTTTCCCTGGTCCGAGACCCGTCGGCCCCCGGAGCACGTGCCCTGTGCACGCGGTCCACGACTACCCGGACGATCCCGCGGCGTACCATCGCGACCCGAGAGGGGCCGCACCGCGAGCCGCTTCGGGCGGCCGGCGAGCCCCGAGAGCGATGAAACTCCCGTGGGCCCGCGAAGGGGTGCGCTACCTAGCAGGGGTTTTCAGTGCGCGCAAGAAGAGCTCGTGGGAGCCCGCGTTCGCCTGATCTCCTGATCAGTACTTCCCGCCCGCCGTTCCGCGAGGTCGGGCCGGGGGGGTCCCACATGGTCGCACCATTCTGACGACCCGGGTGATCGATCACCATGGGCGCCGGATAGACGTGGGTGGCAGCTCTCAAGCGGTCGCTTTCCGCTCCCTTGATTGCCGCGGCGATCGTCGGCGGGTGCTTTGCCAAGGCGGTGGACGATCCGATCACGTCGACGCCGGACATGCCGGAGACCGGCGGAACCGGCGCCACGCCCGGGGCGGGCACTGGTGGCGCGGCGGGTGCCCCGGCGGGGGCCGGCGGCAGCAGCGGGGGAGCCGGGGGTTCGGCGGGAAGCACCGCGTCTGGAGGCGCCGGTGGCTCGGACGCGGGGACCGGCGGCGCAGGTGGCAGCGGTGGTGGTGGCGCAGGAGCGGGCGCCGGCAAGGGTGGCTCGGCGGGCACGGGCGCCGCGGGCAAGGGTGGGTCGGGCGGCGCGGGCGGCTCGTCCGGCGCGACGGGTGGCAAAGGCGGCTCGGCGCAGGCGGGTGCCGCTCAGGGCGGGACCGGCGGCAGCGGCGGGAGCGGCACGGCCGGGACGGCGACGGGCGGCTCGGGCGCCTGCCCCGCGATGACGACGCTCAAGTGCTGCACGACCGGTGTCGCATCGACCTGCCTCTGCACGATCAGCTGCATGGCGGACGACAACTGCGACCTCCCCGCCCTCGACCCAACCTACGAATACTGCAACGAGGGCGACGACGGGTTCATGTGCGCCGTCGACGGCTTCTGCAACTGATCGATTGTAGCCCTGACGGATCGCCAGGCTGATCCCCGCGCCGGGGGACGCGTGGATTTTGATCATCTTTCGCGGGGGACGACAAGCTCATCTCGGAGTGGTGAGATCGCCACTCGCTGGGTGGACTCGACCTTCAACCGAGGAGCTTTGGCATGAACAAGGGATGCTGGGTGCTGGGTGGGCTGCTGTTCGGGGCACTGGCCGTCGCGTGCTCGACCGAGCGACCGCGTGAAAGCGTCGGCACCCTGAGCGAAGAGCTCCCGACGAGCCAGACGCACAAGCTCAAGGCCACTGACCCCGGTCCCCAGGACCGCTTCGGCAACGCGGTCGTGCTGACACCGACCGAGCTGTTCGTGGGTAGTCGCGAAGACAACATCGGAGCCTCGGCCGACCGCGGCTCGGTCTACGCGTTTCCGCGATCGGGGTCCACGTTCGGCACCGCGGCGAAGGTCGTCGCGCCGGACGGCGCCGCGTTCGACAACTTCGGCACGTCGATCGCGATATCCGGCGACACCCTGGTGATTGGGGCGAGCGGTGACGACACCGGCTCAGGCTTCGATCAGGGTTCCGCCTACGTCTTTGCGCGCTCGGGTGCTGCGTGGGCCATGCAGCAGAAGCTACTCTCGCCGACCATCGCCAACAGCGAAGGCTTCGGAGGCCGCGTCGAGATCGCAGGCGACGTGCTCGCCGTCGGGCTCTACAACGCCGTCCAACTCTTCACGCGCTCCGGCGCGACGTGGACCCCGTCGCAGCGCCTCTCGCATCCGGGGCGGCTCGGGTTCCCCGCCCTCGAGCTTTCGAACGACACCTTGCTCGTGGGTTTCTCCTGCGAAACACCGATGACGGGCCAATGCAGCGGCGCCGTGTACGTTTACCGCAAGTCCGGCGCCACCTTCGCGCTCGACCAGCGGCTCGTTCCACTCGACGCGGGGCTCGGAGACGGATTCGGCAACGACGTCGCGATGGACGGCGATCTGGCGGTCATCGGCGGCAACAACCGGGTTTATGTCTTCTCCCACGACGCGAGCGGGTGGCTCCAGGTTGCGCGCCTGACGAGCTCGGACGGCCTTGCGAGCGACCTGTTCGGCGCACCCGTCGCCATCTCGGGCGGCGTGGTACTGGTCGGGGCGCGGCTCCACGAGCATGGCGGTCAGAACGGCGACGCCGGCGCGGCCTATCAGTTCGTCCGCTCGGGCACGGGGTTCGTCCAGGACCGAGAGCTCCTCGCTTCCGACTGGCAAAACAACGACCAGTTCGGCTCCGCCCTCGCTGTCCTGAACGACACCGTGGTCGTCGGCGCGCCCAACGAGGACGACGTGTTCCAGGGCATGGGCTCGGCCTACGTCTTTCGCATCCTGTCCGGCGGCAACGGCCAGGCGTGCACGTCGAGCGTCGATTGCCTGAGCGGCTTTTGCTCCGATGGTCGCTGCTGCAATAGCGCGTGCAACGGGCCTTGCGACGCCTGCGCCGTCGGGGCCGGCGCCGCCGCGGACGGGCAGTGCGCGCTGGTTGCCGCCGGGTCGCCCGGAGCACCCGCCTGCGCGCCGCTCGCCTGCACTGGCACGAGCGCCGCGTGCTCGCCGTGCACCGGTGACGCGAGCTGCCCCGCGGACCGGTACTGCGACGCAGCAGGCGCCTGCCAGCCCCAGAAAGACGACGGCCGCGCCTGCGAGCCCACGGCGGGTGACGACTGTCTGGTCGACGGATGCAGGGTGTGCAGCGGGGGCACGTGCTCGGACGGCGTGTGCTGCAGCGGCAGCTGCACGCCACCGGCCAGCGCCTGCAGTGCCGCACCATGCGAGAACGGCGGGGCGTGTACGGACACGACCGATGGGTATGACTGCGCCTGTCGCCCCGGCATCAACGGCGCGGATTGCGAGGTCGTGTTCACCGAGATCGTGTCGGGGGAGCAAACCTGCGGCCTGCGCAGCGACGGCAAGATCGCCTGTTGGAGCGAAGGGGCAAGCCCGCCGCCTCCCACGGGCGTCTTCACCGACATCTCGGCGGGGCCGAAGCACCTCTGCGCCGTCGGCGCAGGCGGCGCCGTCACTTGCTGGGGATATGGCGCCAACACTCCGCCTGCGCTCTCGTTCGTCTCGGTCGGCGCGGGAAATGACCACGACTGCGGCGTGCTGGCGGGCGGCACGCTCGCTTGCTGGGGGGCGAACACGGGGGGCCAGGCGAGCCCGCCTTCCGGCACGTTCCAAGCCGTCGCCGCGGGTGCCTTTCACAGCTGCGGCATCCGAACGGACGGCACCGTGGCGTGCTGGGGCCTCGGCGGCCTGGACGCTGAGCACGACCATGGCCAGACGGCACCGCCCGCGGGCACGTTCTCGGCGCTCAGCCTGTACGGCAACCAGAGCTGCGGGCTAACGACCGCCGGCGCGTTCGTCTGCTGGGGTGAGGACGCGATCGGGATCGCAGGCCTGCCGTTCCCCGGCGGCCCCTACCTCGCGCTCGCGGCTGGGGGGGGCGCCGGCTGCGCCGTGCGTTTCGACGGCGTCGTGGTGTGCACGCGACCAATCAACGGCGCCGAGCCACCACGCGGAACACAACCCCCGTCCATCTACCGGGCCGTAAGCGTCGGGCTCCAACACGCGTGCGCCATCCGCTACGACCACGTCGTCCGCTGCTGGGGCATCGACATGGTCGAGAGCCCGCAGACGGGGAGCCTGTAGAGCAACGCTCGTAACCGGCGTTGCCGGTTACGAGACCCGACTATTTCTTGCCGGGCGGTGGCTTCTTCGCGCCGGCGCCGGCGGCAGGTGCCGGCGGTGCGCCGCTCGGCGTGCCGCCACCCTTGCGATCACCGGCGTGGCCGTGGAACGTGCGCGTCGGCGCGAACTCGCCGAGCTTGTGACCGACCATGTTCTCGCTCACGAACACCGGCACGAATTTCCGGCCGTTGTGGACCGCGAAGGTGAGGCCCACGGCTTCCGGCAGGATCGTAGAGCGGCGCGACCAGGTCTTGATCACCTTCTTGGCGGCGCCCTGCGCGTGCGCCTCTTCGATCTTCTTCATCAGGTGGCCGTCGATGAACGGCCCTTTCTTGATACTGCGTGCCATCGCTAACCCTTGGCCTTCCGCTGCTTGACGATCATGCCGTCGGTTCGCTTGTTGTTTCGAGTTTTGAGGCCCTTGGTGAGGATGCCCCAGGGCGAGCACGGGTGGCGACCGCCGCTCGTGCGGCCTTCGCCGCCGCCCATCGGATGATCCACCGGGTTCATGGTGACGCCGCGGTTGTGGGGCCTGCGCCCGAGCCAGCGGCTGCGACCCGCCTTGCCGAGGCTGATGTTCTGGTGCTCGAGGTTCGAGACCTGCCCGACCGTCGCCCGGCAGAGCACGTGAACCTTGCGCACCTCGCCGCTCGGTAGCTTGACCTGCGCGTAGTCGCCGTCTTTGCTCATCAGCTGCGCCGCCGTTCCGGCCGACCGCACGAGCTGGCCGCCGCGACCGCGCTTCATTTCGATGTTGTGAATCATCGTGCCGGCCGGGATCTCCCCGACGGGCATGCAGTTACCGGGCTGGATGTCGGCGTTCTTGCTCGAGATGACGGTGTCACCCTGCTTCAGGCCGTCGGGCGCGAGGATGTAACGCTTCTCGCCATCCGCGTAGTGCAGGAGCGCGATGCGCGCCGTCCGGTTCGGATCGTATTCGATCTCGGCCACCTTGGCCGGGACGCCGATCTTCTCGCGCTTGAAATCGATGATGCGATAGCGCTGCTTGTGACCGCCGCCGCGAAAGCGCGAGGTGATGCGCCCGTAGTGGTTGCGGCCGCCGGTGGACGGCTTCGGCTCGAGCAGCTTGCGGAGCGGCTCGCTGGTGGTGATCTCGGCAAAGTCGGAAACTTCGTAGAAGCGCCGGCCGGCAGACGTGGGTTTGTAAGCTCGGATGCCCATGATCATTCCTTGGATTCGTCGAAGAACTGGATGTCGCTTCCCTCGGCCAGCGTCACCACGGCCTTCTTCCAGTTCGGGCGCTTGCCCATCATGCGCCCGAGCCGCCGCGGCTTGCCGCGCTGCACGAGCGTGTTCACGTTCTCGACCTTGACCGAGAACAGGGTTTCGATGGCGCTCTTGATCTGAATCTTGTTCGCGTCCATCGCGACTTCGAACACGACCTGATTGCTCTCGCGAAGGCGGGCGGCCTTCTCGGTCAGGGCGATCGGCCGTTTGATCACGTCGGCGGGCCTCATGGCTTCTGCTCCAGGCAACGGGCTTCGAGCGCCTTGGCGGCGGTCTTCGAAACGATCAGATGGTCGTGGCGCAAGAGGTCGTAAACGTTGACGCCTTCGGGGGGCAAAAACTGGCTGTGCTCGAGGTTCCGGATCGAAAGCCGGAGGTTCTCGTTCGACTTGTCGTCCACGACCAGCGCGCCGGTCGGTGTCTTCAAGGTCTCGAGCACGCCTGCGATCTTCTTGGTCTTGATCTCGCCCAAGTCGATGCTTTCGAGAACGAGCAGGCGACCCTCCTTGAGCAAGAGGCTCAAGGCGCTACGCAGGGCGCCCACGCGCACGCGGCGCGGGGGGCGGTACGAGAAGTCCTGCGGCTTCGGCGGGTGAGCCCGGCCACCGCCGACGAAGATCGGCGCGCGGATCGAGCCGTGGCGCGCGCGCCCGGTGCCCTTCTGCTTGTAAATCTTCTTCGTCGAGCCGGAGACGGCCGACCGCTCCTTGGCGGCGTGGGTTCCGGCGCGATGGGACGCGAGCTGCGCCACCACCACTTCGTGGAGCAGGTGCTCCTTGACCTCGGTCGCGAAGACCTCGTCGGAGAGATCGACCTCGCCGACCTTCTGGCGCTTCAGGTTGTAAACGTCGACTTT